>Ga0207674_10000157_pt1 | contig 80435 bp, 74 predicted proteins | sample KBSCornC72_FD_184303 | JGI IMG/M metagenome (GOLD analysis project Ga0207674, IMG submission 184303) | Corn rhizosphere microbial communities from Kellogg Biological Station, Michigan, USA - KBS Corn C7-2 (SPAdes) (version 2) | ecosystem: Host-associated > Plants > Roots > Rhizosphere > Soil ...
ATCCACGTCGCCCGCCAAAACTCCACCAGCGCAAAGGTGAGCTGGAAACCGCCGAGCAGGAACATCATGATTGCTGCGAACGTGACGAGGCCGGGACGTCGCCCCAATGCTTGAGACATCTGCGACACTTGCCTTCTCCTTCGTGTTCGTGCACGTACCTGAATGCGCTTCAACGCGCCTCAACGTCTCAACCGGTCGTTGTCGCCTCTGGTCGCATGGCGTCTCGCTCTGTGACGCTCTGTAGAAGCGCATGAAGGCGACAACCCGCCGCCCGCTCTGGGCGCATCTTGAGCATAGTCAACGTCCGCTTCACCCGCGCCGTACGTCGGGAGAGTCCACGGGCGCAGTTCCGCGCTATCCAAAAGCAGAGTATGCCCCTCTCCCCATACAGCATCATCGGCAGAAGATGGCACTCCACTCCAGGCAAGGAGCGCGCTACCCCAGGGGCGTAGAGAGGTATTAGCCATGCGAACTTACCCAACTTACGGTGCCATCATGTGCTCTTGACCTGTACCCTAACCTCGGCCCATCTGCGGCCAGACCCACAACCCACAGCTCACAACTCACAACTCACCGGAGGTCGTTATGCGCATCGCTCAAATCGCCCCGCTCCAGGTCGCAGTTCCTCCTCGCGGGTATGGGGGCACAGAGCGTGTGGTGTATGCGCTGACGGAAGCGCTTGTCCATCTTGGCCATGAGGTGACGCTCTTTGCCACCGGCGATTCACATACCAGCGCCCGGCTCGTCTCGACGCTGGAGCGGGCGATCAACTTCGATCCCGAGATGGACTCCGCCGCCTACCACATCGGCATGCTGGAGGACGTCTATGGTGATGCTGGCCGCTTCGACGTCATCCATTCGCATCTGGACTACCTCACGCTGCCCTTCGCACGCCGCAGCGCGACACCAACCGTGCTGACGCTGCACGGCGACCTTGCCACGCTCAACGCCCAGCGCGCGTATCCACGCTACCCCAACGCCAACTACGTCTCGATCAGCAATGCCCAGCGCGCCAGTCTGCCCAGCCTGCACTATGTCGCCACGATTCACCACGGCGTCGATGTCCAGAGCTTCCCTTTCGTCGCCGAGCCAGGGGAGTATCTCGCGTTCGTCGGTCGCATGTCGCCAGATAAGCGCCCCGATGTCGCGATTGAGATCGCCCTGCGCGCCGGAATCCCCTTGAAGCTTGCCGCCAAGCTCGATCATCATGAGATGCTGTACTTTGATGAAGTGATCCGCCCGCTACTCAACCATCCATCCATCGAGTGGCTGGGCGAGATCGATGAGGCGGCGAAGCGCGACCTGATGGCGCATGCCCTGGCGCTGCTCGTGCCGATTGGTTGGCCCGAACCGTTTGGCATGGTTTTCATCGAGGCGCTGGCCTGTGGCACGCCCGTGCTCACCTGCCCGACCGGCGCCGCGCCAGAGCTGCTGGAGGACGGCGTGACCGGCTACACCAGCATGGAGCCTGAGATGCTCGCGGTCGCCGCGCAGCATATCTCCCGTATCTCACGCCGAGGGTGCCGCGCCTATGCGCAGCAACGGTTCGATACGAGCATGATGGCGTCAAATTATCTCAACGTCTATCAGCAGGTGCTGGGCAATCAGCACCTGCTGCTTCCATTGGCTAAAGAACTATCTGTGGCCGACTACGAAGACGCCAGCGCCAGCGACGCATACAACACACATCACCCACATCACACACGTCACTCACATCACCACTGACCAGCCGCCGCGAAAGGCGTCTCTTCCGGCACCGGGGCGGACGTTTTCAGCTTCGTCAGGTCTATACGCCCACGGCCAAACGCATCGACATGCCCCCATCGGCCGGGAATGTCGAGCAACTGGATTTCCGCAAGCTGTGTGGGCAACGCGGGATCCACCAGCAGCCGGTCGGCGACAGGTTCGAGCCCTAGGAGCGCGCGGAGAATGAGCAGCGGCGCCCCCGTTGACCACGCCTGCGGGCTGCACGCGGTCGGGTATTCGACAGGGAACTGGGTACGCTCGCGCCGATAGCCCCCAAATGCCTCTGGTAGTCGTCCGCGGAAGAACCGGGCCGCCTCCAGGATGCCATACCCAACACGCGCCGCCTCATCACGATAGCCGTAGCGTCGCAGGCCTAGCGCAATGAACGAGTTGTCGAACGGCCAAACCGTGCCGACGTGGTAGCCAATCGGGTTGTAGGCGCCCTCGCCCTCGGCCATTGTCCGTATGCCCCAGCCGGAATAGAGCTTATCGCTCATCAGGTGTTGAACGCAGGCCGCTGCCTTATCGTCGTCCGCAATCCCGCTCCAGAGCAGATGCCCAATGTTCGAGGTCAGCGAGTCAACCTGACGCCCATCGCCGTCGATGGCAAGGGCAAAGAACTTCCGCTCGGGAACCCAGTAATCGCGGTTGAACCGCAGCTTCAGCTCCACGGCTTCGCGGTCCAGGCGATCCGCCAGGGCATGATCGCCCCAAATCTCGCGCGCGAGCCGGGCACACCGCACCTTCGCATCGTAGGCGTAACCCTGTATCTCACAGGTCGCCCGTGGCAGCTTGGAGAGCGTGCCATCACGGAAGACGATAGAGTTCCAGGAATCCTTCCAGCACTGGTTTTCCAGGCCCGTCTCTTCATTGCGACGCGCATACTCGATATAGCCATCCCCATTACGGTCGCCATAGTTGTCGATCCATTCGAGGGCATCGCGCGCATTCGGCTCGAGCCGCCGCACCAGGTCGGCATTGCCAGTCCACCGCTCGTATTCGTCGAGGAGCACGAGAAACAACGGAGTCACGTCGGCAGAACCGTAGTAGGGCGAGTGGGGACGTTCGAGGAACGCGGTCATCTCGCCGAAGCGCTGCTCGTGCATGATCTTGCCCGGCTCCTCGTCGCGGAAGTCATCGACGCGCCGACCCTGGCGCCCCGCGAGGGTGCGTAGCGTTGACTCCGCCAGCTCCGGCGCGAACGGTAACGCCTGATAGCTTGTCAGCACGCTATCGCGCCCGAAGACTGTCATGAACCAGGGCAGCCCTGCCGCCGGAAGCGCTGCTCCAGGGACCCCCAGAGGAAAGAAGCGCAATGCCGCGAGATCCACGAGGCTGCGCTTATAGGTATCGGTCAGCGTCTCCCACTCGCAGACCAGTCGCGGCGCCTCGGCAAGCCAGTCATCCAGATCCTTCTGCATATCGGGATGGGCATGATCTTCCGCCGAATGGTATTTGGCGGTCGGGTAGCCCAGACCCTTTATGATCTTGCCAAGGGAAACGTCCAGCCCGGTACTCCATTGCTCGTGCGGCCCGATATGCACGTGATAGGTCAGAGTGGGCGTGTCTGTGTCAGTGTTGGCAAACTCGGCTGGAACGCTGGAGGTAATCCAGGTCTCACGCTCGTAAGACTCGCGACGATAGCCCAGCACGAGGCGACCGTCGGTGACACTGGTGTAGCATTCGCCTTTCTTCGCGAGCTTATCCTTGACCTCAAAGAGGTCCGCGAAATCCGAGCCAGCCTCGATCTTCACCTCCAGATCCACGGCCTTCTCACTGTGGTTCAGGAAGGTCAGATCCTCGTGGAACCCCTTCCCAACCGCGCGCTTGCGGATGATCGAGAGATCGGCATCCACATAAATGGTGCCTGTTCCCGGCACAAGAAAGAACTGGGCCGAGAAATACTGGAGATCGTCGGTCGAGAGCGAATTCGGTGTCTTGCCGTTGACGGTGAGACGCCAGCGCGAGAGGTAGCGCGTGTCAAAGGCGAACAACCCGGTCGTGTCGGTAGGGGTCGCGTCGATATCGCCACGCAGGTCGCTGACGACGAACGTATTCCCTTCGAGGATGCTAACGGTGTTACCGGCCATAACCTTCTCCTTGGATGTGCTGCAAGCCCGCGACCATCCGCGACGCGGACCATCGCGGACCATTGGGGACTACCGTGGCTGAGCGCCAGGCATGCCGACGGGATTGAAGGTCACGCTCCCTAATAAGGAAGTGGCGAAGCCCATATCCCCAGTGACCGTCACAAGTCCCTGGAGAAACGCGGCAAGGACGTTCAGGTCGCCCTCACGATGGACGATGCGCAGAAAGTCCTGCGCGGAGCACTCCAAAGTGGAGTCGGCAGGCCCATTCGCAGGCGCGTCGTGGGTGATAGTGGGCAGACCATCTGTGATGGTTGCGCGCCAGCTCCCCGCACCAGTGATGTTGAATACGCATATGCCAGAGACCGACCGCAGCCGCGGCTGAACGCCGAGCGCCGCCACCTTGTCGAAAAACCCCGCTATCTCAGCGGCCGCTGGCTGTCCCTCTGTTTGTCCAGGCGCTTGTTGCGCCGGTTGTGCTGACTGTGTTGACTGTGTTGATTGTCTTGGCTCTTCATTGCTCACCCTCTATCCCTCACTTTCTCGACGATTCCTCGACGATGTCTGAAAAACCCGCTTTCCCGGTGACATGGCAAGACAGCAGAGTGAATACACACCACTGTATGGCCGACTGTGCTGCCGTCAGTGTAGGGCACAGATGTGATTGATTCGCCTAGCGCAGGGGGCATCTTTAAGGCCAGTCTTGGCATCCGCCCACCGGGTAGTGGTTCTCTGGCCATGGGGCGAGCGCTTTCCATGAAGGCGCTACGAGAAAGCGCGCGCTGGGCTGCCGATGTCACCATCACGAGGTTGGCCCGGTGAAACACGGAATGCGCACACTGACCTTGAGGCTAGGCATCAACCGCCACCTGGACGAGCGCTGAACTAGCCCGCGAAATGCTCCTTGCGCATGGGGTGTCGGCGCATGCCGTCGCGTATAGTAGAAGCACTGAATTTACCCGCCCTGGAAGCACTTTCCGCAAGGAGCATGCCCAGTAGCCTGCGAGCAGAATATCTCTAGGCATGGTGTTGCCCTACTAGGGCGAGATTTCAGAGCGATGGCAGAGCGAGATCAGACGCCGATGAGGGTATCCGCAATGCGCGCGCCCTCCCATGAAGGAGACGATCATGTCCGAAGCACGCATGGAGCCAGATGCCAAACGGTCGAACACACCCACCGCAACGACGTCACGACCGTCGTCCGCCGATAGCGCACTTGTCCCAGCGCAGCAGACAGATGCTGTCCAGCTGGATACGGGCCTGGGGAAAACGGTCATCTCCGATAGCGTTGTCGCGAAGATTGTCGCGGCGGCTGCCCGTGAGATTGATGGGGTGCATGACCTTGTCCCTATGGGCGCGGGAGCCACCATTGCTGGCTTCGCCGGACGTCTTGCCCGGACCGATCAGCGGGGCAGTGGTGTAAGCGTTGAGGTCGGACAGCGCGAAGCGGCGGTAGACCTGAATATGACGGTTGACTATGGCGTCAACATCCCACAGGTCGCCGATGCAGTGCGCCAGAATATCGTGGAGCGCGTACGCGCGATGACCGGCCTCACCGTCAAAGAAGTGAACATCAACGCGGCTGACCTCTATTTCGCCGGGGAAACCGAGCAGCCGCGCGTGCAGTAGCGCGACGACACTGAAACGGAGGAGCGCATGCCACATGCCACCGCCGCGCGGCCAACGGCGCGCTCTACGTCGTCCGCAGCCGGAGCCGCGCCAGGCGAGACGGCGCCGCGAGAAGGCCCAGCGAATCAGGTGAGTGACTTCACCATCGCCACCGCCGCCGCGGAGGCTCTCCGCGCGGCGCCTGGGGTTGTGGATATCAGCCCAGGCGTCTTCGCGCTGTTGGCAACCTATGGCGCGGGAGCGCGGGTGGCCGGTATCGTCGTGCACCACCTCACCCCGGACCAGATCGCGCTCGAGGCGCATGTGGTTCTGAGCGAGGCCTACTGCCATGAGATGCTAACAGCCGCTGCCACTGAGTCGGGCGAGCGCGAGCGCGGGACGGAGGGGAAGGGCGTCCTGGGTGATATCGCCGACCGTCTCCGTGAGGCAGTGTATGGCGGCCTGCGGGGCACGACCTCGCTACCACTCGCGCGGGTTGACGTGTACATCGACGATCTGCGCTGAACAACGCGCGGATGCCCGCGATGGCGCGCTGGAGGTTAGAGATATCATGAACATCTTCAACCGCATCGTCATGCTCGTGTTGGCCATCATCTTGTTCGCATTCGGCGCCACGACCTTTCTCCTGCTCACCGGCATCGTCGTGCCCGAGAACTCGTACCTGCGCGCCATCCTCGCGCTCTATAGCGCGTGGCGGGCGGTTGCGCTGTTGCGCGGAGCGACGACCAACCTCGCCGTCCTCATCGCCCTGGTGCTGGCGATCATCGGGCTGGTAGTCATCATCCTGGAGCTGCTGCCGATAGGCCGGTTGTTCGGCCGACGGCGGGAACCGAAGCAGTATGTCGTCCGCCAGGATAGTCTGGGGCAGGTGACGCTTGGACGCACGATGGTGCGCGATCTCGTGCAGCATGTGGCGGAAGATGTGCCAGGGGTGGTGCACGCCGACGAGCCTGAGGTGAAGGACGGCGCGGATGGTCTCCGTATCTCGACGCGCGCCTCGCTGGCCTGGGATGCCGATGCGCCAGCCGTCGGGCAACAGCTTCAGGAGCGGGTCAAAGACTCCGTACAGACACAGCTCGGGCTGCCAGTTGCCGAGGTACACGTCACCGCCCAGACCACCCCGGTCGTCAAAGATCAGCGCCGCCGGACACCGCGTGTGGCGTAAAGCTAGCTGGCGGCTAAAGCCGCGCCTACGGGCCTCCGCTCCGCTACAGCCGCAAAGCCCGCCTGCGCGGGCTCCCAGATGCAGTTTCTCACGCACCGCACCAATCACCTGAATGACAGGTTAACCACCATAAGCTGTAGCCGCCAGGTTCATTCATGAGGAAGGATAGCAACACCATGACATCAGCTCAAACACGCGGTCTCATGATTGGTCTGGCGCTCGGCGTCGTCTGGGCGTGGCTGGGATTCGGCGCCATGGTGCTCACTGGCGTCCTCGCCCTCGTCGGCTGGCTGATTGGCACGGCGGTCAACATCCTCAGCGCGGGCAATATCAATCTCGCCGATCTCTGGAGTGATTTGCAGGGGCGGCGCTCGCAGTCGTGAACCACGCCTCGTGATGTGATGGGGGAGCCAGATGGCGGGTGAGAAGGGCACGGATGAGCCCGCTGATAAGCCACCCACCACTGCGCGCCCGCCCGGCGACCTCGTTCGTGACCATCTTGCCAACAAGCGCACTATGCTTGCCTGGGCGCGCACCGGCATCGCGGTGATGGCGCTGGGATTCGTGGTGGCGCGCTTTGGTCTGTTGCTCCGCGAGCTCCGGGTGACGTTGCCACGCCATCTTCCAGAGGGCGTCTCCACCGTGTTTGGCACAGCGCTGGTCGTGATTGGCGGTATCCTGGTCCTCCTTGCCGGTGTGGATTATCTCCGCACCGGGCAGGCTATTGACCAGCACGTCTATCGCTGGTCCCCTGTCCTGGAGTTTACCCTGAGCCTGCTGCTGGTGCTGGCGGCCATTGTGCTGGCCGTCTATCTCATCCTGACCAGTTAAGTCGGGGCAGCAGCTATACGACGGACTGCCCCTGAGGTGAGCTATTTACCCTCCTCGCGATGGATGGCGACTCTAGCCAGTGAAACCGGCCCGCAATACGTGGCAGCGGGCGTAGACGCAACCTACACTTCCGTCACAACGAGCGCGAGTTCAAGTGAACCCCTTACGCGAGAAAGACCCAAGACAGACCCAGGATAGACCCATAGACGCGCGCCCTGATGGTTGCGAGAGGTTGTGTGAGGGTTTGAGAGGTCGGGAAGGAGTGGTGTCCATGTTTGCCCGGTTGCCCCATTGGGTACGTGCAGGTGGTCGGCGGACGGTAAGGCTGTCGCGTCGGCAAGGGTATCTCATTGCTCTGGCAGCGCTGATGGCGGTCTCCTGCTTGCTGGTCGCCTGTACTGTCAGCGCATCTGGCACAGGCACAGGCGTCGAGGGCACGGCTCGCCCGCTCTCATCGGTGGCGCAGTCGGCAACGACGCGGCTCGCCGACGCGGGGTCCACGGCGCTGGCAGCCGCGACGGCAACCACGGCGCCGACAACGCCACCCACGCCGACACCGCGGCCGACCGTAACACCACGGTCAACGGCTACGCCGCAGCCAACAGCCACACCGCAACCGACGGCAACTCCTCAGTCGACCGCGACACCTCAATCCACGGCGACCCCAAATACAACGCAGGGATTCATCGTATTCCCGGGCAAGACTAATTCGGATGCTGCTTTTGCGTTCCTGAGTATCATCGTTCTGCTGCTCTGCTTCGCAGTGATCGGACTCATCGTCTGGCTGGTCGCGCGAAACTCCGCGGCGAAGCATGCCGCCGCTCAGCAAGGAGCCACTCCCGCGGCGATGGCTGGGGCTGGCATGACGCCTGGCCAAGCTCCTCCGGCTGGCCCACCGGGCACGCAGTCCGAATGGGAGCAGACCGAGCGTTATCGCACAGAGACGCCGGGAATGCCACCTGGCTATCCCCAATCACCGCAGACGCCACCGTCCGGCGGCCAGCCGCCCTACCAGGGTGAGCAACCCTATCAAGGCGGTCAGCCGCCCTACCAGGGTGGGCCGCCGTATCAGGGCGGCCAAGTGCCTGAACAGCCCAACCAGTATCAGCAGCGGGAGCCATATGAGCAGTACGAGCGCGAGCAGCGGGACGACTACTAGCGCCTGACGTCTGGACGCCTGATCACCCAATGCCGAAGGGGGCGACGCCACATGCGGTACTGACCCTCCTTCGGCAAATGGTCTATTGTTGTGGCGCGGCCAGCACGAGCAGTGGAGTTCGCCAGCATGCATGTCACCGTACGAGGCGTGCTCAGTCGCATCGAACAGGCAACACCAGGGATTCAGGTTGCCCGTGGCTACCGGCGACGGTGGTTACGGACCGATCTCATCGCCGGAGTTACCATCGTCGCGATCCTGATTCCTCAGGGAATCGCCTATAGCGAGCTTGCTGGCGCCGCCCCGGTGGCAGGTCTCTACACCGCGTTCGCCGCCATGATCGCCTATGCGTTCTTCGCCAGCTCGCCACAGCTCATGGTGGGTCCAGAATCGGGGAATGCCATCCTGGTCGCGGCCACCCTCGCGCCATTGGTTGCTGGAAATTCATCCCGCTATGTTTCGTTGGCGGCCATGCTCGCGCTGATGGTCGGCACGCTGCTGCTCATCGGCGGCATAGCCCGGCTCGCGTTCATTGCCAATTTCCTTTCGAAGCCGATCCTCATCGGCTACATCAATGGCGCGTCGCTGATCATCATCGCCAGCCAGCTGGGCAAGCTCTTCGGCATCAAGCTGACGACCCAGAACTTCTTCCCAGCGCTGTGGGAACTGATGACACATCTCAACCAGGCGCAATGGCTGACCTTTGGGATTGGCATCATTTTGATCGCGCTCATCGCGGCGCTCCGGCGTTTCGTGCCGAAGGCGCCATCCGCGCTCATAGCGGTGGTCCTGGCGACGCTCGCCTCAGCCCTCTTTCAGCTCGATATGCACGGGGTGACGGTGCTTGGAGATATTCCCGCCGGGCTGCCGATTCCCAGACTTCCGGGGATTAGCTTTGATGATATTGGGCTGCTCCTGCCGGGAGCGTTCGGTCTGGCGCTGGTCACCTTCGCGGATACCATTTTGACGGGGCGGGCATTCGCCACCAAGAACGGGTACGAGCTGGATGCTGGCCACGAGTTGATCGCGATTGGCGCCGCCAATATCAGCTCAGGGTTCTTTCAGGGATTCACCTGCTCGGCCAGCCAGTCGCGGACGGCGGTCAATGATCAGGCGGGGGGCAAGACCCAGTTGACGGGCATCGTCGCGGCGATCCTGGTGGCGGTGTTCCTGCTGTTTCTCTCGCCGCTGCTACGGAATCTGCCGCAGGTGGCGCTGGCGGCGATCATTCTGGTCGCCGCCGTCAGCCTGATCGATGTCACGTCGATACGGCGCCTCTACCACATCCAGCCCATCGAGGCGTACCTGGCGATGGCGACGACGCTCGGCGTCCTGGTGATGGGCATCCTGCCTGGCCTCGCGGCGGCGGTCATCCTCGACCTGCTCGTCGTCATCTGGATGCTCGCGCGCCCGCATGACACGGTGCTGGGCGTTATCGAAGGGATCGATGGCTATCACGGTATCAGACCGGATACCAATACCGAGACTGAGCCAGGGCTGATCGCGTACCGGTTCGACGCGCCGCTGTTTTTTGGCAACGCCGACTACTTTCTGAGCCAGGTACGGACGCTGACGCATGCGCCCGAGCCACCGTTGCAGTGGTTTCTGCTCGACGCGGAAGGGATTCATGCGCTTGACACCACGGCGGCTGAGATGCTGAGAACGCTCATTCTCGAGCTTCAGCAGCAGGGCGTCGTCTTTGTCATGGCCCGTGCGAACACCGCGCTCAGAAACATGCTCACCAGCAACGAACTGACCGGCCTGATCGGCCCTGAGCATTTCTTCCCGACCGTCACGACGGGTGTCAGGGCGTACCGCGAGCGTCTGGCCCACCACGAGCGAGAAGAAATTGCCCCGACCATGGAGGGCGCGGACCATTGAGGCGCTCAGCGCATTACCCCTTTTGCGGTAGGCGCATCCTCACCATAGGTTCTCACCCTGCGTGCGTGGCGCTCGCAACATCCTGCGACTACGCTTTCGTTGGCTACGCCATGCGCTGTGCGGCTTTGTGGCGTCAGCCTGAGGATCACATGAGAACACCAGAATCGGGAGGGAAGACACCATGTTTCGTGGACGTAGAGAAGAACGCCGTGACGAGCGCGCGACCTTTGGGCGCGGTGGCAACGCGATACGCTATCAGATGCGGCAGCGTCTCGTCTCCATCGGGGATGACTACAACATCGAGAACGACCATGGCGAGCGCGCGTTCAAGGTGGATGGCAAGGCGCTACGCGTTCGCAACACGCTGATCTTCGAGGATCCCCAGGGCCGCGAGCTGTGCAAGATTCAGGAGCGGATGTTGCGTGTGAAAGACACGATGGAGATCGAGGGACCGAACGGCGAGCAGATGGCCGTGGTCAAGAAAGCGCTCATCACGCCGATCCGCGACCGCTGGACCGTCAAGATTGGCAACGGCCCCGACATGGAGATCCAGGGCAACATTGTCGATCACGAATATACCTTTGAGACTGGCGGCCATAAGATCGCCGAGGTATCGAAGAAGTGGTTCCGAGTGGCCGATACCTACGGCGTCGAGATCGAGCCTGGCCAGAATGACGTGGTCATCCTGGCAGCGACAGCGGCGATAGACATGATGGCACATCCGAGCCGCTGACACCCACTACGCTACCAGTTGACCCATACTCTGCCCTCTCGCGATGACAGGAGAGGGCAGCGGCCTACCAGGAGCCGACGTATCCATTACACGCTCCAGTTGCTACGTAGGCTCAGACTCGGAATCTCCTACTGAGAAAGGGTAACAGCGCCATGCCACTCAAGGAATACAAACCTGGAACAGCGTTCTCCGGCGAGATAGGGTTAACTACAGACCAGTCCAGCCCGGCATGGCCCAAGCCACTCCGGGCGCGGGAAGGCACGCCAAACGTTCTGTTTATCGTGCTGGATGACACCGGCTACGGCCAGCTCGGCTGTTACGGTAGCCCCATCGAGACGCCCAATCTGGACGCGCTGGCAGCGAACGGATTGCGCTACACCAACATGCACACCACGGCGCTCTGCTCGCCCACTCGCTCGTGTATCATCACCGGGCGCAACCACCACTCCAACGCCATGGCCTGCATCACCGAGGGCGCCACTGGATACCCCGGCTACAACGGCCAGGTTCCATTCGAGAACGGCTTCCTTTCAGAGATCTTGCTGCTGCACGGCTACAGCACCTACATGATTGGGAAGTATCATCTCCTGCCATCCGAGCAGGAGTCTGCCGCTGGCCCCTACGACCGTTGGCCGCTGGGACGTGGTTTCGAGCGCTACTACGGGTTCCTAGGTGGCGACACACACCAGTATTATCCGGATCTGGTCTTCGACAACCATCAGGTCAAGCCGCCCCGGACGCCCGAAGAGGGATACCATCTGACTGAGGATCTGGCCGACAAGGCGATCCAGTTCATCGGCGACGCCAAGCAGGTTGCGCCGGATAAGCCGTTCTACCTGCATTTCTGCCCGGGCGCTACGCACGCGCCGCACCACGTCCCCAAAGAATGGGCCGATAAATACAAAGGAGCGTTCGACGACGGCTGGGACGCCTATCGCGAGAAGGTCTTTGCCCGCCAGAAGGATCTGGGCATTATCCCGCAGACCGCCGAGCTTTCGCGGCATGACCCGGATGTGCCGGAATGGGATACGCTTACCCCAGAGCAGAAGAGGCTCTATTCCCGTATGATGGAGGTCTTTGCGGGTTTCCTCACGCATACCGACTTTCACATCGGTCGCGTGCTGGATTACCTCAAGTCCATCGGCCAGTTCGACAATACACTGATCATGGTCATTTCGGATAATGGCGCCAGCGCTGAGGGCGGCCCCACCGGCACGACCAACGAGCTCCAATTCTTCAACCACGCGCCCGAGACGCTCGAAGAGAGTCTGGCGAAGCTGGATAAGCTGGGCGGGCCAGAGACGTTCAATCACTACCCCTGGGGCTGGACCTGGGCGGGTAATACGCCGTTCCGCCGCTGGAAGCGCGAGACCTATCGCGGCGGGAGCAGCGACCCGTTTATCGTGCATTGGCCACAAAGCATCGCGGCGAAAGGCGAGATCCGCACGCAGTACGCCCACGCGATTGACATGGTCCCGACCGTACTGGACGCGCTGGGGATCGAGGCGCCGGAGGTTATCAAGGGAGTCACGCAGGCACCCATCGAGGGTGTGAGCTTTGCCCAGACCTTCGGCGACGCCAGCGCGCCCACGAAACACACCACGCAGTACTTTGAGATGTTCGGCCATCGCTCGCTGTACCATGACGGCTGGCGGGCGGTCTGTCCGTGGCCGGGGCCATCCTTCACTGAAGCGGGCAAGCCCTTCGGCACGCCCATCACGGCTGAGACGCTGGCCATATTGGATGCCCATAACTGGGAGCTGTACCACATCGATGAAGACATCGCCGAAAATCACGACGTGGCAGCCGCGAATCGCGAGCGGGTGATCGGGATGATCGCCGCCTGGTATGTGGAGGCGGGCAAATATAAGGTGCTGCCCATTGACGGGAGCGCTTTACAGCGGTTGGCGGCGGAGCGCCCGCAGATTACGACGGCGCGTACCAGCTATACATACTTCCCGAACTCGCAGACGGTGCCGTGGTTCGCGGCGGTCAGGGTGCTCAACCGCCCGCACAGTATCACTGCGGATGTCGAGATACCCAGTGGTGGCGCGGAGGGCGTTTTGCTCTGTCAGGGCACGGGAGCTGGCGGCTACTCGTTCTATATCAAAGACGGCGCATTGAAGTATGCCCACAACTGGGTTGGCAGAACCATCTCCGAGGTGGTATCATCGGCGCCTTTGCCAGCGGGGCGGCATCAACTGCGCTTTGAGTTCCAGCCGATCGGGCAACCTGACTTTGCGCACGGCAAAGGCACACCTGGCAATGGACAGATTTACATCGATGGCAAACTGGTCGGAGCGGCTGAGCTTCCAACCACAACGCCCATCGCCTTCAATCCGGGCGGCCTGACTGTCGGCGCCAATCCTGGTTTGCCTGTCACACCTGAGTACGCATCGCCGTTCCCGTTTACCGGCAAAATCTACAGCGTGACGGTGGATGTTAGCGGCGACCTGATCAAGGACGACGAAGCCGAGCTGAGCGTGGTGATGGCCCGGCAGTGAGAGCGCTTCGATGGTCTCCTCTGAGGCGACCGAGCGATGCGCTAACACGGCGGGCCGAGAGAGACGGAGACGCCGAATACTGACCGAATCGCCGCCGCGGCCGTTCAATCATACGACACAGTGGTAGTATGACAGCGGCATGGCGGCGGCACGGAGGGTAGCCGTGTGGGAAGCGTTCTCGTCCAACTGATTCCCCTCGTCATTGGCAGCGTGATGATGCCAACGTGGGTTCTGCTCGTCCTCGTGTTACTCAGAAAGGGACGCGGACCGGTCGAGGCCATCGCGTTTGTCTCCGGCATCGTCGTCGTGAAGCTCTTGCAGGGGCTTATCTTCGGCGCCATTTTCGGCGCGTATGATGTGAACCATCGTCGCAGCGAGATCGAGGAGATCATTGTCGCGACCCTGCTGATAGTCGTCGGGCTGTTCATGTGGGTGGCGGCGCTGAAGCTGTTGGTCCAGGGCGAGGACCCCGATGGTCCGCCACCCGTGTGGACCAGGATGGTCAGCGCGATCACACCATTCAGGGCGTTTGGTCTGGGGACGGTGCTCGTGACCACCTCGTCGCGCTCATGGCTTTTTACATTGGCAGCGATTGGCATCATCACTCGGGCGGAACTAGGTCCGGCGCTGAGTGTCCTGAGCTATCTGATCTACATCGCGGGAACAATATCGCTGGTGGTGACACCCATCATTCTCTCGATCCAGTCGGCGAGGCGGTTCGACGCCGCAGCCTACTGGCTGCAGAAACATGAGCGCGTCGTTATGATCGTGGCCTCCCTCGCCGTGGGCGCTTTCTTCCTCTGGAGCGGTGCGAGCAGCCTGTTGGCATTGGGATAGCCCTGACGCTCTGCCCGCCAATGACGCTCCACTGCTGGCGTGCCTGCTCCTCGCCGCGCTGTTCTACATCGGCAGCCACTTCATCCCGCGAGTATTGCGCCGTGACACACCTCGTGATGTCGCGCGTAAGGGTCTCGTGAGCGAGACGTGAGTGTCCTGGGTAGGCGCGGGATGCTATGATACGCTGGACGGCGCGACGAGTGGACGCGCGAGAAAACCGCTTGATGACATCAACATCAATGGAGATACCCATGGCCGCCAATGACGCCGCGAACGTGCCCGCCGACGCTGTACTTGGGAAAATTGGATTGCCCGCGCCAGTGCGCGACCTGGCGGCGCAACGCTGGGACGCCATCGTCGTCGGCGCGGGCCACAACGGGCTGACCTGCGCGGCCTACCTTGCGCGCGCGGGCAAGCGGGTGCTCGTGCTGGAGGCGCGCGAGCGTGTCGGCGGCGCTTGCACGCTGGAGGAGCTATGGGAGAGTCGTGGCGGCGTGAAGATGTCGCCCTGCGCCTACCTCGTCGGCCTGCTGCATCCGCTGGTCGTGGACGAGTTGAAGCTGCGCGAGCATGGCTTCTCCTGGACGCCCGCGACCAATGGTCTCTTCGTGCCGTTCGACGACGGCAGCAGCGTCCAGCTCTGGGAGGATGACGCCGCCTGCGAGGACGAGATTCGCCGCTTCTCGCCGCGCGACGTGCAGGGCTGGCGGGCGATGCAGAGCGTGATGTCGCGGCTGCGTGACGCGGTGCGCCCGGCCAATGAGCACGACGCCTGGCTTGGCGAGCCGCCGACCCGCGAGCAGCTTGAGGACCGTATCGGCCACGACTCGGAGCTGCGCGGGCTGCTCTTCGACTGGAGCATCGCGGAATACGTCGAGCGCTATCTCGAAGACGAGCGGCTGCAGCTTGCCTACTACGGTCAGGGCATCATCGGCACACACGCCTCGCCGTTCGACAAGGGCACCGCCTTCATCCACTTTCATCACTCGTCTGGAGGGCTGGATGGGCTGCGCGGTGTCTGGGGCTACGTGACCGGCGGGATGGGCCGCGTCTCGTTCATCCTCTGCGATATCGCCCGCGAGCTGGGCGCGACGGTCGCGGCGGGCGTGCCAGTGGCGCGCATTCTCCCCGGCGAGGGCGTCCAGCTGGACGACGGCACGACGATTCACGCGCCGGTCGTCGTCAGCAACGCCGATCCACGGGTAACGCTGCGGCTGCTGGGCGAGCAGGCGGATGGCGGATGGCGGCAGCAGGTGGAGTCTGTGCCGATTCAGGGCTGCACGGTCAAGTTCAATATGCTGCTGCGCGAGCTGCCCAACTTCACCGCCCGCCCCGGCACGAATGAGCCGCACCACGCCGGGCAGATCAATACTCCGCTCTCGAAGCAGCAGTGGCGCGACGGCTACGCGGCGATGGAGCGCGGCGAGCTACCGGAGCAGCTTTGGACGGAGCTCTACTTCCAGACGGTGCACGACCCCTCGGTCGCGCCCGAAGGCATGCACACGATGAGCGTCTTCTCGCAGTATGTGCCCTACCAGTTCGCCAGCGGCACCTGGGAGTCGCGCCGCGAAGAGGTGAAGCAGCTTGGCATCGCCTCGATTGGGCGCTACGTCAGCAACTTCCCCGACGCGGTGGTGGAGGTCGATGTGCTCGGCCCGCCAGACATCGAGCGCGAGGTGGGGCTGACCGGCGGCCATATCTTCCAGGGTGACTGCCTGCCGCAGTATATGTGGGACCAGCGGCTGCGCTACCGCACGCCGATGGAGGGCGTCTATCTCTGCGGCGCCTGCACCCATCCCGGCGGCAGCGTGATCGCGGCCAACGGGCGCAACGCGGCGATGGCGGTGCTACGAGAGACGAGCGGCGAGTAGGAAGGAAGCGCACTCGTATGCCTATCCAGACGCGCGCGGCGGTGCTGCGCAACTACGACTCGCCACTGAGTGTCGAAGCCATCACCCTGGACGAGCCGGAGCCGGGTGAGGTGGTCGTGCGGCTGGCGGCCTGTGGCGTCTGCCACTCCGACCTGCATATGGTCAGCCCCGTCTTCAAGGAGGCGCTGCCCGCCGTGCTCGGCCACGAGGGCGCCGGTATCGTCGAGCGCGTTGGGCCGCAGGTGACCAGCGTCGCGCCCGGCGATCACGTCGTGCTCACCTGGATTCCCAGTTGCGGACGCTGCCGCTACTGCGCCACCGGACGGCCCGCGCTCTGCAACAACCGCCAGGGCGTCGAGCGCGGCACTGGCGCGGTACGGCGGAGATTGCATGACGCCGGGGGCGAAGGCATCCACCAGTTGCTCGATGCGGGCGCGTTCGCCGAGCATGTGCTGGTGCGCGAGGAGGGCGTCATCCCAATAGCCGCCGATATTCCCCTGGAGGTCGCCTCGCTGATTGGCTGTGGCGTGCTGACGGGCCTCGGGGCAGTGACTCGCACGGCGCGCGTGGAACCGGGCAGCGTCGTCGCCGTCATCGGTGCTGGCGGCGTCGGCCTCAACGTCATCCAGGGGGCGGCCCTGGTCGGCGCGGCGCGCATCATCGCAGTGGATATGCGTCCGGCGGCGCTCGCAATGGCCCGCCGGTTCGGCGCGACTGATACGCTGGACGCCAGCGACCCGGCCAACAGCAATCCAGCCAGGGCGCTGCGCCAGATGACCGGCGGCGGGGTGGACTACAGCTTCGAGGTAGTCGGCAGGCCAGAGACCGTCGCGCAGGCGTGGGAGTGTCTGGCGCCCGGCGGGACCGCTGTCGCGGTTGGGCTGACGCCGCAGAACGCGACCGTCCCGCTCCGCGCCGATTTCCTGAGCGAGAAGACGCTCAAGGGCTGCATCTTCGGCTCCTCGATCCCGCGCGTTGACGTGCCGCGCGCGCTCAGCCTCTACCGCAGTGGCCGTCTCAAGCTGGACGAGTTGGTGTCGCAACGCTACCCGCTCGACGCCGTCAACGAGGCGCTCGACGCGCTGCGGGCGGGAACGACGGGGCGCGGCGTGCTGGTGTTTGGGGAATAGAGACCGCACAAAAGTCGAGGTCCAGGGAATACCCATCCCTGGACCTCGTTGTGTCGCCCATATGCACGCACGATTACTTGGCGGCGAACGCCGCGCGTATGCGCCTGCCGTTGATGATCACCACAACACCGAGCAGAAGCAGTCCACAAATGCCCTGTTCGACCTTCAGCCACAGCGGAAACGGATCGGGGAGCGCGATGATGACCACGATGGCCACCAACATGGCCGCTGAGACGATCCGCAGCCGCAGATACCCACGGCTGGAGCCGCGCGCCATCTGCGCCGCAAAGAGGGTCGTGAGCAGGGCGCTGCCCACGACAATGGTTCCTCGAACCCAGACGGCCGGGGTCACCACCGCTGCGTTATCGCGCAGCAGGATAATCGCCAATAAGGTGAGCACGCTGATACCAAGATAACTGCTGACCAGCAATTTTACAGAGCGGAACGCCTGCTGGCTCTGTGGATGATTCAGGCGTGCTTGGGTGAGACTTCGCGTCGTCATATGAAAGATCCTTTCTGTTCAAAGTCGGTCATTGCTCTGTGGCGAGCCCGACGCGCTGAGTATAGGCGGCGGGAGGGGGATGCCACATGCCCCTACGGTCACGTCGCCCGGCCTATTTTGGAAGCATGCGGCTGGCAGTGGACCTATGACGGCGGTCATAGGTCGATGGGGGCCAGAACGTGACTGCCCGCACTGGCGGGCACGAAGCCAAGACCATATACTGACATCAGTCCAGAATGTTCACAGTACGATACAGTGGAAAGACGCTCGTTTGTCCTTATGTCCGCGACACAGGTAGACCCATGACTTCAATGCAAGCTCAGAAGATCACGACTCCCACACCATCGGCGCTCCAATTCTCGCGCTGGGGTGTCCGTCGGTGGATTGTTTACTTCGTCTTCGCTATCGCCTATCTCTCCAGGGTCTTGACCACCGAGCGCCTGACCCTGGTCAGCTTCCTGCTGCTCACCGTGACGTATGGCGCCTGGCTGGTGGTCTTCCATGTGGGAGGATGGTTCGACGAACGCCCGCCGCTCTGGTGGTGGTTCGTTGGCCTCTTCGGCCTGGCCTGCGCTTCCCAATACATTGCCCTCTCCGAGACGAGCCTGGCGTGGCTGCCGATCTTGACGACAATGACGGCGTGCCTGATGACAGGCATCCCTTCACGCGCTCTCAGCCTGCTGGCGGCAGGAGGCCTCTGGCTGAGTTCCAGTCTCGCGTTGGTGCTCATCATGCATGGCTGGGATCTGAGCGCCCAGCTGACGCTGCTGCTCTCGTTTGGCTCCTTCGTGGGATTCAGCAGGATGTTCCGCGAGCTCCTGCTTGCCCACAAGGCGCTGGAGGGGTCAAATGCGGCATTGGCCGTGGCCCACAGCCAGCTACAGACATATAGCGCCCAGATGGAGGAGGTGGCGGCCATCCGCGAGCGCAACCGCATTGCGCGCGAGATTCACGATACGCTTGGCCACTCGCTGACCTTACTGGCGGTCCAGCTGGAAACCGCGACACAGTTCGAGGCGCGCGACGATCCGGGGCTGCACGAGGAGCTGCGGGAGGCGCAGCGGGTGGCGAAAGCCTGCCTGACGGATGTGCGACGCTCCGTGGCGGCGCTGCGGCCTGATAATGCCTCTGTCGGCTCGCTTCAGGACCGGTTGCGGAGTCTGGTCGCGGAAACGGCCACGACCCGCCGTGACATGGCTATCGAGTTGGACCTCGACGAGGCGACGCGGCCCCTGGGTCCAGAGCTCTCCATGACGCTCTACCGCTGCGCGCAGGAGGCGCTGACCAATGTTCGCAAGCATGCCCGCGCTACCAAAGTGCTGGTCTCCTTAAGCACGAGCGATGAGCCAGAGAGTCTGGTGGAGCTGACCGTGCTGGACAACGGCCAGGGAGCCGCCAATCACAAGGAGGCGAACGAAACGCACGAAACGCAGACAGAGGGCTATGGTTTGCTGGGTATGCGGGAGCGGGTGGCGCTCCTCGGTGGCACGGTCATGGCCGGGCCTGGGCCAGCGCAGGGCTGGCGTGTAGAGGTGACGATTCCGCTCACACCTCCGGTGGCGCTTGGGGAGCGTATCGAGGCGAACGCCAGGCCAACGCATGAAGCAAGGCACGAAATAACACACGAAGCAAGGGATGAGGGAGTGTCATGACCGAGTCGATCCAGGTGTCCCACGTATTGCGCGTCTTGATCGTTGACGACCAACGCCTCCTCTGCGAGGGCTTTCGCAAGTTGATCGAGCTGGAGCCGGACCTGGAGGTGGTCGGCATGGCGGGTGATGGCGAAGGAGCCCTCGCGATCACCGAACGTCTCGCGGCTGCCCATACTCCACCCGATGTCGTCCTCATGGATGTGCGCATGCCCCGTCTGGATGGTATCACGGCGACGCGCATCGTCAAGGAGCGCTGGCCCGAGATCCATGTGGTTATCCTGACCACCTTCGACGAGCGCGAACTCATCCAGGCGGGTCTGCGAGCGGGCGCGCAGGGCTATGTGCTCAAAGATATCAGCGCCGAGCAGCTCGCCGTGGTTATTCGGGCGGCCGCCCAGGGACAGGTGCTCCTCCATCCCGAGGTGGCCAGCGCCGTCCTGGCCTCACTCCCATCCTCCGTGACCGTCTCATCGGCTCCGAGCGAGCTCGCCGCAGCCACGCCCTCCGCCGCGACAACCGTTGGTATGGGCGTGTTTGCGCCGTTGACCGAGCGGGAGCGAGAAATCCTGTCCCTGCTGGCACGCGGCGCCTCCAATCGCGAGATCAGCCAGTCCCTCTTTATCGCCAGCGGCACAGTCAAAAACCACCTCAGCAACATCATGGGCAAGCTGGGTGTGCGCGACCGCACGCAGGCAGCGCTGAAAGCCAGAGAGCTCGGCTTTGTGTAGAGACGCAATGCCCGGCGGATGGCCACCTCTCACGCGAATCAATGATTCAGGACTGTACCGAAGGAAGCGGAGTAGCCGAACGCGCCTCAGGGGCCGCTATCAGAACCCGTTCATTCCGGCGATGAGAAAGAGCGCGATGATGCTACCGGAGGCTAACAGGCTCAGGTAGCCTACGATCAGCCCAACGATGGCCATCCAGCGGCGCGCGGCACGGCGCGAGAAGCGTTTGGCGAGCGCCAGCGCGACATGCCCCGTCGCGATGGCCGTGAGCATCGCGGGAAAACCCAGCGTGCCCAACCCGTCGCCAACCATGACAACGACCGTCATCGCCCTCTCCGGGATGAGATGGTTGGCGACGGCTACCGCTCCCAGCAGATTGATGGCGACGGCCAGCGGAAAGACCAGACTGGCAAGCATGGAGACCAGCGCCAGGACGTTCCGCCCGGCAGTCCGACCTGTATCGGCGGCGGATAGTGGCACCCAGATCGTGGGCAGATCGGTAGACGGGTCAGGCGACGACACGTGGGAAGTTGGTGACGTAGCGGTTGTTGGCAGTGTCATAACGGCATTCCTTTCGCGGCGTAGCACCCATATCAGACTGGCATCATGGATTATTGGTAGTGTGCCCGAAGGAAGCCCTATACGCCACGGAGCATCCGCATGATAGCTCGTAGAACCAGCCGCAGAATATGCTGAACACAGCGAATTGCCCCGACTCCATCGCTGAAGCCAGGGCAAAGTTAAGCACGGGTATAGCGGCTATTTACGCCTTCGTCGCTGCGGGTTCCGCTTCCGGCTGCCAGCGTAGGTTGGGCTTGCGCGCCGCCAGCGCCTCATCCAGCCGCCCGACGACGGTGATGTGGGGCGCCTCAAGCACCAGCTCCGGCTGATGCTTTGCCTCCTCCGCGATCTGGCGCATGATAGCGATGAACTCGTCGAGCGTCTCCTTCGTCTCCGTCTCGGTCGGCTCGATCATCAGCGCCTCGGGCACGATCAGCGGGAAGTAATTCGTCGGCGGGTGGACGCCGAAGTCCAGCAGCCGCTTGGAGATATCCAGCGCGCGCACGCCCAGCGCCTTCTGGCGGTTGGCCGAGAAGACGAATTCGTGCATGCAGGTGCGGTCGAACGGCAGGTCATAGTACTCCTGCAGCGCGCGCATGACGTAGTTGGCGTTGAGCACCGCGCTATTGCTGACGTGGCGCAGCCCGTCCGGCCCGTTGCTGCGGATGTAGGTGTAGGCGCGCGCCAACACCAGGAAGTTGCCCGCGTTGGCGCGGACGCGGCCAATCGAGAGCGGGCCAGCGTCCTCCCAGAAGTAGCCCTGCCGACCCTTCGCGGGGAGCGGTCCCGGCAGGAACGGCAGGAGATGCTTGGCGACACCGATGGGGCCAGCGCCCGGCCCGCCACCGCCGTGCGGCGTGCTGGCGGTCTTGTGCAGGTTCAGATGGACGACATCGAAGCCCATATCGCCGGGCCGCGTGATGCCCAGAATCGCGTTGGCGTTGGCGCCGTCGTAGTAGAGCTGGCCGCCTGCGTCGTGTACGAGCTTCGCGATCTCGACGATGTTCTCATCGAAGACGCCGAGCGTATTGGGGTTGGTCATCATCAGCGCGGCGATCTTGCCCTCATGCAGGGCGAGCACCTGCTTCAGATGCTCCACGTCCACTCCTCCGCGCGCGTCAGACTTCAGCTCGACGGTGCGGTAGTCGGCCAGCGTCGCGCTCGCCGGGTTGGTGCCGTGGGCGCCATCGGGGATCAGCACGACATCGCGGTGCGCTTCGCCGCGATGGACATGGTACGCCTTGATGATCATCAGGCCAGTGATCTCGCCGTGCGCGCCCGCCGCGGGCTGCAACGTGACCCGTTCCATCCCGGCGATCTCGGCCAGATAGCCCTCAAGCTCGTAGAGCAGTTGGATCGCGCCCTGGGTCATGCTCTCGTGCTCCAGCGGATGAATCCGCGCGAAGCCGGGCAGACCCGCCATCTCCTCGTTCACCTTGGGGTTGTACTTCATCGTGCACGACCCCAGCGGGTAGAAGCCGGTATCCACGCCAAAGTTGCGCTGCGAAAGGTGGGTGAAGTGGCGCACCACCTCGATCTCGCTCACCTCTGGCAGCGGCGCTGGCTCGGCGCGCAGCATATCGCGTGGCACCAGTTGGTCCAGCGGCTTCGTCGGCACATCCATCGCGGGCAGCAGCGCGGCGCGGCGTCCGGGCGCGCCCATCTCGAAAATCAGCTTCTCAGTGCTCATCGGTTCTCACCCGCCACTTCTTCCATCGCCGCCACCAGCGCCTCGATATCCTCGCGCGTGCGGGTCTCCGTCACACAGAAGAGCGCCGCGTCGCCCAGCTCGGGATAGTCGCGGCTCAAGTCGTAGCCGCCGCTGATGCCCTCGTCGCGCAGCCCCGCGTTGAGCTGCTCCACCGATATCGGACAGCGCACCGCGAACTCGTCGAAGAATGGGCGCGCAAAGAGCGGCTCGAAGCCCGACAGCGCGCAGATGCGCTCCTGCGCGTAGTGGGCGCGTTGCAGGCACTGCTCGCCAAGCTCCCGGAAACCCTGCTTGCCCAGCGCGGCGAGGTAGATCGTCGCGGCGACCGCCAGCAGCGATTGGTTGGTGCAGATGTTGGAGGTGGCGCGCTCGCGGCGAATCTGCTGCTCGCGCGTCTGCAGCGTCAGCACGTAGGCGCCCTGCCCGCGCGAGTCGAGCGTCTTGCCCGCCAGCCGTCCCGGCAGCTTGCGCAGATACTCGTTGCGCGCGGCGAACAGCCCCAGCGCCGGACCGCCATAGCCCATCGGGTTGCCCAGGCTCAGCCCCTCCGCTGCGACGATATCGGCGCCGTAGTCTCCCGGCGCGGCCAGCACGCCGAGCGAGGCAGGCTCGGTGATGGCGACGATGAACGCCGCTTTGCCCGCATGTGTCACCTTCTCGATGCCGCGCACATCTTCGAGCGCGCCGAGGAAGTTCGGCTGCTGGATGATGACCGCCTTCGTTTCAGGAGTCATCGCCACCTCAAGCTCGGCCACCGAGGTGATGCCGTCGTCCAGGCCAATCTCACGCATGGTGAAGCCGCGCGCGTTGGCGTAGGTTTGCAATGTGGCACGATACTGCGGATCGAGCGCGCGCGAGACGAGCACCTCGCCGCGTCCCGATGGGCCAACCGACATCAGCGCGCCCTCCACCACCGCTGTCGAGCCGTCATAGAGGGAGGCGTTGGCGACATCCATGTTGGTGAGCTGGCAGACCATCGTCTGGTACTCGTAGATCGCCTGGAGCATCCCCTGGCTGACCTCTGGCTGATAGGGCGTGTACGAGGTCAGGAACTCGCTGCGCTTCACCAGCGCGGGCACCAGGCTCGGCACAAAGTGGTCATATGTGCCCGCCCCCAGAAACGAGATGTAGTGATCAAGGTCGGCGTTCTGCTCGGCCATGCCTAGCATCAGCCGCCGCAGATCAGGCTCGGCCAGCGATGGCGGAAGCTCCAGTGGACGTTTGAGGCGTACCGCCTCCGGGACAGGCGTCAGCAGATCCTCGATGGAGGAGGCTCCAACCGCACGCAGCATCTCCTGCTGCTCGGTGGAGGTGTTTGGCACATAGCTCATGATGCGTTCGATTCCTCGCCAGCCCGCGATGGTCGGCCTGGCTCAGATGGCCAGCATCGCCGGGACGCAATGGTGTTCATTCAGGAGGTCGGCAGTGATCCCCTGTGTACCATCATTATACGATGTGGCGCTATACCGGCCTGACCAACGGGCAAGGAAGGGCACGCGCGTAACATTCGCGCCAACGATACACGAGTTTCAAGACGGGGAATACGGCCAAATGCGGGGATAGGAGGCAAACGTTTTGAGCAATGAGCGGTAGGCAGTGTGTTTCGCTGGCGTAGGCGGATTGAGGGAGGCATACTCCGGCTGAATCCCTGTGGCTAGAAAGTGATTAAGGAGGTGGGGAAAGCCAGTCGCTACCTGGTAAGGCAAAATGGGCAACTGGTTGCGAACCTTTTGCGGCTCTCATTCGTGATTAGGTACTAGCATGAGATCGAAGGAGCCAGACAAGCGCAACCCATGCACGAGAAAAGTGATGAGCAATTGATGTCAGCCGTGTTGGCAGGCGATCAGGCGGCCTTAGCCGCACTGGTGACACGCCACCACGCCTTCCTATTTGGCTATCTCTATCGTCTCGTCGGTGGGGATCACCCGTTGGCGGAAGATCTGGTTCAGGAAACCTTCCTCCGTATACTGCGGCAGCGCACGCGGCCATCCGACAGTCCCTTCAAGCCCTGGTTCTACAAGATTGCGACTAATCTGGCCCGCGACCACTTCAAGTCAGCTGCTGTGCGCCAGCGTGCGTGCAAGGGTAACGAAGAGGAAGCGCTGCTGCAGATGTCTGATCGTACTTCTGGCCCTGAAGAACGCGCATTGATAGCAGAACGGGGAAGCGAGGTGCGGATGGCGCTCGCCCAACTGAGCGAAGACTATCGCGTCGTGGTAGTACTACGGTTTTACCAGGAATTCAGCCTGCAAGAAATCGCCGAGACGCTGCAAATCCCGCTGGGTACGGTCAAATCGCGCCTTTCGGTGGGCGTTCACCGCTTGCGCGCCGTGCTGGCGCCAATACAGGAAGGAATGGATTGATGCTCCACCCCCAATCACCCTGGCCATCTGAGCGGCCTGAGCAGTTGGCTGAAGCCCTGCACGAGCAGGGGGCTACGCTAGATGAGCTTGCTGAACTGCTTCCCGCCGTGCAGCGCCTCTCCCAGTGGCAGGCGCCTCAGCCTTCGCTCATAGATACCCAGCGCCTGCTCGCACGGCTGGCGCCCGAACTGCCTGCGCTTTCGCCAGTGCGCCAGGCCATCCGCGCGCAGCAACAGCGCCATGGGGCCAGCCTCTATTGGCTACTGACAACGGCGCGCGCGCAAATCAGCCTCTTCGGCCCGGCATTCTGGCTGGTGAGCGCGCTCGTCACCCTGTTGGGCGCTGTGGCCGTGTTGAGCGGAACGCTGCCGAATGAGGAGTTGTTGCTGCGCGCCAGCGGGCCGTTCCTGGCCTACCTGGGTACCATCATCGCATTTCGCGGGGCGGCGGTGCGCGCTCTGGAATGTGAGTTGGCCTGCCTGCCCTCACCAGTGCAACTGGCGCTGGCCCGACTGGTGATCGTGCTGGGCTACGACGTTGGCCTGGGACTCGCGCTGAGCCTAGCGCTCTGGGCGGGCGGCGCCAGCCAGGTGCTTGCGCTCACCCTCTCGTGGCTGATGCCACTACTGCTGGTCGCCGGTCTGGCGCTGCTGCTCTCGCTGCGCCTCTCGATCCAGGCGGCGGCTTCCGTGGCCTATGGGAGTTGGCTGGCTGTGCTGGCCATCGATACCACCTCAACGCTCCAAGCGCTCCCCCTCACGCAGCTTTCAGACATGCTGCTGGGTGGCATCGGACTGGCGCTGCTGGCGATCGTGCTGCTGCGTATCCAGCCCGGCATGCATCGCCTCCTCCCTCGTGCTTAGGAGCACGTGGAAGCAACCGTGCGCGAACCTTTTCTAGGGTTGGCTCGTGATAGGGGACGATCACCCCCTGGAGCGCATATAGCGTCAACACTCACGACGAGCACGAGGAGAATACCATGAGTACCACTGCCTTGACCAGCACCCACCGGGAGACGCGGGCCGTTGTACTCCCACATCCACTGCTAAGCGTCCTGGTCTGGGAGTTTCGTCGCTTCAGCGCCAACCGCCTCTTCTGGATCCAGGCTCTGGGCCTCTTTTGCTTCTTGCTCCTGCTGACGTGGCTCGCAGGGACGGCAATGCATCTCAGTACCCGCAGCGCCGACGGTTTCATTCCTGGAACTAGCACATGGGGTCTGTTGCTGACCCTTCCGACAACGGTGTTATTGCTGGTACTCCTTCTGCCTTTTGTCGCAGCGGATGGGGTGACGCGCGATCTGACCCGGCGTACTCACGAGCTGCTGATGACGACCGCAGTGCCGAGTTGGGCTTACGTCTGGGGCCGCTACCTGACCGGTCTACTGATGAGCCTGGGACTGGCCGTCCTGCTGCTGGCTGCTATTCTGGGAATGGGTCTGCTCCAGCACCTGACAATACCGGCGTATCCTACGCCCCAGATTGATACTGTACTGCTCCTCTGGGTTGGAATGGTCGTGCCAGCGACGGTGCTGGTCAGCAGCCTCAGCTTTACCCTGAGCACGCTGCTCCCCAATCTGACCAGCGTCATCAAGGTTTCGATCCTGGTAGGATGGGTCGTCGGGGCCGAGGTTCTTCCCGCCCTGATTTACTTTCCGTTGGGGCCGACCAACCTCCCCACCTGGTACAGCGCGTGGGACCCAACCAGCGCGGTCACTGCGCTCGTGATGTTTGCCAAGTACTCCTCGGGTGCAAGTCAGCAGACCCACGCAGCTACCAGCTCAGCGCAATTGCAGCAGATTCTCAATTCCGTTACAGGCCAGACGCCTGATATTTCAGCCTGGTTCGCGCCGCACCTGATCGAGGCCGGGCTGAGTCTCTTGTTGGTGGTGCTGGCAGCTTTAGCCTTCCGGCGATTCCGCAATACCTTCAACAGATAGCTCGCGGCAGAAGAAATAGAGATAACCACCATGGAATTGACAATAAACCACTTGGGCAAGCGCTACGGCCAACACTGGGCGCTCCGCCAGATCTCGCTACGCTGCGAGCCCGGCCTGCTTGGGCTGGTTGGCCCCAACGGCGCAGGCAAAACCACCCTGATGCGCATGATTGCTACCCTGCTTGAACCGACCGAGGGGACGATCTCCTGGAACGGGCAGGACATCCGCACCCATGGCGCGGCGCTGCGACAGGCGCTGGGCTATCTGCCGCAGGAGTTTGGCATCTATCCGGAGTTCACTGGGCGGCAGTTTCTGCGCTACCTATCCGAGATGAAGGGACTGCCCAAGCCCCTGGCACACCGGCGCGTCGACGAGGTGCTGGAGATTGTCCAGATGGAGCAGGTGGCGGATCGCAAACTGCCCACCTACTCCGGCGGTATGAAGCAACGCATCGGCATTGCGCAGGCGCTGCTCAACGACCCAGAACTCTTGATTGTCGACGAGCCAACAGCAGGACTCGACCCCGCCGAGCGCGTGCGCTTCCGCACTTTACTTGCCAGCCTGACCAGCAACCGTGTGATTATCCTGAGTACCCATATCATCAGCGACGTGGAAGCCGTCGCTAGCCGACTGATGATTTTGCGAGAAGGGCGCGTGCTGACCGATACCACTCTGGAGGCGCTGCTCGCAAGCGCCAGCGGCAAGATCTGGAGCGTGACTACCGATCAGGCCACGGCAATGCGGCTACAGGCGACCTATATGGTCAGCACGATGGTCAACCAGCTGGGTGGCGTCACCCTGCGGCTCGTCAGCGCTACGCGCCCGCACGAGGCTGCCGTCGTCACCGACCCGACTCTGGAAGAGGCCTATCTCCTAGCAACGGGACAGCAAGAAGCGCGCGCCTGACCAACCCTACATACCAGCCGCTCGCGCCTCGTAATTTTTAGCCTAGTGTCCCGCCGTCTTGAGGAACTCGGTGTAGGCGGCGGCATCCATCAGCTTATCGAGCTCGGCGGGATCGGAGAGCCGCACGCGCAGCATCCAGCCACCACCGTACGGCTCGCTGTTCACCAGCTCCGGCGTGGTCTGGAGGGCGCTGTTAACGGCGACGAGCTCGCCGCTCACCGGGATGAACAGCTCCGAGGTCGCCTTGACCGACTCGATATCGCCGAAGTGCTCACCCGCCTTGAAGTCGCGGCTGCCCGCGTCATCCCAGGGGAGATCGAGGTAGACGACATCGCCCAGCTCGTCCTGGGCATAGTCCGAGATGCCAATGGTCGCCTCGTCGCCTTCAACGCGCACCCATTCATGTGTTTCAGCATATTTAAGATCGTCTGGCTGATCCGTCTTGGCCATGGTGTTCTGCTCCTCTGGCGACTGCACGCCTGCTCGATGTGGAACTATCCCCTCCCCCACGGAGAGAGAGGTGGGAGGAACTATTTCGCGCGTTTGTAAAACGGCAGTGCTACGATGACCGCGGGAACCGCCTTGCCGCGAATCTCGATGGCAATCTCGGTACCGGGGGCGGCGTGCTCCGGCGGGACGTAGCCCATGCCAATCGCCTTGCCGACGGTAGGGCCGACGGTGCCGCTGGTCAGCTCGCCGATGGCCGCGCCCTCACGCAGAATGGGATACCCGGCGCGCGGAACGCCCCCACTGCGCAGCTCGATGCCCACACGCTTGCGCGGCAGCCCCTGCTCCTTCTGCGCCAGCAGCGCTGCGCGTCCGATGAAGTCGTGGCCTTTCTCCAGCTTGACCGACCAGCCGAGGCCAGCCTCCAGCGGCGTGATCTGCTCGGTGAGCTCATGGCCATAGAGACAGAAGCCCGCCTCCAGCCGCAGCGTATCGCGCGCGCCCAGCCCGGCAGGGAGCAGCCCCGCCGAGGCGCCCGTTGTCAGCAGCGCCCGCCAGAGCGCCACCACGTCGCCACTGGCACAGCACAACTCGAAGCCGTCCTCGCCCGTGTAGCCGGTACGCAAGATGAGACAGGAGACGCCTGCAACGGTTCCTTCGGCAAAGTGGTAATAGGCGACGGTGTCGAGGTCGGTGTCGGTCAGGGAGCTCAGGATGTCGCTGGCGCGCGGGCCTTGCAGCGCGAGCAGCCCCGTCTCGTCAGAGATGTTGGTCAGCGTGACGTCAGCGCGTCCGGCTGCCTGCTCGGTGAACCATGTCCAGTCGCTCTCCGCCGTGCCCGCGTTGACGACAGCCATGTAATGCGTTTCGCTGAAGCGATAGATCGTGAGATCATCCAGCGTGCCGCCCTGCTCGTTGCAGATTTGCGTGTAGAGCGCCTGTCCGTCGGTCAGCCGGGCGACGTTATTGGGGACGAGACCCTGCAAGAAATCGAGCGCCCCTGGACCCTCGATACGAAACTCGCCCATATGTGAGACATCGAAAATGCCCGCGCGCTCGCGGACGGCGCGGTGTTCCTCAAGGATGCCGCTATACTGAACGGGCATCTCCCAGCCGCTGAACTCGACGAGACGCGCGCCCAGCGCGCGATGCTCGTCGTAGAGCGGGGTACGCTTGAGCCGCGGTGTCGCGGCATCGTTCGAAGATGTGTCTGCGCTCATGCTGCTCAGCTACCTTCTGGGCAACGTCCGGGAAGTGTCCGGGCACTGGCTCACGCACGCCGTTGCGCAATGGGCCGTTGGGTTGCCGTTCCACATTCTAGCCGGGTGGCGCATCGTTTGTCCAGCAGGGGGCGAGGTCAGCCGCGCCTCAATACGCATCAATAGATGAAGCTGACGCCGGAACGGACATAGACGAAGCGGTAACTCACCCGACCCCAGCCGCCACCATTCCAGTAAAAGTTCATCTCGGAGACGAGGAACCAGCCGCCAGGATAGACCTTTTCGACGTGGGCGACGTGGCCCGCGCCCCCCGCGCCCTCGACGCCCGGCTGGAAGACGACCGTTGCCCCGGCGCGTGGCGTATGCCCGACCCGGTAGCCGCGCGACGCCGCGCCCGCCGCCCAGTAGCGCGCGTTGCCCATGTGGCGCAGATTCTCATCCTGCCGCTTGTACTGCGCCCACCAGGTGCATTGGCCAAATGCCCACCAGTAGAAGCCGTTCTTCGGGCGACTCACCTTAAAGGATGGATGGCCAGGAACATACATATAGGCCCACCTGGGCGGCCAGGGACGGACCGGCGCGGGCGAGATGCCACTCTTCGAGGAGGACGACGAGCCGCCAGAAGGCGTCCCACTGCTACCCGAGGATTTGGCGGGCAGACCAGCGCTTCCCGGAGCTTTGACGCCAGGACCAGCGCCGCCGCCAAGGCCAAGTACCGCGCCCGCCTGCGTATCCCACGGCCCACTCGGATCGCCGGTCGCGTTGTTGCTGGCCGTCTGTGCCCCCAGCAGCCCAAAGGGGAGCGATGCGGAGGCGAGCGGATTGACCTGCACGAGCACGCCAACAACGAGGGCCAGTGTCATCAGGCAAACGACGAATCCCGCGACCAGGCTGCGCTGTCCGCGCCGTCGCGGCTGGAGCCAGATGGGCGTTGGAGCGAGCGCGCCCGCGGGCACGACGGTGACGGGCAGGCGTGAGGTTGGGTCGTCGTCCACGACTTCCAGATCAGTAGGCAGGTAGACGGTGGGCGCCTGATCGGCGGCGACGCGCGCATCCTCGATGACCGCCTCCAGCGCGTTCAAGATCATCGTCTGCCGGTTCACCAGCGTGGTATCTTCCGGGCGCACTGGCCGCGCGGTGGTTCTGCGGCGTCGGCGATTCGGCTCCGCGTAAACGCCTGAGCCAGTGGGGCTAGTGGTCCCGTCGTCGGCTAACGCGGGGATGATGATCGTGTCGGATGTCGGTGTCGTCTCCATCCATGGCGTGGACGGGCCCGGCTTCTTCGTGGGCGCATAGGGCGCTTCGGGCGCCGCCGATGCTGCCCGCAGGCTACCGTTCGTCTGACGCGGTCGGCTGATGGGCGGCTCGGTATCGCTAGTGAGGCGGGGGATGTTGGTGAGCCGTGGAGCACTGGAGCGTCGCGGCTGGCTCACCGGTCCATGTTCGTCGGGACGCACGCGCGGGATGAGATTGGTCGGTCGCGAGCCCACGGAGCCAGAGGAGCTGGTGGATGCGCCAGCCGGCGCGTTCGTCGCCCGCATGCGTCGTCTGGCCGCTGATGAATTCGCTCCCCATCCCGTTTCCCACGCTGCCCACTGGGCATCCGGTCTCGCTCCGGTAGACGGTTCGCGTCCGCGGTCATGCTGGCCTGCCACGGCGTCCCTCCTGCTTCCCAATCGCATCCACCCCGTACAGGGGAGTATGGTCAGGAGCGGCTGAGTTTCGCGACAAGCGAGCGTGAAATCCGGACAGGCAAAGAGGCGTTAGACAAGAAATAGAGCGGGGTTGTCGCACTATATGTGCGGCTACCCAGAATGGCTATGCCGAGAGGATGGAAAATACGAGTTCACGGATGCGCATGGGCAGAGGCACCATTTGGCGGGATACGTGTAGGGCCAGCTTCGCGGCATGAATGCCACGGCTAATCCTGCCCGTTCGGATCATGTTGACCAGCGAGGAGTGTGCTCAACTCACGATTAGCCGCAGGGCTTCAGCCTGCGGCATAGCAACCCGCACATATGCCATCAAACAATTCGCTCGTTCACTCTACTGATTCCGTATCACGCGGCGCGTGAACGCAGCGATGATGATGCTTTCGATAAACAACCCGAAGAACGCCTCGACCGCTGTCAGTGTCGCCAGCGTATCGGTCATCGTCAGCCCCGGCGGCTGCACACCGCGCCCTTGCAACGATGTGATTTCGAGCGCTCCTGTTGGCTTGTCCCTCGCTCGGTTGTGAGGCCATTATACAGGCGAGAAGATGATTTGTAAGCCATTGATGGGCGGATGCTATACTGTCAACTGAATGAGAGGATGGCAGGACATGCTTGCTGATGGCCATCGCAACGCCGCCGAAAATATTGAGGTGACTATTGCCCTGCTCGGTGCATCTCCCGCGCGGACTCGACATCACTCATACTATCGGGCTGGCGCGGAATCGGCATCTCGATGCTCCGCGTGAGGTGCAGGTGATGTTTGCCACTCGCGCAATGCGCGAGTGGGATTCCACCTTCGTTGCCAATGTGGCGCGCGATGGGCTGCTGCTCTGGGCGCGCGGCCACTTGCCTCAGCCATTGAGTGCCCTCGAGCGAGCTCCAACAAGTAACTGGTAGTCGGCGAGTCGTCGGGCAACGCTTGCCCTACCTCGGACATTCTTAAAAGTACTCATATCCCTCTGCCCTTTGACTTGCCGCATACTTTGCGCTATAATCGTACCGTACGTTACGGTACGAAATTGGAGATAAGGCTGTGGAAGATCGAGCGAACCGGCGCGGCGAACAGACACGCGAACGACTCCGAACCGCCGCCCACCGGTTGTTTTTACGGCAGGGCTATCTGGCGACCAGCGTTGACGCGATTCTGGCGGAGGCGGGTATCTCCTCGAAAGAGACACTCTATCGCCACTATGCCAATAAAGAGGCGCTCTTTGCCGATGTTCTGAGCCACCTGACGATGGAGCAGCCAGGCTTTTCCGAGCGGCTCTCGGCGCTGACCGCCCCGCACAATCTCCAGTCGCTCCAACAGGCGTTGACCACGCTGGCCCGCGAGATCCTGACCATGATGAACCAACCGGGCTACCTGCCGCTGGTGCGAATGGTGATCGCCGAGTCGCCGCGCTTCCCGCAGCTTGGCTCGCTCTTTTTCTCGACCGTCACGCAGCGCGGCCTCTCGCTCATCACAGGGCTGCTGCAATCGGCACGGGAGCAGCGGTTGATCGCCGAAGTTGACCTGGAAGCGGTAGCGCACACCTTGCTCGGCGGATTGCTGACGTTCGCCCTGATGAATCTGGTGGTTGGCGCGGAAGAAGCGCAACCTATACCGATCGAGCGCGCCGACGCCGTGGTCGAGATCATCATGCGCGCGCTGGCTCCATAGATAGCTGGCTCCATAGATAGAGGCTTGGGGGAATACCGATATGCCCAAAGATAACAGACGCCTGCGCACCTTTGTCAAACACGTCATCAATCCGGTGCTGCGCAACGCCGCCCGCTCGTCCCATGGCCCGTTCGCGCTGTTGCGCCATGTGGGCCGGCGTAGCGGCAAGCGGTACGAGATACCAATCATGGTCTGGCGAATGAAGGACGGTTTTGTGATCGTGCTGACCTATGGGCCGAATACAGACTGGCTGCGCAACATTCAGGCCGCCGAGCAGGGAAGCCTGCGCTGGCATAAACGGGAATACGTTTTCAAGAGGCCGGAGTTCATCGACGCGACGACGGCCAGGCAGGCGCTTCCGCCATTTATCAAATTCGTGCTGGGGCTGCGTGGCGCGCATGAGTATGTGAAGTTAGCCGACGCTCGCTAAAGTCCCGTCGTGTCCCGGCCATTCAAGGCAGGGATTCCTCCCCATCGCGCCTGCGCATCGCATCGAGATAGGCGGCGGTGGCGCGGGCGCGACCCAGGGCGGTGTGCAGCGCGTAGCGGCTGGCATCGAGCGAGTGATCGTTCTGTTTCAGCGGCTGCTCCGAGGGATCGCGGCCCTCGCTGGCGCGGGTGGCGTACTGGTAGCTGCCGTACTCGGCAATCGTGTGGACGCAGCGCGGCGCGATGTGCAGCCCGTAGGCGCCATCGGGACGGCGCGCCAGCAGGCTCGTCACTGTCTGGATGCCCGCGCGCACGCTGTTATCGGCCCGTTGCGCCCGTGACGCCAGCCCCTCACGCGCCAGCGCGGCGGCAAGCGCGTCGATGTGCTCCGGCTCATCCGGCCCGCAGTACCAGGTCTCGACGCCATAGCGCCGGGTCAGCTCTAGCAGCGCGGGCAGCAGCGTCTCTTCCAGCCCGGCGCGCCGCTGATAGAACTCGTCCACCTGCCAGACGCCGCCATCGCCATCTAGCGCGAAGACGACCGCCGCCGAGGGATTGGTGTAGCCCCAGTCCACGCCGCCAATGACCCGCTGCCAACGGGTGCGCTCCGGCGGCTCGGCCAGATGCCCGTTCGCGCTGGCGTCCAGCGTGTAGACCAGCCCCTCGAAGGCGACGAACAGCCCCTCGATCTCCTGTTTCGCGAACGCGCCGCTATAGCCCAGCTCGCTGATATAGTCCGGAGGCAGATTGTGCGCGTTGATCCAGGTGGAGGCGCGGAAGAGCGCGTGGGAGGGCCGTGGCGCTAGCTCGAAATCGCGGGCGAAGCCGTCTCGCCCCTTCGGCGTACCCGTTGCCCAGCCCGCCGTCACGTAGCCACGCTGGCGCAGGCGCCCCTTGAGCACCTGCCAGCCGTAGTAGCCACAGAGCGGCGCTTCATCCAGCCAGAACCAGGCGAGATTGAGGCCGCGCAGCCGGTCCGGCGCATCCAGCGAGCGGAAGAGGATCTCGCTGCCGTTGCGCAGGATCAGGTGGCCCTCGGTCTTATTGTAGGAGGCAGTCAGTGAGGCTGGCAGCAGCGCGAAGAAGGTGCGGGCGGTGGCGTCGCGCAGCATCGGATAGGTTGGCGCGCCGATGACGCCGAGCGAGCCGGGATGCTCGACGGCGCGCAAAATCGCTCGCATCGCGCCCGCCGTCGTCTTGCCCGCGCCCAGCCCGCCGACGTAGAAGCTGAAGCGGCTCGCGCAGTGCACGAAGTCCCACTGCACCGGATTGAGTGTCCAGACTATATCTGCACTATCTGGCTGGCTCATGGTTACTTGCGCGCCTCATCGTCGGTGTCGTTGGAAGGCGCAGTGCCATCGTCGGGGCGGCGTGTCACTGTGATGTTCTTTGGCGCTGGCACCGGCTCGCGTCCGATGCGGTAGTAGAGCCCCTGCAACCGCGCCACCTCGCGCTGAGCGGCGAGGGCAATCGAGAGGTAGCGCGCGCCCTCGTGGCGATCCGGCTCCTCGTCGTTGCGCACCTGCTCGTAGGCTCGCCAGGCCGCGCTGGCAATCGAACGCTGGCTCTCGATGGCGCGCAAGAGCTGCTCGGCCCGTTCGGCGCGCTCCTCCTGCGCGAGCGTCTCCAGCCGGGCGCGCAGCCAGCGGCGGATGGTCGTCTCGCTGACGGCGAGCGTCACCGCGATCTCAGCGACGCGCATCCCCTGGCAGTAGAGCGTGAACGCCCGCTCCTCGCGGCTATACTCGATGTCGTCCAGATGGTCAATTGGCTCATCATTCATATCATTCCCCATAACTTCCGCCTCCCGCTCTTCCGAAAGGGGGTTGAGCGCCCCCGCCCCTGCGCTCCCATGCCCAAAGGCCCCACATCGCCCGCTCCCGCCTACACCCCACAACAGCCCGAAAACGCAACAGCGCCCCAGCCTCCCCATTTCAGGAAGCCAGGGCGCCGTCCTCCAGCTCACCCCATTCATACCCATTCAAACCATGCAAATCACAGTAACCAGCCTACAGCCGCGTGCGAATGTCGCCGTCAATGGATTGCGGCCCTTCGCCCTTCCAGGTCAGCCAGATCTGGCCGCTCTCGGGCGCGGTCTCGTTGATGCGCGACTGGTGTCCGGCCAGCCAGAGGATGAGACGGAGCGCCCGCCCGCGCAGACGCATCCGCACGCCGCCATAGCGCAGCTCGCCCTCGTGGCCCTCGCCATGCTCCCCCTTCTCGATATCCCCCATGATTCCCTGCCCCATGACCCGTGACCCGTAGCCCGTGACCAGACACCCATGCCGTATGAAACGCCCGCAGACTGTGCGTACGCCAGCCATCCTTGCCAAGCAATTCGCACCCCAAACTATAGAACAAATATTCTAAGTCCACAAGGGCGGAAGACCGCTTTTTTGCTGCGAGGCTGAAGATGGTGGGAGACTCTGGCCAGCAATGGCGGCAGGTGTGGGAGCGGGAACACGTTCACGCGCCGAGGATGCCCAGCGAAAGTGCCATATTGACGCCAAGAAACGCGCCGATACGGGCAGCCTCAGCCTCAAGCTGTTCGTGCTGCCGGGCGGTGAGCTCGACGAACGATTCCACCCGTAGCTCGTTCGTCTTTCCCCGCCTGCGCCGCTCCCACATCCCGGCGACGGCGCCGTCTATCAGCAGCACGGGCAGTCCCGTCGCACTCTCGAAACGCCCGCGTCCGTAGCTGTTCACGCGCGGGCGCGCCACCTCGGGCACGATACGCTCGCGTGGGCCGCAGCCGAGCAGGTAGCAGTCATATTGCGGGAGCAGCCAGAGCGAGGACTCGTCGGCCTCTTGCGGGTCGTCCCGCGCGGCACTGGCCAGCAGCCAGGCGCGGCGTCCGATGAACTCGACCTCCTCCAGATCGGCGGCAAGCGACACCATCAACACACGCGCCTGCTCAGGCTTCAGCCGAAACCAGTGCGCGATATCCTGGTGGGTGGTGGGGCCATAGGTGGCGATGTAGCGGCGGCAGAGCTCGACGAGCGCCGCCTGGGGATCGTGCTGCTCCCAGTGGCCGATCCACTGGTCCGCCCGGACGAAGCTCACCTGGCTCCCTGTGCCCGGGCCGAAACAGAGCTTCCCGGCGCGCGCGGCGGGCGCGAGCAGCTCGCCCCAGGCGGAGAGCAGCCGCTCGCGCGCCCACTCGCCCCCCTGGCTGGCCACCGCGTCGGCAAGCTCCTTGCGGGTGAGACAGCGGCCATCCAGCGCATTCCCAATGGCGTTCACCAGATCGTCCGCCTGCGACGGCTCCAGGCCCGCGTGCTGATACCACGGCGGCCCACTGAGCGCCTCGGCAGCTTGCAACGCCGCCATCCAGAGCGGCAGCTCATCCGCGGGGTGCAGGTGCAGCGTTCCGCGCGGGCCGTAGGTCTTGACCAGCGCGTGCTGCTCCCAGAGCGCCGCCTGCACATCCTGCCGGGTGATATCGGCCACGCGCGCGCCGATGGCAAGCTCTGCGGCGGAGAGAACCTGCGCCTGGATGCCGCCGACCGCGCGTACTGTCTCGACCATTTGGGCGGCGGGCGCAGGCGCGAGTAGATGCTGGCGCGCAAGCCGTCGCCGAGACGCCGATTCCCATGTGAACGACCTCATGGCTTTTCCTGATTCCGGGACTTATACAGCGCGACCGTCGCCTGGGCCGCGTCGAGAATGGCGAGGCGCAGATCGTCTGGCGCGACCACCTCGACCTGCGGCCCATAGCTCAGGATGAACTCGCGGGCGCTATGGTCATCCTCGAAGAGCACCACCACGCGCGCCCAACCATCCGTGCCGGGCGGATCCTCACGCTCGACCCGCGTGTAGCGGCCACCAGCGCGCACCGCGCCCAATGCGCCCGCAGCCACGCGCAGCGTCGCCGGAAAGCGGGGAATGCGCTCGCTGAAACGCGCCGACGACTCCTCCCAGTGGGCCGCCAGATCGAAACCCGGTGGGCGCTCGAAGAGTTGGTCCAGCAGCTCGGCGCTGCGCACGCGCGAGACGCGGTAGGTGCGCGGCTGGCCCTCGATTGCGACGATCATATACCAGACGCTGCCCTTCGCCACCAGCCCCAGCGGATCGCCCAACCGCTCGCCCGCGTCCTCCCCTTCGTAGCCATAGGTGAAGCGCAGCCGACGTTGCTGCCAGACCGCCTGCTGGATGATCGGCAGCAGTGGCACGGCATCCTCGCGCTGGCCCCAGCCCGCCACGTCGATGTGGATGCGCTGGCGGATGTCCTCGGCGTTCTGGCGCGAGATCGCGGGCAGCGCCGCCAGCAGCTTGATGAGCGCCGCGTCCGATGCCTGCTCCATCCCCAGATCGGCCATCAGCCGCGAGGGACGAGTCAGAAAGAGCGCCTGAATCTCGGCGGCGTTCATGCCGGTCAGGTTGGTGCGATACTCCTCCAGCAGCCGCCAGCCGCCGCCAGTGCCGCGCTCCGCTGTGACGGGGATGCCCGCCATGCCAAGCGCCACCATGTCGCGGTGAATGGTGCGCTCCGAGACCTCCAGCCGCCGCGCCAGCTCGCCCGCCGTCAGCTGGCGATGCACCTGGAGCAGCAGCAGAATCGAGAGTAAGCGATCCGCGCGCATAGTCCAGCCCGCCCTGTCCGTCTCAGCCCATCATCGGAAATATGCCGTACGTCTGCACTATGCCATATCCAGCGCGACTGTGCAGGACAAGCCGACGAGAGAAGATCTGGAGGCTGAGACGAGCAGCATAGGATCTGCGCCGCGGATCTCACCCTGGCCTATCCTTCCGATGAAAGAAGTCCACCGCGACGCTAGAGGCCCTCTTTGGTCTGTCCTGAAGTATGCGCGTACGATGTCACTACGTCACTGCAACGTCATTGCAACGTCATTGCAAACGTATATTGTTCTCCGAGTGAGTCCTTGACCAAAACCGCATAGGAAACCGCTTGCGGTTTGCAACCTGCAGTGGCCACGATTGTGTCTCGCCCACCGGGTGGGGTGCTGGTGGTTGCTGTCGGCCAGCCCACCGAAGGCCCGCCATTAATTAGAAAGTGGAAACCTCCAACACTTGGCTGCTGCCATGCCCATCCGACGCTGCCTGTAGTATTGTTCGTGACGGTCTGTGTCGCAATGCACGTTTTGGGATTCTTAGGGTCAGGGGTGAGGACGAGCGGGACAGGCGCTATAGTGAGGTGAGAAGTAGGCTTGGCGGTGGCCGTTATCGCTACGGTAGGCCGAACAAATGGCGTATTCGTTGCCACTGTCGTTGCGAGCGGCGTCTGACCTGGTAGTAGACTGCCTACGCTAGTCGGACTTGCCCCCGTAATGGCTCCTTTTCCCTGGGTGCTGGTTGTACGGTGAGGGGTCTCGCCTTGAGACATGAGCGCTGACAGCCCTCCCAGGAGGCCGGCAACCACGACGGTAGTCGCTAATCCGAAAGTCAGCAGCCATCGCAGGCTCCGCCACTGGTTTCTGTGCAATGCTGTCTGCGGAGATAGCCAGAAATGGTCTGGCAGCGGTATCATCACCGCCGCACTGAAGTGTCCGTCGGCGCTGAAATCCTCATTGCCTGGAAGCTGGGGTACTGCCTGACGTAACGCCAATGCGAATGCGTCCATGCTCGGATACCTGTCATTAGGATCACGAGCCACTGCCGTGAGCACGGCGCGATCGAGCATGGGGGGGATGGCAGCTTCGTATGACGATGGTGGATGGATAGGTCCAGTGAGAGCTTGCGCTGCGATGTCGTATGCCGACCCACCTTCGAAAGGGCGCTTGCCTGTCAGCACTTCATAGAGCACTACTCCCAGCGAATAAATGTCTGCCCGATGGTCTATGGTCGTGTTGTGAAGTTGTTCGGGAGCCATGTACTCCGGCGTTCCCCAGGGCTGTCGGGTGGCCACACTGGGTGGGCGCCGCATCTCGCGGGCAAGGCCGAAGTCAGCAAGTGCTGCCTGTCCCTCGGCGTCGAGGAGAATATTACCAGGCTTCACGTCACGATGAACCAGCCCGTGGCGGTGCGCTGCCTCCAGCCCATCGGCTACCTGTAGCGCTAATTTGATGGCTTCCGTCGGCGGCAGCTTGCCGATGCGTTGCAGGACTTCTTCGAGAGACTCTTGCAGCAACGGCATCACAAGGTAGAGAAAGCGTTGCCCATCCACGATCTCCTCGCCAGCATGATAAACCGGCACGAGATGTGGATGGCGAAGGGCAGCTACCCGGCGCGCTTCTGCACGGAAGCGATCGACGTAATCATCGTCACCCACCAGCGTACTTGAGAGCACCTTCACGGCCACATCGCGCATGAGAACGCGATCATACGCCCAATAGACATCGGCCATGCCTCCGACTCCAACGAGCTTACCGAGATCATAGTCGCCCAGGCGTCGTCCGGTCAGGCCGCCAGGAAGTCGCGCCTCGGGCGATGCGCGCAGTGTTGAATGAGGAGCGGCAACATCCTGCTCCCGTTCAGGGTCTGGCATCTGCTTGGCCATGTCCTTACCCTCCCTGCCCACCTCAGCGTCCGTATACTCCTTGTCCCACAAGCACAGCGCTAGACCACTGATCTAACATGTAATAAGGCCCGCCATTTTTGCGATCTGTACCAATCGCAAGGACGAAAGCGATAGCATGTGTGGTTGCTATGATAGCAGATAGCGGGAAGTTCGTGACTGCTCCCGAAAAGGTATCGCCCGCCTCCGCGACATTGTGGAGGCGGGCGATTTGCCAGTTTCTATAAGTTCTACTCGTGACGGCTTCTATAGCCGTCTAGGGCTTTTTTCTCCCTTTATAACAAGAAGATGAGGGTAGGAGGTGAGGTCAGTACTTACCCATACTCAATAGATGAAGCTGACGCCGGAGCGGACGTAGACATAGCGGAAGTCCACCTTGCCAAAGCCGCCGCCGTTCCAGTAGAAGTTCATCTCCGAGATGATGAACCAGCCGCCGCCAAGCACTGCCTCGACATGCCCGGCATGCCCAGTGCCGCCTGCGCCCTCGACGCCCGGCTGGAAGATCACCGTCGCCCCAACGGCGGGCTGGCTGCCAACCGAGAGGCCGTACTTCGGCGCATTGGACGGCCAGGTGTGTGAGACGCCGAGCTTCATCAGCGGCTCGCTCTGGTGGCGATACCAGGCGTACCACGTGCAGACGCCATAGGCGCTGGCATAGGGATCGCCCGCGAAGTCCCTGAGGCTGTAGGTGGGATGGCCCGGCACGGGCGACCAGGCGTTATAGCCGCCACTGGGCGCGGAGCTACTGGTCGTGCCTTGAGAGAAGGTCGTCACATGGGCGCTGCCCGTCGCCCTGGTGATCGTTTTGTGCTTCACTACGGGCTTGAGAACAACACTTGCGGTTCGCACGTGCTGATGAGTGGTCTGCTCGAAGGCCAGCAGATCGCTGGCAACCGGCCATTCGCCCGTGGGATTCGGCGCCCAGTTGCCGTCATCGGAGAGCAGGCGCATCGAGGCGTCAACGTGCCAGTGGGTGGTGCAATGAGTCACCGTCTGCCCGGTGACGTTGTAGGCGCGTCCGTCGGCGAGATCGTAGTCCCAGACGGCCTGGCTCTTGCCTGCGCTGGCCGCCAGTCCCGGCAGAACGACCTTCACGACTGGAACGGAGGCGCTCCAGCTCCGGCAGAACCACTGCCCATCGAAGTTCACCCAGGTATCGCGGGGTGCGGCGTGCGCCTGTGGCGTGGCATTGGCGGCGCCCGCGCTAAACGCTATCCCCCCCAGCAGAACGAGCGAGAGCAGTTGCCCGCGCGACATCCGTCGAATCTGTGCTGCTAACAAGAGCCGTACCTCCCTTTAGAGGGAAGTCACGGGCACAAGCAAGATTGCCCGCGTCTCCCCTCCCCGGCGGCGAAGCGCGATCCTGCGCCTGCCATCCGCTCCACACCGCGCCGACAGTCCTTCGGCGATCCACCACCCACTCCACATCGCTGGCCCCCGGATCGCCGATAACGGCCGACCTTGCCAGCGTCCTGTGGCGACTCTTCGCCATTTGCTCTCCCCTCGCCCATCGAGAGCTAGAACAAATGTGCTTTCCGAGATCCAACAGCACTATACCTGGGTTTGCGACAACAGGCCAGTGTTATCATGCCCGCCTGGTACCAATGGGCTACACTGCCCGCTGCCGCGATGCGCCCGACCTGTGTAGTGCCAATGCAGTATTTCCTGTGTGACAGGAAAGCCGTTGCACTCACAGTGGATGATACCATACCAGCCACATCCCTGCAAACGAGTACTATTGTCCTGTCCATACTCATGCCATGCGAAAGAGCCTGCCAGAGACCTCAGATTGTCTGGCAGGCTCTTCGTGTTCACGAGGATACGGCTCAGTTCGGATACGGCGACCAGTTGCCGTTCTGGTAGTGATACAGCGCGTTATGATCTCCAACGGCGCCGATGGCCCAGCCTTCGTCATCGGCCACCAGCCTGAAGGTACCCGGATTGATTGTCGAAGGCGCTGACGCCGCCTGCCATGAACCATTGAGGTAGCGAGCGACCACGCCGCCGCCTTGTCCGAAGCCACCAAATAGCCACGCCACTCCGGATGGCGAAATTACTAGTGTATCGAAGCTGCTGGACTGTCCGATGAAACTGGCAGGACTTGCCACCTCTGTCCAGGCGGAGCCGTCGAAGTGATAGAGCGGACCGCTGCTGGCGTTGATGCCGGTCAGCCAGCCATTCTCCGATGTGCGCATCGTAATGTGGTATCCCTGGACGCCGGGCAGTGTATAGACCACCTGGAAGGAGTCGCCTGTATAGCGCAGAATCTCGGTGCTATTACTGCTAGCGACGCGATACAGCAACCAGCATTCGCCCGACGCGGTCACAGAGAAATCGAGCTGTGTCTCATCGCTAATCTCCCGCAAGGCCGGTGGCAGTGGGACGACGGACCACGCGCCCCCGGTATAGCGCAGCATCCCAAATACGCCACTCTGCTTATCGGCGGACTGGATGAAGGCTTTCGCCCAGCCGTCGGTTGGCGATACCATTTGTACTTTGTCGATCGCGCCCACGCCGGGTATCGCGATGGCCACCCACTGCCCGTTGGTATAGTGCAGCATGCCGCCATCGCCGGTCATCCAGCCATCGGTTGGCGAATCCATCGAGAGGCTGTCGGGGCTTAATAACAGTTGGAGCTGCGGCAGGGTACCGGGCCAAATCGCCCATTGCCCATCGTGGTAGCGCAACAGTAAAACATGCTGAGGATCGGCGGTTATACCCACCGCCCAGCCGTCGGTTGGTGAAGCCATCGAGAGGCCTAGCAGGGTGGTACCCGCTGGCAGATGCAGCGGCGCAGGCGGCTGCTGGATCATCGCCGTCGCTGTTGGCGCGCCGGTGTGCGCCGGGCCATGCGCTGTACGGGAGATCAAGGCAAAGAGTGTCGCCGCCAGCCCTACCAGCAACACTGCGGCAGCCACCGCCGCGATACCAGTCCGTCGGCTGGGACCACGGCGCGGATAATCGGGAACGGTTCTGGCTGTGTCGCTCGGTGGATAGGTCGTGGCCAGGCGTCCCGACGGATTCCGAGTATTGTATCTATCGAAGTCATTCATAAAGTTCTCCATGGTGAGAAAAGGAATCGCCCCCTGTGATGGCTCGCCATACTGGCGGCGCAGCGCGTCACTCACAATCGCGTGTGCTGCGTGTTCCCGCTTGCACCATGCACAGGTCTCCAGGTGAGCGCGGGCGCGGGCGGCTTCTTCAGGGCTGAGATCGGATGAATCGAGCAACGGGAGGAGTGGCGCGATGGCCGCGCAGTCCGGGCCTGGGAGAACAGGTTGCGGCTCTCTAGTAATCATCGCGGATCCTCCCCCTGCGTGCGGTTCTGGTCGAAATAAGAGATGCGCAACCGTTGCTTGGCGCGGGTCAGCCGCTTCTTTGCCGCCGCAAGTGAGATGTCCAGTATCTCGGCTATTTCAGTGGAAGTCAGCCCCCACACGGCATGCAGCAGCACACAGGCGGCGTCTTCAATCGAAAGCTGTTGCAGCGCCTCACGCAACACCTCGCGCTCGGCGATCTGATCATCGAATGGTTGCGGCTCGCCGTCCCAGGGAAGCAGAGTCTCCACTGATGGCTCAAGCGGTTGCCAGGCAATAACTTTGCCGCGCCGATACGCCGAAACCGCTCGACGATAGGCCACGTGGAAGAGCCAGCGCCGTATCCCGTCAGGATCACTGGCGGCGCCTGTGAACGGCGGAGTACCCTGGCGCGCGTGTTTCCATGCGTCTACAAACACATCCTGGACGATGTCGCGCGCCTGCTCCTCGTCTCGTACTAGCCCACGGACGAAGCCAACCAGTGGCCATTGCAGCGTACTGAGCGCCCGGGCAAAGGCTTCCGTGGGATACGGATCAGAGGCGACGGCATCATGCATGCGGTTCTCCCATTGACGGCGTATTCGACTTCGAGTAACCGGTTACACATTGCTATCGCGGGGGGGCAACACGGGTGGACATTCCACGCCATGATACATGCTCTAAGAGATAGTCAAAACACGCTGAGGGCTTGCCGGTGAGTAGGACACATCTCACAGCAAGCCCCGGAAATATTCGATTGGGGTCACGACGAACGAAGTTCCAGGCAAACGCCGCTACGGCGCGCAGACGTATTTGCCCGTCGTATCGCTCGCTGGAATCTGGCTCAGCAGCGCCGGTTTGGTGCAGTTGCCGCCGTTCCATTTCACCGCGGCGCTGTCGAAGATTGTTGGCTGCGTCGTCGAGATCGGCGCGATGGTGACACTGTCATAGTTCAGTCCAAATGCGAAGGTGTAAGTACCCGGCGCGGTAGGTACGGTTACGCCAATTACGATCATGAGCATCTGGCCGGGTCCGAGACTGACGGGCATGGGCGGAGCATTCTGGGCGTCCACCTGTGTCGTCGTCACCTGCGCTCCCGTCGTCGCGTCCGCTGCGAAGCTCGCTTGGAGCTGCTCATCTAGCGCATAGCCACCACCGCAACCACCACCAGTTGCGCCGACAGGCCGCTGATAGAACAGGTCGCAGAACTGATAGGTGTTGAGCGGCCCGCTGTAGGCTGTGAAGGCAGCGATGCGGAGTGTGAGGCTCCGGATCACATGGCTGGCCGAGTTGGATGTATTGCAGACAGTCAGGCTGTAGTTGCTACTCGGATTGACCGGTGGATTCGGCGGATTGGGCAGGTTACCCGGCAATTGATAGGGCTTCGACGGATCGAGATTGGCCGGGAGCTGATTGGCGGGATAGGCCAACGCGAAACCCACCTTGCTGACCCGCAGGTCGCCTATGTACACGTAGCTGGTCCGGCCAGACGTATCAGTGCTGCAAGCATGCCCGGAATTGACAACACCAACGGTCGTGTTCTGCGTTGGCTGTGGTGTCGCAGTCGGCTGTGTCGTCGCGGTGGGCTGCGTCGTCGCGGTGGGCGCGCCACTCTGCGCCGGGCCGCTGGATGGCCGCCCGAAGACGGCGAAGAGCGTCGCCGCCAGTCCGATTATCAACAACACCGCAATGGTCGCCAGCATCGGGCGCGTGCGTGTGTTCGGTGTATGCTGCAGTGGCCGCCGGTCTGATCGCGGCAGGGTGGGCATTTCGTACGTTGTCTCGTCCCAATCATTGAACATGGAGTGATCTCTCCGCCCTTCCCAGGATGCCTGGGACTGATGGTTCATCCGCGCCGGGGGTGTCGATGGAACGCGCGCGACGGCGAGCCGCACGAGGTCATCGGCAGCGGGCGCAGTCCGCGCGAAACGGCCAATGTAGGCGTAGAGCGCGGCATCCAATCGGTCGTAGGCCGCCAGTTGCGCCCGGCAGTAGCCACAGGTGGCGAGATGGGCGCGCAGAGCCATCTCTTCGGCATGGGTGAGCGTCCCCTGCCGGAACTGCGGCAGAAGCTCGGCGTACCTGGCGCATTCAGGGCCGCGCATGTTGGAGGTGTTCATGACCGACCTCCCGGGTTAGAGGCGTTTTGCGCCAGATAGGCGGAGAGCAGGCGACGCTTCGCCCTGCCGATGCGCTTGCCCATCGCCGTCGCGGATGAGCCGATGATTGCGGCGGCTTCCTGGGCCGTGAAACCCTGGACGACCATCAGCAGCAGACAGGCGCTATCTTCCGGGGTGAGTGTGGCCAGTGCGCGCTGCATGGCCTCGCTCTCGGCCACCAGCTCCTCGAACGAGGAGGATGCGCGGTCCATCGGGAGCCGCTCGAAGTCCAGCAGCTCATGGAGCGATTCCCAGCGAATCAGCCGCCCGCGCCGCAGACTATCCACCGCCCGCCGATAGGCGACACGATAGAGCCAGCGCCGCATCTCAGCCTCATCGCCGTTGGCCAGCAGCGGCGGCGTGCCTTGCAGCGCCGCGCTCCACGCCGCGATGAACGTGTCTTGCAGCAGGTCGCGCGCAAGCTCTGGATCATGCACGAGGCCGCAGAGAAACACATGCAGCGGCTGGGTATAGCGCCGCGCGAGCGCGGTGAATGCATCGAGCGAGAGATTGCTCACAAGCTCCACAGAGACCACTTTCTGCCGAGATGACGAGAAGCGCCTGCCTTCTCTCTCAACACTTCCATCGAACGAGACGGCTGCTTTTTGACAGGTCATCTATAAAGAGTGCCGAGAATGATGCGCGTCTGGCGCGATACAATTCCTGTGCGTAGATAGAACGGCTGAGGGGAGCGAGAAGCAGCGAGCCAGAGACAGAGACAGAGCGGGGAGGGACGCAGAGATGGTCCAGGCGGTCAGTCGTGGCGACTACGCGGTGTTGTGGGATGTGGATGGCGTCCTGATCGATAGCGGCGAGCAGCATCGCCGCGCCTGGGAGCAACTGGCGCGCGAAGAAGACCTGCCCTATAGCGACGCCGCCTTCTGGGCCACCTTCGGCATGCGCAACAGCGATATCTTCCCGCGTATGTTCGGCGTCTCCGGCCCGCCGGAGCGTATCGTCGCGCTGGGCGACCGCAAGGAGGCTATCTACCGCGACTTACTCAAGCAAGAGGCGGTGGCGCTCCCCGGCGCGAAGGAACTGCTGGCGGCGCTGCACGCGGCGGGCTATCGGCAGGCGCTCGGCTCGTCGGCGCCGCCCGCCAACCTGGAGGTGATCATCCAGCTGCTCGGCATCGCGCCCTACCTCGATGCGGTCGTCTCGGGCGAGCAGGTAGCCCGTGGCAAGCCTGCGCCCGATATCTTCCTCGCTGGGGCGGAGCGTCTGGGGATCACGCCCGCGCATTGCCTCGTCATCGAAGACGCGCCCGCCGGGGTTGCCGCCGCTCACGCGGGCGGGATGCGCTGCCTGGCGGTGCGCCGCGCGGGCCAGCCCGACGCGCCGGGACTAGAGGCCGCCGACGCGCTGGTGGACTCACTAGAGCACGCCAGCTTCGCCCTGGTAGATCGGCTGCTGGGCATCGCCACGCGCTAGCCTCAGTCCTACATTCATCAACATTACGATATTCGCAAAACCCATCGTTCCGTAACGCTCGTCGTAGCGGTTGCGGAACGATGCCGGGCTATGCTGAGGGTGGCTAAGAGAAGAGGAGAACACGAAGATTGAGCTAAGCGAGGAGGTTTCCCGATGCAAACGCTCATTTCCACACCACCCGAAGCGGCTCAGCCCGCCACATCCGCCGCCGTTCCTGTCGCGCCACAGACCATCACCGCGATCCCAGGTCGCGCGGCCAGGGCGCATATCGCCATCGCGCGCATCCTGCTCGGCGGCGTCACGCTGCAAATCTTCTTCGCCGGGCTGGGCGTCTTCGGCGTTTCGAGCTTCCTGCCGCATATGATTCTGGGGACGCTGGTCATCCTTGGCTCGCTGGCGCTGCCGCTGGTCGCCTGGCGCGGTCACCTCGGCGCGACGCTCCTGCGCCGTTCCTGGCTGGTCTTCGGCCTGATGATCCTCCAGGGGTTGCTGATCGACGCGGGCCGCATCATCCCGCTCGTCGCGGCGTTCCATCCGGTGAACGCGATGCTGCTGGTCCTGGTCATCGCCAGCATGGCGCGCATCACGCGCGCCCGCTAATCCACACGTTCGGCTGGTCCAGGCGTGGTCGTTGTTGTGGAAGAAGCCGCCAGCAGCGTCCACACCAGCGCCAGCGGCTCCTGCCGCACCTGGACGCCGGGAATCTGCGCCAACAACGCGATGACCCAGTGCGCGCCCGCCGATCCCAGACCCAACGCGAATAGCGCCGCCTCGTCCAGCAGCGCGCCCGCGCAGAGCGCCTGCCACGCTGCGGCGAGCACCTCGGCGGGAATCGCGATCTCACGCGCCATCTGGCCATCGCGCGCCGGGGAATACCAGACAACCACCTCACGCGCGCTGGCATAGAGCACATCGAAGCCGCCCGCACCCATCGGCGGCGCGCACGATTCCGCCAGCGTCCGCAGGTAGCGCAGGATGCTCTCGAATTCGGGCGTGATCGAAATCGCTGCCGCCTCCTCCATCATCGGCGCATATCCCCGCGCTGCTATGACTACTGTCGGAAAAGCTCCGAGACCGAGCGCCCTTCGTGAATGCGCGCAATGGCTCCGGCAAATAGCTGTGCGACGGAGCACTGCGCAATCTGGGGGATATGCTTCTCTGGCGGCAAAGGTACAGTATCGGTAATTACGAGCTTCTTGATATCGGAGTGCTGAATGCGCTCGATTGCCGGGCCAGAGAGAATGCCGTGCACCGCCGCCGCATAGATATCGCGCGCACCGCTCTCGCGCACCACCTGCGCCGCCTGTATCATCGAGCCTGCCGTGCCGATCTCGTCGTCCACGATGATGGCATTCTGTCCCTCCACGCTGCCAATCAGGCCGAGGCTCTCCACCCCGCCTGAGTTATTGGTGCGGCGTTTCTCGATGATGGCCAGCGGCGCATTCAGATCCTCGGCAAAGTTGCGCGCCTTCTTGGCGAAGCCGGTGTCGGTGGCGACGACGGTAAAATCGGTGAGCTTCAGCGAGCGGACATAGTTGACGAGAATGGGCGCCGCGGTCAACTCATCCACCGGGATGTTGAAGAAACCCTGAATCTGGCCCGCGTGCAGGTCCATCGTCAGCACGCGATTCGCGCCCGCGACGGTGATACAGTCGGCGATCAGGCGCGCGGTGATGGGGACGCGCGGCTGGTCCTTCTTATCCGTGCGGCCATAGGCATAGTAGGGGATAACCGCCGTCACACGCTGGGCCGAGGCGCGCCGGAGCGCGTCAATCATGATGAAGACCTCCATGATGGAGGCGTTGACCGGCGTGCTAAACGGCTGGACGAGAAAGACGTCTTTGCCGCGGACGTTCTCATTGATCTTGACGAAGATATTCTCGTTGTCGAACTCGAACACCTCAGCTTTGCCCAGCGGGATACCCAGGTGCGTGCAGATATCCTCTGCCAGTTGCTGGTGCGCTCGCCCCGTGAAGACAGCCAATTCGCTCATCTGCCCCCTCGACCTCATTGTCCTAGTTGTCCTGATCGTAGTGCGAGCGTGTGCGCTGGCCTGTAGGTTCGGAGCTGACCCACGCACGCACGAACAACCTGCGCCACCTGAAGTATAACACGATGACGCCGTCCTCTTGCACGCGGTAGCCTGTGTAGCGCAGTCCGATGGGACTCATGCGGGACTCATGCGGGACTCATGGGAACCGCCCTGGTGCAAATTGTGCTCAGGTGCTACAATTGGCCGCTATACAGGTAACAGGCGTTCTCTATGGCACGGTACGCCGCTGTATCGCCGCTCGGTACTTTGCAGGTGGACAACGGGGAGGGTATGGGAAGAGTGGGGTAAGCAATGAACGTAATGGCGATTGCTGGACGGCGTATTGACGCCGACGATGCAGAGCAGGCTCGATTCCCGCTGGCGAAAGCGCCAGACGTGCGCCGCGAGATTACCAGGATAATGCGCGAGACAGAGACAGAGGCGGTGGTCTGCTCTGCCGCCTGCGGCGCAGATTTGATCGCGCTGGATGTTGCCAGAGAGCTAGATATCCCTGCCTGGGTTGAACTGCCATTCGACCGCGAGCGCTTCCGCCAGACATCGGTTATGGACCGTCCTGGCGACTGGGGTCGGTTGTTCGATGAACTGGTGGATCAGGCTGAACAAGCGGGGCGGCTTAACATCATAGCGCCCACCGACGATAGCAACCACGAAGCATATTCGCTAACCATGGACGCGATTCTCGACCGCACAATGGCACTGGCGCATGAGGACAATGCAGCCTCTGTGGGCTATATGACAGCGCTGGTGGTATGGGATGGCGCTTCACGCGGCCCAAACGACCTCACCGCCGCCTTTCTCGAGCGCGCGCGCCTGCGTGGCATCCCTGTGCGGCAGCTGTTGACTTGAGCGCCGACGCTGCACACACGAGTCCCGACGCCGCTCTAGCCGCCAGGCTATTATACGAACGAATTATCCGTTCTGTCGGGATCGACCAATTTCCGCCAGGCGCCGTGCTCTGCCTCCAGGAAGTTCTCGACGGTGTTCACAAACGTTACCCAGTGTTCTTCGTCCCACGCTTGCGCCGGATGCGAGCATTTGCGATGAAACTCGCCCAGCTCGAATGCCATCTCGCTATAGAGATCGGCAAGCGCACGGTACTGGCTGAACTGAAGCCAGACAGCAATCGCCGCGGCCAGAGTGCCCGCAACCCCAAAGAAATCCAGTCCAATAAGTCCAAAGGCATGTAAGCCAGCGGCGATGGCGAAACCAGCCTCGATAAGGATCAGTCCCAAATTCCAGAGAGTTGCCAGACGGCGATATTTGTTTGTTCGCTTCTGGTAAAACACCTGCTGGTTGAGGATGCGATCCCGCGCATACGTTTCTTCGCGCTCATTGAGGCTCGAATCGCGGGTAGCCTTCATTTCCGCGGTAATGTAGTCAAGCGGCTTATTGACAACAGGCATAGGCAGAGACAGGCGCTCTTTTCGCGCTTTGCTCAGAAAGCCGTGAAGGGTGGCGCTAAAGCGATCATCGGCCTCCGCCGGACTAAGCTCCTCCTTGCCGAATGGCGTTCCACCGACCGCGTAGCGCCAGACAAACGACTTGATCTCTTCGGTTAGCCCCCGGCTGCTATACCACTTGCTTTCCGGCTTGTAGATGGAACGGAATCCGTGGAGTACGGAGGCAATGAGGAATGCGCCACCCGCTATCAAAGCCGCCAGATTGGCGTGGTAACCGCCGATCAAGACGGTGAAACGGAGCGGCTCGAAGGGTCCAGCCAACGCATAAACGCATGCCAGCGCTACGCCAATTCCTACGATCCACTTCGCAAGCCCTTGATAGTGGCCCGAAAGTTTGCTGGTCGCATCCTTCACCGCTGGCATCTTGACAGGAGATACAGGCTTTTGCATCTTTCGCGGCGAATCTTTGGATGGCAGCACCAGAACCCTCCGTCGAACAGCTGTTCTGTCTTCACGAGGGTATCGGCTAGCGCGACATCGGTATTCCACGACGGATAGCTCGATACCGTGCGCACAGTATGAGGCAGCGCCGTATGCCTGTCAAGAGGGAATGGTGCTGGATTGTTGTTGGGCCACGGCAAATTGGCAGGAGGCTACTGATTGCGCAGGATGGTGAACCAGTTGAGCTGCTCGCCGGTCGCCACTCTCTGGCCCAGGCTCAGCCCGTCCAGCACCTCGTAATGCCTGCCGTCAGTCAGCCCAAGCACCACCGGCTGCGCGGTCCATCGGCCCTTCACCAGCACCAGCACATAGGCGGGCGTGGGGTTATCCAGCGAGTAATCGGTACCGGAGTTCTGCAACTGGGTGAGCATCTGCCGCGCCTCGGCGAGCGCTTTGGTTGCCGCTGCTTTGCTGATAAGCGTCGAGTGTTTCGGGTCGGCGGCGTAATGGGCGTAGGTCACGGCGCTATTGGGGATGAGCTTCACCGCGAATCGCTGCGCCGTCAACACGGTCATCTTCGCGGTCATGCCTGGCAGCAGCACCTGACCCGTCGTTTTCGCCGTCCCTGAGCTCACCGACTGGCCGTCAACATCCACCGTCATCGGATACAGCACGGTATCGTGGGTTGCCTGCCCAAACGGCGAGACGCCACTCACCGAGCCGCTGAAGATATGATTCTTGAACGACGGCACCGTGAAGCGCACCGCGTCTTGCGGCAGCACCATGCCCACCTGCGACTCGCTCACCGTCGCCGCGATTTGCAGCGCATTGAGATCGGCAATCTGGATGAATGACGCGGCGCTGCTCTTGGCGCCGCCGCTGGTCTGGCCCACAACGCCGTTGATCGCCGCGATGGTTCCCCCATGGGGTGCTTTGAGCGTGGCGGCGGCCAGATTGTCCTGCGCGGTCTGTAGCGCTGCCTTGGCCGTGTTGTATTGCGCCTGAGCCGTATTGGTCTGCTGCTGGGCCTGCGCGTTCATGCTGTCGGCGCTAGCGAGCGCGGCGGCATATTGGCTTCTGGCCTGGGCGACACAATTGGGCGGCGGAGTCGAGACACGATTGCACTGGGCAATCGCCGCCTGCTCAGTCGTATAGGCGCTGTCCGACAACGCATTGGCGGAGGTCTGGACCTTATCCTGGTTGGTCTGCGCGCTGGAAAGCGCCGCCGACGCGCCATCGGCGGCCACCTGCGCCTGATGCACCGCGTCCTGTAGCTGCGTGGTGTTGAGTTGCGCGAGGGTATCGCCCTGCGAGACCTGCTGGCCGACCGTCACGTTGATCTGCGCCACCGTTCCCGTCACCGCGAAATCGGCGCCATAGACAGCGCTCCGCAGCCTGCCGGTCGTCTGGAATGAGAGCACGAGGTTGCCCTGCGTTACCTTTGCGGATGTTAGATAGGGCTGGCGCGAGCGTACGATGATGGCGAGCGTGGCAAAGAGAATCAGCGCCAGCAGCGCCACCGAGAGTATGGGTATGAGCCAGCGCCGATGCTCCCACCACAGCTTGTTGAACCGGCGAGATCCATCTATCGAGGTCACCGAGTAATCTGTCTCGGTTACGGGATCGACGTACCTCCCAGGCATCGTCGTCTCGGTGACAGTCGGGCCGTCTTTGAAGGGGGGGTGTGGTGATTCATCCATGGTGCTCTCTATCCCTTCAAGGCGCGCGAGCGCTCCATGGCAGGAGCATCGCTCGCGCACCGCATCAGCGATACTGCTATCAATTCTAACTCTGAGTATATGGACGAGTTGAGCGCCACGGCGTCACCAGATGGCCAGAGCATATCGTGAGCATATCGTTCCGATGAACCGTGAACCGCCCGGCACTGCGCCTAAGAGACGTATGCTTTCAGGTAGACGCGGATAGTATAACCGCATGTGTCACTTTTCTCAAACGTTCGTTCCGGGTTACGGGTTCCAGCTGAACTATAGCGGTGAATATCGGCCCATCGCCTTCATCCCGCTTGACGCGCCGCCTGCTACGCCGTAGACTGCGATGCGCCATGCGATAGCCGCTGGCAGGAAAGTGAGCGCTGGCGATGGCAGCAGAAGAGTCCGTGAATACCGCGCAGAGCTGCTTTCTCTGCCCATGGGAAATGCAAAGCGCGGCTCCCTGTGACGTGGCCAGTGTCTCCGGCGAGCTGCGCGACGCGACATTCGACCCCAAACTGCGCCAGTTGGAGCTGACGCTGCGCGACGAACACGGCGAGACGCTACGGCTGCGCTGCGAGGAGCAGGGGCGCGCCCTCTGGCGCGAGCTCTCGGCCTATCCGCCGGATCGCTGGCAGGGTTTGCGCCTGCGCGTCCACCATCTCGCCCGCACAACTACTCCTGAGACGCTACGGCTGCTGCCAGCGGGCGTGATCGTGTTAGAGCCCGATCTGCTGCTCAACATTACCGATATCAACAACGCCGAATACTGCGTGCGCCAGTATCCGCTGCGTCGGATGGCGCCCTCGCCGCCAAGCGCGGCCTCGCTACGTGGGACGTTGGTGCACACAGCCTTCAAGGAGCTGCTCAAGGGCGGCGATGAACCGATCGAGGTCTACCTCCAGCGGGCTCTGGATGCGGCGCAGGTCGAGCTGGCGCTGCGGCAGATCAGCGAACAGGAGATGGCCGCCGAGGCCGCGCCCCACGTGCGCGCGCTGGCCGCGTGGTATGCCCAGAGCCGCCAGAATCTCTGGCGCACCGCGCCCGACATCCGCGCCGAGACGTTTCTGCTGGCGCCGGAGGTCGGCCTGAAAGGGCGGCTCGACGTCTTATTGCACGATCCCCACGGCGGCTCGCTGCTCGAATTGAAGACCGGCAATGTGCGCGCGTCGCTGCCCAAACGCGAGCATCGCTGGCAGGTGCATGGCTACCAGACGCTGCTGGCCGCGCGTTTCCCCGGACGGCAGGATGGCCCTGGCGCGACGCTGCTCTACAGTGGAACGCCCGGACGCGCCGACGCCTACATGATCCCTTTCGTCCATCGCGATCTGCAGCGGGTGATGGAGCTACGCAACGCGCTGGCGCTCGTCCACGCGACCGGCGCCGTACCCCCGCCGCCCTCCGCGCTCAAATGCGCGCGCTGCATGGTGCGGCAGGACTGCCTACGCGCCTCGGCGTTGCTTGGCTGGCAGCCACCCGACCTGCCCGACGTGCTGGAGCCGGTTGACCGGGAAGACGCCACGATGTTCGCGGAGATGTACGAGCTGCTACGGCAGGAGGCGCGCGCCGCCGAGGTTGAGGGCAGCGCGCTCTGGCGAGCGACCCGCGATGAACGGATGCGCCGTGGCGTGGCTCTGGGCGACCTGCGGCTGGTAGGCGAGCCGCGCCAGACCGCGAAGGGCGAGTGGGAATACACCCTCGAAGGCATACAGGGATCCGATCTCCGCGAGGGCGATGCCGTACTGGTGAGCGAGGGCGACCCTGTGCGCGGCGCGGTCGTCAGCGGGACGATTCTGCGCATCGAGGCGCAGCGCGTCATCGTCTGGACACCGGAGCGCATCGCCAACCCGACCTTGCTCGACCGCTACGAGAGCGACATCGTCCATGATCGCACCGTGCGTAACCTCTGGCGCTGGCTGCGGGGCGCGCCCCACCTGCGCGAGCTGGTCCGCGGCGCACTCGCGCCCACCTTCGACGAGGCCACCGCGGCGACGATACAGGAGGCGCTGCCCGCCAGCCTCAACGCCGAGCAGCGTCACGCGGTGGCCCGCGCGCTGGCCGCCCGCGACTACCTGCTGATTCAGGGGCCGCCGGGCACCGGCAAAACGAGCGTCGTCGCCGAGATTGCCCGCCGCGCGATGCAACGCGGCGAGCGCGTGCTGATTGGCGCATTCACCAATCAGGCGGTTGATACGGTCCTGCGGCGGTTGCTGGCCGATGGCTGGGGCGACTTTGTGCGGCTGGGCCACGAGTTGAGCGTCGCGCCGGAGATTCAGGGGCATCGGCTGGTGGCGCGGGCACGGGCGCTGGCCGGAGAAGGGGCCGAATTGACGCCGGGACGTATCCGCGAGACGTTGCGTGCCGCGCCGCTGGTGGCCGCGACGACGGCCACATGGTCATCCGAGAGCTATGACGATATCGGCGAGCCGCTGCTCTTCGATCTCGCCATCCTGGACGAAGCGACCCAGTTGACGCTGCCCGCGACGCTCGGCGCGCTCCGCTTCGCGCGGCGCTTCGTGCTGGTGGGGGATGATCGCCAGCTCCCGCCACTGGTGCGGAGCGAGACGGCGGCGGCACGTGGTCTGAAGCGTTCGCTCTTTGCCACGCTGCTAGAGCGTTGGGGCGCGGAGGCCAGCGTCCCCCTGCGCCGCCAGTATCGGATGCATCCCGTCATCTGCGCCTTCCCCAGCGGCGAATTTTACGAGGACACCCTGGTGGCGGAGGGAGCGGCCCGCACTGCGCAGCTGGCGCTGACGGAAGCAATCGCGGGACCGTATGGGCGCGTCCTCGATCCGGCGCATCCGGTCGTCTTCATCGATGTGCCGCTGGGACATGACGACCGCGGGCGCAAAGAGAATCAGGCACAGGCGGTTCTGGTGCGCGAGCTGGTGCGCGAGCTGCGCCGGACGGGCGTCGCGGCGGACGCTATTGGCGTGATTGCGCCATACCGGGCGCAGGTGGCCGCGGTACGCGCGCGGCTGGTGGCGGGCGGCGAGACCAATGTGCTGGTGGATACGGTAGACCGCTTCCAGGGCGGCGAGCGGTCGGTCATCTTCTATAGCTTCGGCGGTGGTGGCGCGGCATCGTGGGGCGGGCGCGGGCCGGACTTCCTGGCGGATCCGAACCGGCTGAATGTGGCGCTGACGCGGGCGCGACACAAACTCATCATCCTCGGCAATCGCGCCGCGCTGGAAGAGATCCCGCTGCTGCGGCGGCTGGTGGCGTATTGCGCATCCCTCTACGACGGCCATGGGGGAATCATTCCGGCACGCCGCGAAGGGAGCGGCAGCACATCGCGTGAGGCAGCTAGGCCGATAGTCCCTCGATGATCGCCTGCACCTCAGCCGCCATCACTAGCGACTGAATGCGCCGACGCACCGTCTCGACCGCGCGCGCGTCGGTCAGGCGGACATGCGCCAGCAGGCGCAGCGTATGCGGCAGCACCCCGCTTGCCATCAGGAAATGCTCGTAGGCAAGTGGCTCCAGCGCGAGGGTCGAGCAGAGCGGCACGACCACCACCTGGGCAATCTCGCCGCTTTGCCGCCCATTGACGGCGTCGGCGTTGGCGTCGATCTCAGGTGTCGCGTCCAGCGTCAGTGGCGCCAGCCCCGGTCGGGCAAGCGTCCAGCCGTTATAGGGCCGCGAGAAATCTGGCCGTCGTCCGCCAATTCGGCGGAAAACCAGCGTGTATTCGGTCACGAGAAAAGCCACCTGCGCGTATCCCTCTCAAACATCCATGGGTATCTCTCGGTGCGGAGTTTCCTCCACTCACAAGGAGAGAACGAGACGCTAAAAACCAGGTAACAAGAGCTACATAAGTATCCCACCCGCATACTCCATACCTGGATTACGCATTGGCGGTGCGGCAGGCGGCGAAAGGTACCCTAGAGTACCATATGGGGCAACCGCCCGGAGAATAAACAGGTGTACAATGGAGGAGATTGAGAGGCAGGCGGCGTCTCCGAGGAGGTGCGGACGATGGGCAGATTACCTAGAACAGGCGTGGCGCACGTTGCCGAGCGCAGGCAGGCGTTCCGCGCGCCCGATGTCCCTGATAGCGCGGAGGTGGCACAACCGGAGCCAGCCGTTGCGGCTGCGCCGGTTGTTACGCTGCCGTCGGGCGCATCGGCGATCACCATCGAGCGGCTGATTCTGCACCATCTGGATAACCGCACTGGCGAGATGCTGCTGGTTGAGGCAGAGCTAGCGCTGGACGTGACGATCCACGCGCTCTTTGCCAACTACATCGCCCAGGCACTCGAAAATGCCGACTGGCAGGCGCGCTTCCTCGCCGACCAGCCCGCCGCGCCAACCATGCCAGACCTCTGCGTCAGGCTGCTGGGCGAGCCGTCCGATTTCGTGGCTATCTCGCAGGAGATGGCGCGTCGGCTCTTCGCACAGATGCGGCAGCGCCCCAAGCAGATCAACCCCGGCGATTTCGTCGTCGCCACCTACATCGCGCCTGGCCTGCCCGCGTCGCGCATCGCGATCTTCAAGCTCGACCCAGATGCCCGCCTCGTGCGCAATTTCTCGACAGAGCGCGGGCGGCGGCTGGTGCGCATCGCGCTGGCCGATAACCTGATGCCCGAGACGGTGCGCCAGAAGCAGAAATGCGCACTCATTACGCCCTCGAAGGATGACGCGGGATTCTCGCTGGCGCTGCTCGACACCCAGGCCAACATCCGCTCCGAAGGCGTCGCCGCCTACTTCTATCGTGGCTTCCTCGCCACGCAGATTCTGCCGTCGGCCCGTCGGCGCACCCGGCTCTTTCTCCGCGCGACCGACGACTGGCTGGCGGACCATGGCGCGTCCCTCTCGCCGCACGCGCTGCTCCACGTCTATGAGGCGCGACGGGAGGCGCTGGCGGGCGAGACGCTCGATCTGCCCGGGTTCGCGCTGGCCGCGTTGCCGGGCAATGGCGCGCTGGCCGCCGACCTATTGGCCTCGGTGACACCACAGATTTTCGATGCCGCGTTCGAGCCGGACCAGACGCGCTTCACAGTGGACCGCGCCACCGCCGATCCCATCGTGCAGACGGTGACGCTGGAACTGGATGGCGGCGCCCGGCTGATTGTCCCAGCGGAGCGCTTCGCCGCGATGGCACAGGTGGACGACCAGCGCGTCGGCGGCAAAATCCGCCTGACCATCGAGACGCTGACACTCAAGGAGGGGGCTGGCCGATGAGCAGGACGAACCGCCCGACCAGCCAGCCCAATAGCCAGCGACGCCAGCGGTCCCAACCAGCCGCGCCTGACACGCTGGCTATGTCCGACATATCCGCTATGAGCGATGGGCCGCTATCTCCTGGCGCTGGGCATACCGCGCCGCCTGCTGATCCTCACCTCGCCCAGCTGCACCATCTCTACGAAGTCATCGCCGATGCGGGCGCGGCGCTGAACATTCCCCCGGCGCGGCTGGCGGAGGGCGAGGCGCTCGAACGGCTTGAGGTGGTTGCCCGGCTCTCCGTCGCGCAGCTTGCTAGTTGCGACGGCGCGCGGGCGCAGCGGTGGTTTGCCGCGCTGGGCGATGACCTCGCGCTCGATCTACGGCTGGATGGGCTGGATCCCGATATGCCCGCCGTTGCGGCCTCTCTACGCGCGAATGCCGATCCCGCTGGCGCGCTAGAAGCGTTTCAGATGGCGGCGCACTCGGCGGCGGAGACCCAGGGAGACGCCATCAGCGTCGAGGCGCGGCTCTCTGTGGGCAAGGCTCGCGCGTTGGCGCTGGCGCGGGACATCATCGCGCAACGGGCCGCCGTCGCCGCTCCGGCGATGGTCGCGGTCTTCTATACCGCCGCCGCCTGGAACCAGCTCATCAGCCTCGCCGCGATCCCCTATCTGGAGCAGTCGGGCCTGATGCGCGCCGATGGCCGGACCTGCGTTGCAGTCTGCGACGCGCCGGGCTATCTGGCGGGCGCCGCGCTCGAATGTGTGGGGGCGGCGAGTCCCAACGCGCCCGACTGGCTGCCCGTCTCGCCTGCCGCATTCCGCCAGTTCGTCAGTCGCGCGCAGGCATCGCGGCGCTTGCTCGCAGAGGAAGGTGGCTGGCCCGATGCGCCCCACATTCTGACGGCGGAGATGCTGCATCTGGTTGCCCGCGCTCCTGGTCTGGAGGCAACGGCGGCACGGCTGGCGCGGCTGCGGGTAGAACTGGCGGCAACCGCGCTCGCCAGCGTCGTACAGGGCAGGTTGACCGATGGGCTGGCGCTCCGGTTTGCCGGGGTGCGCCCCGCGACCTGTACGCTCCCCGCCGCGAGTGTTGAAGCGCTCCCATTGGCGGCGGAAGAGGCGCTGGCGCGGCTGGCGGACTGGGCCACGCGCCGCGGCACAGTCGATACGCTCGTCATCGCGCGCGAGTGTCTGGCGCGCGAGCTACCGCCGGGACACGCGGTCTCGCTGGCTGAGGTGGCGCGGGCGGCGGTGGATGCACTGGAGGCGGCCAAGGCCAACTTCACGCTCTTCGTGCGCGGCCAGACCGACCGCTACTTCGCCGCCCGCCAGACCGCCCAGAATGCCGTGGCGGACTACGCTGAGACCGTGCGTAAAGCGGTCGCCGATCTCACGGGCGATGTAGTGGATAACGTTTATCGGACGGTGGGGGTGCTGGCTGCGGTGGTCATCGCTGGCCTGATCCAGCCCGCCATTTCGCCGCTGCTGGCACTGCTGGCAGCCGTTCTATATAGCGGCTACATCGCGTTCGTGATCGCGTTCCTGCTGCGCGCCCGCGATGACCATTTCGCGCTGGAGCAGCAGGCTCTTTCGACACGGCTGGCCGAGATGACGGAGCTGACCGCCACTGAACGCCAGCGCCTGCGCGAGCCTGCCACAGCATCCGACGCCTATTATCGGCGCTACATGGCGCGCACCCGTGGCATCTATCTCGCGCTGCTGGCGCTGGGTGGCCTGTTCGCCATCGTCTTCACCATCGTCGCGCTCGTACAACTCACCCATCGGTAAAGCGACGGCATCGGTTGTGAGCCGGGCGTCGCATCTGTAACCTACTTCATACCCGCCTGGGCGTATCAGCGTATACCATACAGGAAGAGCGAAATGTCCGGTCGTTTTCGCCACGAGATGAGCTAACCCATGGATGCCACACCATTCGCGCCGCTGCTGCGCTTCGCCGCATTCGCCGCCCGTCCCGACGCCCAGCTCGATCTGGCGCAGGGCGCGCTGATGATGGCCGACATCGCCTATGCTGACCTGAACGCCGCCCACTATCAGCGGCGGCTGGACGCGCTGGCAACGGTCGTGCGTGAGGCGCTTGGCACAACCGCGACGGGGCTGCGACGTTCGCGGGCGCTACGAGAGCGCGCCCTGGCGACGCGCGTGCTGGAGACGTTGCGCGAGCGGCTGGCGGACCACGAGGGGCTCTCCGGCAACACCGAAGACTATTACGATCCGCGCAACACCTACCTGCACGAAACGCTCGACCGCGGCGTTGGCCTGCCAATCACGCTCTCAGTCATCTACCTGGAGGTCGCGCGACGCCTTGGCATTCCGCTACGGGGCGTTGGGCTGCCGTCCCACTTCATGGTCAAGTGGCCATTGCCACGCGAGGAGGGCGGCGATCTCTATCTGGATGCCTTTCATGGCGGCAAGATTCTCGACGCCAGCGAGTGCCGCGCCTTCATCCTCGAACTGATGGGCACGAACGGCGCGCTTCCCTATTTCGATCCGCGCTGGAGCGCGCCCCTGGGCGCTCGCGCCATCCTCACGCGCATGCTGAACAACCTCAAGGTAATCTATCTGCACCGTGGCGAGAGTCGGCTCGCGCTCGAAGTGGTAGAGCGGCTGGTATTACTGCGGCCAGATATGCCCGAAGAGCTACGGGATCGCGGGCTGCTGCGGCTGGCGCTAGGCGAGCCACTCCTTGCCGCCGCCGATATCGCCGCCTACGCCGAACGCGCCCCCGCCGCGCCGGAGGTTGGTCGGCTGCGTCGGCGCATAGCGGAGCTGCGCGAAGTGCGCGCCAGCCTGAACTGACTAGAACTCCCCTCGGCCATAAATGGCCGTCTCGCCCCATCGGGCGCCCGCGGGCCGCTCTGGCGGGCTTTCAAGCCCTCTGCCGCCTCTACTCCGGCCTTTCAAGGCCGAGAGCTTTCCCCCGCCGGGGGTGAGGTCTCTGGATTCTACGGCGCTGTTGGCGTGTCGGTTGGCGCTGGCGGAGGCACCGGCGTATCCGTTGCCGTCGGGGCGGGCGCGGGCGTCTTCGTCGGCGTTGGCGTTGGGGCGGGTCCGGTGGCGGCATGGCCATAGATGACGACTGTCGCGCCATCATGCGCCCAACTGTAGAGCCATGACATCGGCCCGGTTGCCACATTCACACAGCCGTGGCTGCCTGTCGCGGTTGTCCCGTCGGGCTCGGTGTGCGGATAATTCGTGCCATAGCCAAATGTCTCTCGCCAGGGCGCGTCGTGGATGTAGTAGCCGTTGTCGCGGAAGTACATCGCGTAGTTGATGTGCTCCGGCGAATAGTAATAGGGTGACCCCACTGGCCAGGGCGAATAGAAGGTCACGTTGCGCTCGTGCCACTGGATATGGTAGGTGCCGGTCGGCGTCGGCAACTGCGGCATGCCCGTCGTCACCGCCGTGCGGAAGACCAACGTATGGTTCTGGAAGGCGAAGAGCCATTGCTGCGAGAGGCTGATCAAGATCAACTGGCCGCCGATATTGGGCACCGTACCAGCGGGCATCGGGCCGGGAGGCAATGTCCCCGCTGTCGGAATCGGCGCTGGTGGGCCAGATGGGACGGGTGCCTTCACCGTATGCGGCTTCGGCGTCGCCGTGGCAACGGGCGTATTGGGCACAACCGTCGGCGGCAGATAAGGGACCGTCGCGACCGGCTTGACCTGCGACAGATTGGTGGAACCCACTGTGCCGCTACAGCCGCTCAGAATGATGACGCCGAGGACGACAAAGCACCCCAGCATCACCACTAGACGTGATCGTAGTTTCATCATAATTCCTTAAGCGCCTCCTGATGCAAGGATGAAGCTGCTTGGCCAGCCTGATTCGCGTTGGTACTCATAGACGGCTAGGCGGCACTCCTGGGTATACCCTGAGCCGCCAGCACGCTTCGCCCCGTTGCACTATCCTACCAGACGGCACTGCAAATGCAAAGAAGGGAGGGCAGATACTCCTAAGCAAACAAGGAGGTATGGCGGACGATTACTGAAAAGACATCCTGAACGATATCGCGCGCCTGCTCCTCGTCTCGTACCAGCCCGCGGACGAAGCCAACCAGCGGCCATTGCAGCGTATTCAGCGCCTCGGCAAAGGCATCTGTGGGATGCGGATCAGAGGCGACGACATCATGCATGCGACACTCCCACGCTCCCGTTGGTTCTGTATATTCTGTATAATCGGTGACACTCTGCTATCGTGCGGGTGTAACGCATGTGGACACTTCATGTTCCAGGTCATGATGGATGTAATGTTCAGATCACTTGGCTCATTCACGTCCTGACGCTGCCGCCAGTGGCGTAGTGCGCCAGATAGGCGCGCTCGTCCGCGGTCAGTTTGCCCTCATCGTCTGATTCGGAAACCTTGAACCAGATCGAGTTTTCGAGCCACCAGCGATAGATGAAGGCGACAAACGACGGCGCGCAGACCCACGTGTTCTGCTGGATGCTTAGCCGCTCCTCGTCGCTGAGACTTTTCGCCGCCATCTCCTCCAGCTCGATAGGTGTAACGAGCACATACTGCGCGCCCTGTGGCGTGAGATAGAGATACCATAGGAACACGGCCTGCTGGTCGCAGTAGAAGCGGACGATGTAGCCGCCGTCACTGCCGGGGCAGGGTACAATGTCGTCTGAGAGCGTGAAGTAGCAGGCGGTACATGAGGGAATCTGATCCTGCAACTCAGTCGAGCTCATCATCCGGATAAACGATTCGGGCAGCGTCAGCCCCAGCCGCGCCGCTGACTCCGCGATCTTCGCCACGTCGCCGCGCTCCTCTGGTGGGTTGCGGTGAATCGCCATCGTCGCGTCGGTGCGCTCATCCAGCGGCTCCAGCCAGTCGAGCGACTCACTGACCACCGGGATCGGCGGCAGGCTGTCGTATTCAAAGCGGCAATAGGTGCCGTCGCAGCCACGATAGCGTCCCAGATCGAATGACCACCATGCCTGTGGAAACGGCGACTGGCCCGGTGTGTGCCCGTTCATCACGCAATCCCTCCCTGTGAGTCACAGCGTTCGCCTGTGCCCAGGGAAGTATACCTGAGATGCGCAGACAGACACAGTGGTATTTTTGCGTATGTCGAATCGTTCGGATGAACGGCAAAACCAGCAGGGAGAGAGACCAGCTTCATGGGGAGCAATGAGATAACGGCTGTCCGGCGCGGCTATCAGCCATTATCGCCGCATGAGGGCGACTACGATTGCTACTCCGCCAACCAGCATCATGAGGATGCCTGATAGTCGGGGAGTGTCTGGTCGTTCCAGAATATTCAGGGACATGCGTGGCAGACGTCCGAGCAGGCGCAAAAGCCCCAGCACGATCACCACCGCGCCCACGATGACCACCACCAGTGTTGGCTGATTGCCCAGTAAGACCAGCGCGCCCAGCATTGTATGAACCACCGCCGCATTCCTCTTTCGATGTCAGACTGAGCCGCGCCTCAGCCACGCGCTCATCGCATTGCTATTGCCGTGTTGTGCGTCTTTACCACGACAACCACTACAAGAGAGTACGCGACTTGCCAGCGCGCATATGTCGCCCTATGACAAATGGGCGCCCCTGCTTATTGAGAGCTTGGTTTGCACTGGAGCAACAGGTTGAGACCCGGGCTAAAATTCGGTTGTCGGCGATCTCTTTTATCGTTCCCGTTTTGGGAGATGAGTCACAGAATAAGAACGACGTGCGCCACTAGGCGCGCCTGAAGGACTATCGCAGTATCACGGCCTCTTGAGCGGTCTAGAGGTTGCCAGATGTTGGAGGAACTCGGTTATGAGAAAAGTGATTGTACTCGAATTCGTCACCCTTGATGGTGTCATACAAGCCGGAGGCGCGCCAGAGGAAGATACCAGTGGTGGCTTCGTGTATGGCGGGTGGCAAGCCCCATATTCTGACGATGTCCTTGAAGCAGTCATGAACAAGCAGTTGAACATGCCCTTTGATCTGTTGTTGGGGCGCAAGACCTTCGAGATCTGGGCGCCATACTGGCCTCAACATGCGGATATTTGGCCGGGCGTCATGACCGCAACTAAGTACGTCGCCTCGAATACCATGACGTCTCACGCATGGCAGCCCACCGTGTTTCTCGGTGGGGACATTGCGAAAAAAGTCGGCAACCTCAAGCAGCAGCAAGGGCCGGATCTGCATGTATACGGCAGTGCAAATCTCGTTCAGACGCTCATGAAGAATGACTTGGTCGATGCGTTCTGGCTCAAGATCTATCCGCTGACGTTGGGCAGTGGCAAACGGTTGTTTGCCGATGGCACAATCCCAGCAGCGTTCAAGGTGACGGAGAGCCAGGTCTCCCCAAGTGGCATCATTATCGTGAATTACGAGCGTGCGGGCGCGGTCACGACCGGCACTGTAGGAGAGTGAGTTCGCCAAACGGGCGGCAATGCGAGGACTACAACAGTTCTCGCATTGCACGTGCTTTGAGCCGATCATGTGGTCGTCAAACCCACGGATGCGTGCGGCTCCTCGACGGTCTTCACGCTCTACGGTGAGGCCGCTAACCGTGCAGACGGGCGGGGGCAATCACGCGGTTGACCGGGCCGGACCCCATGATGACGAAGACATCGCCGGGCTGGCGCAATTCGCGCAGCAGCAGCGCCGTCTCGTCGAAGTTGCCACCGTAGTGGATGGATGAGGCGCGGCCCTGCCAGGCGGGGCGCGCGGCAATCGCCTTCACCAGATCTTTGCCGTGGATCAGACCGGTGTCGCGCTCGCGGGAGGGCTGAATCTCCACCACCACCGCCTCGTCCGCCTCATCATAGGCGGCGGCAAACGGCTCCAGGAAGCGATGCAGGCGGGTGAAGAGTGTCGGCTGGAAGACCGCGATCAGCCGCCGACCGGGGAAGCGTTTGCGCGCCGTGGCCACCGTCAGCGCCACCGCGTGGGGATGGTGGGCATAGTCGTCGATGAAGGTCACGTCGCCATCCTCGATAATCTCGAAGCGGCGGCGCACGCCAGGGAACGCCGTCAGCGCGCGGGCAATCACATCTGGCGGGATGCCCAGCGTCTCGGCGGCGGCGGCGGCGGCCACCGCGTTGGCGATATTGTGCACGCCGGGAGTCGCGAGCGTGACCCGCCCCTGGGCCTCGCCATGCAGCAGCAGCGTAAAGCTCGTCTCGGTATCGGCGCGCACGTCCGCCGCTCCCGCCGCGGCATCGGGCCGCTCCAGGCTAAACGGGCGCGTGGCAATCGGCAGATCGCGTATCCGCGCGATCACATCGCGGCAACCGGGGATATCGTCGTTATAGACAACCATCGGCGCGAAGGGCGCATCGGGGCGGGAGCTGGTATCCATGCCGTGCAAAAACTGCACGAAGGCGTCGCGGATGACATCGTATGACGGAAAGAACTCCGGGTGGTCATACTCCACAGCGGTCAACACGACCATGCGTGGATGGTAATTGAGGAAGTTATAGTTCCACTCATCCGCCTCATTGATGAAGAGATTGCCGTGCCCTATGCGCACGTTGCCCCTCCACTCCGGCACGACCGCGCCCAGCTCCACGGTCGGATCGAGGCCAGCGGCAATGGCCAGCGCGCCCAGCAGCGCACCCGTCGAGCCTTTGCCGTGCACGCCCGCAATCGCGATACTCGGCGTCAGACGCATCAGATAGCCAAGCAGCGGCTGCCACTGTGTCACCGGGATGCCCGCCGCCTCGGCGGCCTGTAGCTCGACGTGGTCGGGATGGAGATGGGTGACAGCGGGATTGGTCACCACCAGATCGACATCATGAATGTGGGCGACGTCGTGTCCAAGCTGGATGGAGATGCCTTGCTGTTCCAGCACGCGCGTCATGGTCGTCTGGGCAATATCGCAGCCGGTGACCACCGCGCCCTGCTCGCGCGCCAGCAGCAACACCGACGAGACACCACTGCCACCCGCTCCGACCACATGAATGCGCTTGCCGCGCAGCCCGTCTGGAAACAGCTTCAACAACGCGCCTGGATTCATCACGCCATTATTCCCCACTCTAGATTGCCGATAATAGTTATGCTGCCTGCTCGTAGCACGTCACAGCCTATGGGCCAAACCTGGTCCTGTTTGCCCGGCACCTATGCAAGTGAACATGCCGATACGGTGGGGTAGGATTAGCCGCGGCATTCATGCCGCGAAGCCAACCAATACGTACCTCACCCACGCAGCGTCTAATATGTTGAACGATACTGCGCCGCCACGTTCACCCGGCTGTTCTCTCGATTCGCTCACGATTCACGACGGATTCGAGAGTCTGCCCGGCTCCGGCTCGGTAATCATGCGCCGCACGAAGGCGCCGAGCTTCTTGAAGAGCGACGGATTCTCGCCCTGGATGATATTCACCTGGCCAAAGATCGCCCGAACGTCCAGGTCAATCGTCGCCGCCTCCTGGTGATTCGGATTCGTCCCCTCCGAGATGACCTCATCGCGGACGAAGATGCCCCCCGAGCTCTCGCCAAAGATATTTACCTCGCCCATGAATGCGCTGGCCCGCACCCGCACGCGCGCTGTCTCCGGCACATAGATCGTCAGCTCGCCAAAGACCGCGGAGAGGGTCATCGTGGCATGGGATGGTAATGCCGCGAGGTTGAGGTCGAGCTTCATCTCGCCAAAGACCGCGCCCCCAGTCGTATCGGGATCGAGCCGCCAGGCACGGTTCACGCGCTTCACTTCGCTGAAGAGGGCCACCAGCCGTTTCGGTTGTCCGCTCGGACGGAATGGCGCGGGGGCGGATGCTGACCGCGACAATGACGAGTGAGATGAGAGGGCGTCAAGTTGATCGATCTTGCTGACGGGCAACTGCGGCAGGTTGTTCATAATCGCCTGGCACTCGTCCGCGTCCCGCGCCAGCAGGAGGGCGTCCAGGCCGCGCTGAAATGTCTCGAACTCGATTTCTCCACGCTCATAGCGCTCGCGGAGCACGCGCATGGCCTCTTGCTGAGGCGTAGCCGATGGTTGCGGTGACTGCGATGACTGCGACGGTTGCATCTGCATGGCACGCATTCCTCCTCGCGCTGGGCATGGCAGGGATTGCGTCTGCCATGCGTAGCTTCTCTCCACCAACTTTAGACTGCGTTAGTCTCAACCGATTCGATTCCACTGTCTCCATTACGCGCGCAACGTTCCAGGCGTTGCGACGAAAGTTATGCGCTACGGATTGTGGCCAGCATGCGCCGCCGCTGAAGCCAGAGCGCCAGCATGCCCGAGACGCCCGTGACCGCCAGCACGAAAGGAACGGCAAAACAAAGCGCGGCCACAAGGCCGATTTGTTCGGGAACGCCCGCCTGAACGGTGCAGCCGGAGCCTGCTACGCAGGTCGTTTTCGCCCCGACGATGCCCACCCACGGCAGCACCGATGCCAGAATCACGACGATCCCGCCCACCAGCCCGCCAAACAGGCCAAGCAGCGTGGGTCGCTGGAAGCGCGCCACCAGCAGTAGAAAGACGATCAGCAGCGCCGCCCCGGCGACGCCCGCCACCAGCCCGAGCCAACCCGGAAGATGCGTGGCGTATGCCTGGAAGGGATCGCCGATGGCGGCCGCGGTCTGTGATGACGATTCAAAGATAGCATAGGCGAGTAGCGGCCCGGCCAGCGCCGTCAGCGCCATCAGCCCGACAATCTCCCATGCCGAGGCGGCACGCGGTGCAGCAGCCAGCATCGCCCGCGCCAGTCCCGTCGGCTGCGCGAGCACCTGACGCAAACGTGTGGCATACGCTGGCTCATCGCCAACCTTCCGAACCAGATCCAGCGCGTCATCCAGCGCCGGGGCGGTCATCCCGCCATCGGCAAGCTGACCGCGCAATGCCGACAATGACATCTCGCCCGATGGCGCCTCTACCCGCGCACTCGCCATAGCTTTCCTCCGAACCAATCCCACACCATCGCCGCCCGCGCTCCGCCAGTTATGCGCCGATACTACCAGTCGCCGCGTAGCTCCACTTCCAGCTCCAGCTCGATGCCGAACTGCTCGCGTACCGTGCGCCGGGCCAGCGCGATCAGCGCGACGACATCCGCCGCGGTCGCGCCGCCGGTGTTGACGATGAAATTGGCGTGACGCGGCGAGATTTGCGCCTTGCCGATCATGTGTCCCTTCAGGCCAGCCGCCTCGATCAGTCTACCAGAAAACTCGGGCAATGGGTTCTTGAAGACAGAGCCAGCGCTTTTCTGTGTCGGCTGGGTCTCTTTGCGATAGCGCAGGTGCTCGGCGACGCGCGCGCGGACGGCGGTGGGATCGTCGCGGGTCAGCAGGAACGTCGCCCCGGTAATCATCTCGGTCGGCTCGATCAACGCTCGTGGCGCGGCTACGGGCTGCCCATCGTCGCCAAACACAACCCGCCGTCCCGCCCGGAAGCGGCTATGCCGGTAGGCGAGGCGAAGCTCCTCGGCGACCAGCTCGCGGACGACGCCCGCGCTGGTAAAGAGGACGCGCGCCGACTTCAATGTATCGGCAATGCACGACGTGCCCGCTCCCGCATTACTTACCACCGCGCCGCCGACGGTGCCTGGCACGCCCGCGCCCCATTCCAGCCCGGCAAGCCCCTGGGTCGCCAGCGCATTCACCAGCTTTGGCAGGTCAACACCGCCATCGGCGGTGAGCAGCGCATGCTCGCCATCCACCTCATCGAGATGCCAGGCGGCGCTGTTCATGCGGGCGACGATGCCACGCGCACCCGCGTCGGCATAGAGGACGTTCGTGCCGTTGCCAACCAGCATGAGCGGCCACTGCCGGTCGTTGGCCAGCGCCGCCAACTCGATGAGCGTTTCTTCCCGCTCGATAGCCAGCCAAACATCCGCTGGACCACCAACGCCAAATGTGCCATGGCGTGAGAGCATTTCATTTCCAACCACGCCCGCACCGAATCGCTGGCGTAGCTCGCTGAGCATGATCTGTGTGTCGTCGCCTACTGCCATCTATTTCCATCACCCCACTACGCTGGACAAGTTATCTGGGCACGACGCGATGCGCGCCTGGACAGGATCGTATCAGGGGCAGTATACACGCCGACATGGGGTGCGCGACAGCAAAACAGGACGATGTTGCCGTAGAGGTAAACGCGGCTGGTGGAGCGCTCTCGGCCATAAATGGCCGGAGTAAATTGAAGATGGGCCATGAATGGCCGCCCCGTAACCATAATGGGCGATTACGCCCTCCGTCAGCGGTACTCCGGCCTTTCAAGGACGAGATAGCCTCTAGATGACGCACCGCATATCAGTCTACCGGGAGGGCAGGGTATAGGTGTAGTCGCTGGGCAGCAGCAGAACGGTGCGTCCGGTAAACATGCTGTTGAAGACGCTGAGCGGCATGTAGGTGACATAGTAGAGCGAGGAGTCTACCAGCCGCAGCCCCTGACTGTCACCCGCCGTCATCACCAGGAAGTGGCCGCCGGAGAAGAAATGGTAGAAGCCATAGCTAATGCGCACGTTGACGATGAGCGGCAGATGCAGTGTGTTGGTGATATACATCATCTGCTTATAGCTCAGATTATCCCGGAAGTCCGACCGCATCCGGTGCAGCGAGGCGACATTCTGAAAGCCACTGTAGCTGAGCAGACCGCCGTTTGGCGAAATATTCGAGCCAAGCTCATCGATCATGCGCCCAATGGTCGCGCCTTTTACGCCCCATGCGGTCAGCGTCTCCGCCAGCACCGCCGCGCTACAGGCCGCTCCCCAGTATTCGTTATATTGCGCCACAGAGTCATACTGATTCACCAGCTTGCCCTGTGTCAGCGGCTTTACCAGTGCGGCGATATTTTGCGCGTTCGCCCCCGCCGCCTGCGCGTTGTAAAAAGCCATCAGCGGCTGCGATGGCTCGCCGACGCCGGCGATCGAGAGCAGCAGCGTCACACCAATCGCGATCAGCGCCAGACCAATACGCGAGACCGACCAGGGATTCCGCCGGGCCGTCTCGATGGCGCGGGTATAGACGGGCTTGCGCTGCGCGGGCATTGGTGGCCGCCATGCGACCAGATCGGGCACGCTATCGGCGGGAACCAGCCCTCGCGCGCCGCCGGGGTACTCTTCCTGCTCGTCCTCGACCAGCTCTTCGATGCGCGCCAGCGCCAGTGGCCGCGCGACCGAATGGGCGCGACTTCGCCCCGTATCGTAGGTATCCTCTTCGTCGTCGGAATAGCCGAAGGCGGACCAGTCCTCGCCATTCTGCGCGTATTCATCCCAGGATGATTGCCGATTTCCGCGGCGATGGGAGGCGCGGTCGCTTAAACTATGTGCCGAGCGGTGGCGCGTGCTATCACGCGATGTGGCAGGCATAGCGGGAACCGATGGGAGGGTCAGGTGAGGCGGCATCGAGGGAGCCTGCGCGTCACGTGCGGAGTAATCTGGCTCGAAGTCGTCGCGCCGCCGCACGGGTGTGCGTGGGTCGGTGGCGTCCGCCAGCGTGCGTGCCTGGCGCGCACGGCCCTGCTGGCTCTGATTGCGCGCATTGCTCTTACTCGAACTCGCCGGATCTTTGCGGGAAGATCGGGTCTTTTTCTCCATGCGTGGTGCATCCTCCCTGCGTCCCCGGGGGCAATCTTGGCCCACCACACCGCTGCCAGCATATGGAGACACCGACAAAAACGAGCAAGCCCGGCGCCCCTGGCCCGTAGCGAGAATAGTATACATCTCAGCCATGGCCGTCAAGGTGAGCCGCCAGAATTGTCTATGCCCGCTGGGGGCATCTGGCCTATTTTGGGGGCTTGACGCTTGTGTGACTTTCCGGTATAACGGTCGCAGCCGGGAATATGGATCTGCGCTCTGGTCTTATCGCACCTCTCAACACCCATGTTGCCGGCCCTTTTCTTGCGCGCTGGCCACTCCCCCAGCGCGCTCCTCCCTGTGCGGTACAATGCGACGACACCGACAACGGCACGCATACCCCCAAGAAGGATCGCCCATATGTCCCAGACTCCCGTAGCGCCGCTGGCAGGCGTGCGCGTGCTCGATCTCTCGCGCCTGCTCCCCGGCGGCTACACGACCCAGATGCTCGCCGACCTCGGCGCCGACGTGCTCAAAATCGAGGAGCCAGGCTCCGGCGACTATGCGCGCACCATGCCACCCTTCGCGCGAACGGTTGGGCAGGCGTTTCTGGCGGTCAACCGCGACAAGCGCAGCGTCGCGCTCAACCTGAAGCATCCGCAGGGGCGCGAGGCGCTGCTGCGGCTGGTGGATGGCGCTGATGTGCTGCTGGAGACCTTTCGCCCCGGCGTGATGGCGCGGCTCGGGCTGGACTACGCGACGCTGCACGCGCGCAATCCGCGGCTGGTCGTCTGTAGCATCTCAGGCTACGGCCAGGACGGCCCCTATAGCCAGCGCGCCGGGCATGACCTCAACTACATCGGCTACGCGGGCCTGCTGGCGCATCTGGCGCGTCCGGGAGAGCCACCCGTGCTGCCGGGCGCGCAGCTCGCCGATATCGCGGGCGGCTCGCTGATGGCTGCCACCGGCATTCTAGCGGCACTGGTTGGCCGTGCCGCGACCGGCGAGGGCCGCTACGTCGATGTCTCGATGACCGACGGCGCGCTCTCGCTGCTGCCCCTGCTGGGCACGCGTGTGCTGAATGGCACGCCGGAGCCAGGACCAGGCGAGGCGGAGCTGACCGGCGCGCTGCCAGGCTACAACATCTACGAGACCAGCGATGGCCGCTACCTCACGGTGGGCGCGCTGGAGCCGAAGTTCTTCGCGAACCTCTGCCAGCGATTGGGGCGGCCCGATCTGGCCGCGCGCCAGTTCCCGCGAGACGCCGCCGACCGCGACGCCACAATCGCCGAGCTGGCGGCGATCTTTCACACGAAGACGCGCGCCGAGTGGCTGGAGGAGCTGGCGGACGCCGATGTTTGCGTTGGCCCAGTCAATACAATCACCGAGGCGCTTGCCGATCCGCAGCTGCGCGCGCGGAACATGACGACCCACGGCAGCTATGGCGCGGTGGAGGGCGAGGGCGACGCGCTCCGCTATACGCCAGTGGTCAGTGATGCGCCATTCACCCTGCGCCAGGGGCTACCCGCCCTAGGCGCGGATACCGCCGACATCCTGCGAGAGGCGGGCTACACTCCTGAAGAGATCGCTGCGCTGGAAACGGCGGGGGCGATAGCGCTGGGCGAGTAATATCCAATGCCCGATAGACCTGCGGACTACTCGATACGCATTGGTCCACGCCGCACGCTCTCGCGCATCACGTCAAGCTCGCCCGCTGGTACATACTCCACCCACCAGGTGACGCCTGCCTCGGCCAGCGAGCGCATCAGCGCGCGATCCTGCTCCCAATCGTCGGAGCGGCTGCGTCCTCCCAGCTTGATCTCATAGGGCTTGGCGCGCTCTTCTTCGCGACGGTGGCTCTCGATGAACGCTTTGAGCGCGCGTACCTCGTCGGGCGTCCAATCGCTCCACTCCCCAGCGGCGTGATGCTTGTAGAGACAGCAGCCATCGTAGCGCGCCGCACGTAGCGATGGTCCCTTGAGCGGCCAGCCGCCACCCACCAGAATCGGAATGCGCGGCTGCTGCACCGGCGTCGGCAGGAAGGTCATCTCGCGCACCTGGAAGTACTGGCCGTCATAACTGAACGGCTCGCCGCTCCACAGCCCGACGATGACATCCAGCGCCTCATCGAGGATCTTCGCGCGCTCCTTCGCGTCCCGCACCTCGTTGACCCGGCTGAAGCCTGCCTCGCCACCATCGCCGGAGCCAACGCCCAGAATAAAGCGCCCGTTCGACAACTGGTCCAGCGCCACCGCCTCGCGCGCCACCTTCCACGGTCGGCGGCGGTTGAGCGGCGTCACCGACGTGCCCAGCCGGACCCGATTCGTGCCGACGGCCATCGCCGCGAGCGCGATCCACGGATCGCATGTCGGCACAGCGCCGTCACTCTGGTGGACAATGTAGTCTTCGACAAACACACCATCCCATCCGGCCTCTTCCGCCCGACAGCCCAGATCCGCCAGCACCCGCGCATCGCCACAGACGCCGCCATTGGGCAGCGACAGACCATACTTCATAGCATCCTCCTTTAACGGACCGCATTAAGCGTGCTATGAATAGTCTGATCTGGCATCTTGCCATCTATTGTCATATTTGATGGCATATCGTCCCTGGATGCGCGCAATCGCTGTGCGCCGCAATGAGGGCACTATAGTTTACAGCCCCAGCTCGTCGCGCGCCGCCGCGAAGGCATCCGCCGCCGCCAGCAGGTCGTCTTCGGTGTGCGCCGCCGAGACCTGCGTGCGGATACGCGCCTTGCCCTGTGGCACGACTGGATAGGAGAAGGCGATCACATATATGCCCTTCTCCAGCAGGCGGTCCGCCAGTTGTGTCGCCACCTTCGCATCGCCGAGCATCACCGGCACAATCGGGTGGTCGCCGGGCAGGATGTCGAAGCCCAGCGCCATCATCCGCTCGCGGAAGAGCTTTGTGTTCGCGCGCAGTTTCGCCCGCAGGTCGTCCGACAATGTCAGCAGCTCCAGCGTCTTGAGCGAGGCTGCGACGATGGCCGGAGCGACCGTGTTGGAGAAGAGATACGGACGCGACCGCTGTCGCAGCAGGCTCACAATTTCCGCGCGCCCGCTGGTGTAGCCGCCACTGGCTCCGCCGAGCGCCTTGCCCAGCGTGCCAGTGATGATGTCCACACGGTCCATGACACCGTGTAGCTCCGGCGTGCCGCGCCCCGATGGGCCGACGAAGCCGACCGCGTGCGAGTCATCCACCATCACCATCGCGTTGTAGCGCTCCGCCAGGTCGCAGATCTCCTTGAGCGGGGCCACATAGCCGTCCATCGAGAAGACGCCGTCGGTCGCGATCAGTCGGCGGCGCGCGCCCGATGCCGCCTTGAGCTGCTCCTCCAGGTCGCCCATGTCGCGGTTGCGATAGCGCAGGCGCTCCGCCTTGCAGAGCCGGATGCCGTCGATGATGCTGGCGTGGTTCAGCTCGTCGGAGATGACGACATCCTCCTCGGCGAGAATCGTCTCGAAGAGGCCGCCGTTGGCATCGAAGCACGAGCTATAGAGAATGGTGTCCTCGGTGCCGAGGAAGGCGCTGATGCCCTGCTCAAGCTCTTTGTGGATCTCCTGAGTGCCACAGATGAAGCGCACCGACGCCAGCCCAAATCCCCAGCGATCGAGCGACTCCTTCGCCGCCGCGACCAGCGCCGGATGATCGGCGAGGCCGAGGTAGTTGTTGGCGCAGAGGTTCAGCACCTCCTTGCCGTCGGCCACGCGCACGTGCGCGCCCTGTGGCGAGGCGAGGATGCGCTCGTTCTTATAGAGGCTGGCCGCTCGAATTGCGTCGAGCTCGCCCTTGAGTTCGTCCCGTACCGTCGTGAACATGGCTTTTCGCTCCTTCTCAGGCTGGTTTCAAGCTGTTGGCTCGGCCCAGCGCAGAATCACCTTGCCCGCGTCACCGCTGCGCGCCGCCAGGAATGCCTCTTCGTAGTCTTCGTAGTCGAAGCGGTGCGTGATGACCGGCGAGATATCCAGCCCGGATTGTAGCATCACCGACATCTTGTACCAGGTCTCGTACATCTCGCGTCCGTAGATGCCGCTGATGGTCAGCATGTTGAAGATGACCGTCGTCCAGTCAATCGCGTACTCCGTCGTCGGCGTGCCCAGCATCGCGATGCGCCCGCCATGCGACATATTGGCGATCATATCGCGGACGGCGCTCGGATTGCCCGACATCTCGAGGCCGACGTCGAAGCCCTCGGTCATTCCCAGCTCCTGCTGCACCTCAGCGAGGCTCGTCTGGCGGACGTCGATGGCCCTCGTGACGCCCATCTTCCGCGCCATCTCGAGCCGGAACGGATTCAGGTCAGTGATGACGGTGAAGCGCGCGCCCGCGTGGCGGACAACAGCCGCCGCCATAATGCCGATTGGCCCGGCGCCGGTAATCAGCACGTCCTCGCCAAGCACCGGAAACTTCAGCGCGGTGTGGACGGCATTGCCGAAGGGGTCGAAGATGGCGGCGACATCGAGGTCAACGCCGGGGAAGTGATGCCAGACATTCGTCATCGGCAGGGAGATGTATTCGGCGAAGGCGCCGGGGCGCTGGACGCCGACGCCCTGGGTATGCGCGCAGGCATGGCGTCGCCCGGCCATGCAGTTACGGCAGCGCCCGCAGACGAGATGCCCCTCGCCGCTGACGATATCGCCGGGATGGAAGTCGTTGACGTTCTCGCCAACTTCGACCACCTGGCCGACGAACTCGTGGCCGATCACCATCGGGACGGGGATCGTGCGCTGAGCCCAGGCGTCCCAGTTGTAGATGTGCAGGTCGGTGCCACAGATGCCCGCGCGCAGAACGCGGATGAACAGATCGTTGATCCTCATCGTCGGCTCGGGGACATCTTCGAGCCACAGACCAGGTTTGGCCTCTTTTTTGACCAGTGCCTTCATTGATGTATCTCCGTTGATAGCAATCAGGCAATCATCAGCGCGCTGGGAGTCTCTGGCGGCTCCTGGTCGAACATATGGACATTCGAGCATACGCGACGCTGCGCTGCATGCCTTTCATTCTGCCATTGCCGTCCAGCGCCGTCAACTTGAGTGACGACGCTCTATCGCTTATCAGCGTGGGAAGTGGGGTTGGTGCGCGCGGCGGGCGCCTGTGAACTGCCGGAAGGCCAGCACGCCGAAGCAAGCTGCCATCACCAATGCCGCAACAACCCCTACCACCACATCAATGACATCCGACGCTCCCAGCGTATCGGCGATAAGGGCAGCGAGAACACCAACCACAACGATGTTGATCGCGGCAACGAGGTTGGGAGTGCCCGCGATAATGCGGACAAGACTGAAGCGAACGCCCGGGCCGTATGTCTGCATGATGCCAGCCGCGTCGTCAAAGCGCCCGGTCACAAAATAGGGCTCCAGCTCGGGCGCAAGCTCCAGGTAGGCGTGGCGCAGCCGATTCATCCCGATTACCAGCCCGAAATCCTCGGCATTATCCTCGGCGAGACGGATGACCGTTGCCACGCCCACCAGCAGCACGACAGGCAGCACCAGCAGCGCGAAGAGGCGAAATCCCGGCCCAAAGGCGGTTGCCTGGGCAACCAGGGCAAGCGCCACCACCGAAGCCGAGAGCACGGTGATGAACATCGAGGCGCGGCTGAAGACCTCATTCCAGGTCATACTGCGGGTGGCAAGCAGGCTCCAGTGCTCGGTCGCCAGAATCTGGGCGCGCACGGCGTCTGTCACTCCGCTACGGTCGGAAAGCGGTGACGTGGGGGTCAGCGGGTCGTTCATGGGTCGCCTCCTTTGGCGCTCCGCTGGAGTTCTTCGGGCCGCAGGCAAACGCCAGCCTGACACAAGTCTGGATCACCAGGGTGCAGGGAGTCTGGCACCTCTTCGCGTCAGAGTACCACTTTGTCACGGGCCTGTTATATCAGCATTACGAGGAGGCTTGTCGCCTGATACCGCGGCTATCTACGCCATGCAATTGGCGGCACGCTGAGCATAGATATAGGCAATCAAATCGTCCACGCTCTCATCTTCTGGCCAATCCGAAAATGCCAATGTGCGCAAATCATAGATCGGCGCAACCTGCTGCTCACGGATGATCTCATCAATCGAGCGCGAATTCCAGAAGTTCTCGTTGGCGCGGTCGATCGCTTTCTCGTCAGGAGCCAGCGATTCGGTGAGCCGACGCAGAATCTCGCGCTGGTCGTGAGGAGGGAGGCCACGAACTGCCGCAAGAATGTCCTCGACATCAGATGCCATGAACCTACCTCCCTTACCTAAACGGAAAAGCCTTGCTTGACGCTTGGTCAAATCCAGCATAACACACCCAGCGACCAGCTAGCTTGTCACCGTCACTAGCGTCTCACGCACCCGGCGCAGCGCGTCGAGATGCTGATCGAGCGACTGGAAGCCCATGCCCATCGTGTTGATGCCCAGGTGTGTCGCGCCAAGCGCCTGCCAGTCGGCGGCGTACTGCTGCCAGCCCGGTTCAGCCGTCCGGGTGAGCGTGAGCCGCGCCTCGATGCCTACCGCGCTCTCCTCGCGCCCCGCCTCGCGGATATAGCCATGCAGCGCCTCCATCAGCGCGCGGGCCTGGTCGTTGGGTGGCATCTGCGGGAACCAGCCGTCGCCGATGCGCGCCACCCGGCGGAGCACCACATCGGCCGCCCCGCCGATCCAGATGGGAATACGGCGCTGCGCGGGCAATGGATTGATGCCCGCATCCTCGACCGTATGCCAGCGGCCCTGGAAGGTAATCGCCGACTCACCCCAGAGCGCGCGCAGCAGCGCGATCTGCTCCTCGATGCGCGCGCCACGGTTGCCAAAATCCTCGCCGAGCGCCTGATACTCGACCGCGTTCCAGCCGACGCCGACGCCCAGGCGCAGCCGTCCGCCGCTCAGCACATCCACCGCCGCCGCCTGTTTCGCCACCAGCGCCGTCTGTCGTTGCGGCAGAATCACCACGCCCGTCACCAGCTCCACGCGCCGCGTGACCGCCGCCAGGTAGCCGAAGAGCACGAATATCTCGTGAAACGGTGTCTCGCTGCTATACGGACCGCTCCAGCCGGGGCGCGACGCCGTACTCGCGCCCAGCACGTGATCGTAGGTCAGAATGTGCTGATAGCCCATCGCCTCCACCGCCTCGGCGTAGTCGCGGACGGCGGCGGGGTCGTCGCCAATCTCAGTCTGTGGGAAGATTGCTCCAAGTCGCATAAGTGACCTCCTTTTGCGCTCTTGAACATATGCCATGTGTTCTTAGTTCTCTGATAGCTGCTTTAGCCAGGGATGATCTGGATGCGCCATGGTCAGGGCGTCTCTGAGCCACTGGCGGCGATCCTGATTTAATGCGGGCAGAGTTTGTTTGAAATCCGCTTCGTCTTTTGGGCGACAACCCTTGGCTTTGTACAGCAGTTGAATTTCAGGCGCCAGATAGGGGATGCCCTCTATGGTGATACCCCCTATAGTTTCTGTTGGGCGGCCAATGGTGGGCATGCGGCGAAATTGCCACTGCTCGCCATTTGTATCTCCAATCATGAGCTGGAGCGCCCACGGCTCTATCGCGGTAGGGCGACACCAGACGTCATGGATGGCCAGATCGAGTGCCTCATCGCGGCGCCAGGGACGAAACGGCCAGGTTTCGTCGCGAGGTGGAGGGAGCGCGGCCTGTGCATCCCATGCGCCCAGGAGCGCTCGTACCACATGTTGATCGCGGCGGAGCACCTGCACATCGATATCCTCATGCTCCCGCGTATGCCTTCCCAGGAATAGATCGATGGCCCATCCGCCCGCAATCCACCAGGGAGCGTCCAACTCAGCGAAGAATGCCGCGACCTTGCGCGGATGCCAGGGCTCCCATCTCCCGTACGGCTGCGTATCATCTGTCATAGCAGTGGTTCTCCCGAAACATTGGTTTTACCGGCGACGGCAAGAAGAGAAGACAGAGCATTACCCAATTGAAGAATGTAGCACTCCGCCTACGCGCGCTGCTTACAATCCTTCGCCTGGACGTTTCGCTGCGGAATCCGGCGAGCGCAGCCAGAGCGAGATATGCGCGGGCTGCATCGTCTCCTGCACAACCGTCATCAAGTGCTGGCTCAACGCATTGAGGTCCACCTCACTGCGCTGCCGCGCGCTAAATGCGTTCAGCGTTCGGCTGGCGTCATACTTGTGGCGATAGAAGCGGCGGTCGATCATGGTCTGGAGTCGGCGGCGTAGCGGCTGGAAGAGCGCGGCGATCACGAGCGTGGTCACGACAATAAGGATAGGCGAAGGCTCGCTGGTCTGGCGCTGGGTGAGGGCGTTGACGATGGCCTGCGCGCCCACCACGCCCGCGACATAGATCAGCGCGAGAATGGCGGTGAGCGAGCCGTAGACCAGCGTCCGGTTGATGATGACGTCGATGTCATAGAGCCGCGAGCGCAGAATGGCGATGCCGATGGTAATAGGCAGCGCAAGCAGGACGACCGGATAGTTCAGGAGCCCAAGAAACGTGGATGCAACGGTATTGGGCTGATTAAACGCCGGGATGAACGCTGAGAGAATAGGGATCGGCAGACTGATGCCGACCATCACGATGACGATGCCGAAGACAACCCATTTGGTCTGCTGGCGCTCGGTCGGCGTCGATACCTTGCGGTAGCGGTAGATCTGCGCGCCGATGACGGCGGCATACTGCGGAATGTTGATGAGCGGATCAAGCCACGTCGGCCCATTGCTGCTGAATTGCAGATTCGGGAAAGCAGTGGTAATAGCCCCGAAGGCGCCCAGCACCAGAATCAGCGCCATCCAGCGGGGCACGAGCCGTCCATTGGGGAAGAGCACCAGAAAGGCGATGATGGAGTAGACACCAAGCGCGCCCAGTATGCCGATGGGGACGCTCAACGCGGGATAGGCAAGCGCCAGGGCTGTAATCGGAAAGTCGGGATAGGTCGTGTTGAAGATCACCAGGAACAGCGCCGTGAAGAGCGCGAACCAGTCGTTGGGCCTGCGCCAGAAGATGAGGAAGCCGATGCCGCTCCAGACGGCAACGACGAGCGTATAGAAGGCAGTCAGCAGGGCTGCGTAGCTCTGCGCCGAGAGGCCAAAGGCGGCAAGCTGCTGGAGGCCTTGCGCCGTCAGCGCCCCAGCAACGTTGCATGTCGCGGAATCATTGCAAGGCTGTTGGATCAGCGCATAGTACGCGGGGAGGCTGGCCGCGAAGAGTCCTAGCGCGAGCACGGCCAGCGTCAGCCAGAGCGCGCGCAACGCCCTCATCCAGTTAATGCTCGTCTTAGTGCTCGCCCGCTCAGCGCTGATCTTGTCCATGTCACCCATCCTCACTGGCAATGGGCCACCATCATAGACTTCGCTGCTACGAATTATGGCATAGACACGTTCCGAGAACGTCACGAAAAGCGTTACAGATCAAGCATGTTTCAGCGGCAACGTGAGCCAGGACGAATGCACAATTGCTAACTCCGCTGTGCTTGCTCTAACACTTTTCTGACACAACTCCTATACGCCTCTAATATGATGCCTACACCGCTCTAACGCCTGATGCGCGATACTCATCGATGGTAGTCGCGGGCAGCGCCTGTTGCCTGCGCGGGCCAGATTCACCCCACATGCATCGCATACACCCGCATGATTGGGCTGGATGCCTGGCTCATTAGAAACATCGCATATCCCCGATGAAACAGGAGGGACAGCAGCGTGGCAAGCAAGATTCGCCCGGTAGGCGACCGCGTCGTGGTACGACCCAGCCAGCGTGAGGAAGTCACCAAGAGCGGCATTGTGATCCCTGATACGGCCAAAGAGAAGCCCCAGGAAGGCACCGTCATCGCCGTCGGCAAGGGCAAGGTGAGCGACAAGGGCGACCGCGTCGCGCTCGAAGTCAAAGAGGGCGACCGCGTGCTCTTCGCCAAGTATGGCGGCACCGAGTTCAAGCTCGACGGCGAGGACCTGCTGGTCCTGCGCGAGTCCGATATTCTGGCGATTATCGAAGGCAAAGAAGAGAAATAACTCGCGCGTCCAGCAAGTATCTGGATCGTGACAGCATGTGATGAGGAGTTAGAAACAGCTTATGGCTAAGCAACTCGTATTCGACGAGCAGGCGCGCCGCTCCCTGAAGAAGGGCATTGATATGCTGGCGAGCGCCGTGAAGACCACACTCGGCCCCAAGGGCCGCAATGTCGCGCTCGACAAGAAGTTCGGCGCGCCGACCGTCACCCATGACGGCGTCACTGTCGCCAAAGAGATTACGCTCGAAGATCCCTTCGAGAATATGGGCGCCCAACTGCTGAAGGAAGCCGCCACCAAGACCAATGATGTCGCCGGCGACGGCACCACCACCGCGACCGTGCTGGCCCAGGCCATCGTCAACGAGGGGCTGCGCAATCTGGCGGCGGGCGCGAATCCGATGCAGCTGCGCCAGGGCATCGAGAAGGGTGTCCGCGCGGTCGTCGCGTACATCAACGAGTCGTCCAC
>Ga0207674_10000161_pt1 | contig 79934 bp, 56 predicted proteins | sample KBSCornC72_FD_184303 | JGI IMG/M metagenome (GOLD analysis project Ga0207674, IMG submission 184303) | Corn rhizosphere microbial communities from Kellogg Biological Station, Michigan, USA - KBS Corn C7-2 (SPAdes) (version 2) | ecosystem: Host-associated > Plants > Roots > Rhizosphere > Soil ...
CGAGGTCAGCCGGGTGCAGCGGCATCGCGGAGAGATCTCCGGAACGGTCCTGCTCGTCGCCGTCGGCATGCTCGCCGACGTTGCGATTCAGGGTGCGCAGCGCTCGCGTCCGTTCTTCCTGGAGGCGGCGCGCAAGATGGCGTCGTTGCTTCTCAGTGAGCGGCATTCGTTATCTCCTCTGTCCGACGACCCTGCATATCTGCGGCCGCGACGGCTCATCGGCCTTGACGAACCCGCGCGCTTTCGCTCGCTTCGTCTGGTGATCCCGCGCTCTGCCGACAGCCGCGACTCCGCGAACGCGTATCGTGAATCCGCCGACGTTGTGGCCGGAGCGCTCGGCACGGACGCGCACCGCGGTCTCGACGACGCGGAGGCACAGGCACGACTCGCGCGATACGGGCCTAACGAGCTCGCCGCCGAACCTCCCATACCCCGCTGGCGGCGGTTCCTGGCGCAGTTCCAGGACGTGCTCGTCGTGCTACTACTCATCGCGACGGCGATCTCCGCACTGCTCTGGGTCTACGAGCGTGACACGAGCTTGCCCTACGAGGCGATCGCGATCTTCGCCATCGTGCTGCTCAACGCGGCGATGGGCTTCATCCAGGAATCACGTGCCGAGGCGGCGGTCGCTGCGCTTCGCGCGCTGTCGGCGGCGGAAGCAACGGTCATCCGCGGAGGTCAGCGTCGGCGCGTGCCGGCCACGGAGCTCGTTCCGGGTGACCTGATCCTCGTCGAGGAGGGCGACACGGTGCCGGCCGACGGGCGGCTCGTCGAGGCGACGGCGCTTCAGATGGCGGAGGCGTCGCTCACGGGCGAGAGTCTTCCGGTCTCGAAGAACACGAAACCGATCGAGGGCGACGTCGCGCTCGGGGATCGCGACAACATGGTGTTCAGCGGCACGACGGCCACGTACGGTCGAGGGACCGCGCTCGTCACCGCGACCGGCATGCAATCGGAGGTAGGACGCATCGCCGGACTGCTCAAGGAAGCGCGTGAGGAGGAGACGCCGCTCCAGCGTGAGCTCGACCGGACGGGTACGGTGCTCGGTCTCGTCGTCATCGCGATAGCGATCGTGATGATCGCAACGATCATTCTGGTCGACGACGTGCGTGGGTTCGGCGCGATCGTCAACGTCCTCATCCTCGGTGTCGCGCTCGCGGTCGCCGCCGTGCCCGAGGGACTGCCTGCCGTCGTCACGGCAGTGCTCTCGCTTGGCGTGCAGCGGATGGCGAAGCGTAACGCGATCGTGCGCCACCTCGCGGCGGTCGAAACGCTCGGCTCGGCCAGCGTGATCGCGTCCGACAAGACAGGCACGCTCACGAAGAACGAGATGACGGTGCGGGTGGTCGTCACTGCCAGCGGGCGGGTGACGTTCACCGGATCCGGCTACGCGCCCAACGGGTTCGCGACTCGGGACGGCGGCGGCCCGCTCGATGGCGCACTGCGGGTGGAGGTCGAGCGGTCACTCGCCGCCGCGGACCGCGCGAACAACGCCCAGGTGTACGAGCGAGACGGCCGATGGATTGTGCAGGGGGATCCCACGGAAGGGGCGCTCATCGTCGCCGCACGAAAGTGCGGTCTCGAAGCCACCGAGCTCGATTCGAGATTGCCACGCGTGGGCGAGGTTCCGTTCTCGTCCGAGCGAAAGCTGATGAGCACCGTGCATCGGGACACCGAGCGCAACGACCGGCTGATCGTTTTCGCGAAGGGCGCGCCGGACGTCCTGATCACCCGGTGCACACGCGAGCTCGTTGGTGAAGAGCCCAGGCCACTGACGCCGGAACGTCGAGCGGAGATCCGGCGCGCGAACGAGGATCTGGCCGATCAGGCGCTCCGAACACTCGGAGTTGCCATCCGGCAGCTGCCTAACGACCACGTCGTCGGGGACGACGCGGCCGGCGTGGATGTCGCGATCGAGAGCGACCTCGTGTTCGCCGGGTTGATCGGCATGATCGATCCTCCCCGCGCCGAGGCGGCGGAGGCGGTGGCCCGGGCGAAGCGTGCGGGCGTGAGGCCGATCATGATCACGGGCGATCATCCGCGAACGGCGGCCGTCATCGCGCGGGAGCTCGGGATCACCACCGACACCCGCGCGACGACTGGCACGGAGCTCGAGCAGATCGCCGACGACGTGCTCGAGCGAACGGTCACCGAGGTATCCGTGTACGCGCGCGTGAACCCGGAGCACAAGCTGCGGATCGTCAGGGCGCTGCAGCGGCGCGGCGCCATAGTGGCCATGACGGGTGATGGCGTCAACGACGCGCCTGCGCTCAAGACCGCGGACATTGGGGTCGCGATGGGCATCACCGGGACGGACGTCTCGAAGGAAGCCGCGGACGTCGTGCTGGCAGACGACAACTTCGCGTCGATCGTGGCCGCGGTGGAGGAAGGGCGCGCGATCTTCGCGAATATCAGGAAGTTCCTGCGATTCCTGCTGTCGTCGAACATCGGAGAGGTGCTCACGATGTTCCTCGGCGTCGTGCTGGGCACGCGGCTCGGACTGCCACGTGAGGCGGGCGGCGTGGCGTTGCCACTGCTCGCGACGCAGATCCTCTGGATCAATCTCGTGACGGACGGCGCGCCGGCTCTCGCGCTCGGCGTCGACCCGGCTGACGAAGGCTTGATGGAACAGCCGCCGCGGCCGCACGGCGAAGGGGTGATCACAGCGCCGATGTGGCGCGGCATCTTCTTCGTGGGCGCGGTAATCGCCGCGAGCACGCTCCTCGTGCTCGACGCATCGCTGCCGGGCGGATTTATCGAAGGAAGCGGCACGGTGCCGTACGCGCGGACGATGGCGTTCACGACACTGGTGCTGGCGCAGTTGTTCAACGCGTTCAACGCGCGGTCGGATGTGCGCAGCGCGTTCGCTCACCTCTTCACGAACCGCTGGCTGTGGCTGTCGATCGCGCTCTCGGTCGTCCTGCAGTGTGTCGTGCTCTACCTGCCCGCGATGCAGCGCGCGTTCGGTACCGTGCCGCTCGGGCCGATGGACTGGGCGCGCTGCCTGGTGGCCGCGAGCGCGGTGTTCTGGATCCGAGAGGGAACGAAGCTGATGGCCTTTACCAAGTTTTCCGAGAGCCGATAGTCGACGGTCCGTGTCGATGCAGGGCGCGAGAGGGCCGGCCCCACAGACAAAGTGTGAAACGGATGCACCGGAACCAGCGGATCGGACCGGATCGCTCCCACGGCCGTGACGCCTCCGCTCGCAACGAGCCGGGATTGAGAATGAGAAGACCTCGGGAGGCACGGGGCTTCCCGAGGTCGTTGAACAAAGAAAAGGATGAGAGACCGGACTTGCCGTCGGAGCCGTCCCTGCGTACGGGACAAATCTGCGAACATCGGCGTAATTGATGTTCGAAATCTGCGTTAGGTCTTGCTGTTTCTCCACCGCGAGGGTCGCGGCGCCGGGTTGCCGCCGCGATCTCGACCGAGCATCGTTAGGGTATCCGGAGTCCTTGGCGAAAGGCTATCGACTAACGACCAACGACCCACTTACCGGCTGCTCCGCCGCCTCCGCACGCAGCGGCTGCCAGCGGGCATAGGTCGCGGAACGCCACAGCCACTCGAACGGCCCATACCGGAACCGCGCGAGCCACCAGCGACTGAACAGCGCGTCCGCCGCAAACAGCGCGACCGCCATCGTTAGGCCGACGAGCGGCGTGACCTGAAGGCCCAGGCCGTACTTCGAGAACATGAGATCCAGCAACGTGATCTGGATCATGTAGTTCGTGAGCGCCATCCGCCCGGTCCACCCCAACGGCGCAAGGTGACGCAGCCAGTCGCGATCGCGGGCCACCAGCAGCAGCACCACGCCAATGTACAGGAACGAGAGCCACATGTCGCGCACGAGCCCGAAGCCATACTGCAACCGGTTGAGGGTGATCGTGCGGACGAACGGACCGGTCTCGTGCACCGGCAGCTTCGGGAACACGAATGCCTGCATCGCCCACAACACCGTCCCGACGACTGCGAGCGTCACGATCAGCCGCCGATGTCGCTCCGGTTCATCGAAGATTCCCAGCCGAAGCGCGATGAAGCCGAGCAGGAACAGCATGAACGAGTTCACCGGCAGGAACGAGAACGGCTGCGCGTAGAACCACTTCATGTGGTCGACTCGTGCGGCGAAGACCGTCCTGTAGCTCGTGGCGTCCTTGGCTTTCTGGAACGCCTCGTTGTGCGCCTGATTCTGCTTGGCTGTGGCCTCGAGGGTTGCCTGGGCACCTTGCTCGCCCTTCGTCGCGACGAGGTAGGCCGCCTTTGCGATGACGTACACGTTCCACGAGACCGCACAGGCGACGGCGGCGACCACGAGCTTCCTCACCGACCAGCGCCGCACGAGGAGCAGCGGCAGCCCCCATGCCGCGTAGGTCAGCAGGACATTGAAGCCGAAACACGCCTCGGCAATGAAGCCGAACACCGCGAGCATGCCGATTCGGCGCAGATAGTTCGCGACGAACGGGCCCCCGCGCGCATCCGCTCGCCGAAGCTGAATGGCGAACCCGACGCCGAAGAGGATCGCGAAAATCGTCCAGAACCGCTCCTCGAAGAACAATGCGACGGCGTTCTGGTAGACCTGGTTGGCCCAGCCACCGCCCGAGGAGAAGTCGTTGAAGTGCACGATGAACATGCCGATCAGCGCGATGCCGCGAAGCACGTCGAGGACGTGGAGGCGATCGCGCTCGGAAGCGACGGTCTTAAGAGTCATGGAACCAGGGGTCGCGGTGGTCGTCGATCTTGCGCGACCACATTATCGCGCGCGCGTCACCTGCCTCTCACCGCATCAACTGTCTGCAGGACAACGCCTTAGACCTGTGGTTACGACAGCCTCTAACTCACGTGGCGGTCGTCGACCGCCACGTGGCGACACCGTTGTCGTGTCAGACGCTGGTAATGCTACGAACCATCGCAACGAGGAACATGCTGTTCGCGATCGTATGACCGATCACGCCCGGCCACGTGCTTTTCGTGCGCTGTGCGACGTAAGCCAGCGCGCAGGTGCCAGGGATGTAAGACACGAAGCTGAACAGCGTCGTGTGGTAGAAGATGTGAAACGCGGCCCACAGGACCCCATTCACGACCCAGGCCCAGCGCCCGTTCGCGAGCTCCTGACGCGGCAGGATGTACCCACGCCACCAGAACTCTTCGCCGAGGATGTTGAGGATGATGAGGCAGGCAACGCCCCACACGAGGAGCCACCAGGCTCCAGCCGCCGGCACTCCGAGAAAGTCCTTGCCGCCCCCCACTGAACCCATGAGCGCGGTGAACTCCTGCGGCGCGGTGTAGAGGCGCACCTTTTCCAGCGGAGCGAGCACCGGGTTGATGAGTTTCCCCTCCGCCAAAGAGAACGCACCGATCGCGAGGCCCCACACGCCAAGCCGCCAGTCGAACCGGCCGAGGCGCATGCGCTCGCGAAACGCGCTCATCGACCACGGCCTACCCTCGAGCCGATAGGCGACGATCGAGGCGACCAACATGAGCGCGAGCGGTCCACCAAACGTCACGTTGAACGTGAGGAAGGGTGACACACCCTGACGGATCATCCACGGCAGGAGCCCGAGGATGCTGGCGCTGAAGATGGCGGAAGGAATGCCGAAATAGAGCAGGGCCTGGCCAATACCGAGCGGCCGCAGATCGGCAGGTGTTCGCGCAGCCGTCGGGGCGAGGCTGGCGTCGGGGAGAGTCGCGTCGGTCATACCATAACAAGCGGCTTTCCGGCAGCGCCCGCAAGCACCATCGGCGCAGCGGGCGTCACACGAATCAGGGTCGCGGCGCGAGCTCCAGCACCGACTCGATCGTGTCCGCTTCCTCGGCGCGCTTGTCGTGACGGTATCCCTTGATGCGGGCGAACCGCAGCGCAACACCGCCCGGGTAGTGCGGGCTGCGCTGCACCTCGTTGAACGCCACCTCCACCACGAGCTCCGGCCTCACGTGCACGATGTGGCCCTCGCGGCGCGTCTCTCGGGCGAGGAGCTCCTTCGTTTGCCACTCGAGGATCTCGTCGGTCATCCCCTTGAACGTCTTGCCGAGCATGACGAAGCCGCCCTTCACGGGATCGCGGGCGCCGACGTGGATGTTGCTGAGCCAACCCTTGCGACGCCCCGAGCCCCACTCGACGGCGAGGACGACGAGATCGAGCGTGCGCGCGGTCTTGACCTTGAGCCACGCCGAACCCCGCCGGCCAGCCGCGTACGGTGCCGACAGCGACTTGGCCATGAGCCCCTCGTGGCCGCGCTCGAGCGCCCCGGCCTCGAACCGCTTCGCCTCCTCGACATCGGCGGTCACGGTTCGTGGCACGCGCATGGACGCCGGAATGATCGCGTCGAGGCGCGTTAGGCGTTGATGCAGCTGCTGGTCCAGCAGGTCCTCGCCATCGACGCGCAGGATGTCGAAGAAGAACGGCGAGACCGGTATCTGTGCTCGCAGCGCGTCCACGTCGAGCCGGCGACCGAACCGGCGCATGGTAACCTGGAACGGGAGCGGACGCTCGGCCGCGTCGAGCGCAATCACCTCGCCGTCGAGAATCAGTTCGTTCGCGGGGAACGCACGCACGGCTTCGGTCACCTCCGGCACGGCGGGCGTGACGTCATTCAGGCTCCGCGTGTAGATGGCGATGCGGTCGCCTTGCTTGTGGACCTGAATCCTGGCGCCATCGAGCTTCCACTCGAGCGCCGCCGCCACGCCGTCACCGAGCTCCTGCAACGCCTCCTGCACGTTAGGCGCGGAGTCGGCGAGCATCGGCTGCACCGGGCGGAAGAGCTGAAGCGACCAATGAGCAAGGCCTGCTTCGCCCTCGGCGAGGACCGCCTCGGCCACGGAACCAAGGTCGCCCGCGAGCATGGCAGCACGCCGGACGCGGTCGGCCGGGAGATTCGCCGCCTTGGCAACCGCTTCCGCCATCACGCCCTCCAGCGCGCCTTGCCTCACCTCGCCAACGCCCAGCGCAAAGAGGAATTGCTGCTCGGCGGTTGTCGCCCGCACCATGAGATCGCCGAGCAGGCGACGGCGCTGAGCGGCGGAGTTGCTGCCCTTCACCGCCTTGAGGGCGGTGAAGGCCTGATCAACCTCGGCGAGGGTCAGCGTCGCGTCCGCTGCTGCGTTAGGCGGGCGCGCTGCGTCGAGCGTCGCCCAGCCGATCCCCAGCTTGCCCTGGCGCGGCCAGCCGGTGAGAAAGCCAATGGCGATCGCTATCTCGTTAGGTGCAAGGCGCCGCAGCACGTCGGCGAGCAGCTCGACCTTCTTCCCGCGGCTGCTCGTCGACGCGACGACCGTCGATGTGTTGACGATGTCACTCAGGTTCACGGGCGGCGGCCTACGGCGCCGTCATCCACCACATCTTGTCGAGCGGCTTCTCGCGCGGCGCCAGCTCCTTCAGCGTGTTCGCGTCGTACAGCCGACCGTTCTTCATCACGTAGCGCAGCGAGTTCGTGTTGCGGATATCCTCGAGCGGATTCCGATCGAGCACCTGAAGATCCGCGAGCTTGCCGACCTCGAGCGATCCGAGGTCTTTCCCCACTCCGATCGCCTCGGCGCCGTTGATGGTGCCGACGCGCAGAACATCGTGGTTCGCCATTCCGCCGCTGGCGATGTTCCACAGCTCCCAGTGCACGCCGAGCCCCTGCATCTGCCCGTGGCCACCAAGCCCTATGCGTCCGCCCGCCTCCACGATTTTCTTGAGCTGTGCCGCGTATTGCTTGAAGCTGTACTGACTGTCCGCGAACCATCCCGGGCGTCGCAGCGCGCGACGATCCAGCTCGGCGTGAGGCGTGAAGCGCGCGAGCTTCTCATCCGCGTGGATGTCGTAATGCTCGTACCAGTAGTTCTCCGCCATCGGGCCGCCATACTGCACGATCAGGGTCGGCGTGTTCGTGGTTCCGCTCTTGGCCATGAGCTGCACCACATCCTTGTACAGTGGCGTGATCGGCAGCGTGTGCTCGATGCCCGCGTAGCCGTCCATCGCCTCCGTCAGGTTCTTCTTGAAGTCGAGCCCTCCCTCGAGCGTCGGCGTGATGTTCTGCTCCTTCGCGGCGATCAGAATCCACTGTCGAATCGCCCGCTGCCCAGCCATGTACTGCTTGAGCGTATGCGTCTGATAGAAATCCGAGTAGCGCGTAAGCACCTCGCGCGCGTCATCGGCGCTCGAGATCTCATCGGTCCAGAAGACGCCTGGACCCGTCGTGAGAATACGCGGGCCGATCATGTCGCCCGTCTCGACCAGATCGCCGTACGTCAGGACGTCGGTGGTCGACGTCTGTGGATCGCGCGTGGTCGTCACGCCGTACGCGAGGTTGACCAGGTACTCGTAGACCTGCGTCTTGTGGATGCCCCACGACGGCCACATGTGCGCGTGAATGTCCACCCATCCGGGCAGGATCGTCGTGCCGGCGACGTCGAACGAGCGCGCGCCCGCCGGAATGTTGACACTCCCCGCCGGGCCAACAGCGGTGATGCGGTTGTTGGTGATGACGATGTCGCCGCGCTCGATGACCTCGTTCCCCTTCATCGTCACGATGCGCGCGTTACGGAGCGCGATCACGCCCGTGGGTCGATCTCGGGCCACCGCGATCGAGACGTCCTGCCGCGTTGGCGCGTACGCCGGCCGCTTCGCCGCGGCGGATGTGTCGGGCTTACCACCGACCTTGGTGAGACTGTCGGCTTTACGTGTCGAATCCGCGATCGAGCGGGAGGCGGTCGCGAGGTCGTACGTGAAGTAGCTGTGGCCTAACGACCAGTAGATGGACTTCCCATCGTTCGACCAGCCGAGGAAATCGCCGCCCACGCGCGAGAGCCTGCGAACGGGCACTGGCGCGGCCGCAGGAGTGGAGATCGAGACGGACGGCGTCGCGCCGCCCGACACGGGGACGGAAACCAGATAGAGCTTGTTGTCGACGTCGGCGAACGCCTGATTGCCATCGGGGCTGATGATGACCTCGTTCGCCGGGCCGGGACGCGCCATCGGCCCCTGGAGGGGATCCGTGTAGCCCGTCACTTTGATGTGCGCACGTCGGTCGGTGCCGTCCCAGCGCATGGAGACCACGCCATCGGCCGGGTCGTAGATGTACACGCGAGTCGAATCGCGAGTGAAATGCGGACGGCCGTAAGAGTTGACCGGCGAGATCTGCGTGACCTCACCTCCCGCGGCCGGGAGCCATGCCAGTTCCTTCACCTGCGGGCCCGGTCCCGAGAATTCACTCGTCCTCTCGATCCGTTCCTCGCGCGGCCCCCGAATGACGACAATGCGCCGGCCGCTGGGGTCGTAGTTGAGGTCCTCGTAGAACGCGGTCTGTCGCGATAGCCGTTCCGGTCGCGCGTTAGGCGTCGCCATGCCGATGCGCCAGATGTCGCCGCCTTCCTCGGTCCACGTGACGTACGCGACGTAGCGCCCGTCGGGTGACCATGCCGGCGAGTGCTCGCCGGACGTGCCGCTGGTGAGCCTTCGAGGACGTCCGTTCGGCAAGTCCATGACCCAGAGCTTGTCGAGGGCCGAGAACACGAGGCGCTTGCCATCGGGCGAGGGACGCGCGTTGCGAATCTGCTTGACGTTGAGGACCGAGTCGTTCATCGGATACTCGAACTTCACGAGCGGCCCCATGTCGATCTCGACGTCCGCGGAGAACGGGATCGGCGACGCGGTGCCGTTAGGCAGTGCCAGGCGCCACAGCTTGCCGCCGTTGGTGATGACCACCGAGCGGGAATCGGGCATCCACGCGTAGCCAGGCAGCAGGTCGCGCGTGTAGCGCGACTCGGAATCGTCGCGCTGGATGTCGCGCGCGAGCCAGGTCTCATCGCCGCTTGCCAGGTCGCGGAGGCGCAAGCCCGTTCCGGCATCGATCCGCGAGCCGTACGCGAGCCATTTCCCGTCAGGGCTGATCGCCGGCCGCATGCCGCCGCCGGTGTTGGTCGTCCGCAGATACGTCTTGCCGGTGTTGCGGTCGTACACGCCGAGCTGCCACCGGTCGTCGAGCATCTGATTGTACTGGAAACCACCGCGCTTGATGCTGGCGTAGATGTACCGGGCGTCAGGTGAGACGTCTGCGCCGAGGTAGTTGTTGTACGGTGGGGGCGCGAGCGGGTTCGGCGGTCCGCTCGACGCGTCACCGGTGCCAGGTCCGGTCAGCTGGAGCCCCGTGCCACCATCCTTGTTGACCATCACCAGGTCGTAGGCGCTTCCGAGAATCCCGGTCTTCGTCCGCGACACGACGATGTATTGGCCGTCGGGCGTCCAGGCGGGCGAGATGTATTGGGCATCCTTGTCCTTCGTGATCGCCCGCGGCTCTCCGCCGGCGGCGTCGATGACCCAGAGGTTCTCGTACCCGCTGCGGTCGCTCACGAACACGATCGTTTTGCCGTCTGGCGCGAAGCGCGGCTGCCCGTCGAACCCCGTGCCGCTCGTGATCCGGCTGGCCTTTCCGCCCGCGATCGGCAGTGTGTAGAGATCGCCCATGAGGTCGAACACGATCGTCTTGCCGTCGGGCGAAACGTCGAGCGACAGCCACGTCCCTTCGTCGGTCGTGAAGGTGGTCTTGCGAGTTGGGACGATCGGGAGCTCGGTGTTCGGAGCGGTCTTCTTCGACGTGTCCGCAGCAGCAGGCTGCTGCGCGACACCAGCCATGGGGCTCGATAGGCCCAAGGCGAGAACGAGCGTGAGCACACGGCTCGCACGCATGAGGCTCTCCGGAATCAAGGAATAGGATGGTCGTACGGCTCGGAAACCATCGCACGGCCCCAATGCGGCAGCAAGACCCGGCGGCTCGCTGTCCACCCGAGCGCGCAAACTGGACCGGTGACAGCCGGTGACATTGGCCGGCCCCGCCCGCATCTTTCGACGACGCCCAACAAAAACTCGTCGAGCGAATCATCCCATGTTCCCACGAGGATCCGTGCTCACCCGGCCTTCGCTCTCTCGGCGCACCCTCGTCGTGGTCGCCGCGGTCGCTTCCGTGTCCGCGTCATCCGTTCGCGTGCATGCGCAGATACCGGCATCGGAGTATGGGGCCCGCCGTGACGCCCTCGCCGCCCGCATTGGCGACGGGGTCGTCGTCGCCTTCGGCGGGCGAACGCCCGTCACCGACTTCGGGCCGTTCTACCAGATCCCGGCCTTCCACTACCTGACGAACTTCGATGAGCCCGACGCGGCGATGGTGCTCGTCGCGAAGGCGGGCAAGCCGACGACCACCTTCTTCCTCTCGCCGATCGACCCGCGTACGGCGTTCTACTATGGCCGCCGCCCCGACTCGACGTCCGTCGAGCGCACGTTAGGCGTCAAGGCGCGGCCGTTCTCGGCGCTCGGCGCCTTCGTCGACTCGCTCGCGAGCCTCAGCCCGGCGCCGACCTTTTACACCCTGGCCGACTTCGGCGACGCCGACTTCGCCACACAGGATTCGTTGACGCGCGGCCGCTCGTTCATGAAGTCGATCGCGGCCAAGCATTCCGGCCTTAGCGTCAAGGATGCCCACGAGATCGTCGATCAGCTCCGCGCGAAGAAGTCGCCAGCCGAGCTCGCGCTGTTGCGTAAAGCCGGAGAAATCAGTGCCGAAGGCCACCGCGCCGCCATGCTCGCGCCGGAACCGTCGCACGAGTACGAGCTGCAGGCCGTCGTCGAGTACACGTTCGCCCGACTGGGTGGTGAGCGCCCGGCCTACGGCTCCATCGTCGGTGCAGGCGCGAACGGCACGCAGCTCCACTACATGAAGGACCGCGCGCCCGCCAAGCCAGGCGACCTCGTCGTCATCGACGCAGCAACCCAGTACGAGGGCTACGCCGCGGACGTCACCCGCACGATCCCGGTGAGTGGGAGCTACACGGACGACCAGAAGAAGATCTACCAGATCGTCCGCGAAGCGCAGGCGGCAGCCGAGCGGAACTCGAAGCCGGGCATGCCGGCGAAGGCGGCGTCGGATTCGTCCATCGCCGTTCGTGCGAAGGGGCTCGTCGCGTTGGGTCTCGCCGAATCCGAGACCGCGAGCTTCGATCCACCCTGGAAGGTCAATTGCTCGGCCACGCCGGTGGCGTGCACGCAGACATACTTCTGGATGATCCACGGCCTCGGGCACGGGATCGGCCTCGCGGTGCACGACCCGGCGCAGTACTACTACGGCGACAAGACCTTCAAGGAAGGCGACGCGTTCACGATCGAGCCGGGCATCTACATAAGCCAGGCGATGCTGGATGCGCTCGCCGATACGCCGAAAAACCGCGCGTTCAAGGCGAAGGTGAAGGAGGCGGTGGCCCGTTACCAGAACACCGGTGTACGCATCGAGGACAGCTACATCATCACCGACAAGGGCCTCGAGCGCGTGAGCAATGCGCCACGGGAGATCGATGAGATCGAAGCCCTGATGAAGAAGCGGTCGGCGAAAGTGGTGCCCTGAGCTGCGAGGCCCCGACGGCGGGGCCTACAGGACCCAGTGAACGAAGGCCCAGACGCAGACGGCGAGCACAGCGACTCCCACCATCGCCGTCACGCGCCGCCGAGTCTTGGCCTCGGCGTCCATGTTCGACTTCGCCATCGATCGTATCGCTTTGGTGACGCCCGGTTTGTCTTCCACCCGCGGCTCCTTCTGGAAGGAAGGACGAATGTGGCGACAGGCGAAGTCGTGTGTCAAACGAAACAGGCGCTGTCGCCTGTAAACCATAGGCACCGGTGGCGAAACGCACCGGGTACCGTGACCGCCGTGTGACGGCCTGAAACGGCGGATGGTCTTCCAAGAGTCGTGTACGGCGACTAACGTCGGGATGCGACTCACCGAAATCGTGTGACCCGCCTCGCGCCGGCGCGGGCGGTCTGGACGCGGTGTGGTACGGTAAGGGCACTCGAGGCGAACCGGCGGTCGCCTCCCCCTCAAGCTCCCTTACCCACTCCTGACCAGGAGGACACCATGTCGTCGCCCGCTCGCCGCACGACCGCGGACCTCGTCGCGGAGCTGCATGAGGCCGCCGAGGACCGCTCGCATGCTGCTCTCGTGGTGGGGTTCGATCACCGAACCGAGTTCGTCTGGGCGGATGACCCCGATGCGCTTCACGTACTCAATGCGCACGTGATGAACGGTGGCGACCCGCTCGGGTTCGTCACCGGCCAGCAGGACGGCGTGGGCTCGACCGCCGTTCACGCCCGCCCGCTCGTCGAGTACGAGGAGGCGGAGTGGGTGGAGAAGTATCTGATCACCGTGCTCGCGGAAGTCCGCCGGCGCGCGGCCGAGAACGGGATCGAGACCGGGCCGATTACGGACTAGGCGACCGGGGACCGGCGACCGGCGACTGCCGGGGCGGGGGAAGGGCGACGGACGACGGCTACACAGCGGAATCGTCGGGAGGTTTCCAACAGCCAGCGTCAGCCAGCATGAGCAGGCGGCAACCAGCCGCCGGTCGCCAGCCGCCGGTCACCGGTCGCAGTCGCCTAACGCCGCAGCCGACCCTGCTCCAAGCGCATCGCCGGCCTGCCGCACTCAACCTCTTGCGGCACACCACGATCCGGCGTCTGGCCTGCCCTTTGCCATATTGGCGACCCGAAGAGTGCGTCAAGCGGCGCATCAACGGAGAGCCATGAGCCTTTCATTCAAGCGGGTTATCGACACAGTAACACTCGGGTCAGACCGGCCGATTCGCCGGCTGCTGGCCTATTACATCATTCTCGGCGGCGTCTTCGCCGCCCTGCTCTACTTCTTCCCCGTTGTCGGCCAAATCGCATCGGGTGAGCGCCTCGAGGAACTGACGGCGGCGCCTCAGATCCTGCAGGATGGTCTGACGTCGGGCGCGTTCCAGTCACAGGCCGCGCGGCTGCCCTCGAGCGTTCAGCTCGCCCTCACCACGACGCTGTGTATCGTCGCAACGCTGCTGCTGATGCTGCCGGTGACGTGGGTCTACATGTCCGCTCGTCGCACGAAGCGGCACAACCAGTCGGTGGTCGAGACGCTGATCATGCTGCCGATCGTCGTCGCGTCCATCATCCTCATCGTCCGGAATAGCCTCGCGTTGGCATTCAGCCTCGCGGGTGTCGTGGCCGCGGTGCGGTTCCGTAATACGCTTCGCGACACGCGTGACACTGTGTTCATCTTCCTCGCGATCGGCATCGGCTTCGCCGCCGGCGTACAGGCGATCACAGTCGGCGCGATCGCGTCCGTGATCTTCAACCTGGTGCTGTTGTTCTTGTGGCGTACCGACTTCGGTCGAAATGCGCTAGTGACGACGGCGAGCGCTCAGCAGTGGGCGGAACCGCTCAAGCTGCTGGCCGAGGGCGATGGCCACGGCAACGGCAACGGGAACGGCAAGGGCAACGTCGCGGTCCACGACCACGACATCGTGCTCGCGCTGAGCCCGCAGAAGGTCGACGCCCTCGCCGCCCGATTCGATCGCGTCAGGCGGATCGCCGGTCGCAAGAAGCCGCGGTTCAACGCGCTGCTCTCGTTCACGACCGAGGAGCCGGCGGTCGTGCAGCCAGCCCTCGAGGAGACGCTCGGCCGCTACACGAAGCGATGGATGCTCGACGAGGTCGTGAGCAGCGAGGGCAAGCCCACCGAGGTCTCGTACCTCGTGAAGCTGCGAAAGTCGATGCCGGGTGACGCGCTCATGGCGGAGATACGGTCGGTCGTGGGCAGCAAGCTCACTGCGTGCGACATCGAGCTCAGCGACGCGCTCGAGGAAGAGACCGAAGCCGAAACGGGCAAGGCGTCGGGATGACTCGCCGAAGGTTCGCCGTCACCGCTCTGGCCACGTGCGTGGCCGCGAGCGCGTGCCGGCAAGCAGACGCGGCGAGGACGGCCCGCGCGGACAGCAGCATGCTCGCCCAGCGGGAGACGCGGCTCGAGCAGTCGCTCAGCCAGCCCGACACGGCCGCGAAGGACAGCACCACTGCTGACCGGAAGGCCATCGCCCGCTGGATCATGCCCCGGAACCTCGATGAGCTCTCCGGGATCGCGCTCACGCACGACGGGCGACTGCTCGCGCACGGCGATGAGAAAGCGCAGGTCTCGGAGATCGACTACCGACGCGGCGTCGTCACGAAGCAGTTCGTCGTTGGCCATCCGACCGTCAAGGCCGACCTCGAAGCGATCACGATCGCGCACGGGTTCGTGTACCTCCTCGCCAGCAACGGGACGCTGTACGAGTTCCAGGAGGGCGCCAACGGCGCGCGCGTCGACTACACCACGCACGACACGCGGCTCGGCAAGGAATGCGAGTTCGAGGGCCTCGCGTTCGACTCCACGCTCAACGCACTGCTGCTCGCCTGCAAGCACGTCGGCACGAAGCACTTGAAGGACGACCTGGTCATCTACCGCTGGAAGCTCGAGGGCGGCGGCGATCGCCTGTCGCGCCTGACCGTACCGCTGAAGGACATCGTCGGACCGATCGGAGAGAAGCACTTCCATCCGTCGGACATCACCGTCGACCCGTTCACGGGCGACTACGTGCTGATCGCCGGGATCGAGAAGGCGATGGTCGAGATCACGCCCGAGGGGCGCGTCGTGTTCGCGCGCAAGCTCCCCGGCGATCACGACCAGCCGGAGTCCGTCGCGATCACGAAGGACAGCATCCTGATCATCGGCGACGAGGCGAAGCGTGTTCCGGCAGTCCTCACACTCTACCGGTGGCCGTGATGCTCGGTGCCACCCGATCTTGCCTATTCGTTAGGCTCTCGGTGGCGCTCGCGGTCGCGCTCGCCGGTGCATCGACGGCCGCGGCGCAATCCCGCGAGCCCAGGCAACCGCCTCCGCTGCGCATCGTGAGCCGCGACACCGTGAAGATCGCCGCCAGCCCGCGCTACGCGACCTCCGGTTTCAAGCGATTCTTCCTCGGCAACACGTATCGCGATCTCTGGACGACTCCGGTGCGGGCGCCCGTTGTCGATCTCGACACCTACGCCGGTGGTCTCAAGCCGCACAAGGAAGGCGGCGGCCACCAGACGAAGAACCTTCGATTCGTCACACCGATGGGGACCGAGTACGTCTTTCGCCCCGTCGACAAGGCGAACGTGACGCCGCCCGAGCGAATCAAGGGCACCGCGCTCGAGAAGATCCTTCGCGACCAGGTCAGCGGGCTCTTTCCGGCGGCGGGGGTCCTCATCGCCCCGATCGCCGACGCGGCCGGCGTGCTGCACACGACCCCCGCGTTTGCCGTGATGCCGAGCGATTCGTCGTTAGGCAAGTTCCGCAAGGACTTCGTCCACATGCTCGGCACGCTCGAGGAGTACCCGAACAAGCCCGACGAGGGGCCCGCGTTCGGCGGGGCGTTCGACGTGATCGGGACCGACGAGCTCCTGCCGCTCATCGACAGCATGCCGAGCCAATCGGTGGACACGAGGGCGTTCCTCAACGCACGTCTCACCGACATGCTCGTCGACGATGGCGACCGGCATTGGGGTAACTGGAAGTGGGGGCGTCTGGGGTCCGGCAAGTCCGCGCGTTGGGTTCCGATCGCTCGCGACCGGGATCACGCGTTCAACACTTACGATGGACTCCTGGCGCGCATGATACGCCCGGCAGCGCCGTTCCTCACCACGTTCGAGGGGAAGTACGAGAGCATCGAGGCGCTGTCGTACAACTCGCGAGAGCTCGACCGGCGATTCCTGTCGAACCTCGAGAAACCGGTGTGGGACTCGATCGCGCTCGCGCTCAAGCAGCGAATCACGGACGCGGTGATCGACTCCGCCGTGCGAACGCTGCCGCCGGAGTACCGCAGTGTGGCACCAGAGTTCGCGGCGAAGCTCAAACAGCGCCGCGATGGGATCCCTGGGGCCGCGAACAGGTTCTACGCCGTGCTGGCGCAGGTGGTCGAGGTGCACGCCAGCGACAAGAACGATCGCGCGACGGTGACCCATCTCCCTGGCGGCGTCGTCGACGTCGCAGTGCAATCGGGCAGCGATGCGCCGTACTATCATCGTCGCTTCGACCCGCGCCAAACGAAGGAGGTCCGCGTCTACCTGCATGACGGCGACGACTCGGCCGTCGTGAAGGGGGACGTCACCTCGAACGTGAAAGTCCGCGTGATCGGTGGCAACGGCACGAACTCCCTGGTGGACTCGTCGACTGTCGCGGGCAGGCATCGGGCACGCTTCTATGACGTCGGGCACGTGAGCGGTGTCTACTACGGTCCCGACTCGTCGCGCGACACGCTGTTCAGCCGTCGCCCCTGGGTAAACGACACCGGGGTCGTTCAGTATCCGAGCAAGGACTACGGCACTGGCTTGAGACCGGTGGCGGGATTCGGAGCCGGTGGGCTCGGCGCGGTCCCGCGAGTCGGCGTTCGCTGGATGCGGTACGGGTTCCTCAAGGAGCCGTACGGAACGATGCTCGGGCTGGACGCGGAATATGCCACTGGGGTACCGGGGTGGCGCTTCACCCTCCTGGGTGATCAGCGGCTCGAGAGCTCGCGCGTGCACTTCCCCGCGTTCGGCCGCGTGTCAGACTTCGAGCTCGTGAATTTCTACGGCTTCGGCAACGAGACACCGGGCGGAGAGGAGCAGCAGAATCGTTTCCGCATCGACCAGCGCCAGTGGCTGCTGCGTCCGGCCGTGGCGCTCGCGTTAGGCCGCCGCGACAGCGATCTCTCGTTCGGCCCGGTGGTGCAGTACTCGTATACGGAGACCAATGCCGGCCGACTGGTTGCGGACGAGCAGCCGTATGGCTTCGGCCACTTCGGTCAGGCGGGCCTGCGGCTTGGCCTGCGATACGATCGGCGTGATCAACCGGCGGGCGCGAAGCACGGGTTCTTCATCGACGCGAATAGCAGCACGTTCCCCGCGATCTGGGACGTCGAGAATCCGTTCTCGCAGGTGTCGGGCAGCGCGGCAACGTACTTCAGGCTCCCGCTCCCGCTCCGCCCCGTGCTCGCGTTGCGAGGCGGTGGCAAGAAGGTCTGGGGCGATGCGCCGTTCCACGAGGCAGCGTTTCTCGGCGGGCTCGATACGTTGATGGGCGCCCCACCGCAGCGGTACGCGGGCGACGCGTCGGTGTTCGGCAACTCCGAGCTACGCGTGCCCATCGTGTCACTCCGAACCTGGTTGCCGATCGACATTGGCGCGCTGGGCTTTGCTGATGCGGGGCGCGTCTACCTCGATGGAGAGTCCCCGGGCGGCTGGCATACGGTGGTGGGCGGTGGCCTGTGGTTTGGCGTGATCAATCCCGCGACGGGCTTCAGCGTGATGTTCACGAACTCGAGAGACAAGCGCGTGGTGTTGGGGACAGGCCTCCGCTTCTAGCCGGTCCGGTTTAGCCATTCCGGCATCGCGGAGCCTCGAGCCTCCGCAACAGCCGGGACGCGGATGAAACGGATCTTGGAACGGCGATTCTTCGGATCGCCCCTCGAACGCCGACACCTCCGATCACAACGAGCCGGGATTTGACAATGGAACGACCTCGGGAAGCTACATATGAACATCCCGAGGCTGTTCCCAAGAAAATCACGGCTCGTTGCGCGTGGAGTTTTCCGCCACGCGGAGCAATCCGGAAGATCGCCGTTCACGATCCGTTTCATCCGTGCACACGCTGTTGCGGAGGCTCGTCAGCTTTACGGAACTGTTCCGGGCGAGAGCTAATCTGGCCGCATCGCAACCAACGGATCGACAGTCGTCGCCCGCCACGCCGGCACGCTGGCCGCCACCAGGGCGACCAGCCCCAGGCCTAACGCGACGAACGAGAAGACCGCCGGGTCCCGCGGCTGCGTCGAGTATAGCAGCCCCTCGAGGAACCGCGTCAACAGTGCCCCGCCGAGCACTCCGAGCACGACACCCCACGCCGCGAGGAGTGCACCGTGGCGGACCACCATGCCGACGATGTCCCCTACCTGAGCGCCCAACGCGACGCGGACGCCGAACTCGCGCGTGCGCTGCGCGACCGAGTAGGAGATGACGCCATAGATGCCCACCGCCGCGAGCAGCAGTGCGAGGATCGCGAACACGGCGATCACGAGTCCCTGGAACCGCTGACGCCAGAGTGACTGGCCGACTGCCTGCTCGAACGTCATGATCCGGTACGGCGGCATATCCGGGTCGAGCTCACGGAGCAGGCTTCGAACGTTAGGCATGAGCGTCGACGGATCACCGGACGTGACGCGAATCGCGACCGTCTCGGTGTACGGAGGGTACGCGGTCAGAGAGAGATAGAGTCCCGGGCCCATCGGTTCCGGCAATCGATAGTGGCGATAGTCCTGAATCACTCCCACGATCGTGATCCACGGGTCCTTCGGGTTTCCACCTATCTGCACCTGCTTTCCGATCGGGTCCTCATTCGGGAACGCGCGTCGGGCAAACGTGGCGTTGATGACCCCGGCCATGTTCACCGTGTCTCGATCCGACTCCGCCAGCCCACGGCCGCGCAGAAGCGGAACCCCGATCGTCCGAAAGAAGCTCGGCGACACGTATTGGTAGTGGGAATCGAAATCCTCGCCCGGTTTCGGCTTCGGCCAGCCCTTCGCGATGACCGACGCTTGCACGTTCCAGCCACTGAACGGAATGCCCTGCGCGAGTCCGACCGATGCGACCGATGGCATCGCCTGGAGACGCTCCTGGAGCGTCTCGTAAAATGCCACGCGACGTTCCGGACTCTCGTACTTCGCCGACGGTAGCGTGATCCGGAATGACAGAATTCCCTTCTCCTCGAAACCGAGCGTCGTGCTCGCGAGCGCACGATAGCTCTTCACGAGCAGCCCAGCGCCAATCATGAGCGTGACCGAGAGCGCGAGCTCGCCGACGACAATCGCGTTGCGGAGTCGCCCCTTCGATGGGCCGTCACTCCCACCACGGCCGCCTTCGCGCAGCGCCAGAGCAAGTGAGCCGTCGGTCGCGCGGAAGGCCGGGATGATTCCGAACGCCAGCCCCGAGATCACCGCGACGATCGCCGCGAACACGAGCGTCGGCACATTGACGCCGATGGGGATGTAATACGGCACGTCATTCGGGAAGCCCAGACGAAGGAGACGGACGCCCCAGACGGTGATCACCGCCCCGAGCACGCCGCCTAACGCCGACAGGATGAGGCTCTCGGTCACGAGCTGGCGGACGATTCGCCCACGGCCGGCCCCGAGCGCCGTCCGCACCGCAATCTCCCGCTGGCGCGCCGCGCCGCGTGTGAGCGTGAGGTTCGCGACGTTCGCGCAGGCAATGAGCAGCACGAGCACGACGGCGGCCGCGAACACCTCGAGCGGGCGCTTCAGGTTCCCGACGAGATCGTCGCGCATCGGGACGACCTCTGCGCGCCAGCCCTCGTTCTCATTCGGGAACTCGCGTGCGAGACGCTCCATGATCACGTCGAGGTCGCGCTGTGCAAGCTGGGGAGTGATACCGGGCTTGAGTCGGCCGATGGCGCCCGCATACCCGCGGTTGCCATGGAGCTCATCCGGGTACGGAATGAACGGTATCCACGCCTGACCGTTTTCCGGAAACGCGAAGCCGCGCGGCATGACGCCGACGACCGTGTAAGGCTTCAGGTCGATCGTGACCGTGCGGCCGACGATGTTCCGATCGCCGGAGAACCGACGTTGCCACAGGCCGTACCCGAGAATCACGACGTGCTCGCTGCCCTTTACCCCTTCGCTCTCCACGAACGTACGGCCGAGTATCGGATGCACGCCCATCAGCGGAAACAGGTTCGGGCTCACCTCCGCACCGTCGACTCGCTCCGCACCACCCGAGCCCTCGCCGGTGAACGACGGCGAATTCCACGTCCAGATGCCGAGCGCCGTGAAGCTCTTGCTCTCGTCACGCCAGCTCGTGTAGTCGGGATACGAGATGTTGACGCCGGTGACATTCTTCGCCGGTATACCAGCGTAGACGGCGACAAGCTGGTCGGGCTTCTCGAATGGCAGTGGGCGAATGAGCGTCGCGTAGACGGCGCTGAAGATCGTGGCCGTCGCGCCGACGCCGAGCGCGGTGCACAGGATGGCCGCGGTGGCGAACGCCGCGTTCGCGCGGAGTGATCGCGCGGTGTAGCGAATGTCCTGCAGGATGCTCATGGCAGCCTCGCTGAGGGTCACGCGACGACGCCGGCGGCGCTCGATCGCGATGCACTCGTCACGGATGGTGCTCACCGCCCCGAACTCGCCCTCGGCATGCGCTCGCGCGTCGGCGAGCGAGAAGCCCTGCGCGACGAAGTCGGCGGTGAGGAGCGCGAGGTGCGCGTCGATCTCGTCTTCCACGCCGCGACGGATGTCTCCACGCGGAAGCCGAAGTAGCCGACGCCACCCGCTGAAAGAATTCACGGCTTACGCCGGCTGCGACGTGGTGCGAAGAATCTTGCCCATCGCCTCGACAAACTGCGTCCACGCCGCCGTCTCGGCTTTGAGCTGCGCGCGGCCAACGGCCGTCAGGCGGTAGACCTTCGTGCGGCGGTTGGTGTCCGAGAGCCGCCACTCGCTCTCGATCCAGCCGCGTGCCTCGAGGCGGTAGAGCGCCGGGTAGAGGGAGCCCTGACCGAGCTTGAACGCCTCGCCAGTCAGTTGTTGGGTCCAGCGGGCGATGGCGTACCCGTGGGCCGGGCCCCACGAGAGCGTCTTGAGGACGAGGAGGTCGAGAGTGCCCTGGAGGAGATCGAGGGTCGTCTGAGCCATGGGCGTACGGTTCGGATGTCCACAGTTCGTGCGTCGACATTTCGACATCCGACATATACGACTGCGGATTTTCGCTGTCAATGGGGTCAGAGTCCTAAGCCATCATGCCAACGCCCCCGTGGGGGCGTTGGCATGATGGCTTAGGACTCTGACCCCTTACGAAGCAAAACGCCGCGCGGCAACCCGAGGAACCTGGCATACCGCTCGACGGCAGCAGCGACCAACGCGCGATCTGCTGCGTTCGGCGCCTTGAAGAACATCGGCTGAACGATCACCGCGTCCTTCCTGATCGTCCGCTTCCACGTGCCGATCACGCTACCCCGGACAACGATCACGGGGCTGAGCAAACCACCGCCAGCGTTGAGGCGCGTCGCATACTTCGGGTCCAGGACGTCGCTCCGATCCCGGTAGGCCACCGTGAACTCGTCCCACGGCGGTAGCAGAAACGCCGCATCCGACTTTCCCTTCGCCGGACTCGAACCGGCGAACCAGAGCTCGCGATCGTTCACGTCTGCGCTCTCGAGTTCTGGTTTCGCCGACTCGAGCCCGGAGCGCGCGTCCGTGATGGTCAGGCCGCCCCACCACGCGAAATCCTGAACGGCCGCCGGACCATGGCTCCTGAAGTAGCGCCGGGCCAGCTCGCCTAACGCCGCATCGCGCTCGAGCGTTCGGGAGGCCGGCACCCACTCCTCGAGCAGCGTGAAGGTCTGCTGCTTGCCGTCGCGCGGGCCGAAGCAGAGGAGCCCCTGCTGGGACAGCACGCCGAGCAGGTGCAGGCCGCGTGATTCGTGGGTCGCGATCCCGGCGGCGTTCCAGATCTCGTACAGCTTGTCGCGCCGCACCACGTTGCCACCGACCAGCGCCTTCTCTGCCACCCGAGCGCTCTTCGTGAACGTCGCGGCATCCAACCCAAGCTGTCGGAACCTGCCCTGCGCCCCGGCGATCACGCGCGGCGTGAGAACGGGCAGGATCCACCGCACGTCCTCGGCCGCCACGAAATGCAGTGTCCCACGCATCGGCCAGGTGCGTACGATCGTGCGGCGCGCGACCGCGTCTTCGACCGTCGCCTCGGTTGCGCCCTTCGTGCGGAGGCCGATCGCCCACAGTCCTCCAACGTAGTCCTGTGCCTGCACCGCGCCGAGCCATCGGACGACGTCCGCAGGGTCCCGGAACGGTGGGCGGCTGATGTGCTGGTTCGCCAGCCTCGCGGGACCGACGTTCACGTCAACACGCGGGCTCTCTCCTGCGCCACGAGCGCCAGCTCCGTCGCGAGGAAGCAGTGTGCCTGCGTCATCGCGGTTTCGGTGCGGTTCGCCACATCATTCACCAACTGTCGGCCGAACGGCAGGTCCACCGCACTGCAGTCGATGTAGCGCACGCCGGTACGATCGGCGATGAAGAGGTGATTCCCACCCGACCGCCCGGCGAGGTCCACATTCTTGCGCACTTCGATGTAGCCGTCGGTTCCGAGTATGGTGAGGCGCGTGTCGCCCCAGGTGGGGAGACCGTCGGGAGTGAACCAGTCGACACGAATGTACCCGGTACCGCCGTTGCCGCGAACCATCACGTCACCGAAATCCTGAAATGCCGGATGCTCCGGGTGTCGCACGTTGCGCACCTGCGACGCGACGATCTCGCCACTCGTGGACCCGGTGAAATAGAGGAACTGATCGAACTGGTGCGACCCGATGTCACAGATGATCCCGCCATGTCGCGTCGGGTCCCAGAACCAGTCAGGCCGATCCGGCGGGTGAATACGGTGCGGGCCAAAGCCGGCAGTGTGGATCACCGTGCCGATCGCGCCTGCCTGTACCAGCTCGCCAGCGTGAATGGTCGCGCCGTTCTCGAAGCGCTCGCTGTACACGATCGAATAGGTCCGCCTCGTCGCCGCCTGCACGCGGCGCACCTCCGCCAGCTGCGCGAGCGAGGTGACGCCCGGCTTGTCGACCACATAGTCCTTGCCGTGCTGCATGACGCGAATGCCCAGCGGGCCGCGTTCGTTAGGCGTGATGGACGACAGCACCAGCTGGATCGACCGGTCCTCGAGGATTGCGCGTTCGTCGCTCGCCTGCTGTGCCGCCGGATACCGCCGCGCGAATTCCGCCGTGAGGTCAGGCTCGTGCGCGTGGAACGACACGAGCTCGCCACCGCCGCGCACGACGGCGTCCACCATTCCGTAGATATGCCCGTGGTTCATGCCGACGACGCCGAAGCGCAGCCGCCGCGTTTCGCGCATGAGTCTCCTGTCGATGCTCGCATTCGCCGGCCCCGAAATCTGGCACGCGACTCGGGGCAGACCTTATCATCTGCCCAATGTGCCCGCTAGTTCAGCGCCGCTTCCTCAGTGCACTTCCCTCATGTCATCCGTCCGAACGACACCGCCGCTCGACGCGGTCCTCGGGTCCGCCGACGCCGTGTCGGCGAGCCGAATCGTTGGCGAAGGACCGCCGGGCGCGCTGCCGCTCACGCCCGAGATGCTCATCGACGCGCCCAGCGGGGACCTGTTCGGCCTCACGCAGAACGTGGGCATGGGATGGAGCGCCACCGCGCTCGGTGGCCCGCAATACGTGATCGTGAGCACCGCGGGTGGCGTCCGCGGCGCAGACCGGCAGCCAGTCGCGTTAGGCTACCACACCGGCCACTGGGAGATCGAGCTGCTCGTCCGTGAAGCCGCGGAAACGTTGAGCCGTCAGGGAGCAATCCCGTTCGCGGCTTTCTGCAGCGATCCGTGTGACGGGCGCACGCAGGGCACGACGGGAATGTTCGACAGCCTCGCCTACAGGAACGACGCCGCGATCGTCATGCGTCGGCTCATCCGCTCGCTGCCAACCGCGAGCGGCGTGATCGGGGTAGCGACGTGCGATAAGGGGCTGCCCGCAACCATGCTCGCGCTCGCCGGGACCAAGTCGCTTCCCGCCGTGGTCGTTCCCGGCGGCGTCACGCTGCCGGCAGCGGGCGCTGAAGATGCCGGTCAGGTGCAGAGTCTGGGGGCCCGGTTCGCCCGCGACCTGGTGACGCTGGATTACGCGGCCGAGATGGGCTGTCGCGCGTGCGGCTCGTCGGGTGGCGGGTGTCAGTTCCTCGGCACGGCTGCAACCTCGCAGGTCGTCGCTGAAGCGTTAGGCATGGCGCTGCCGCACGGCGCGCTCGCGCCGTCTGGCGAACCGTCCTGGTTCGAGCTTGGCGCCCGGTCAGCCCTGGCACTCGTACGGCTTCACGCGGCCGGGATTCCGCTCTCGCGAATCCTGACGAACGAGGCCATCGAGAACGCGATGGTCGTGCACGCCGCGTTTGGCGGCTCGACGAACCTCCTGTTGCACATTCCCGCCATCGCGCACGCCGCGGGCCTCACGCCGCCCGAGGTCGCCGACTGGATCCGCGTCAACCGCGCGACCCCTCGCCTCGTCGATGCGCTGCCTAACGGGCCGCGCGGCCATCCGACCGTTCAGGTGTTCATGGCTGGTGGCGTGCCCGAAGTCATGCTCCAATTGCGGCCCCTGGGTCTGCTCAACGAGCGCGTGCTTACCGTAACCGGTGACACGCTCGCCACGACGCTCGACTGGTGGGAATCGAGCGATCGCCGGCACCACGCACGCGCTCGGCTCGCCAGCGGCGGGCGAGTCTCGCCGGACGACGTCATCATGAGTCCCCATGCCGCGCGCAAAGCCGGTCTCACGAGCACCGTCGTCTTTCCCGTCGGCAACGTGGCACCCGAGGGCTCGGTCATCAAAGCGACCGCGATCGATGCGTCGATCGTCGGCGACGATCAGGTCTTCCGCCACCGCGGCGCGGCACGAGTGTTCGTCGACGAGCGCGACGCCATCCGGGCGGTGAAGGGCGTGGCGCGGGCGGGCGAGCGTGCGATCGAGGCAGGGGACGTCATCGTGCTCATCGGTAACGGCCCGTCGGGCACCGGCATGCAGGAGACGGCGCAGATCACGACGGCGCTCCGCTACCTGCCGTGGGGCAAGCACGTCGCGCTGGTCACGGATGGTCGCTTCTCCGGCTTGTCGACCGGCGCATGCATCGGGCACGTTGGACCGGAAGCGCTGGCCGGTGGCCCGATCGGGAAGGTTCGCGACGGTGACGTGATCGAGATCGTGATCGATCGTAGGACGCTGGAGGGCTCGGTGAATCTGGTTGGCGTCGACGGGACGCTGCTCGCGCCCGACACGATTGAACAGACACTGCGCGAGCGTTCGCCGCATCCGTCGCTTGCCCCACACGAGAAGCTGCCTGACGACACGAGGCTCTGGGCGGCGCTGCAGCGCGCGAGCGGCGGGACGTGGGCCGGTTGCGTGTACGACGTGGATCTGATCGTGAAGGCGCTCGAGCGCGCCCGAACGACGAACGACCGCTGACTCGACCGAGAGGCAAACGCTCCCAATGAGACTGTATCGGACACGACAGGGGCCAGTGCTGGAGCACGAGGGCACGTTCCACCGCGTGGGGCAGGAGTGGGACTCGCTGATCAATCGCCCCGATCTGGTGACGTACCTGCGTCATTCCGCCGAACGATCCTCGGGGGACGACCGCGTCGGGCAGGTCCTCGCCCCCATCGGCTCGCAGGAAGTGTGGGCGGCCGGCGTCACGTACTACCGAAGCCGAACCGCGCGCCTCGAGGAATCGAAGGTTGGTGGCGGTGCGAGCTTCTACGATCGAGTCTACGAGGCCGAGCGTCCGGAGCTCTTCTTCAAGGCGGCGCCGTGGCGGGTTCGCGGGCCCGGTGATGCAATTCGGGTCCGTCGAGATGCGCGATGGACGGTGCCGGAGCCGGAGATCGCGTTATGCATCAATGCGCGTGCGGAGATCGTGGGCTACACAATCGGCAACGATGTGAGCTCGCGGGACATCGAGGGCGAGAACCCGCTGTATCTCCCACAGGCGAAGATCTACGACGGCGCGTGCGCGCTGGGTCCGGCAGTCCTCGTGAGCAGCGAGCCTCTCCCGCCCGAGACGGCGATCGCACTACGCGTCTCACGCGACGGCAGAGTTGTCGCCGAAGGCGCGACGACCTTTTCGCAGATGCGCCGCGACGCCCAGGAGCTCGTGGAGTACCTCTACCGGGAAACGAGCTTCCCGACCGGTTGCGTGCTGCTCACCGGCACGGGCATCGTTCCACCGGACGACTTCACGCTCCACGCGGGCGATGAGATCATGATCGACGTTCCCGCAATCGGAACGTTGCGCAACACGGTCGCCGCGTCGTGATGCGCGTTGGAGTGTCCACCGTCGGCTGCTTCCGACTCTTCGTCTCCTCACTCGATCTGGGTGCCGGTCATGCGCCGAACACTCCTCAAGGCAACGATCGCGGCCGTGATTGGGGTCGCCGGCGGCGCGATGCCTAACAATGCACAGCCGCGCCCGAGCGTCGGTCACATCGAGCGGCTCGACCCCGCGCTCGACGCGCTGATCGCGCCTGATGCGAAGATCGAACAGCTCGCAGTCGGGTTCGCGTGGTCGGAAGGTCCGATCTGGCGAGAGAGTGGCCACTACCTGCTCTTCAGCGACATCCCGAAAAACACCATCTACAAGTGGCAGGACAGCACTGGTCTTTCCGTCTTTCTGCGTCCGGCCGGATACACGGGCGTCAATCCGCCAGGCCGGGAGCTCGGCAGCAACGGCCTCACGCTCGACGCGAACGATTCGCTCGTCATGGCCGACCACGGCAACCGACAGGTGGCTCGGCTCGATGAGTCGAAGTTCACGAAGACGATCCTGGCCGATCGGTACCAGGACAAGCGGCTCAACAGCCCGAACGACCTCGTGTATCGCTCGAACGGCGACCTGTACTTCACCGATCCGCCGTACGGGCTCACGGGCCTGAACGACGACCCGGCGAAGGAGCTCGAATACAACGGGGTCTACCGCCTGACGCCCGCCGGCCAGCTGATACTCCTCACCTCGGAGCTGACGTTTCCGAACGGGCTCGCGTTCTCGCCGGACGAGAAGACCCTGTACGTGGCGAACTCCGACCCGAAGAAGGCGGTCTGGATGGCGTACGACGTCCGACCCGACGGAACGATCGGAAACGGCCGCGTGTTCTTCGACGCCACGGCGCTCGTGAGCGACAAGAAACCGGGGTTGCCCGACGGCATGAAGGTCGATCGATCGGGGAACCTGTTCGCCGCCGGCCCGGGCGGGATCTTCATTATTTCCCCTGCGGGGAAACACCTGGGCACAATCGTGACCGGCCAGCCGACAGCCAACTGCGCATTCGGCGATGACGGCTCCACGCTTTACATGACGGCGAACGATCGTCTGGTTCGCGTGCGCCTCAAGACGAAAGGGCTGTCGGTCGCGGCTGGCGCGCTCCCCGCGGCGGCAGCGAGCATGCACGCTGACGCGTCCGTTCGCGAGGGCTACCTGACGACCTCCGATTCGGCTCGTCTCTTCTATCGCGTGATGGGACGCGGGGGCGACACGCTCATCGCGATCCACGGTGGCCCCGGCGTCGACCTCGAGAGCATCGCTGGCGACTTTGCGCCGCTCGCCGAGCATCACGTCGTCATCTTCTACGACCAACGGGGTGCGGGCCGGTCGGAGCTCCCGAAGGACACGACGCGTCTCGTCGTCGCCCGTCAGATCGCGGATCTCGACGAGGTACGTCGCCATTTCGGCGCGCAGCGCGTGACGCTGGTCGCGCACTCGTACGGACCGCTGCTCGCGGCGTCGTATGCGCTGGCGCATGCCGAAGCGGTCAGCAAGATGGTGTTCTTCGGCGCGGTGCCGCCTCGTCGCGGCGACTTCTGGCAGCGCTTCGCCGCAAACATGTCTCTGCGACTCGACTCGGCAGCACGCGCCACGCAGGCCGACGCGAGCAAGCGCCTCGCGGACCCTAACGCGGACACCAGACAAGCCTGCCGAGACTACTGGGCAGTCGGCATGCGTCCTCGGCTCGCGGAGCCCGACCGCACCCTACCGCTCATCAAGTCGGACCTCTGTGCGTCTGACCCGGCCGGGATTCGCTACGGCCTGACGGTCACGAATCGCGTCGTGATGGCGTCGTACGGCGACTGGGACCTGCGCGCGCGACTGCGTCGGCTGAATGTCCCCACGCTCGTCGTGCACGGCGAGCGGGAATCCATTCCGATGGATCTGGTCGAGGAGTGGGTGACATCGCTGCCGCGCGCGCGCCTCCTTCGAGTGCCGAGGGCGGCGCACTTTACCTATGCCGAGCGACCGGAGCTCGTGTGGCCTGAGGTGGAGCGCTTCCTCGCCGAGCCGCCGCGGTAGTCCATTCGACGAACACGCGGCGAGTGTACAACAACAGTGTCATCCCGAGCCGTCAGGCAAGGGATCGCAATCGTCAAGGCAGAATGAATTGTCATCCTGAGCGAAGCGAAGGATCCTCATCATCCCGATAGAGGGCCGGCTCGCTCAGCACGTGATCGCCGGGTTCCAATCGGCGAACAGACCAGCTGCGTTCTTGCGCCACGCCCAGACGTGCAGACCCCAGTAGTTGTACTGGTCGTAGCGCTTGTACTCCTGGCCGAACAACCGCGGTGGCTTCTCGGTGGAGGGATGCACGCGGTAGGGCACGATGTACTCGACGCCAACGAGCTCCGGCTTTCCCCCTTCCCCGTCCGACGCGTAGATCAGCATCTCGGGATGCTCGATCTCTTGCTTGTCGTCGATCGACTTCCGGTCGATCATGTGATACCCCATGCCGCCCATCGTCGAGTCCGCGATGCACTTGGGTAACGTGGTGGGGTAGCCCGCAGCCTCGGCGGCCGTGAGGTCATGATACTTGTCCGTTGCCGTGCGGAGCGTCTCCACGTCGCGGCGCACATTCGCGTCGAAGCCGTCAGCGAAGTTCACGACCGGCACGGCTTTCGGCGGCGGCGTATGACCCGCGCACGCCATGGCGGCGGCGACGAGAGCGAGACCGAACCAGCGAGCGATGTTGTGCATGGTGGCCGCGTGTGAGATGGGTGAGTACAACGCGCGCTACCATGCGGCTGATCGGTCGATGCAGCAATTGGCCGAATCCCAAGCGTGATACACAGGGGCGAGACGTGAGTCGGGCGAGGTTCACGATTTCACGGGCTCTGACCCCTTGAAACTCCATCGCGAAACAGTCCCCACGTTTCGAGGTCGTGACCGACACGCGCGTGGCCCGCGACCTTGTACCCGAAGCGCTCGTAGAACGGCAGATTCTCGGCCCGTTCAGTCGTTAGGCTCACACCCGCCGACTGCGGATCGGCGCTCGCCAGCCGGTGAACCGCCTCGAGCAGCTCGCGCGCGAGACCCAAGCGCTGCTGGGCCCGTCGAACGCCGATCATGTTGAGGTGATGATGCGGCGGACTCGTGGCGAAGAAGTTCGCGGCCTGCATGTAAGTATCGTACCGCGAGCGCGCGTCGGCGCCGAGCTCCGCCCAGACGGCCTCGCGGAGCGCGATGAACGCCGGCCGCGGATTGGACGACTGCGGGAGACTCATCACTGCAGCCGCGACCAGCGCGCCCGAGTCATCGCGAACGCCCATCATCGGCTCGTCGCGATACGCGCGTGCACTCACGAACAGCTGGACGAGACGGTGGAGTCGCACCTTGTACGGTGCCCCACCCGCTGGAACGTCCGGCCCGAGGACGTAGCGCATCACGGGATAGTCCTGGAACGCATCGCTCAGGACCGACACGATCTCGACCAGGTGGTCGAACGAGAGGTTAGTGATCATCAGCGTGCCGGGCTCTTTGTTTCCCTAACGAGCGCGGGCCTCGACGGCGGCCTTCACCGTCGCATTGTCGCGACTGGCGACTGCCGGGGACGGGCGACGGGCGACGGACGACGGACGAACCGGCGGCGACCGGCGACCGGCGACCGGACGAAACAACGCGGGTCATTCCGAGCGAGCGGCAGCGAGTCGAGGAATCGCCGTCCTCCCGGTAGAGGGGGCGAGCGGCCGAGCCCTCGATCGGGACGACGGCGATCCCTCGCTGCGCTTCGCTGCGCTCGGGATGACACGTGTGCTCAGCGCAGTCCCACCAACCCCTTGATCGAATCCCGCAACTTGGCCGAGTCGTAGCCGAGACCACGGCGGAAGACCGTCTCCACGTTCTGAATGTCGTGCGGCGTTCGAACCGGGTCACCCGCGATGACCACCAGGTCCGCCTGCATCCCCGGCGCGACGGTGCCGACCCACTTGTCGAATCCCAGGATCTTCGCCCCGTTCGACGTCATGATCTGCACCGCCTGCTCGGGCGTGAACCCGGCCTCGATGAGCAGCTCGTAGTTGCGCTGATCGCCGTACCCCGCGATCGACGTCAGGCAGCATGGATCGGAGCCGGCGCCTAACAAGCCTCCCGCCTTCACGAAGGCGCGCTCGAACGCCATTGACTTCTTGAACGCAGCGATCTCCACCGAGTCGTTCGCCGTCTTGCCCTTCTCCAGATAGGCCGTCACCTGCTTCGCCATATCGGGATACAGGGCGTCGATCACGCGCTGATCCGCGGGAATGCGGCTCGGGCTCGAGAGCTCGAACACGTCGAGCGTCGACGTCATCGCCACCTTGTGCTTCACCATGTCCTGAATGGTCTGCTGCACCTCGGGGCTATTGATGTCGAGCGAGCCGTACATCTCACCCGTGGACGCCTGCGGGCACTGGTCGGGCTTCTTGCCCGCGTACCATTCGGTGTTCGTGAGCATTCCGTGCTCGAGGGCGTCGATGCCTAACGCCACGGCTTCCCGGAACCCAACGGAGCAGAGGTGTGCCGTCACCTTCACGCCATGCTTGTGGGCCTCCTCGATCGCGGCACCGAGCTCCGCACGCGAGATCTGCGTGTACGCCTTGAACCACGTGACGCCCTCCTCCGCCCAGTAGCGCACCATCCGGCGCGCAGACTCCGGGCCCGAGAGCGCCGGCATCGTCACGAAGCCCGACCCCGCACCCTGAAGGTATGGGCCGGTCACGACGATCGTCGGCGCGACGATCTTCAGCGAATCGGACAGTCGCTTGAGGTTGAGCTCCTGGTATGCGTCGACGCTGCCGGTCGTGCGGATCGTCGTCACGCCCGCGGACAGGAAGAGTCGCGGGTAGCTCGACCCCATGAACTTCATGCCGCCGTAGTACATGTGGTCGTGCAGCCCGATAATCCCCGGGATCACGGTCTTGCCCGCGAGATCGATCGTGCGCGCGCCCGCCGGGACGGTCACGGACGACGCCGGCCCAACCGCCGCGATCTTCTCACCGCGGATGACGATCGTCTGCCCGTCCTTCACCGGCGCGCCGGTGCCATCGATGACCCGCGCGTTCGTGAGCGCGACGACCGGCTCGTTGACGGTGACGTATGGCTTGAGTGGCGGAGCGAGGTCGCGTGCCTGAGCGCCTAACGGTGCAGCCGCGAGAACGAACGCCGTCAGAAAACGAATGGCTGAGTGCATCGGGGTCGGTATCATGTGAAGGTGATTGTCATCCCGAGCCGTCAGGCTCTATGTCATCCCGAGCCGTCAGGCGAGGGATCCTCAGGGTCCCGGTAGAGAGCCCTCGCTCGGGATGACTACGGATCAACCGTGAAAACGCCCATCATGCCGGCACCGAGGTGCTCGGCGATGTGGCAGTGTATCATCCACCGTCCCGGGTTCGCCATGTCGACCAGCAGGTCCACGGTCTCACCGGTCGGGATGATGGCCGTATCCTTCCAGACCAGATTCGTCGCCGGAACGCCGTCGCGACTCACGACGAGAAAGCGCTGCCCGTGCAGGTGGAGGGGATGATCCATGGCGTGGCTCGACGAAGGATCGTTGAACACCCGGATCTTCGCGACTTGCCCGACACGAAAGTGCCAGTCGATCGCCATGTTCTCCTTCCCCGTCGCCGGATCGCGGAGGACCCAGCTCACCTCGTCGCCCGTAGCGACCCAGTTCATCATCGCCATGCCGTCGTTCCATTCCACCGGTGCGTTGATCCCGATCAGCATGTTCGACACGGCGGCCGGCAACCCACGCGTGCGCATGGTGAGCACGAGCGAGTGCGTCGGAGCCGCGTCGAACGACGATCGATACGGCGCGAGCTCGGCCGCGACGTCCCCGTTACGGCGGAGCCTCGCAAACTCCGCCCCGTACCGCGGCGTCGCGGGCACGTCCCTCACCCGCACGGCGCCAAGCGTGTCGGCCTCCGGCGAAAATGTGCCGAACATGTGGTCGAGCGCCTGGATCCGGTTCACGAGTGCGGTGCGCCCGGGCCGCGAGAACTCGACGTCCACGACGTAGCGCTCGGCCGGTGCGATCACGACGCTCGAGACCCACTCCTCGCGCTCGAACTTGCCCACATCGCTCGCCACGACCTTCATGCGCGCACCGGGAAACGACAGGTTGAAGAGCCGGGCATTCGACGCGTTCGTGAAGTAGAACCGCACGATCTCGCCGCGCTTCACCTCGAGATCGTACCGCGGCTCGCCGTTCACGAGCATGACGTTGCCGAATCTGCCCATCAACGCATGCGTCGGCGACGTCGCGCCCCACGGCGTCAGGCCATCGCCATCCATAAGCAGGTCATCCAGCATGAGCACCTGTTCGCGATTCACTGGCGCGAGATAACCCGGTGACGTCGAGCGCACCATGATGTTGCCGTAGAGCCCGAGGTCCTGCTGAATGTCCTCGCGCACGTGCGGGTGGTACCAGTAGATCCCCGAGTCGGGGAACCGCACGACGTACGTGAACGTCGCGCCCGGAGCGACCGCGTCCTGCGTGACCCCGGGAACCCCGTCGAACCGGTTGTCGAGCCTCACGCCGTGCCAGTGAACGGCGCTCGGTTGATCGATCCCGTTATGGAATTGCACGACGACCGTTGCGCCCTTGCGAACATCGATGAGGGGCCCGGGGTGCTGGCCGTTGAAGCCGTACATGATGAACGACTTGCCCCGGAGCGTTCTCCGCACGAGCCCGGACTCCAGCCGAAGCGTGTCGCCATTCTCGAGGTGCACAACCTCGCGTGGGCGCGACGCGAGGATATCGGCCGAGTCTCGTGGCGCGACGACGAACGGGGAGACGCCCGGAACCAGGTTGGCCATGCCCATCATGCCGCTGGCCGCGGAACCCGCGGGCAGGGGTGGCATGCGCCACGCGTCGGCCGCGTTAGGTGCGTCGTGCATGGCCGGCATGTGCCCGACGGGAGGCGACGCATCATCGCGCAGCGCGCCCGGCGCTGACGGCTGCACCACATCGCGATGCGCCATGAGCCGCGCGCTCGGCGACGTTCCGCGGAGAACCAGCCTCCCGGTGCGCTCGCGCACCTCGGCTGAGCGCTCGGCGCTCACGAGGACGCGGAACTGCGGCAGGGACATCTCGCCCAGATCGAGTCTCCCGTTTCGGACGACGCCGAGCTTGACCACGCTGTCGAGCGACAGCGTGGACGCCCACGCGACGAACACGGTATCCGACCCTAACGATCGGGCGGTTCGAAGCCCACTGAACGTCGCGATCAGTCGCTGCCGTGGCGTTCCGTCGGCATGGACCGTCACACCGAATGGGCTCGGGACCGGCTGCAGCTGAATCGTTCCGCGTGCCTGCGGAAAGTCGGGAGACGGGACGAGCGTCATGCAATTGAGCGCGGCGCTCGGCGCCGCGGTGTCCGCGTCCTGGCACAACGCGACCTCGGGCTCACGCGAGGGCTCGTTGCGAGCGGCCAGCAATCGCCCGCACACGAGCAGTCCGCCCGTCACCAGCACCATCGGCGCGAGGCGGGCCCTCCCGTTCGCCCGCGGCATGAGCCCGGCCTCGCGCGCCCGTGTCCTGTGCCTAACGCCCGCCGTACATGGCCGCCGCGACCTCACCTAACGCCTGCCCGACGACTCGCGTGACCTCATCCGGAGCCGTCGACACCGAGACGTTGTTGACGTAGATCGCGAACACGCATCGTTCGCCGGTCGCGGTCGTCAGATAGCCAGCGAGCCCCTTTCCCGTAACTAGCATCCGTCTATTGAGTGGATCGTCGACCGCGAACGTTCCGGTCTTCGCGAAGACGTGGCCGGCAGCGGGCGACTCCGTCTGGATGTTCCAGAGCGTGCCATCGCGGCCGAGCACCGGAAGCGCCTTCTGAAAGGTCGGGTAGTCGGGACGCTTCGCCATCGCCGAGAGGTAGCTCACCATGAACGACGGCGTGAAATGGGCGTCACCGCCGGCGCCGTCCGCCTGCTGGGCACCGGAGAGATCGAGACCGAGACTCGTGAGGAACTCGCGCTCCACATCGAATCCGGTGGACGCGGTGTCCTTGCCCTTGAGTGCGCCAAGGAGGAGTGGCGTCGAGCTCGCGTGGAGGTTCTGGCTCACCTTGAGCGTGACCTTGACCTCCTCGCCTAACGTGGCAGACTGATGCTCGGCCACCGTGTTCGCCTTCACGTACGATGACTTGAGCCGTGCGAAGTTCCGTTTCGTGGCGTACGGTCTTGGCTTGGCCGACACACCCGCCCCACGCAGCGCCTCCGCGAAGGTGACTTCAGCGTAGCGACTCGGTTCCGCGACGGCATAGCTATAGAGGATCGGCTGCGTCCCTCGCGGGAACACGCCGCTCGCCACGACGACGCGGCTTCCGTCAGCTTTGAGCGAGTCGGATTTCCACCGAACCGACGGGCGCTTTCCGGCCGCGACCGTCACCACCTTGTTGACGAAGCGCACGTAGGCCGTCGACGGCGACACCTTGAGCGATGCAGGAGCACCTTCCGCGGTGCCTGGTCCGATCATGAGATCGACGAGGTTGTCGTTCACGATGATCGGCGAGATAACCACGCCGGTGCCCAGCTCGCGATCTCCTTCGGGGTAGAGCGACGCGTCGACAATGACGGACCCACTCACACTGTTGATGCCCGCGCTCTTCACCTTCTTCGCGAGATCCTTGAGCACCTGCAGCGGATCGCCGGGTACGGCGCGCGTGCTCGGGTCGGCGTCATACGAATGATCTTCGTTCTCGAACGCAAGCGTGCCATCCGGTTTGAGCCGGTTGGAGAGGTTCGGGTCTCCGCTTGCCACGAGGACGAGGTCACCCTTGAGAACTCCACCGGTCACGGGCCCCGTCCGATACACGCGGGTCGTGAATCGATAGTCCGCGCCAAGGACGCCCATTGCCGTCCCCTCGGTCACGAGCTTCGTGGTAGACCCTGGCGTGAACAGCTTGGTCTCGTTGTGGGCGTAGATGACGCGGTTGGAGTCGAGCGACGTGAGCTGAATTCCCCACAGCGCATGCGCGAACTCGGGCCGGTCAATGATGCGCTGGATGCGTTGATCGAGCGACGCCTGCTGCGCGACAGCAGTCCCGGCCAGGGTGGTCGCGGCAGCGAGTGAGAGGACGAGTGAGCGTGGTCGAGAAATCTGCCGAAGGGGTGTCATTTGCGCGGCTGGTGGTGGGAACGTTTTCCAACATCGGGAAGATGCGACGCAACCCAACCAATGGAAACGGCCTGCGCAGACCTCGAGCGATGGGTCGAGCGGTCAGATGAGCCGATGAAACAGCAGTACCAAGTGGGCCAGTCACGACTCGTGACTGGCCCACTTGGTACTGCTGTTTCGCGTCTTTGGCAGCTCAGTGCGAAGCTGGCGTCGCGCTTACCTGCTGTTGGCGGCGGAGCGAGAGGTTACCGATCGCGCCGATGACGCCGAGCGCGAGCGCCGCAACTGCATCGGTCGGCGTGAAGAATGTGTCCAAGCCCGTCAGTGCATCGAGCGAGAACTGCCCGAACCCGGTGAATGCCAGCGCGACCGCGGCAACCGCGAAGAGCACCGTCAGCTCGATTCCACCGGCGGACGCGAAGAACCCGTTCTTCCAGTGAACCGTCAGCGCGGCGACGATCATGACCGACAGCATGAGCGCCGAGCCGATGGGGCCGAGGAAGCCTAACGCGATGAGGATGCCGCTCACGAGCTCGGTCGTGCCCGCCGCGAGCGCGAAGACACGCCCTGGTCGGAAGCCGAGCATCTCGAAGAACCCGGCGGTTCCGGCGAGCCCGTGGCCGCCGAACCAGCCGAACAGTTTCTGCGACGCGTGCGCCGCCATGGAGAGTCCGATCACGAGTCGGAGGATAAGCAGCCCAGCGGAGATGGCGGTGAGCTGCATTGGAAGAGAGAGTGTGCCGGACATGGTCGTTGCCTGTTGTAAAAGTGATAACACCGTCAGTTATAACACGTATCTATGTAAAAAAAGAGGCCGACCGGACTTCAGCCCTCTCGAATGACATCGAGCGCCGCGATCAACGTCTTGAGCTGGTCCGCGCTCAGCCGCTTGAACCAGCCCTCGATCGGGTTGGAGAGATGTCCAATCTCCTCGATGAGCTGCCTGCCCTTGTCGGTAATGCGCGCGGTCACGTGCCGCCTGTCTTCACGGTCGCGCACTCTCGAGATCAGCTCGGCCTTTTCCAGTCGGTCGAGAAGCCTCGGCACGTCGGGTACGCGGTTGATCATGCGCTCGCCGATCTCACGGCCGCAGAGGCCGTCGGCCCCGGCGCCCTTGAGAATGCGGAGAACGTTGAACTGCGTTCCGGTGAGCCCGAACGGCCGCAGCGCCTCGTCGTTCGCGTGATCTACGATCGCGGCGGTGCGTAGCAGTCCAAGAACGGCCTCCTGCTCCAGGCTGACAAACGGCTTGGTCTGCTTGATCTCGGCTTGGAGTCGACTGGGCATGGAGAATAGTAGCTGTTATAACATGGATTGTCAACCTGCCGGGCGGCAGGCGGCAGGCGACCGCCGGCGACGGGCGACGGGGACGGGGACGGGGACGGGCGACTGCCGAAAGAGCGTGTCATCCCGAGCCGCCACCCCTTTGTGTCATCCCGAGCCGACAGGCGAGGGATCTTCGTCCTCCCGGTAGAGGGCTCTGGCTCGCGGTTCGTGTTAGCTGCCGGAAAGCGGCGGCGGGTCACCGTCCGAGATTTCGCCGCCGCTCGCACACCCTATGAGATGAGGATGACATGTGGTTTCCGGGAGGTCTCGTTCTCGAACAGATCGTCGTCCGATCCGCCGTCGTCTACTTGTTTCTCCTCGTGGTGCTTCGCCTCATGGGCAAGCGCCAGGTTGGCCAGCTGGCCCCGTTCGACCTCGTGCTCGTGCTGGTGCTCTCGAACTCCGTGCAGAACGCCATGAATGGCGGCGACAACTCGGTCCTCGGTGGACTGGTTTCCGCAGGTACCCTCTTCGCACTCAACTCTGGCGTCGCCCTCCTCACCGCACGCAGCAAGAGGGCCGAGGCGCTGATCGAAGGGCATCCGGTGATGCTGATCCACAACGGCAAGCTCTACAACACAGCGCTGCACAAGGCCAAGATCACACACCATGAGCTCAACTCGGCGTTGCGTCAGGCCGGATGCGCATGTGTTGATGAGGTTCGCTACGCCGTGCTCGAAAACAACGGGGCGATCAGCGTGATAGCACGGGAAGCGAAATAGGACGGGAACGCCATCGCTCTACCGGGACCCTGAGGATCCCTCGCTCCGCTCGGGATGACAACAGGGGCTCGGGATGACGCGCCTTTTTGCCGTCGCCCGTCGCCCGTCGCCCGTCCCCGGCAATCGCCTGCCGGCCGCCGTTAGGCGGTCTTCGTCGGCTTATTGACGGGGTGCTCCGGGCCGTAGTGGGCCCGCGGGATGACCGGCGCGTCGCGCCCGGTTCCGCGCGTACCACGACGAGGATCAACGTCGGTCTTCGCGGCTTCCTCGTGGTATTCCTCTTCGACGTTCACGCTCCACACGTCGTGCTTCGTGCCGCGCGCGATGTTCTCGGCCGTCAGCATCGCGGTGTACATCGAGTGATCCTGGTTGTTGTAGCGGTGCATGCCGTTCCGCCCAACCGGATACACGTTCGACGCCTCGCGATTCATCCACTCCATGATCGTCGCGACGTTCGCCTTGTAGTGCTCGTCGTAGAACGGATACGCCTTCGGCATGCGCACCACGTAGCCCGCCTCGACCTTCGACGGGTCCACGAGGCCGAGGATCCCGAGCTCACGCTTGCCTTGCTCCACGAGCTCGGCGTCGGGCTTGTTCCACGTCGCATCGCCCTCGAACACGAAGAACTCGAGCCCGAGACAGGTTCGCCCCTCCTTCACCATGTAGGGTGACCAGGAGCCGAAGTTCTGGATGCGGCCGACCTGCACGTCCTTCGAGTGCACGTAGATCCAGTTGTCCGGGAAGCTGTATTTCTCGGGCACCACGAGCGCGACCGTGAGGAAGTCGCGGTAGCGTAGGTTGGCCGCCGCCTTTGCCGCGGTCTCGGCCGCCGGTGGTTCCATCGCCGCCACGAGCTGCGACAGCGGCATCGACGAGATCACGTGGCTGCAGGGGTATTCCGTGCGCGTGCCGTCTTTCGTCTGGCCCACCACGGCGACTGCCTTGCCGCGCTCGCGCCTAACGCCGACCACGCGCGTGCTCATCACGACGTTGCAACCGCGTGCCTCGACCAGGTCGCGAGCGCGTTCCCACATCATGCCCGGCCCATGCTTCGGGTACTGGAACTCCTCGATGAGCGACGTGATGGACTTCTGGTTGCGCTTGGGGCTCAGCGCGTTCATCACGGCGGTGAACAGCGAGAGGTTCTTGATGCGCTGCGCCGCAAAGTCGGCCGGGAGCTTGTTCACCGGCACGCCCCACAGCTTCTCGTTGTACGTCTTGAAGAAGTGCTTGTAGAGACGCCATCCGAATCGCGACACGATCCAGCCTTCGAGCGTGCTCTGATCCTTCGGCGGATTCACGCGCGCCCACCCGTACGACATCACGCACATCGCGGCTTCCAGGAGCCCGAGATTCCTGAGCGCGTTCGACGCCTTGAGCGGATAATCGTAGTACCTGCCGTTGTAGTAGATCCGACTCATGCGGGGGCGCAGCATGAAATCCTCGTCAGGCAGGATCTCGTGCCACAGGGCTTCGACCTCTTTCACCTTCGTGAAGAACCGGTGGCCGCCGATATCGAAGCGCCACCCATCGCGTTCCACTGTGCGGCTGATGCCACCGACGACGCTGTCCGACTCGAGGATCGTCGACCGAATGCCATATCGTTCCGCGAGTATGTACGCTGCCGTCAGCCCCGCGGGACCCGCGCCAATGATCACGACGTGCGGCGCCTTTGGCGCGGGGTTTTTCTGGAAGGCCTGACTCATCAACTCCGGCCCATCTGTCGCAGGTATTCGCGGTCCCACGCCGCGGGGATCGACTCACGCGGCGAATACGGCCCGGGCGTATACCGTCGTGACGCGATCCCAAGGTGACTCTGCTCCACGATGTGCCAATCCTGGCGATTGGTCACATCCCAGAAGCGAATCGCGTCGTCGGGATTGAAGGTCGCATCCGCCGTGCTGTCAGGATTGAACATCCACTCCGACTCCACGCGTGTGCGGTCCGCAGCGAGCGGCGTCACGACGTAGTAGTTGGCGTAATCCGGGTGGATGCTGAGCAGCATGTTCGGCATGAGCGAGTAGTAATACGCGCGCCGCCGATCATCCGCCGGCATGTCGGGCGTGAGGAACCGCGCACACGCGCGTCCGCTCATCGTCGCGCTGTCCGCGTGCGCCATGAACTCCATGTACCCGCCGAGGAACGGCCCCTCGGTGAGGTCGTTCGCGCCGCTCTGGTAGGGCAGCACCGCCGTCAGCTCGGGATGGATCATCGGGCAGTGCAGGCACTCCGAGTAGTTCTGGAAGACCAGCTTCCAGTTCGCCGCGACCTCGTACGTCACCGCGTGACCCACCGTCAAGTGCTCGAGACCAAACCTCGTTAGGCGTCCGAGCATCGGGGCAAAGACCTCGGCGAACGGCTCGGGGTCGGTGGCAACGTTCACGAACACGAACCCTTCCCACTCGGCGAGAGCGGCCGAGTGCAGCGGGAAGTCGCGCTTGTCGAACCCGGAGACGTCCTGCATCTGCGGCGCTCCGATGAGACGTCCGTCAGTGGTGTACGTCCACGCGTGATAGGGGCACTGGATGGTCTCGGAGAACTGTCCCTTCGCCACCTCGCAGAGTCGCGTGCCGCGATGGCGGCAGACGTTGAAGAAGGCCCGCAGCTCACCGCCTCGGTCACGCAGGATGATGAGCGACTCGCCGGCAACGGTGCGAAGCACGTAGTCGCCCGCGTTCGCCAGCGCGCTGCTTCGACCGACGCAGTGCCACGACCGAGGGAAGAGGCGCTCGGTCTCCTCGGCAAAAACGGCCGGCGAGGTGTAGTACTCGCCGGGCATCGTGTGCGCGCCGTGCTTGTAGGTGCTGACCGTGCGATGGAAGGTGGTCATGGTTTAGCCCTGTCATCCCGAGCCATCAGGCGCTTGCCCAGAGGAGCGCAAGCGACGAAGGGAGGGATCCTCAGGTGGCTGATAGAGAGCCCTCTTTCGGGATGATGAGGATTCCTCGCTTCGCTCGGAATGACAATCATTTCAACGCCCTCTTCGCCGCCAGCCAACCCGCCCCCCCGAGGATCCCCGGCCCCGGATGGGCACCGGCGCCGCCGAGATACAGGCCATCGACGGGCATCGCGTGACGCCCGTAGCCGGCGACGGGACGCATGAACAGGATCTGATCCAGTGTCATCTCGCCCTGCGTTACGGCACCCTCGGTCAACCCGAACTTCCGTTCGAGATCGACGGGCGTCATCACCGCACAGCCGAGGATGTGATTGGCGAACCGCGGAATGGCCCGAGCGATGACGGAGGTCACGCAGTCGGTAAGTGAAGACGAGCGAGGGCCGTCCCAGGTTGCTCCGTCGGCGAGGGTGTACGGGGCGTACTGGGCTCGCGCGACGAGCACGTGCTTGCCCTCGGGCGCAAGCCGCGGCCAACGCAGCGACGGGATGGTGAATTCCACGTGCGGGTGCTCGGAGACACGCCCGTATTTCGCGGCGTCGTAGCTCCGCTCGAGCGCCTCGGTTGTGGGGGTCAACGTCACCATGCTTGCCAGCGCAGCCTTGGGATCGGGCAGCCCGGTGACCTCGGGTACGCCGTCGAGGGCGTACATCACGAACGCCGTGCACCCGCGCATCTTGATCTGGCGGACCGCGTGCAGAAACTCCGGATCGAGCCACACGGGGTCGACCATATCGAGCATGGTGCGTGCCGGGTCCAGCGTCGAGATCACGACTGGGGCGTTTATCTCATCGCCGTTCGCGAGCACGACGCCGGTCACGGCGTCATCGCGCACAGTAATTCGCGTGACATAGGCGCCGGTCCGGATTGCCACGTTCGCCTTTCGCGCCAGCGCCTCCGCGGTCACGGTGAACGCATCGGGTCCGTCGCGCCACCAGCCTCGCGCGTTCACCGAGCCCGCGGGCGCGCCAACCAGATGGTGCAACAGCACGAACGACGTTCCGCCCGACCGCGGGCCCTGCCGGATGTCGCGGACCCCAGCTGCCGCGATCGCGGCCTTGAGCGGCTCATACTCGAACCATTCATCCACGAGGTCCTGGACCGACATCGGCAGCACACGCAGGAGCTCCGTCATGTCGTCGCGACCTAACGAGCGGAACTTGCGGCCGAGCCCGAGCAGTGGAGCGACCTCACCGAAGGAGAGCCCGGCATCGAGGTCGGGTGGTGGCAGCTGGTACAGCGCCTCGAGGAAGCCGGCGAGCGCACGGAGGCGCGCGACGAACTCGGGCCATCGATCGGCATCCTTCTTGGAGTGATGCCGGATCCTGTCCGCCGCGTCTCGAGGACTGCAGGGCAGCGCGAGCGGGTCGCTGGCGCCACTCGCGATCGTGACACCGACAGCCGGCTCCGTGTCCGCGAGGTCGCCAATGCCCATGCCTATGGCGCGCGCCACAGCGGGCGGCAGCCAGCCCGCGTCGAGCCCGAGCGGCGCGGCGCGGAATCCGGGGTGGAACTCGAGCGGGCGTCCGACGCCGCCGATCGACTCCGCCGCCTCGAGCACGAGCACGCGGCGTCCCGCCTTGCCTAACGTGGTAGCCGCCGCCAGGCCGTTCGAGCCGCCGCCGATGACGATCGCGTCCAGTGTCTTCGCCATGGTCAGGCTCCTCGTGCCAGGATCTCGAGCGCGGCCAGCCGACCCGAGGCGCCCATGATGCCGCCGCCCGGGTGCGTGCCCGCACCGCACTGCCAGTAGCCCTTCACCGGCGTGCGGTACTTGGCCCACGCCGGTGCCGGACGGAGGAAAAAGAGCTGGTGCAGCGCGAGCTCGCCCTGGAAGATGTTCCCCTCGGAGAGCCCGGTGATCCGCTCGATGTCGGCCGGCGTCAGCACCTGGCGGTGCCGAATGATCGAGCGAATGTTCGGCGCGTACCGCTCGAGCGTGTCGATCACCGCATCGCCGAACGCCTCGCGCTTCTCGTCGGTCCAGCCGCCGTTCAACTTGTACGGCGCGTACTGCACGAAGATGCTCATCACGTGCTTGCCTGGCGGCGCCATCCCGGGGTCGATCATCGATGGGATCACGATGTCCATGTACGGATTGCGGGAGAACTCACCGTACTTCGCGTCGTCGTACGCGCGCTCGAGGTACTGGACACTCGGACTGATCGAGACGGCGCCACGCAGTGCGTTCGCCATGAGTGGCGACCGATAGCCACCATTGTCTTTCAGGAACGAGAAATTCGGCAGGGCATCGAGCGCGAGGTTGACTTTGCCTGACGAGCCGCGGAAGCGGAAGTTCGCGATGCTCGAGACGAGGTCCTCGGGGAGCTCCTTCGACTCGACGAGATCGACGAACGTGCGCCGCGGATCGAGGCCGGACACGACGATGGGTGCGGAGAGCTCATCGCCGTTCGCGAGTGCGACGCCGGTCGTCCGGCCGCCCTGCACGAGCACCCGCGCGACCGCGGCGTCCGTTCTGACTTCCGCGCCGAAAGACTGCGCCGCCCGGGAGATCGACTCGCTGATCGCGCCCGTGCCACCCTTCTGGAAGCCCCACGCGCGGAAGGCGCCGTCGATCTCGCCCATGTAGTGGTGGAGCAGCACGTACGCGCTCCCCGGAGAGCGTGGCCCGAGAAACGTGCCGATGATGCCGCTCGCCGACTTGGTCGCCTTGAGCGGATCGAACTCGTACCACTCGTCCAGGTAGTCCGCGCTGCTCATCGTCATGAGCTTGTAGAGCGCGTGGAACCGGTCGGCGCCTAACGATCGGAAATGACCGCCCAGCTTCATGAGCCCGCGCAGATCGGACGGGGCGAGCGACGCCGGGTCCGGTGGCACCATGCCGAGGATGGGCTTCACGGCCATCGCCATGTGGTGCATGAGGTGACCGAACCGAGACGCCGCCTCGGCATCGCGGGGCGAATGGCGCGCGATCTCGCGGCGGGTCTCATCCGCATCGGACCAGCCGGCGAGATAGTCGCCGTGGTCGAGCGGCGTGACGGTGCTCTCGAGCGGGAGGATCTGCAGCCCGTGTGCGGGCAGATCGAGGTCGCGGATGATCTCGGGCCGGAGCAGGCTCACGACGTACGAGAACACCGAGAACTTGAATCCCGGAACAACCTCCTCGGTGACGGCCGCGCCGCCAACGAGGGGTCGGCGCTCGAGCACCACGACCTTCTTGCCGGCGCGGGCGAGGTATGCCGCGGCCACGAGGCCATTGTGTCCGCCGCCGATGACGATCGCGTCGTAGCGGCCGTTGCTCTTCGAAGTCGTCGCGGAGCTCATGCGCGCTTCCGTTCGGGGTCGTAGAAGGGAAGCTTGCGAACGACCGCGTCCGCCTGCTCGCGATGATGTTCCACCGTCACCTCGATCTCGACGCGCGTGCCGGGCTCGTAGTGCGGTGCCTGAAGGTGAGCGAGTGCCAGCGACCGCTTGAGCAGCGGCGACCAGCAGCCGCTCGTGGCATAGCCAATCTGCTCGCCGTCGCGATACACCGGCGCGCTCGCGCGCCAGGCAACGTTAGGCAGGTGCGGCGGCAGGCCGCGCGCCGCGTACAGTCGCTCGAGCGACTCCCAGTTCACCTCGATCCCGACGAAGGCCCAGGCCTGCTTCCCTGTCCGCGCTTTCCGCAGCGCGCGGCGGCCGTTGTACGGACCTTTGTCCAGATTCACGGTCCACGCGAGGTTGATCTCGTCGGGGAACGACTTCTGGTCCTCGATGAGCGCGTGGTGGGCGGAGAAGTAGTCGACGTCGAGCATGACCAGGCCGGCCTCGATGCGCGCGAGGTCGAGTGCCCAGATGCCAGCCGGCGTGATCCCGAACCCTTCCCCGCACGCCATCAGCGCATCCCATAGCGGAACCGCCCGCTCGGCGTCCACCCAGATCTCGTATCCGAGGTCGCCGGTGTAGCCGGTGCGAGAGATCGTGACCGGGATGTCGTGCATGGTGGTCTGCACGAGTCGGAAATACTTGAGCTTTCCCAAGTCGGCCGGCGTGAGCTGCTGAAGGATCGTGCGAGACAACGGACCTTGCAGCGCGAGGGCGCCGGTGCGCGCTGACACATCCTCGATCGTCACGTCCATCCCCACGGCGTTCATCGCCAGCCATCGCATGTTCGGCTCGGCGCTCGTGAGACGGTACGTGGCGTCATCCAGGCGGCTGACGGTGCCGTCGTCGATCACCTTGCCGTGCGCGTCACACCAGGGCGTGTAGAGGACCTGGCCGACGGCGCACTTGGTGACGTCCCGCGTGACCATCCGATCGAGGAGCCGAGCCGCGTCGCGGCCGCGAATCAGGTACTTGTAGAGCGGGGACACGTCGAACAGCGCAGCCGCGTTGCGCACGGCGGCGTACTCGCGCTCGGGGTGTGGGTCGTAGGCGCTCGCGACCTGGTGGCCGGCCCAGCGTCGCCAGGTCTGCGCGCGAACGAGCGGAGCCGTACGCGGGTGAAACGGCGTGGTTTTTAACATGGAGCAAAGGTACGAACTGAAGCAGGGACTGGGGACTAGGCGGCAGGCGACCGGCGACCGGCGACCGGCCATGCGAAAGGGAGGCTTCTACTGGCGAGAAGTCTCCCAATCTGTCGGCGATCCCCGATTTATTCCGTCCCCAGCCGACCTGCCGCCTGCCGCCTGCGGCCTGCCGCCTATTGTGGCGTTATAGCGAAGTCGATCAGGACTTCGTTCACGAAGCTCGCTGAAATCTTCTGGCCGTCCTTGCGATACGTCCGCTTGAGGACGGTGAGCGTCCCTTCCTTCGTTTCCGACGCCGTCGCCGCGGGACCGAGCAGCGTTTCGACCTCATCCAGCAGCAGGCCCTTTCTGAGCGAGATGTACGCCTTCCCGGATCCGCTGCCTGACGAGGCGGCGGGGGGCGCCGTTCCGAAGTCGACGTACTGCGCCAGCGCGCGCATGAGCCCGTCCGGAGTCAACGCGTCGCCCGGAATCCCGTTCCGATAGCGCACATTGAACCGGCTCCCGCTCTCGACGCGCTTCGCGCGCAGGTTCGCCTCCATCACCGATTGCGCCTGATGCGCTTCCGCTGCGGCGCGGGCGTTCTCGCGTTCGCGTTCTTCACGCAGGCTCGCGAGCTCCTTCTCGAACTGCTTCCGTTTCGTGGGACCCGGCGCGTGCTTGATCGAGTCACGCAGCGCCTTCTCGGCCTTGGTCTCGCTCTGGTTCACCACGCTCACGTCGGTCGACGTGTTGTCGCCGAACGTTCCGTAGCCACCGCCGCCGAGCTGAAATTCGATGTGCGAGTTTTTCTTGACGACGACCTTGGTGACCATCACCTGCTGGCCGATCTTGAGGGCCGTCGAGTTGTCCTTGAGGCGCTGTGCGACCTCACGGAAGTCGATGGGGGTCTGGTCGAGCGGATAGACGTCCACGCCTTGCTGCGTCGCCGGCATGTCGATCTTGACGGCGACCACTTTACCCTCGAACGCCTGTCGTAGCACAGCTTCGTTCTGCGCCTGAAGCGGTGCTACAAATGCTATCAATGCACTGGCCGACATCGCGGCCACTATCGAGATACGCATCGGAGCTCTCCAAATAGCCCGTTGCTGTGAATTGAAGCGACTGGTTTCAAGCGATCTGACCCCTTGAAACGCCTTGAACGCTTGAAACGACCATAACGAGGAATCTGAGGATAGTGTTTCCGCTTGGCATGGGTCGTTCGACTCACCGCCGGCGTCGGGAATCCCATTGGCCGGATGTTACCGGCGGCTGTCCGACGCGCCGCCTCCGCTGGGTGGCCCAATGTGGCACGTTCAGGCACCTTACAACCTGAGGCCCACACAATGCTCACCATAGATGGAGTGCCGCTCTCCCAGTCCGCCCTGCTCGTGATCGACGCGCAGGACTCGTTCAAGGTCGACCCGAAGTGGGAGCGTCGTAACAACCGCAACTTCGAGCGCCACGTCTCCGCCCTCATCGACGCCCACCGCGGCGCAGGGCTTCCGGTGTTCTTCTTCCTTCACACCGACGGCGACCCGGGTTTCGAGCGCGACGGCCCGCACCTCCGCTTGATGGATTTCATCCACGTGAACCCCGGCGAGCCCGTGATGCTCAAGGACACGCGGAACGCCTTCACGAGCACCACGCTTCAGACGCAGCTCCTCGCGCTCGGCGTTAGGCGACTCGCGATCACGGGGATTCAGATGGAGCAATGCTGCGAGACCACGGCGCGCGTCGCCGCCGATCTCGGCTACGCGGTGGACTTCGTGATCGACGCGACCATGACCTTTCCGATCCGCAACTGGGACAGCCCCGGCGAGGAGCTCGGCGTCGAGGCCGTCGAGGAGCGGACGGTCTATGCGCTCCGCAAGCGGTTCGCGCGCATCGTGAAGACCACGACGCTGGTGGACGAGCTCGAAGCGCTCACGACGTCCGTTCCGGAACCTGCCTACTCCATTTGATCGCCATGAACCACCAGACACCTCGGCGTATCATCTTCGCGTTGTTTCCGGGCTGCGAGATGCTCGACCTCGCGGGGCCGGCGCAGGCGTTTTACGAGGCGAAGGTGCTCGGCGTGCCGTATACACTCTCGTACTGCGCGCCGACGCCCGAGGTGCCGTCGGCGCAGGGGCTCAGGTTGAGCGGGCTCGAACCGCTGCCTCACGTTCGACCGGGCGACCTGATCATCCTGCCCGGCTATCCCACGCACACCATGCCGGTACCGGCCAAGCTCGTCGCCTGGCTGCGCGACGTACACCGGGCCGGCGTGGAGCTGTGCTCGGTGTGCACCGGCGCGTTCGCGTTAGGTGAGGCCGGCGCGCTCGATGGCAAGACGTGCACCACGCACTGGAAGCGGGTGGCCGAGCTCAAAGCCCGCTTTCCCCGCGCGCAGGTGGTCGGCAACCGGCTGTTCGTCATCGATAACGGCATCGTGACGAGCGCCGGCATCGCCGCGGGTATCGACATGGCGCTCGCGCTCATCGAGCGCGACGCGGGACCGCTCGTTGCCGGCGAAGTGGCGCGCGAGATGGTGGTGTACATCCGGCGCGACGGGGCACATGACCAGGAGAGCGTGTACCTCGACTACCAGACGCACCTGAGCCCCGGGATCCACCAACTCCAGCAGCATCTCGTCAGCAACCCCGGCTCACGCGAGACGCTCGGCCAGCTCGCGCGGATTGCCGGGATGAGCGAACGGAATCTGACGCGCGTGTTCAAGCGGGCAACCGGCATCTCGATCCACGACTATCGCGAGCGGCTTCGCGTGGAGCGCGCTCGAGACCTGATGAAGAACCCGATGTTGACTCTGGACGCGGTCGCGGCTGCGTGCGGGTTCGCTGATGGGCGCCAGCTCCGGCGTGTCTGGGCCGCGCGCTTCGGCGCGCCGCCCAGTGCGAGTCGGGTCAGTTTCCGAGCCGTGCCTTGAGGTCTTGAGCAGCCGCGAGGTGCACGACGATGTGCGGGCGAACGTCGTTCTGTAGTGCGGTGCGCAACGCAGCTTGCTGCGCTTTGGCGATGAACGCATCGACCAGGGCCAGCGTACGCTGATGCACGTCGACCTGGAGCGACATGTAGTGGAAGCCGAAGTTGGCGGCGCCGAGCCCGGCGATGCCGTCGATCTCCGAATCCTGCAGCCTCTGCAGCGCGTCACTCGGGACCGTGGGCGTGATGTTGAGCTGGGCCGCCAGCGATTCCAGCTCCGCCTCGATCGCGTTGTGCTCTGCCAACATGATTGTCGCGAACGACTTCACGTCAGCGTTCGACGAGATCTGGAGAGCGAGCTGGCCCGCCTGGAGCTCGGCGCGATTGGCCTCTTGCATGAGCCCAATAATGTCGGCGTCGGATCGCGCCGAATTGGCGATCCCGCCGGCGGTTTCCTTGGGATCCGTGGGACCACTGCTGCCGCCCTCTTTGCAGGCGTACACGGCGAAAGCAGAGACGACGAGGGCAACGGCGGCGGCGGAACGTCGCAGATGGCGATGCATCGTTACGGCTCCGGAGGTGGTTCACAGCCGATCGCACGCATCGCGACCCGTCACCATTATAAGTGCGGGTACAGCGTTGCAGCAGACCCAGCTTTCGTCTACCACCGACCGTTCCGTATTCTTCGCCGCGATCGATCCGTCGCGATCCAATGTCTCCAGTCAAATAGTCCGCATGCGTCCAGTTCTCGCACTCACGATCTGCCTGTTTCTCGCCCCACGCGCCTCCAGCGCGCAGGGAGCGTTGTCTCCCCAACAGACGCTCGGCCGAGACATCCTGCGAGAGCTGATCGAAACAAACACGACGTACTCCAGCGGCAGCACGACGAAGGCGGCCGAGCTGATGGCGGCGCGGTTTCGGGCCGCCGGGTTTCCCGCAGCCGACATTCAGATCGTCGGGCCGGATACGGGCCGCGACACGAAGGACAAGAACCTGATAGTGCGGTATCGCGGGCGGGGAGCCCGGAAGCCGATCCTGCTCATCGGGCACCTCGATGTCGTAGAAGCCCGGCGCGCCGACTGGGAGCTCGACCCGTTCAAGCTCACGGAACGCGACGGCCACTTCTACGGTCGCGGTACACTCGATATGAAGAACGGCGCCGCGGCGTGGGTCGCGGCACTGCTGCGAATGAAGCGGGAAGGCATCGTCCCCGCTGGTGACTACATCCTCGCACTGACGGCGGGCGAGGAAGGCGGCGGCGGGTACAACGGCATCCAGTGGCTGCTGGCGCATCGGCGAGATCTGCTCGACGTCGCCTACGCGCTGAACCCCGACGCCGGCGGTGGCGAGCTGCGCGACGGGAAACCGGTCTCGTTCGACGTGCAGGCGGCCGAGAAGGTCTTTCAGTCGTATCGGCTCACCGTGCGGAATCCCGGTGGGCACAGCTCGCTGCCGGAGAAAGACAACGCCATCTACCGTCTCGCGGCCGCGTTAGGACGCGTGGGCGGCTACGAGTTTCCGTTCGAGCTGAATGCCATCACACGCGCGTACTTCGAGCGAACCGCGGCCCTGGGTGAGGGCGAGCTGGCCGCCGACTCGAAGGCTGTCGGCGCGGGCGGTCGTGTGGATACGGCGGCCGCGCAGCGGCTGGCAAATCGATCACCGTTCTACAATGCCCTGCTCCGCACGACCTGCGTGGCGACGCTGATCGAAGGCGGTCATGCCGTGAACGCGCTGCCACAGCGCGCGATGGCGACGATCAATTGTCGCATTCTTCCGGGCGTCGACCCGGCGAGCGTCGAGCAAACCATTCGACGTGTCGTCGCCGACACCGCCGTCGCCGTGACGCGCGCCGATACCGCGAGACCGAGTCCGCCCTCGCCGCTGCCGGCGTCGCTCGAGCAGACGATTCGTTCAGTGTCCGGGTCGATCTGGGGACCCGTACCGCTCGTTCCCACGATGGAGACGGGCGCGACCGATGGCCTCTTCCTCCGGAACGCCGGCATCCCCGTGTATGGCGTGAGCGGGTATTTCGCCGACCCGAACATTCCTGCGGACACGCGTGCGCACGGACTCAACGAGCGGATCGGCGTGAAGGCGTTCTACGACCAGCTGGAGTTCACCTATCGGCTGCTGAAGGCAATTGGCGAAGGGGGCGCAGTGTAACCTCTGCGCCTCCGGACATCTCTCTCAGAGTCTCACGAGCGTTTCGATCATCGGCGTCCACGCGGCCATCTGCGTTCGCGCCGTCACGTCCGACAGGACCAGAAACGCCGCATTCACACCGCGCTTCGGCACGCGAATGGGGATGATGTGTGCGCTGATCCAACGGCGCGGTTCCCCGAGCGGCGCGATCTGGATCTCATCTTCGCGCACGTTATCCTCGGTGAGCAGTGCGCGCGTGATCGCCCACTGCAGCGGCTCCAAATGATCGATACGAAGCGATCGCGCGGCCGCGTTCGCGAACACGACCTCGCCGTTGGCGTCGACGACCAAGAGCCCCACCGGGATATGCTCGAGGAGGTCATCGATGACAGGTGGACTGATCGCAAGCGCTTCGGCGATGCGCGAGAACGGCTCGGCGTTTGTGGGTGTGAGTGTCGTCGCCATTGGGTCTCCTGAACTGGTCGTGACGCAGCGTAGCGTCGGCGTGGTCGCCAGGCAGTAGGAGACTCGCCGCGTCTGCATCGGGAGATCCCCGACGAAAAGCCAAATGGAAGAGACCGGGTACGGTGAACCCCGACTCGCCATCACCGTCTACCCGACTGACCTTCCGCGCGGCAGCAGGCATTTATCGCCGCATGATGCAGACACTCCTCACTCGCTCGCCGGCCGACGCGACGCTGCTCGACTCGCCGATTCCGGTTCCCGGGTCTCCCGAAGAGCTGCGCGCGTTCGCCGAGCTCCAGCGAGGGCTCGAGCCGATGTTCAGTCGCGTGTTCTCCAACCCGGAAGCGCCGCGGACCGTCGTCGTGATCCCGAGCATGTCGCTCGATCATGAAGAGTTGGCGAAGCTCCGAGGCGCGTCACGATACGAGGAGCGGTTTCTCTGTCTGCTCATGCTGCTGCAACTGCCGGCGACGCGGATCGTTTACGTCACGAGCGAACCGGTCGCCCCGCTGATCGTCAACTATTATCTGGGGCTCGTGCGCGGTGTCGAGCCGCGGGATGCACGCGACCGACTGACGATGCTGACGTGCGACGATCCCTCGGCGGCTCCGCTCACGGAGAAGATTCTCCCACGCCACCGGCTCGTCGCAACAATCCGGGATCTCATCGACGATCCTGGATCATCGCACCTCACGTGCTTCACCGCGACCGCACTCGAGCGCACGCTCGCCGTGCGACTTGGCATTCCGCTCTACGGCTGCAACCCGGCGCTCTGGCAGCTCGGCACAAAGAGCGGGAGCCGTGACGTGTTCCACCGGGCCGGCGTGCTCGCCCCGCCAGGCTACGAGCATCTCCGCGGAGAGGAGGACGTGATCCGCGCGCTCGTCGATCTCAAGCTGACGCATCCGGCGGTGCGACGCGCCGTCATCAAGCTCGAGGAGGGGTTCTCGGGCGAGGGCAACGCCATCTTTTCGTACGACGATGCGCCGTCCGGCCGGGGCCTAACGCGATGGATGCGTGACGTGCTACCGCGGCGCGTGCGATTCGTGGCGCCGGGCGAGCGCTGGGCCACGTACCGCGACGAGCTTGCCCGGCTGGGCGGCATTGTCGAGGCGTTCGTCTCGGCGACCGAGGTGCGATCGCCATCAGTACAGTGTCGAATCGACCCGAGCGGCGCCACGCAGATCATCTCCACCCACGACCAGGTGTTAGGCGGCGCGAGCGGCCAGGTATATCTTGGATGTACGTTCCCCGCGGATCCCTCGTGTTGCCCGGGGCTGCACGCGGCAGCACGGCGCGTCACGGACGTCCTGGCAAGCGATGGCGTCATGGGCCGGTTCGGGGTGGACTTCGTGTCCACGCGGGTGCATAACGAGTGGCGCCATCACGCCATCGAGATCAACATCCGGAAGGGTGGAACGACGCACCCGTTCCTCACGCTCCAGCTCCTCACGGATGGGACCTACGACTCGGCAACCGGACTCTTTTGGACGAAGGCGGGCCGGCCATGCTTCTACGTCGCGTCCGATAACCTGTGCGACCGGTCGTACACGGCACTTACGCCGCAGCGCGTGATCTCGGCCGCGGCGAGGCTTGGACTCGCCTTCCATCCGGGCACTGAGCGCGGCGTGATCTTCCACCTCATGGGCGCGCTGCAGGAGTTCGGGAAGCTTGGCGCCGTGTGCATCGGGCGGACGCGTGAGGACGCGCAGGATCTGTTCACGGAAACGATCGCCATGCTGGGCCGAGAGGCCTCGCTGATGGCGCCGCGACTCATGCCAAACGCATCGCGCACGCGGGGCCGGGTCGACGATTCGTCCCCCGGAACGCCGGCTGGCCCCTCGGCATAACGCGGTGCCTTCGAACCCCTGTAATATGAGGTAGTCGTCGCCTGTCACCTCCTCCTGGAGCTCGCGATGCGCCTCTCGTGTCCGGTCATTCTCGTGCTGGTGTCGGCTTCGGCCGCCGGCGCGCAGTCCGCGCCTAACGGGTATCCGGTCAAGCCCGTTCCTCTCGCCGACTCCGTGGAGATCGCGCTCGCGGCTTCGGCGGCACCGCCGGAGCTGTCGAATCAGGCCACGGTGTACGCCGTGCGAGACGGTCAGGTGCTCACGCTGCGGCGCGGATCGAACGGCTCGGCGTGCGTGGTCGCGCGCGATCTCCACGGCGGAAGCCTTTACCCGATCTGCTACAACGCTGAAGGGGCGCGCACCGTGCTCGCGCGAGAGCTGCTGGAGGTCCGGCTTCGCTCGTTAGGTGCGACGGAAGACTCCGTCGAGCGCGCCGTGGCAGCCGGCTACGCGAGTGGCCAGCTCGAGACGCCGAAAGCCCTCGCGATGGCGTACATGATGTCGCCGCGTCAGGTGCTGTTCTCGAGCCCACGGCCTGAGGGCCGACGCGTGGGCGCGTGGCACCCGCATCTCATGTTCTTCATGCCAGGCGCGACGCCGGCGATGTTCGGGCTGGCCAGGGAAGACGCCGAGCCGATCGCCGTGAGCGCGTCTGGGACGCCGAGGGCCGAGGTGGTGGTGAAGGTCCAGAAATGGTCGGATGGTACGCCCGTGGCGGGATCGGCGAAAGCGCCCTGACCTGCCGTCGAACGGTACGTAAGGGGTCAGAGTCCTAATGCATCGTTCCAACGCCTGGCGTTGGAACGATGCATTAGGACTCTGACCCCTTACGTACCATCTTAGGCGTTTACGGTTCGTCATCTCTGCGCATGGAGAGTGATGAGGGTGTTCGTTAGCGCACCGAATCGTTCGAGATGGCTCGTCACGGCTGTCGCGTGTATCGCCGGTCTCACCTCGGCTGCCTGTGCGTCGGCACGCATCAGGAAGGAGAACGCGCTCGCCCTCGCCGCGGCCGATGCCAAGGTCCTCGAGGGATGCTACGACTGCCTGCAGGACGCGCGGCACACGTTCGAACGACTCGCGGCAGGGAAGAAGTCGAAGGACGCGCCAGCCATTGCTGCGCGACTGTTCGAGACTGACATCCTGATCGCGCTCCGCGAGAAGGAGTTGGGGCTGGACTCGCGCGGAGCCATGGAGCGGGCGTCGACCGTCGCGCCGCGAGTACCCGTGAGCTTCGAGGCCAGCCGCGTGATCGCCCTGGCCGACCGTGCCCTTCCCGACGGCAACGCTTACCCGCTCGAGGCAACCGCCGCGCTGCTCCGAAGGAACAAGCAGTTCGTCGACAAGCTCGACGCGGAGCTCGGGTGGATCGAGCAGGCTCCGCTCACGCCCGCCGTGCGGAAATACATCGCGCTTGCCGTCGATTGCTCGTACCCCGATCGCTACAAGGAGCGTGGCGACACGACGAATCCGTTGGAGCGACGACGTGAGGTGCCGATCAACGCGCCGCCGCTCGTCGCCTATCGCGCCGCGAACTGCGCGAAGGCCGATACACTCGGTCTCAAACGAGTGCTCGCGGCGGTACCACACTTCGATGAAGCTGCGTACGCGCTGGGCAACGTCGTCGTGTGGTTCTCGGGCGAAACGGGCGGTGATGACGCCCGGAAGTACTACGCGAGCGCCTACGCCCGATTCCCTCGCGCTGCCGGCGTCACGTTCATGTCGGGGTGGCTCAACCTGAATGTGGGTGACTGTCGGGAAGCGATTCGGTATTTCGACGAGACGGTCGCCATGCAGCCCGAGCACGAGCGCGCGATCCTGCAAACGGCGATCTGTCAGTCGACGCTGCACGAGGATTCCGCGGCCATCGCGACGACAACACGATTCATTGCGCTCGAGACGCCAGACATCGCGACGGGCTATTACTGGCGCGCGATCAGCCGGCTGCGTCGCAAAGAGCTCGAGATGGCGCGGAGCGACATCGAGCTGGCGAAGGCCCGTTCTCGAGCGGCCGAGGTGCTCACGGCGGCGGGAATCATCGAGTTCGAGCAGGCTGATTTCACGATCGCGGAAACCGACCTTCGCGGTGCGCGCGCCGCGCCGAAAGGCGACGAGAACTGCAACGCGGGCTTCTACCTCGGCAGCGTCCTGACCAAGCGCGAAGCATGGGCGGAAGCGGCTGCGTCGTACGACTCTGCGATGGTGTGCTACGACGACAAAGCGAACGTCATCGCGGCGAAGATCGAGCAGGTGCGTCAGAGCACGCGTGGGAGCGCGGAGTTCAGGGCGAAGCGGATCGCGTCGTTCGAGTCAGACCTCGCGGACCGCCGGAAGCGGAACCAGACGTCCGCGTTCAACGCAGCGAGCATGAACGCGCGTCTCGGCAACTTTGCGCGGGCGGAGGAGCTGCTCACGGTTGCGGCGCAGTCGCCTGACCTGGCGGACCAGATCGCGAAGCTGAGAGAACAGCTCGCGCAGGCATCGCGGCATCAATTGACGCAACCTTAAGCGCCCATTTAGCAGTCGAGCAGTATGATGGGTGCTCCGCCGTATATCGCGTCGACCTCCAACGAGAGGTAGCCATGCGTGCTTCGGCCGTAATTTCCTGCGCGATCCTGCTCATCGCGTGCGCGAAGAAAGAGCAGAAGGCAGCCGATACCACTGCTGTCGCAGCACCCGCCGCGGCTCCTGTACCCGCTCCAGCGCCTGCACCCGCCGCGACGTTGTCACTCGCTGACCTGGCCGGGAAGTGGACTGCGCAAACGCGGGCCGAGAACAATGACAGCGTTCTCGTTACCTCGACGATCACGGCAACTGCCGACACGACCGGCTGGACGATCGCCCTGCCGAAGCGACCCGTGATGCCGCTTCACGTTTCACTGAGCGGCGACAGCCTCCTGTACTCGACGGGCTCGTACGAGAGCGTGCTCCGCAAAGGCGTGCAGGTGTCGACCAGCGGCGTCCTGCACAAACAAGGGGACAAGCTGGTCGGGATCAACCTCGGTCATTACAAGGTTGCGGGCGCCGATTCGGTCCGACGTTTCCGCATGGAGTTGACCAAGCAGCCGTAGCCCCGAGCCCGAGCCGGGCCACGGTCCCATCCAGTTTCAAAGGGTCAGACCCCTCGAACCGGTCGGTTCAAGGGCTCTGACCCTTTGAAGATGAAATCGACTCTGACCCCAATTACTTCGCAGTATCAGGCACGAACTTGAAGTCGTACTCCAGACGAATGGTATCGGCGACGCTCAGCACCACGGGAACCTTCGGCTGCTCGAGGCCGAAATCCTTGAACGTGAACGCAGTCGTCGCGCTGCCGACGATGCCGTTCCCCTCCCCGCGCGCGGTCACCTGCCAGGTAGTCGGATGCGTCGCCCCATGGACGGTGAAGTCTCCGCGCACCGAGAACGTCTGCGATGAACCAGGCGCGATCGGCAGCAGCAGGCCCTCGAGCGCCACCGGCGCGAGCTCGGCCTGCGGGTACTTCGACGTTTCCAGCGTGGCGCGGCGAAGGTAGTTGTCGCGGCGGGCCTGGTCGCTCTTCAGCGACGCCAGGTCGATAGTGATCTTGGAACCGTCCTTGACGACCTTGCCGTCAGGCCCGATCACGATCCGTCCCTTTACGTCGTTGGTCGCCCCGATGGCGTCCTTCGGAAGATCGAACCCCGCGAGCTGTTCCCGCACCCGGTATCGCGCTTCGTTACCGTCAGGCGCGACGATGTAGCTCTGGCCCGAGGGGCTCGCGGTCGACGCTGACTTGGCCTGAGCCGAGAGGCTGGCGGCGGCGGCCACGAACGCAAACGGGGCGAATGACAACGACTTCACGCGCACGGATCTCCGGAAAAGGACTATCGGTTGTACGGTTGCCGCAGCACTTTCGCTAGGGTCGCGCGTAAGCACCGTACACCTGTCCGGGAGCTGGCCGTCTATGGAAAGCGTCGTCGCCGCGCTGCTACGGGATTTCGAGAGCGGGAAGCTGACGCGCCGTCAGCTCGTCCAGACCCTCGCCCTCATGGCAGTAGGGTCGCCGGTGGCGTCCGCCGTTGCGCAGAGTGTGGCTACGAAGCCGGCCACGCCGGTCGGGACGCCCTGGAAGACGGTGTGGCTCGACCACATCTCGTTCCAGGTCTCCGACTACAAGAAGAGTGTCGACTTTTACACCGACCTGATGGGCTGGAAGGTTCTGAACGACACCGGCGCCCAGGCGGCGATCGACATCAACGGGATCGGCGGCATCATCATCCGCAACCGACGGCGGCAACCCGATGCGGGGGCAGGAGCGGCGAATCCGCCAGGTGCTCAGCCGGCCCGACCCGACTCGGCAACCAGTGCCGGGGGCGGGGCGGCGGCACAAACCTCGCGGCCGCCAGTCACGGCCGTAGTCGACCACATCTCCTGGGGGATCGAACCGTGGGACACGGAGACGGTTCGAGCCGAGCTGCTCAAGCGGGGCCTAACGCCGCGCGAAGACACCGGCAATCGCGGGTCCATGGAGACGTCGGCGTTCAAGAGCTTCCACGTGAAGGATCCCGATGGCTGGGATCTGCAGATCAGCAACCAGACGAAGGACAAGCACGAGCTGTGAGCCTGACCCTGTAACCAACCAGCCCGCGAGTGGGTCGGATGAAGAGATTGCTTGCGGCCGCCGCGATCCTGGCGGCAGCGGTTTCGTTCGAAGTCGGTATGCGCATGAGTGAGGCGGCCGCACACGCGGCGCCAGCCGCTGCTCCGTCTCGGCCGGCCGCTGCACCGGTCATGCCGGCGTCACACCCGCACGAAACGCCCCGTCCCGCGCGGCCCCGGCGCGGGCGACGCGGCGACCCGGCGACGTATACGCGGGCGCAGCTCGACGTCCTCAACGACGTCCTCGACGCGTACTGCATCGACTGCCACAGCAACGACCTCAAGCTCGGCAACCTGTCGCTGGAAGGGTTCGACATCGGCCACGCGGACACCGCGCGCGTGAAGGCCGAGAAGATGATCCGGAAGCTCCGGGCGGAGATGATGCCGCTCGCCGGGCGGCCACGTCCGCCGAGCGACACGCTGCAGATGGTGGCGAACGCGATCGAGCGCGTGATCGACAAGGCGTCGGCACCCATCGCGGGTTCGCGCACGTTCCAGCGTCTCAACCGGCCCGAATACGAGAACGCGGTCCGCGACTTGTTGGGCGTGGACATCAACGCTGCCGACTACCTGCCGCTCGACACCAAGAGCGCGAACTTCGACAACATCGCGGACGCTCAGCTGCTGTCCCCCACGCTCCTCGAGGCGTACCTGAACGCGGCGGCAACGGTGAGCCTCCTGGCGGTCGGCGACAAGAACGCGCCGACGACGCTCACGACCTACCGCGTGTCGCCGTATATCTCGCAGCACCCTTGGGACCACGTGGAAGGAGCGCCATACGGAACGCGCGGTGGCGTCGTTGCGCAACACACGTTCGTGGCCGACGGTCTCTACGAGCTCCGGTTCAACGTCGCGGGCGGCGTCGGCACGCAACTCGAGGACATCGACGTTTCGATCGATGGCGAACGGGTGAGCCTGCTCAAGTACGAGGCCGGCGTCAACAAGTCGTTCGCCATGCAGGATCTCCCGTTAGGCGTCGACCTGTACAAGACCGACCCGCTGAAGGTGACCGCCGGCCCGCACAGCGTATCGGTCGCGTTCGTGAAGCGCGCTGACGGTCCGTACGAAGACCTCATCAAGCCGCACGAGTGGTCGCTCGCGTCAGGCGGTTCGGCAAGCTCCGGCACGACCATGCCGCCTCACATCATGGACCTCGGCATCGTCGGACCGCAGAACGCCGTCGGTGTTTCCGAGACGCCGAGCCGGCACCTCATCTTCTCCTGTCGCCCGTCCAGCACGGTCGCCGACACCCTATGCGCACGACAGATCGTCACGCGGCTCGGCACGAGGGCATATCGGCGCGAGCTCACGACGCACGACGTGAGCGGACTCATGACGTTCTACCGACGCGGTGCCGAGCAGGCCGGCTTCGAGGAAGGCATTCGGTCGGCGCTGCAGGCGATGCTCGCGAGCCCGTACTTCGTGTTCCGATTCGAGACGACACCCGATGACGCGACGCCGGGCAAGGACTACAAGCTGAGCGACTACGAGTTGGCGTCGCGGCTCTCGTTCTTCCTGTGGAGCAGCATCCCGGACGATCGTCTGCTCAAGCTCGCGGCGGCTGGCCGGCTCTCACAGCCGCTCACGCTCGATACGGAAGTGAAGCGGATGCTCGTCGACCCACGCGCGGATGCCCTGGCGACGCGCTTCGGCGGACAGTGGCTGCGGCTGCAGGACATCGAGAAGGTCCGCCCCGACGTGTTCTGGTTCCCCGACTACGACGAGCAGCTCGGGGCAGCGATGAAGAAGGAGACGGAGCTGTTCTTCGGCGACATCGTGCGGCACGACCGGAGCATCCTGACGCTGCTCACGGGGAACTACACGTTCGTGAACGAGCGACTTGCTCGGCATTACGGCTTCAAGAACATCTCGGGCGAGCAGTTCCGCCGCGTGACGTATCCCGACAGCAACCGCCGCGGCATCCTCGGCCAGGGCAGCATGCTGGTGCAGACGTCGCTCGCGAACCGGACGTCGCCGGTGCTGCGTGGGAAGTGGGTGATGGAAGTCGTCATCGGCATGCCGCCTCCGCCGCCGCCGCCTAACGTTCCGTCGCTCGACGAGACGACGGATGGCAAGGACGGCAAGCCGTTGACGACGCGCGAGCGGATGGAGCTGCATCGCAAGAACATCACGTGCCGCACCTGTCACCAGTACATGGATCCCATCGGCCTTGCGCTCGACAACTTCGACGTCACGGGGCGGTGGCGGTATCGCGAAAACGCCATGCTGCTCGACACGCAGGGGCAGTTGTACGACGGCACGCCGGTGTCGACGCCGGCCGAGCTGTCACGGGCGCTGCTGAAGCGTCCCACGCCATTCGTCCGTCATTTCACCGAGAACCTGATGGCGTACGCGTTAGGCCGCCGCGTCGCCGAAGAGGACCAGCCCGCCGTCCGTGCGATCGCGCAGCGAAGTGCGGAGAGCGGCTACAAGTTCTCGTCGTTCGTGATGGGCGTCGTGAACAGCCCGGCGTTCCGCATGCGCACGGCCGAGCAGCCGGTGGCGGCGGACGACAATCGCTTACAGCGTTAGGTACGACCACGAGAGGAGCTGAGTAATTCGATGCGGATCCTGGCCGGAAAGGCGATGGAGCGGCGGACGTTCCTGCGTGGTCTGGGGGCCACCCTCGCCCTCCCCTACCTCGACGCGATGGAGCCGGCGGTTCGCTCGCTCCGAAAGTTCGGTGCCGCCTCGGCGGCCACGGAGAAGACGCGGCTCGTGTGCATGGAGCTCGTGCACGGATGTGCCGGGTCGAACACGTGGGGCGCGTCGAAGCACCTGTGGGCACCAGCGGAGATCGGGCGCAGCTTCCAGCTCAATCCCGACGGCGCACTCGCCCCGCTCGATCCGTGGCGCGAGTACCTCACGATCGTGAGCAACACCGACGTGCGCATGGCGGAAGCGTTCGAGGCGCCGGAGATCGGCGGCGATCACTTCAGGTCGAGCGCCGTGTTCCTTACGCAGTCGCACCCCAAGCAGACGCAAGGCTCGGACGTGTTCGTCGGCACATCGCTCGACCAGATCGTCGCGCGCAAGATCGCCGAGGACACCGCGATCCCGTCGATGCAGCTGTGCATCGAGAATCAGGACCGTGGCGGAGGCTGCGACTACAACTATGCGTGCGCGTACACGGACACGCTGAGCTGGGCGAGCCCGACGGATCCGCTGCCGATGATCCGTAACCCACGCATTGCGTTCGATCAGCTGTTCGGCGCGGGAAGCAACAACACGGACCGAGCAGCCCGGCGCAAGGCCAACCAGAGCATCCTCGACTGGATCGTCGGCGATCTCGCGGGCCTGAAGCGCGAGCTCGGTCCGACCGATCGCCAGCGGATCGACAAATACCTGTCGGACATCCGCGAGCTCGAGCGCCGCATCCAGGCAATCGAGGCACGGAACGGAAGCGGTGAGCCGCGCGAGCTGCCGGAAGCGCCGTTAGGCGTGCCCGACTCGTTCGCCGAGCACATGAAGCTCATGTTCGACATCCAGGTGCTCGCGTTCGAATCCGACATGACGCGCGTGTTCTCGTTCAAGACGGGACGCGATGCATCGACGCGCGCGTACCCGGAGAGCGGCACCGACAAGGCTTTTCATCCGGCGTCGCATCACGGCGGGAAGGAGTCGGCGATCCTCGACTTCAACAAGATCAACCGCTACCACGTGAGCATGTTGCCGTACTTCCTCGAGAAGCTGAAGAACACGAAGGAAGGCGACAGCACCCTGCTCGACAAGACGGTCATCGTCTACGGCTCGCCGATGGCGGATGGCAACATCCACAATCACCGCCGCTGCCCGCTTTTGCTGTTAGGCAAGGGGAATGGCCGGCTGCCGGGCAACACGCATCTCAAGGCGCCTGACGCGACGCCGATGGCGAACGTGATGCTGATGCTGGCTCACCAGTTCGGCTGTAACGATTTGCGCAGCTTCGGCGACAGCACGGGCGAGTTCACACTGACGGGGTAATGTTGTCATCCGAGCGCGGTTGTCATTCCGAGCGAAGCGAGGAATCCTCACCGTCCCGACAGAGAGCCCTCTCTCGGGACCCTGAAGATCCCTCGCCTGACGGCTCGGGATGACAGACATATTCAGGAGTCCAGTAATGAACGTGCGTTCCCTCACCATCGTCGGTGTCATTGCGGCATCGAGCTCGATCGCCGCAGTGGCGTCGCGGGCGCCGGCGTCTCCGATCGCCGACGCTGCCATGCGCGGCGATGTCGCGACCGTCAGAGCGCTCATCGCGCGACGTGCCGACGTGAACGCGCCGCAGGGCGATGGGATGACCGCGCTCCACTGGGCCGCCGACCACGGCGACTCGGCGATTGCCGACGCGCTGCTGCGCGCGAAGGCGAACGTGGCGTCGCGAACTCGCATTGGCGCGTACACGCCACTGCACATCGCGGCGAGGACCGGCAGCCCGGCAGTGGTGCGCGCGCTACTGGCCGCGGGGAGTGACGTCAAGGCAACGACAACGAGCGGCGCGACGGCACTTCACCTTGCCGCGGCCGCCGGAAACCCGGACGTCGTGAAGGCGCTGCTCGCGAAGGGCGCGGACCCTAACGCGCGCGAGTCGAGCTGGGGGCAGACTCCGCTGGTCTTCGCGGCCGAGTATGGACGGGCCGCGGCGGTCGATGTGCTGATGAAGCACGGCGCGGATCCGTCGATTCGGACTCGCGTCCTGAACCTCACGGACGATGCGGCACGCGACCAGGCTGCTGAGAAAAAACGAAACGCGGTGCTCATCTCCTTCGAGCCGCCGGCCCGGCACGACTCCGCCGAAGCCGACTTCAAGAAATCTCTCGACGCGGCGAAGGCCGCCGCGCGCGCGACCGCGCCACGCACCGCGGCCGATTCGGCAAACGCCGGCCGCCAGGGTGGTGGCCGCGGAAATCAGCTGCCCGTGCGCGAACCGCGCGGACCGTTCACGCCGGAGCAGATTCAGGCCGCGATCGACTCGGGGCGCGCGGTGATGATGGCGGCCAAGCTGCCAACCGATTCGGTGAAGGAGCAGGTGGATACGCTGAACGGCGGCGTCGAGGGATACATCAAGCAGGTCGGCAGCGTGGGCGGCCTCACGGCGCTCCATCACGCCGTGCGTCAGGGCAACCTGGATGCGGCGATGGCGTTGCTGGACGGCGGCGCGAACATCAACGACACGTCGCTCGTGGACGGGACGACGCCGCTGCTCATGGCGATCATCAACGGACAGTTCGACGTGGCGATCCGTCTCGTGGAGCGGGGCGCGAACCCGAACATTGCCAGCTCGTCGGGGATGGCGCCGCTCTACGCGACGATCAACTCGCAGTGGGCGCCGCGGTCACGGTACCCGCAGCCGCAGGCGATTCAGACGCAGAAGACGACGCATCTCGAGCTCATGGAAGCGCTGCTCGCGAAAGGCGCCGACGTCAACGCGCGCATCAAGAAGCAGCCGTGGTACTTCGCGTACAACAACTGCGGGAACCCCAACTGCGGTCTGGAGAACATTGACGGGACGACGCCGTTCTGGCGCGCGACGTATGCGCTCGACCTGGACGCGATGAAGCTGCTGATCAAGCACGGCGCCGATCCGAAGCTGGCCTCTACGCCGCCGGCACCGGCCGCGCGAGCTCGCCCGGCTCGTCCGGCCGCGGGCATCGATAGTGGCCGAGCGGTGGCAGCCAAGACGGATCCGACCAAGACGGATCCGACCAAGACGGATCCGACCAAGACGGATCCGACCAAGACGGATCCGACCAAGCCGGCTACGGTGCCAGCGGCGTCGCCTAACGTCGCGAGCGCCAAGCTACCAGCCGACAAGCCGTCAACCGACAAGCCGGCGGCCGACGCGACTCCCGCGAAACCGGGCGCGGGCGGCGCGGCGTCGGACCAGCCAGGGCTTGGCGCCGGCCTTCAGGTCAAGCTCGACCCCGACATCGAGGTGCTCGCCAAGACGGCGCCGGTGGGACCGGGCGTGCTACCCATTCACGCCGCCGCGGGCGTCGGCTACGGCAATGGCTTCGCCGGAAACTCGCACCGTCACGCGCCGGACGCGTGGATGTCCGTGATGAAGTACCTGGTCGAGGACTTGCACGTGGATGTCAACGCGCGGGACAACAATGGCTACACGGCCCTGCACGGTGCTGCCGCACGCGGCGACAACGAGATGATTTTGTATCTCGTGGCCCACGGTGCCGACGTGAAGGCGGTCTCGCGCAACGGGCGCACCGTGGTGGACATGGCGAACGGACCGGTTCAGCGGCTACGCCCGTTCCCTGAGACGATCGCGCTGCTCGAGAAGCTCGGGGCGAGGAATCAGCATCATTGCGTCTCTTGTTAGGACCTTTGGTCCTAACAAGAGACGCAATGATGACTGGTAACAGGTAATTGGTTGCTCGCAGTTGAACGCCCTCGGGACGCTGTGGCCATGAGCATCCCGAGGGTGTCACATCTAGCAACCAATTACCTGTTACCAGTGAGCATAAGTCTCACATGCTCATCACACTGTTGCAGCCCGCCCTCGCCTTCCTTCCACGTCACCTTCCCATCCGCGTCGGCATCCTTGCCCAGCATCAGCTCGTTCGTGAGCGACACGAGCTGGCTCACGAGCGCCGACGCGTCCGATGCCGCCGTCGCGGCCTGAATCCGTTTCGCCAGCGCCACGATGGCATCGGCGCGCTGCACCGTGTTGCGGGCGGAAGTCGCAACGTGGTTCGCGTGCATGACCACCTCGGCCGACGCGCCCGGCGTCTTCGCCGCCAGGTCCATGTGGGTCGCGATGCCTAACGCTGATCGCTTCACGCCGTAGCCGAGGCCGGGGCCGGCCGTCACGACGGTCGGGTCGACGGCGTTGATCACGTGCCCGGCATGCAGCTTCATCGCGCCGAGGTTCTCCAGGTCGCGCGCCGCGAGCCCCGCGTGAACCGCCGCGATGCGCGCTTCCTCCATCGCGGTCGGCAGAAGGCCGAGTCCCTTGGGCGTGTCGGTGAACCCGTTCATGACATGACCGATGTGCACGCCCACCGGACCGGCAGGCACCGCCACCACCAGCGGCGCGGCACCCAGCTGACCGGGCAGCGGGGCACCGGTCAGCTTCGCGATCGTTTCGTCGAAGACGGAACGCGACGCGGAATCCGTGCTGACGACATACGTCTTGTGCCGGAACTCCTCCTCCGACATGCCCGCGTGGTGCAGAACCTCCTCGACGCCTGACGCGAGTTGCTCGCGCAGCTGCTGCTGCGCTTGCGGCGTCTTGTTTCGTGGTTCGGCGAGCTCCTTCTGAATCGAATCGCGAACCTGGGCGACCGAGATGGAGAGCTTCGCGAAAGCGACGATGTCGTCGCGCGCCGCGCTGGACATCGCGGGCGGGGGGGGCGCGGACGTCTTCTGCGCGAGCGACGGGTGCGCGAGCGCGATCGAAGCGACAACAAGTGCCAATCGCGCTCCACGCGCGAGACCCGACTCGGTTCCCTTGGCCGGTTGCGCCATGCCCGCTGGCATGCGTACGGCGACGACGCGTCCGCGTGCGCACTCCGAGTCTCCTGCGCGCAATACAACCTCCACGATCACCTTCCGCTCGCCAATCTCGGTCGCGCGGCTGCGGAGCTCGATCTCGGGGCCAAGCGGCGTCGGACGAAGGTAGTCCACCTGCAGCGACGCGGTCACGAACCGCGGCGTCGGGTCGACGCCCGGCGCTGCTCCTGCCTTTTCCATCGACGCCGCAGCGGCCGTCGCCATGGCGTGGCAATCGATGAGCGAGGCAATGAGGCCGCCGTACACGAATCCCGGCAGGGCAATGTGCTGGGGAGCAGGACGAAATCGCGCGACGGCCTCGCCTCCATGCCACTCGCTCTTGATGTGCAGGCCCTCAGCGTTCAGCCGCCCGCAGCCGTAGCAGTGGGCGAAGTCATCCGGGTAGAGATCCTGGAGCGGTTTCATCCCGAGAGATTTCGGCACTGCAGCACCGACACGCAAGCTCGCTGGCCACCCGGTGAGCACGGACCGAGTACCGCGAATAGCGACTGGAACCGATAATGCCGAGCGATGAACACGCAGCCCGACACCACCGGAGGTTTCATGAATCTCGACCGACCACCTGCCCCCGACCCCTACGCCCTGCTTCCCAAGGCACCGTCGTTCACGGTCCAGAGCCGGGATGTGCGAGCGGGCGCGCCAATCAGCGAGGCCCACATCTATAGCGGAGGGAATCGCTCACCCGAGCTTTCGTGGGGCGATGTGCCGGCCGGGACGAAGAGCTTCGTGGTGACGTGCTTCGATCCCGACGCGCCCACACCATCCGGGTTCTGGCACTGGATCGTCGTGGACCTGCCAGCGTCCGTCACGTCGCTCGCCGGCGACGCCGGCAAGGATGGTGGCTCGAACCTGCCGAAGGGGGCGTTTCACTGCCGGAACGACTATGGCGCGAAGGCGTACGGCGGTCCCGCTCCGCCGAGCGGGGACCGGCCGCATCGGTACTACTTTGTCGTACATGCGCTCGACGTCGAGCGGCTCGGGGTGGACGACAACACGTCCCCGGCAGCAGTGTCGTTCACGATGCTCGGTCACACGTTAGGCCGCGCCATCGTCATGGGCACGTATCAGGCGAAGTCGTGATTTCCTGTGGGACGTGATTGCGGGTGCCGCCGGGGCACCCGCAACGTCACCATCGCCTAGATCCGACGATCAGTCGGGTCCGGCCCCGGACGAGACGCCGGGTTGCCGTCGATGCGGTCCTTTACGTTGTCGGCCGCGTCGGTGACGCGGTCGGCAATGCCGCCCCGTGTCGCCCTGTCCGCAGCACCGCTCTGCTCACGACGTCGGTGCGCGACGTGGCGCTCGTCGTCGTAGGCCAGGTTGGTCTTCGACAAATCGACGACCACGTGGTCGTTGTCATCATCCAGCCGAGCCTGTCCGAACGGAATGAGGGCATAGTCGCGCGCGGCGTCTTTGGCGAAGTCCTTGTCGAGCGCGACCTCGAAGTAGCGAATCTGGTGTTCGCTCGTATCGAAGATCAGGTCCTCGACCTTGCCAACCTTCGACCCATCAGTGCCTCGAACGTCCCAGCCCCGAGGGTCAGGCTGGTCCTTCGGCATTTTGAAGTCGTCCAGGTCCTTGGTATGGACGAGCGTGCCGCCGGTGTCGGCATCGGCACGAACGGAAACGCGGTCGCGATCTTCTTTGGCCATCTTATTCTCCTCCAAGCAAGCGCGTCGACTCTGCTGCCCATGACGAGCCGGGATACGCCGACGCGATCGATGGGGCGGGTCTGTGCAAGGCACATTCCTCCCGTCGCCGGGCACGCTGGAGATCGGGCTTCGACACCGGCTCGCACCCGGACTCGACTGTTCTCACGTCGTTAGGACACCACGGCCAACGCTCGAGCGACGGCTCGCGTATCGCGAATGTTCGTATCTCGAGAGAGCAGACGGGCCAGAAACCCGGTCGCGTTCGCGACGGCAAACGAAATCCCCGACAGATTCCGCTCGACCGGCACGCCCTCGATTGGACGAGGATGCCCACTCGCGCCAAGCCTGACCGACCCGAGAGTCGCGTCGGCGGCCACAACGACGGCGTGACGGTCGCACGCCGGGTCCAGAGTCACGCCGACCACGTTAGGCAGTGATCCCGGCAGCCAGATGACGCTGTCGCTCTCGAACGCCGACACGACAATCGCACCCGCCGCGACAGCTTCGTCGACCACGGCGCGCAGAACGGCAGACCGCGCCGGGTTCGATGTGCCGAGGCTCAGGTTGATGAGCGAAGCACCGTTATTGGCGGCCCACGAGATGGCGCGGGCGAGCACGTCCGCACTCGTGGCCAGCGATCGGTCGAACACGCGCACTGCGACGAGGTCAATGGCCGGTGCCTTCTCGAGAATCGCCGCGGCCACCGCCGTTCCGTGACCGATGCGGTCGACGAAGTCGCCGTCGATCTCGCCGTCGCCGGCAATGCGCACGCCCGAAACTGGCACGCCGCCAATGTGCGGATTTGTGGGATGGACGCCGCTGTCGATGACCGCGACCCTAACGCCCCTTCCAGTCAGACCCGCGAATGGCGGGTCGTCGAGCGTGAACCGCCTCGCGCTCACTCCGCCGGCTGCAGCACGGCGAACAGTTCGGCGAACGCGCCACCGCGTGCGATCAGCGTGTCGGCTGCTCCGTCCTCGACGATCCGGCCATGGTTCAGGACGACCACGCGATCGGCCTGGCGCGCGGGTTGGAGGCGATGCGAGATGACGATCGTCGTGCGACCACGCATGACCGCCTCGTAGCCCGCCATCACCTGCGCCTCCGTAGCTGGGTCGACCGCGCCGGTGGCTTCGTCGAGGACGAGCACCGCCGGATCGGCGAGGAACGCGCGCGCGATCGCAAGGCGCTGACGCTCACCAGCGGAGAGTGCGCGGCCACGCTCACCAACCGGCGTGTCGATGCCCTGCGGCAACCGATCGATCAGCTCGGCCAGACCTGCAGCGCGCGCGGCAGCGGCGACATCGGCCGCGGACGCCTCGGGCCTCGCGTACCGGATGTTGTCGGCCACCGTCGTGTTGAAGATGAAAGGGTCCTGATCGACCCCGACGATATGGCGGCGCACGTCGGCCAGACGAAGGCCGCGGAGGTCGTTGCCATCGATGAGCACGCGGCCGCTCGCCGGATCGAGCTGCCTGACGAGCAGATCCGCGATGGTGGACTTCCCACCGCCGCTGGCCCCGACAATGGCCACGCGTTCGCCCGCGCGAATCATCAGGCTGGCGTGGTCGAGCACGGGCGCCCCTCGATCGTGTGTGAACGTCACGTCATCGAGCACGACCTCACCGCGCGCCGATGATAGCGGCGAAGCTCCAGCCACTTCGGTCACCTCCGGCGGCGTATCGAGGATCTCGTGCACTCGGCGGAGCGACACGCGCGCCGTGGCAATGCTGGCGTACAATCCCATGAGGCTCTGGACCGGCCCGAGCAGCCGCATCTGATAGGCGACGAACGCGACCAGCGTGCCCATCGTGATTCTGTTGTCGATCACGCGCCAGCCGCCGACGAGAAAGACGGCGCCGGTGCCGAGCGCCAGCAGGAGACCCGGGACGCCGCCGGACAGGTAGGTCAGGCGGCGCATGTGCATGAGCGAATCGATGAACGCGTCGTTCCGTTCGCGGAACCGCTTGGCCTCACGCTCCTGCGCGTTATGCGTGACGACGAGGCGCATTCCCTGCAGCGCTTCGATGAGGAACGTTCCGATGCCCGCACTTCTGTCGCGCACAGCAGCGATCGAGTCCTCGAGCCGACGCCGGTAGCGCACGAGCGCGATCACGGACAGCGGAAGCACCGCGAGGCTCACGGCGAACAGGAGCGGATCGAGCGCGATCAGGATCGCGACTGCGCCCACGAGGAATACGACGCTCCCGACCCAGGACAACGCGACCTCCGCCGCCACGCGCTGGATTTCTCCGATGTCGCTGTTGATGCGCGAGGCGATCTGACCGAGCGGCATCCGCGCGAAGAAGCGCGGCGAGAGCAGCTGGAGATGACGAAACAGCGCGAGCCGCATGTCGAACAGAATCTCGGCCGATACGCGCGTGTATCGGAGACCGCTCACGACGTTGAGGGCGAAGCTCGCGACGGTGAGCCCGGCGAACGCGAGTACTACACGCACGAGCGCGTTGGTATCACGCCCGAGCAGTGCGCGGTCGATCAGGATCCGCGTCAGGTAGGGCAGGAGGAGCGACAGGCCGGTGCCGATGAGTGACAGCACCACCACCAGCGCGAGACGTCGCCAGTACGGCGCGATGTAGCCTAACAAACGGCGGAGATCAGACTGCACGGTAGTCAATACGACTTACTGGTTACTGGGACAGGTAATTGGTTACTGGTACGGGTTATTGGTTATTGAAACCCTCGGGATGCCCGTCTCGCAGAGAGCGACATCCCGAGGGTTCTATTACCTGTAACCAATTCCAGTAACCAGTTACCTGTGTGTTGTTGTTCACCGCCCTGCGTTGGCCGGCCGAGGCGCCCCAGCCGAAGGGATGATTATGAGTCCGCTCATGTCCTGGCCGAGATCGACGGTCCGCAGCTTCTTGAACGTCTGCGCGTCGTAGACATCGATGGTGGGACCGGCGGTGTGGATGTAGAGCTCGCGCCCGTTCGAGCTTGGCGTGAGGCCCATGCGCGGCCGGCCCTCGAACTGCGTGCGCTGGGTGACGCGTCTCCCGTCGAGGTCGAACGTCCAGAACTCGTAGTTGCCCACCTGCTGGCGGAGGCCATAGGCGCGCTTTCGGCCGGGCGCGAGGCGGAAGTTCACCGGCTCGCTCGGGCCTAACGTGAAGAAGTCCACGCTCCGCTTCATGAGGTCCACGCGGGCGACGCCCATGAGCGTCCGGTGGTTCACCGGGTCGTTCGTGCGGAAGAGTCCCGTGTAAAAGCCGGGGTCCTCGTAGATGTCGTTCGGGAAAAAGAAGTTGAGCCGCCCCATGCCTTCCTCGAACAGCGTCCGGGACAGCTCCCATCGATCCACCTGCTTGAGCGAATCGGTGCTGTACACGAGGACGTCGTCGGTCGTGAAGAAGTACATGTACTCCCCGTCCGGGGAGAAAATGATCTGTGCGCCATCGCGTTCCTCGCCTTTCGGCCACGGGATCGTGTCGGTCACCGCCTTCTTCGCGAGGTCGTAGCGGAGCAGTGTCGGCTTTCCGATCTCGTAGCGATCGAGCTTCTTCGTGTAGGTCTTCACGAGCACGACGGCGAAGCGCTCGCGCGGATCGACGTTGATGCCCCAAAGGCGGACCCGCGTATTGCCTGACGAGAGCGTGAACTTGTCGATCGCTTTCCGGGTGGCAATGTCGATGACCTCGACGTGCTCGAACTGCGGATCGAGGACGTAGAAGTGCTTGCGGTTGAAGGAGAGCACCATGCTCGTCGGGATTCCGACCGAGATCGGAATGGAATCGACGACCTTCAGGTTCGACTCGTTCAGGACGAGGATCTTTTTCCCGTACGTACCGACATAAATCGTCGCGTTGCCACCCGTCTGCGCCCGGACAGGGATGACGGCGGCTAACAACGAGACGGCGCCGGCAAGAACGGCGCGCAAACCCTGAGAGCGCGAAATCACGAACGGCGCGAAATCACTGAAGGCGCGAAATACCAGACGGCGCCAGGCGCGAAATCCCAGACGGCGCATCATGGGAAAATGAGGTCGATTTTTCGCCAGTCTTTCTGGGCGGATGCGCACTTTCCCGTCCAGTCAGGGGCGTAGTTGTACAGGTCGGGCACGTGCGCAGGCCAGAAGCACGTGATGTGGCAATCGAACAGGTCCCGCTCCACCGGCTGACAGAGCCCAGCCGTCCCACCGCTCGCGTCCGTCTCCCAGCCCGGCGAGAACACGAACGTGCATCCGAGCGGAATGTGTGGACCCGACGGCGTCGTGAGCGGTCCGCCCTGGAGCGCCACCACGTCCTGGTCCGTGGTCTCCGCGATGTGGCGGGCCTTCTTGTTGATCGGCGTTAGGTGTCGCACGTGAGTTCCTCGTCCCTCGTCGTCTCTTGTCGTCTCTTGTCGTCTCTTGTCAGGCGTCGAACTGCGCCAGGTATTCCGGTCGTCGCTCCGCGAGCGTGCCGTAGACCTGGAGACACGTGTCCGTCCAGCGGCGAATCCACTCGCAGTAATGCAGGTTCGGACGCTCGCTCGCGCCGTACCGCGTGTGCGCCTCGTGATAACACCCGCCGGCACACAGCGGACGCGCCCAGCACGTCGAGCAGTCCGTCTTGTTCGCGATGTGATGCTTCATCAGGAAATCTTCCTGCTTCCCGCGATCCACGCCGCCGGTAACCGACCCGATCTTGTGCGAGTCGGAGCCGGCAAAGCGATGGCAGAGCGCGACGTCGCCATCCGTCGCCACACCCATGAGGCCAAGCCCCGCGCCGCACGGATAGGCCTTGCTCATGCCCTTGTGAATCTCCTCGAGCGTGTCACGCACGTTCGAGAAGCCGTGGTGCTTTCCGGCGAGCGCGTACTGCAGGAACTCGTCCGCGAGGCGCTGGAACTGCCCGAGCATCGCCTCGAAGCCGTCTTCCTGGATCGCGTAGTCGCGCTGCCACGAGGTCGTCACCGGCGCGAACCCGACCTCCCAGAAGCCGATCTCGTCCCGCAGGTGTCGGTAGATCGATTCGACGTCGAGATTCTGCTTCGTCAGCGTGACGCGCGCGCCCACCGGACGCCGGCGGTGCCGCTCGAGGAGCATGCGGATGTTCGGCAGGACGACGTCGTAGCTCCCCATGCCGTTGCTGAAGACGCGGAATCGGTCCTGCTGCTCGCGACCGCCGTCCATCGACACGGTGACGCCGACGTCGTTCTCGACGATCCAGTCGATGATCTCCTCCCGGAGGAGCGTCGCGTTCGTCGTGAGGCTCGTGTCGACCGTCTTGCCTAACGTGACCGCCCGCTCCTTCGCGTACGCCAGCGCCGACTTCAATACCTTGAAGTTGAGGAGTGTCTCGCCGCCGAAGAACGTCAGATGCACCATCGGCGAGTCACCCGACTCGGCGAACATGAAGTCCACGCTCTGCCGAGCGGTCTCCTCGTTCATGAAGCGCGGCTTCCGCGACGCCTCGACGATCTTGTCCTCGCCGTACTCGTAACAGTACGTGCAGGCGAGATTGCACTTGCTCGTCACGTTCATGACGAGCGTGGTGAGCGGGATTCGCTTCCGCGGCGGCGACGCGACGGGCGCCTCGACCGGCCGATCCACGAGCCGAAGCGCACGGACGTTCAGCAGGTCTTCGACCGTCGCGCGCAGGTCCGAGACCGGAAAGCGATCGCTCAGTCCGCGAACGAGCTCGTTAGGCTCGAGGTCCTGCTCCCCGAGCGCATCGAGGACCGCCACCGACGTGTCGTCAAGACGGAACACGCCCGCCGACGGCACCAGGTACACGTACGGGGCGCCATCCGCGTCGAACGCGTGGTATTCGCCTCGTCTGAGCAGCGTCATTGATCGCCCTTCCACGGCTCCCATCGCAGATAAAGTGGAACGGTGACGAGCAGCAGCGCACGGGCCTTGAGTGGCCGAGTGCCGTTGCCGTTACCCTGCCCGTTCTCGGTGTCCTGATACGTCGCGACCACCCACACATCGCCCACATTGTTGCGGTTGCGGCTGCGCTGCGGGTTGGGCCCGTCGAGGTTCGGCGTGAAGAGCCCGCGCTGATCGATCCGCCCGACGTACTTGATGTCGTCGTCGTCGTACGTGACGCTGTATTCCTCGAGACTCCACGACACGTCGACGGGGCCGATCTCCACGTCATCCTCGGTGTCCGGCTTCCCGTCGGCACCGTTGTTGTACGCGATCGCCTCGAACTGCTGGAATTGCTTCGGGAACACGGCGCCACCAACGCGCGCCATTCCGGCGGCCGGCGTCACCTTGATGCGAGAGATCCTGTCGTAGACGACGGCCGCGCTCTTGAGCGACGCGCCGGCGAGAAATAAGTCGCGTTCGCCCACCGGCGCCTTTGCGTCGACCGCCACGCGCGCGACGATCGAGTCGCCGTCCGCACGCACCACGTTGTCGACGTGTACGCCGGGTCCGAAGTCGAGCGCTGCCGCTTGCACGTCGCGCGGCAGATTCGCTCCGACGACGGTGACCTGCTGGTCCCGACTGCCGGCCTTGAGCGCGCGCGGGTAGATGCCGGCGATCACCGGACCGGCTCCCAGGCGCGAGAGCGAGACGTCCATCCCGAACTCGTCGTACCCGCCCCGGAACCACCGCCCCGAGATCTCCTGCCACCCCGGCTCGATGAACATCACTTCCCGCCACGCGCTGTCGGCCGGCGTGCCCGCGTTCGACGAGCGGCCGCGCCACTGGAATCCAGTGTAGACCATCGCCTTGCCGTCCCGGGTGACGGTCGCGCCACCGCGGGCATAACGATAGGTCGCCTTGGTGGTGAACTCATCGTCGCCGTTAGGCGACGGCGTGATCGTGAGCCGCCCGCTGAAGGCACCGCGCCCGGGTTCCGTCCCGGACAGCACCCATTCACCCTCGATGCGAGCTGGCCGCATGGTTGCAGACCATGCCGCCCAATCCGGCGTGCGGAGCGGGAATACTTTGGACAGGTGTGCGACGGCGACATCCATGGGCTCTGGCGCTCCCGCACTGTCGGGTGGCGGCGGACCACCGCGCCGGAACGCCTGGAAATCCACGAGCGGGTAATACGCCCGATGCGTCGCCAGCAGGAGGTCCCACTCGTCCTTCGTGCGCCGTTGCGAGATCACGCGTCCTAACGAGTGGCACGCGTGGCAGGTCTGCTCCGTTCGCGCATCCCCCGCGTACTTGTAGTCGATCGCGCGCCGCTCTGACTCGAAGCGCGCCGGTCGAGCTTCCGCAGGGGCGAGGCCCTGCGCATTCGAGAGGTATCTGATGATGGCGCGTGCCGTCGCGGGATCCACACGCACGTGCTGCAGCGCGACCATGCGGCGGAGTGAGATCTCCCATCCCTCCGGCGTCTTGCGCATGTACGACAGCCGCTGCATGACGCCACTGGAGTCGCGCACATGGCAGCGCGAGCAGTTCTGAATGACGACTTGGTCGTTGATCGCGAAGCCCGACGTCGTGTCCTTTCGCGCGGTAGCAGCCGCCTTCTGCGCCGGCGGTGGGTTCCCCTGCGCCCAGGCGCCATTCGCGAGTGCGACGAGCGCAAGGCCTGCGAGGCGAGTCATGGTTCGTGTCCTATCAAACGGGGACTGGGGACTAGGGACTGGGGACGCGGCCGGGATGCTTACCGGCGAGGAGGCTTGCCAGGAGGTAAAAGATTTCCCAGCCGAGTCCCCAGTCCCTAGTCCCCAGTCCCTGCTGTCCCTGGTTATACGAACGCCCGAAGACCCCGTCAAGCGAGATCGAGCACGCCCTTGCCCACCAGCACTGACAAGGCGCCGAGGAAATCCGGCAGAGGCGCCGGCGGCGCGGCGCGGTTGTAGGCCGCATAGAGCTCCGGCACCTGATCGTACATCGGCGCGAGGGCGACGATCTTCACGAGGTCCACACTTCTCAGATACCGCACTCCGTCGCGAAACGCGGGGACGAACAGATGCTCCTCGAGCTCGACCCGATCCCCACGCACCGTCGGGCGATCCGACCGTTGCAGGGTGCCCGACGGCCGTAGTCCCACCGACTCCCGGTGTCGAATCTCGTCGAACGCAGCGAGCACCGCGGGATCGCGACGCAACGCCGACACATCCGGCTCACCGTCGTCGCCGCTATCGGCCGAGGACCGTGCGCGCCAAAACTCCGTTGCCGCGTCACCCGCCACATCCCGCGACAGCTCGGCGAAGCGACGGCGGAGCGCGTCGCACATGGCGCGCTCACGGGCGTCGTACAGCTCGAGGGCGGCGGACTGCATCGAGTCGTCGACGAGGGCTGTGTGCACTACGACCGATGCGAGCCACGCCGACGACAATGCCTTCTTTATACCGTATGATGACAGCGGATCGACGAACGACGCGGCGTCGCCAACCAGGAGGATACCCGCTTCCGCGAAGCGTGTCGCGTCGTATGACGATGCATCACGCGCGAACGGGGCAGCGGTGAGTCGAGCGGAGCGGCGGCGCGATCGCACGAGCGGTCCGATCCGCTGCGCCTTCGCGAGCTCGGCATGGTACACGGTGGCGAGCGAGTCGGCTGCATCGGAGCGACGGACGGATGTGAGCGATGGATCTACCATTGCCGTCACGTAGCGTCGCGCGCGCGACACCGGCACGGACCACGCCCAGCCTCCGGGATAGCTCTCGACGAGCGTGTGCGTCTCGTCGTCGAGCATCGTCCATCCACCGCGCCGCTCCCACACGCCCACGAGCGCGAGCGTTCTGCCGGCCGGGTCGGCGCGGCGCCACTCACGCCGGGCGAGCAGGCCGGCGCGACCGGTGCAATCGAGGGTCCACCGCGCCGCAATGGAGCGTTGGCGGCCGCGAAGATCGTAGTGGATGATGCAGGGTGCGTCGGCGCCGGAACCGTGCGCGACGTCCCGCACGACCGCTCGCCGCAGGATTCGCGCGCCCGCTCGTTCGGCTTCCGCGAGCAGCAGCGCGTCGAAGCTGTCACGCCGAACCTGCCAGCCTAACGACCCGGCGCCGAACGACTCGACGCGAGGCTCGTCACTGCCCCACCAGACGGTATTGCCGGTCGCGCGCACGAAGTCGGCGGCGTCCACGGGCGCTCGCACACCGACACGGTCGAGCAATTTCCCGACGCTCGGCGGCAGCGACTCGGCCAGTGGGGGCCGGACGGGCGCGCGCGTGAGGACGACGACGCGGTGTCCATGGCTCGCGAGGAGACGTGCGGCTGCGGCGCCGGCCGGTCCGCCGCCAAGGACGGCGACGTCGACCTTGTCATCCCGAGCGAAGCGAGGGATCCTCATCGTCCCGGCCGAGGGGCGCTCTACCGCGCTCGCAGATGCTCGACGGTGTCCTCGACCAACGCGCGCAGCACGTTGCAGTCGATGGCCGCGAGCCGCTTGATGTAGACGCACGCCTTGCCGGTCGTGTGTGTCCCGAGCGCCTCGAGCAGCTCGGCACGTCGCGCCGATCCGGGCGTGAGATACAGGGTGAGATCGCGCTTGCGCGGCGAGAACCCGATGAGGAACCAGTCGACGCCCCTGCCACGCGAGCTCGTGTATCGGTAGTCGCCAAAGCCGACGATGCTCGCGCCCCACTTTTTCGGTTTCGCGCCTGTCGCCTTCTGCATGATCTTCACGACGGTGAAGCAGTCCTTCCGACGCTCTTCATCGTCCACCGCGTCGAGAAAGTCGGAGACGTTCGAGGTCGTGGTTTGGTCTTGAGCTCGGCCATTGTCGGTTCCTCGATGTGCCGGGAAACTCTGACCCGGCACCCAGCGGCGCAATAGCGTTTACGCGGCCTTCTGGCGCTCGAGCGGAGCTGCAGTCGCCCACGTCGCACCCGGCACTTCGACTTATCGGCATGGCTGACGCCGAGGAACCCGGCCTCACACCAGTAGACGCAGCACGAGACTATGATCTCGCCCTCGCCGACGGCGAAGAGGCATCGTGGACGCCGGCTCGCGCTCACCGCCGCTTCGTTAAAGCCGCGAAGAAACGGCGTGCCGTGGCTCGCCCGATACGACGACCAGGGCTTCTCGTTCGCTGACGCCGTGAGCTTCGCCGTCATGACCGAGCGTGGCATTCGCGAAGCGCTCACTCTCGACCGCCACTTCGTGGTCGCCGGGTTCCAGGCATCTGCCTAATTTTGCCAGGCCCCTCACAGGACCCTTCAACGACCGACCTCCGCGATCGCCTGCAGTTGGCGCTCGGCACCGCCTACACGCTCGAACGCGAGCTGGGCGGTGGCGGTATGTCGCGCGTCTTCACGGCACAGGAAACGGCGCTTGGCCGGACGGTCGTGGTGAAGGTGTTGCCGCCGGAGCTCGCCGCCGGCGTGTCGATCGAACGCTTCAAGCGCGAGATCGCACTGGCCGCCCGCCTCCAGCACCCGCACATCGTGCCGCTGCTCGCCGCCGGCGAGATGGACGGCGTGCCCTACTTCACGATGCCGTTCGTGAGCGGCGAGTCGCTCCGCGCGCGCGTCGCCCGCCGCGGCGAGCTGCCGATCAGTGAAAGCCTTCGGCTGCTCCGCGAGATTGCGAGCGCCTTGGCGTACGCTCATCAAAATGGCGTGGTGCACCGTGACATCAAGCCTGAGAATGTGCTGCTCGCGGGCGGCGGGCCCCGCGACAACGCAGGCTCGGGACGTCTGGCCACGGCCATGGTCGCCGACTTCGGCGTCGCCAAGGCGGTCGCAGCCGCCGCAGGCGACGGCGACCGCCCCGAGCGCGACAGCGGGAGGGACCTTCAGCATCACGTCACCTCGCTCGGCGTGGCGTTAGGCACGCCGGCCTACATGTCCCCCGAGCAGGCGACGGCCGACCCCAACACCGACCACCGCGCCGACCTCTACGCGTTCGGTGTGCTCGCGTACGAGATCCTGACGGGACAGACGCCGTTCGGCAAGCGAAGTCCGGCCGAGCTCCTCGCCGCTCACGTGACCGAACCGCCTCGGCCGATTGCCGATGCTCGGCCGAACCTGCCACCGGCGCTCGCCGCGCTCGTTATGCGCTGCCTCCAGAAGCGGCCGGCGGATCGCCCGCAGAGCGCGGGGGAGATCCTGCAGTCGCTGGACGAGATCACGACCCCCAGCGCCGGGACGACGCCAACGGGCATGCTGCCGCCAGCGACGACTCCTCCAGCGCCGCCGCCAGCGAGCGGTCGTGCCAGCGGGCGACGCAATGTGATGGCGGCGGCGGCCGTCGCCGCGACTGCCGTTTTGATGCTCGGGATGGTCGGAGTCGCGATCTGGCGAAGCAAGCATACAGCGCCTCTCGTGACCGTCGCGGATGAACGCGAGGAGCGCATCGCCGTCCTTCCGTTCGAGAACCTCGGAGACTCGGCTGACGCTTATTTCGCCGACGGCATCACTGACGCCGTGCGCGGCAAGCTCACGGCCCTGCCATCGCTCGAGGTGATCGCACGGGCGTCGTCGGTGCAATACCGTGGAACGTCCAAGCCGCCAACGGAGATCGCGCGAGAGCTCGGCGTCCGATACCTGCTCACAGGCACGGTACGTTGGGCCAAGGGCGCGGGACGCGCGAGCCGAGTGCAGGTGAGCCCGGAGCTCGTCGAGGTCCAACCGAACGGGTCGGCGGCGAGCCGGTGGCAACAGCCGTTCGACGCCGAGATGGCCGACGTGTTCCGCGTGCAGGGTGAGATCGCGAGCCGAGTTGCGGAGGCGATGCGCCTAACGCTTGGCGTCGCCGATCAGGCTCGCCTCGTCGAGGTGCCAACGCGAGATCCTGTCGCTTACGACGCGTTCCTACGCGCCGAAGCAATGTTCGCCTCCGGGGCGACCTCGGCGGCGGACATGCGGCTCATCATCGCCGGGTACGAGCGTGCGGTGACCCTCGACACCGCGTTCGCGGACGCATGGGCGCGACTGGCTGGCGCGAGAGCCCTGCTGTATGCGAACGGCGTCCCGACTCCGGCGCTGGGGCAACAGGCGCGGGAGGCGGCGGACCGGGCGCTCCGGCTCGCACCGACACGCGCGTTAGGCCACCGGGCGCTCGCGTCCTATTACATGAACGTCGAGCGCGACCCGCGACGCGCCCTGACCGAGGTGGAAGCCGCGCGAGCGGCCACGCCGAACGACGCCACGGTGCTGTCCGTACTCTCGGGGATCTATTCCGCGATCGGGCGGTTCGACGACGCGGTGAAGAGTGCGCGCGCCGCGGAACGGCTCGACCCGCGAGCCGTGTTTCCGCTGCAACAGCTCCGCACCGCGCTCTCGGCACTTCGCCGCTACGGCGAGGCGCGCGAGGTGGCCGACCGGGAGATGACGCTCTCGCCCAACCTCTCCAGCATCGAAGACAGGGTGATCGTGTCGCTCGCGGAGGGCGATCTTGCCGGCGCGCGGCGTTTCCTCGACAGCGCGTCGCAGCGCGTGAGCCAGGACGAGTTGGTGACCTACCTCGCGATCTATCAGGACCTCGGCTGGGTGCTCGACGACGCGCGACAGCAGCGACTCCTGTCGCTCGGCCCCGAGCACTTCGATGGCGATCGCGCCACTTGGTCCATCGTGCGCGCGCAGGTCTACGGCTGGCGTGGCGACTCGGCGCTCGCGCGCGTGTGGGGCGACACCGCGTCGCGCGAGTTCGGCGCTCAGGTTCGCGCGAATCCGGACGATGCGCAGCGCCACGCGTTCCATGGCCTGTCGCTCGCGTACGCCGGCAACCGTTCAGAAGCCATTGCCGAGGGTGAGCGCGGCGTGGCGCTGCTGCCGGTGGAGCGCGACGCGGTGAACGGGCCCTATCAGATTCACCTGCTCGCGCGAATCTACCTGCTTACCGGCGAACGTGAGAAAGCACTGAGGTTACTCGAGCAACTGCTGGCGCGACCGTATTACCTCTCGCCGGGATGGCTGCGCATCGACCCGACGTTCGCTTCGCTGAAAGGTGACTCCCGATTCAGCAGGCTCGTCTCCGAACGGTAATGACCAGCAGAACGCAACCCCGCTGCTAGTCACGCTCGGGTCCGGCGCCTACATTGCCGCGACCTCCGTTCCCTTCTCTTTCTTGACCACCGACCTCCGCGACCGCCTCCAGGCGTCGCTCGGCCACGCATATACCCTCGACCGCGAGCTGGGCGGCGGGGGGATGTCACACGTGTTCGCTGCTACGGAGACCGCGCTCGGGCGGTCCGTCGTCGTGAAAGTCCTCCCGCCGGATCTCGCCGCCGGGGTCTCGACGGAGCGCTTCAAGCGCGAGATCGCCGTCGCGGCGCGGCTCCAGCACCCGCACATCGTGCCGCTGTTGTCCGCGGGCGAGATGGACGGCGTCCCGTATTTCACCATGCCGTTCGTGCAGGGCGAGTCGCTGCGGGTGCGCCTGGCGCGCCGCGGCGAGCTCCCCGTGAGCGAGAGCGTCCGCATCCTGCGCGAGATCGCGAGCGCGCTGGCGCACGCGCACGAGCACGGGGTCGTGCACCGGGACATCAAGCCCGACAACGTGCTGTTTTCGGGCGACGTCGCAATGGTTGCCGACTTCGGCGTCGCGAAGGCGCTGTCGGCCTCGTCGAACGGCGACCACGGGGGTGTCACGTCGCTCGGTGTCGCGTTAGGCACGCCCGCATACATGGCGCCCGAGCAGGCGACTGCCGACCCGACGACCGACCAC
>Ga0207674_10000165_pt1 | contig 79381 bp, 77 predicted proteins | sample KBSCornC72_FD_184303 | JGI IMG/M metagenome (GOLD analysis project Ga0207674, IMG submission 184303) | Corn rhizosphere microbial communities from Kellogg Biological Station, Michigan, USA - KBS Corn C7-2 (SPAdes) (version 2) | ecosystem: Host-associated > Plants > Roots > Rhizosphere > Soil ...
CACGACTGGAGTATACAACGCATCAAAAGACGAGCTTCAATCCGAGTTGGGTGTTGCGCGGCTCGCCGAAACCCAGGCCGGGGGCGGAGCCGCCGTTTGGGCGGCTACGATTGAGACGGTTCCGAGTACTACCAGTGCGGCAAGCAGCAAGTTGAATCTTTGCATATTTTCTCCTGACAAGAGATAAGGCTGATGATGCCGAAATGCCCTGATCTTTCTGGTACCGCTTCTCGTGCAAACCCGAAAAATAGATACTTCTTTGAATGAATCAGTCCCGCACCACGGCTGGGGCAAGGTCGAGCTCGCTGGAACTTAAAGGATATTTGCGAACCGTGGCCAACCCCGCGATTAATGCCAGAGAGGAAAGAAGCATTGTAGTCGGGAGGCCGTATTTTGTCGCCAGAGCTCCCCAAGCGGCGGACCCGAGAGCCATGCCTCCTTGCAGGATGAGCAAGTACATGGAGAGCGCCCGGGCACGCATCCAGGGGGGAGACATGGTCTGCGCGGCCACGTTGAGGCAAGCAAGAATGCCGATCCAGGCGGCGCCGCTCAAAAAGAGAATGAGCGTTAACGACGGGAAGGCATGGGCTTGTCCCGCGGCGAAGGTCATCAGTGCGAAGACGACAATGGCGGCGGCAACAACGCGGTCCACGGAATAGTAGCTCTTCAATCGAGAAAGCAATCCGGCTCCCGCGAGGGCGCCGAACCCGAACGACCCAAGAAGCAGTCCATATCCAGTAGCCCCCAGTTCGCAGTGACGGGCAATCAGGGGAAGCAGCGCGAGCAGAGAGCTGGCGGCAACGCTGAAGGCACCAGTGCGGATCAGGACACAATGAACCAGTGGAGTCGCCCAAACATACCGTAAGCCTGCGCGCATGGAATCGACCACACGGTCGCTGCGAGGTGCCTCCGGTTTTACGCGCTTCCAGCGGTAGAGGAAGAAGATCACGCCGAAGAAACTGGTGGCGTTCATGAGGAAGGCGACGCCGGAATTGGTTGCGGCAATCACGAGGCCCCCGAGAGCCGGGCCGATGGCGCGGGCGACGTTGAACCCCACTGAACTCAGCGCCACTGCCGGCGCGTGATTTTCGGCACACACGACCTCGGGTGTGATTGCCTGCCAAGCGGGGTCGTTCATAACCGAGCCCAAGCCCAGGATGAAGGTGAAGACCAATAGCGTCCAGGGAGTCACATACCCGAGCAAGGTGCAGATGCCGAGAAGTCCTGCGGAGACCACCATCCAGGCTTGCGTCATCAGCAAGAGGCGACGGCGATCGACCATGTCGGCGAGGGCGCCAGCCGGAAGGATAACCAGAAAAACCGGCAGGGTGGTTGCAGCCTGAACCAGGCCTACCATCAGCGGGGCTTCCGGTTTCGACATGGTGAGCTGGGTCATAAGCCAGCCGGCGCCTACGTTCTGCATCCACGTGCCGATGTAGGAGATCACGGCGGCGAACCAGAGAGAACGAAACAGTGGTTCGCGCAGAGGGGCCAAAGCTGATCCCTGAACGGGGGGGCGAGCGCTCGGTAGAGGGGTAGGGACAGAATCAGCCATCAGCTTGCGTGCACCTCGGTGGGAGCCTGTACTGGTTTATCAAATGGCCATTGCCGGTTGCGACGTGCGCGAAGGAGATAAAGTAAGAGGCCGGTGATCAGAATGAGAGCGGCAAACACCACCTCACGGAGAAAATTATTGCGCATGATCAGGATGTGAAGAAAGCCCGCAATGGCGAGGAGTGCCGGAACCGGATACAGCCACATGCGGAATGGGCGCGGCATTTCGGGACGGCGGATGCGGAGGACGATGAGGCCTACTGCCTGGACAATGAACTGAAGAAGAATGCGGATCACGACCAGAGCCGAGATTACGTCCGCGAGAGAGAAAAAGCAAAACACCAGGGCGGCCCCGCCAAGTGCAAGCAGCGAGACATGGGGAAAACGATACACACGATGCACACGGGCAAAAGCTTTGAAGTAGTTTCCATCGAGGGCCGCAGCGTAAGGCACGCGCGAGTAGCCAAGCATCAGCGAGAAGACCGACGCGAAGGCCGCCCACATGACGAGCACGGCCACCAGATTGGCAGCCCAGGAACCATAGATCCTGTGCATGAATGTGGAAACGACGTAGAGCTTGTTATTGGAGTCATGCAAGCCCACCATTTCGTGCCAGTCCACCACGCCCAGAATGCTGATGTTCATCAAAAGGTATAGACAGGCGACCAGCACAATGGATAGCAGCAGAGCGCGGGGAATATTTCTGCCTGGGTCCTTGATCTCGTCGCCGAGAAAGCAGACGTTGTAGTAGCCCCAGTAGTCGTAGGTCGAGACCAGCATTGCAGAGCCCAGCCCGAGGAAAAAGTTGCGTGAAATGGCGAATGCGCCCGGCGGGAAACTGAAGGCGCGAGCAGGATCAAAGTGCGTCATGCCAGCAAAGATGATCCACCCGATGGTTCCCATCACGCCCAGCCAAAGGAAGCGGGAAATCCAGCCGATGTGAGTGATTCGCCGAAATAATAGGAGCACGGCAATGAGCACGACGCCGATCGCAATCAAAGTGGTCCAGGCAGCGATCCAGCGGATGTGAATCGTTCCGAGGAGAGGGAGTTGGAAGCTCCAGTCGTGTGCGGAATATTGCTGCTCGAGACCGGGAAAGATGTAAGACGCATAACCGGCAAACCCGATGGCACCAGAAGCGATGGAGAGTGGTGCGCTAAAGGAAAGTTGCCAAATAAACAGAAACGAGACGAGTTTTCCTAGGCGTTGCGGACCATAGATCTCGCGCAGGTAGCGGTAGGATCCGCCCGAGCCGGGCATGGCCGCGCCAAGTTCCGCCCAGACAAGGCCGTCGCAAACGGCGAGCACGGCGCCGATGATCCACCCTAACATGGCTTGCGGGCCGCCCATGGCGCTCACCACCAGAGGGATGGTGATGAAGGGGCCAACGCCGATCATGTCGATCATGTTTAGCGTCGTGGCCGACGCAAGGCCGACGCCGCGGATCAGCTTGGGGGAGCCGGGTTGGGGAGAAGTGGACATTGCTGGGCATTGGCTAGGTGCGCCTTGGTCTGCCAATCATATTTGCACACGCCTGCGCGCCAATAGGAGATGAGGGCGCGAGCAACCGGAATACAGGTTCCTGATGGCGAAAGCCATTCCGGATGGGACCGATGAAAACATGTTCACTCATTGCTCGCGTTCATGCCCCGCACTTACCAGATTCACGAACAGCCGAACCGCCCCGGGCACACCTGCCGGCAGCTGGCGATAAAACGAATATCCGCTGTAAATGTAGGTGCCTTTGCCATACTTCGCGACCAGCAAGCCACCCTGTTGGTCGGGCTCGTTAGGATCGTGGCACGAGATCAGCGGCTCAAAATGATCGTCCCAGGAGGTCATGAAGTACAAGCCGCGCTCCTGCACCCAGCCCGCAAAATCTTCTTGCGTAATCTTATTGGGGTAGCGCAATACAGGATGATCGGGCTGCAGAATTTCGACTGGCGCCTGCTCGACAGAAACCCGCGAGCGGCCGAGTTCGGCTGGATAGGGCGTGAAGTGGCCGCCGTTGAAGTCCGACGTATCGTTGTTATGTTCAACCACCAGCGTTCCCCCGTTTTCGACAAACTTCAGAAGTTTGCCGTTATTGCCTGCGACATCCTTCTGGGCGTCGTAGGCACGCACTCCGAGAACGATGCTGCCGAACTGGGAAAGGTCCTCGGTCGCCAGCTTCTCCGCGGGGAGAACCGTGAGATTCATGCCGACTTGTTGCAGCACCGTCGGCGTGTCCTCACCTGCGCCCTGAATGTAAGCCACCTTGAGACCTTTGGGAACCTTCACGTCCACGATGCTGACGTGCTGGACAGCCGGTCGGTAATAGTAAAAAGAGCCGATGTCGTCGCGGGTGATCAGTTGGTAACTTTCGGAGTAAGTCTTGCCCCCGGCATCCAGCACGGCATGCAGATCGGAGCGACCTTCAACTGACTTGGCCGGAATTACGCTGAAAGAAAACTCCTGCTTGTTACCCCGCTTTAATCCTGCCACGGCCCGGGTTGGCGGCTCGGCTTGCCAGCCGGGCGGTGCCTCCAGACGCAGCTGTCCCGGGCGCGCGGCGGTGAGGTTCGAACCGATGCTGAGATTTGCGGTGGTGGTTTTTCCATCAGATGTAGGAATCACTTGCTCACTAGGCTCAAGGGCTACCGAATAAGCCGGCGTCACTCCCAGCTGAAGCTTGCGGTTTACGCCGTGATCGTCAAGATAGGGAGCGATGACAGCCGAAGAAATTCTGCCCGTGTCAGGTTCTCCGGCCTGCTTCCTAAGAAAATCAGGAGCAGGAGAGTGTATGCCCTTGTGTCCTGCCAATTGATAAACGATTTGGACTTGGAGGGCCTCTGGCGGCAATGGAAGCGTCTGATATCGTCGATCGACCTGGTTCGCACCTTCGGTGAGCGGGTTCTCACGCCGCCAATAGGGACGATTGAGTTCGGCGTTCGGGGGAACCCTCACCAGGAAGTTGGCGAAATAATCTTCGCCAGGGGCAATCGTGACCTGGTCAGCCTGCGACTTTAAAACCCAATCCGAATGATCCAAACGCGCGCTCTGAATTGTGAGCCAGTAGTTTGACGGATTGTGGAGTTTTGCCACGACTTGAAACTCTTGCCCGGGCGATACGCTGACAAAAGACTCCTTCTCTGGCGGTGGAGGCCCTCCTGGGGCTTGGGGCGATACGGCAACAGCTTCAAGGGTGAGTCCCAGTGCGAGATCGAGGGCGCGCGCGGCTTGTTCGCCCTCATAGGACAGGTATTCCAGGGCCGCGCTCTTCGAAGGCAGGGTGAGCCCTGGACCCTGGAGGTGATGCGCAAGCCCATCCAAATCCTGCAACAGTGCCGAAAGGTCGGCGACGGAACCGCCGAGGTGACCCGACGCTTTACTCATTGCCTGGCGAAACCATGGAATCGTGTTTTGCCCGTTTCCCAAACGATCTGCCAGGCTCGGCAGACTGGTGTCGATCCCGTCGAAGAAGTCTTTTTCGTGGCCGGTTGCCTTCGGGAGAACGGAGTCCACCAGCTGGTAGAACGCGTAGTGCGAGCCGGGAGGAACGGTGTAATCGAAGTGTCCCTGCGTGTGCTGGCGCCCGAGGCCATTCATCGCCATCTGCAGATAAGACATGCCAAGCAAGGGGTCCACTTCACCCGTGTCGAAACGCACCGTCCAGTTTTCATCGGGGCAGGTGCTCACCCGCCATGGGCAGACATTGCCGATGTAAAGCTTCTTTGCCTGCCAGGGTTGCAGACCCTCTTTGATCTGTTCTGGGAAGCGGTTCGGGTCGCCAGCCGCTCGGAATGCTTCTTTAGTCAGCATTGCCGATGCCTGATGGTGAGCGTGTCCATCGCGTTCGGTGCCGGAAAAACGCGCGACCAGAACGTCGGGACGGAAAGTCCGAATGACACGCACCATGTCGGCGAGCGGAACGTCCTTGCCTCCCCAGTTCTGAAAGGTCTCTTCCGGGGTCTTGGAGAATCCGAAGTCGGCGACCCGGGAGAAGCGCTGCTCGGCTCCGTAGTAGCGATCGGAGGCGAGAAGTTCGAGTGTGCGAATCACTCCGAGTTTATCGAATAGGCCGGTGCCAAGCTCGTTTTGCCCGCCTTCGCCGCGGGTCAGGGTCATCAGTACCGTGCGCACGCCGTGACCGCGCGCCTGTAGGGTGAGAACGCCTCCATCTTCGTCGTCGGGGTGAGCGGTCACCATCATCAGGCGGCCAGTGTTCTTTAGACGACGCAGAGTTTGTTTCAGGCCGACGTTGCCGGTGTCCTGGGGAAGAGGATCAAGGTAAGAAGGCGGATTAACCGCAGGTTTTGTAATTTGCGCGAGGGCAAGAGCGCAAGATATTAGGAAAAGAGGAAGGAAGTAGAGTTTGGTTCGATGAGGCCAGACGTCCGCTTCGGATGTTTGCATATGCTGTATGAGACGGCTGTTTCGAGTTGCAGGAATCAAAATTTGTGGTTCGTTAGTATCGCTTGGCTCGGGGTTCCCCGTAATTGCCGATTCTAGTGCCCAGTTCTTGGGCCGTGCCGAGCCCGGGTAAACATCACTCTTGTGCGCAAGGACAAACCGATGGGAGACGACCTCAGCCGACTGCCAACAAAGTTCCGTCTTCGACTGCCCCCACCTTTTTCCTCAACCATTGATTCGGGTCCTGTTTCCCACGCACACGCATTTTCAAGTAATTGTCGGTTAAGGCCTCAGTCCAATGGTCGCCACCGTCTTCGTAGGTGATGTTCAGGGTTATTGCCTCCAGTTTGCGGCCGATGAAGCTGCGCATGAAGTTGAGCTTGTTCTTGTCTCCGAGGTCACGAAGAACTCGATTGCGCTCGCGTGCGATGTTCACCGGGACCTGGTTCCCCATGACCGCCGCCGGAGTGCCTGGACGCGCAGAGAAAGTGAAGACGTGGAGATAAGTGAACGGCAGATCTTCGATCATGCGGCGCGTCTGCTCGAACTCCGCTTCCGTTTCACCCGGGAAACCGACCATCACATCCGCGCCGATTGCGGCATCTGGCATGGCAGCGCGAATTTTTTCGATCTTCTCGCGGTAGTGCCAGGGGCGGTATTTGCGATGCATGCGGCGAAGAACGCTGTCGCTGCCGGACTGCATGGGAACGTGCGCGTGCTTGGCAATTCGCGGTGATTCCGCCACCAGCCGGATGAGGGAGTCGCTCCAGTCCATCGGCTCGACAGAGGAAATGCGGAGTTTCTCGACGGAGGTGTGGGTGAGGATGAGAGGGATCAATTCCTCAAACCTTGATGGGCGAGGGTCCCCGCTGCACATCTTTGGTCCCACCCTTTCGAAAGGGGAGAAAGAGTGGGGGAGCCTTACGTCTGACAAATCCCGCCCCCAACGGCCGAGATTGATGCCGGAAAGAACGACTTCCCGATAGCCGGCGGCTACCAGATCATTCACCTCTCGGAGTACGTCCTCGATGGCAAGAGAGCGGCTGCGTCCCCGAAGCGATGGAATGATGCAGAACGAGCAACGGTTATTGCAGCCGTCCTGAATCTTCAGGTTGGGGCGGGTGCGTTCGTTGGCCGAATCAAAGACCGGCGCGGCGAGCAATTCGGTATGAGCAAAGATGTCGGAGACGAAGATTTCGGCATGCCGTAGGGTTTCGCAAGAGTCTCCGGCAGTGGACTTTGGGTTACTCTGGCGAGGGGGTGATGCGGAAATTCGGAGATCCGGTTTGCATCCCCCCAGCGCAGGGTCAACCCTGCTCGGAAGTTCTCGCGGGGGCTGAACCGATCCCTCCCTGGAATTGCTTGTTCCGCATTCCAGATCCGAAACCGGGATGAACTCCCGATTTTGTGAAATGTCACTCCCTGACTTTCGGGCGAGTGCGATCTGTGCCAGAGTGTCCTTGTGAGAGTTGCCGATCACCTGCGAGACGCCGGGAAGCGCCGCAACCTCATTGGGAGCGCGCTGGGCATAGCAACCCGTGACCAGGATCTTGCAATCAGGGTTGCTGCGCCGGACGCGGCGAATCGCTCGACGAGCGTCTTGTTCCGCAGCCGCAGTTACTGCACAGGTATTAAGGACTACGTAATCAGCCCGGGCGGGAGCCTCGGCACGCTCCAGCCCCCGATCTCGGAATTGCTGCTCGATGGCGGCTCCGTCGGCCTGGGTGGCGCGGCAGCCGAAATTTTCTATGTAAAAGCTGGACACGCCCCTATACTAGCGTATATACAACTTTCGTTGCGGGATACACTGGTCGCGGAGCGCGAGTTTTGTTGAGGTTTGCATGAAACGCAGGATCCTGCTGGTAGACGATGACGCTACGGTGCTGCTGACACTGAAGGCTGTCCTGGAACTGAATCAATTTGACGTGCAAACCGCGGGATCGGCCGCCGAAGCCATTAAGAAGCTGGCCACCGAAGTGTATGACATGGTGATCACCGACTCGCGCATGGAGACCGACGACGCGGGTTTCCATGTGATTCGTGCCGCCACGCAACAGACCTATCGTCCGGCGACCGCTCTGCTGACCGCTTATCCCCCACGCAACGTGGATTGGCAGAACAACGGAGTTCAATCACTGCTAGTCAAGCCGATTGGGACACAAGACCTGCTGCGGCAGATCGAGGCGCTGCTAATACGTCAGCAGGACGAGAAAGCCTTCATAGAACGTGGACGCTCGAGTTCACCCGATCCCTCCGGCGGGGAGAAAGAGCGCAGAGCAAGCTGATCGGCTTTTTCTGTTTCCCGGTGATACCCGAGTTCGAGAAATAAACACACCTCCGCATCGTTCCCGGACAATTCGAGTGACACGTGAGGAACTATGCGGAAGCCGCCTGCCGCTTATCCCGGAAACACTCGCGACATAGGATCGGTCGATTCTGCGTTGGGCGGAACGGAACCGTCGTCTGTTTCCCGCACTGCGAGCACACGGCGGGCGTCTCGACCCGAGTGTGTCCCTGGCGCTGAGGCGCGCCGATGGTTGCAAGACGCTTCGCTTTGCATGGCTTACAGCGTTTGGGTTCGTTACGAAATTGCTTGTCGTGGAAGAAAAGCTGTTCGCCCGCAGTGAAGATGAACTCTCCGCCGCAATCGATGCATTTCAAAGTCCTATCCTGGAATTGCATGCGAGCTCCTTGCTCCGGTGCTGCGCGGGAACACAATGCGCGAGCACATTTTCTCGCCCCCCGAATTGGACTGCTACCCTGGGTTCGGCCCGACCGCACGGGGAAGTGTGCGGAGATGCTTGGACGATGAGGCGCGGCGCTCAGCTATAGGTAAGGCTTGGGCCACAACCTCAAGGTTGTGGCCCGGTTTGGTTATTCCTGTTCTTTCCGTGCTTTCTTGCGGCTGCGCTTGCGCGCCAGTGCTTCCTTTACCCGTTTTTTCTCGCCAGGTTTTAGGTAAAAGGAGTGGCGTTTCACTTCCTTGACGATGTCTTCTTGCTGCACTTTCCGCTTGAAGCGACGCAGGACATTTTCCAGCGATTCGCCTTCCTGCAATCTGACTTCAGCCAACGAAACTACACCCCCAAACCGGTCCTGCTTGGACTTGTTAGTTATTGCAAGAAGGCGGGTTAAAGTCAAGCCCTATATCGAATTTCTAGGCCGTTTTAACATTTGTCTCTTATTTCTCCGAACGATCGCCGCAGGGGGGACTGCACCTTCCCTGGTGCACGCGGCGTAGTTGCTTCACGAACTTATCAGGATCTTGATAGCAGTTAAGTTAGAAGCTGTTACAGATCTGATTTGCTACCCGAGAGCACGATTGTTATTGATACAGCTCTGATCGGGACGATCTGGCTATGGCACAGGCTTTTGGTGTGACTGGCTAGCCGCGCTAAGAAATTTGGTAGCATCGAAATTCAGCTGCCGCTGGCTTTTGCGCCAGAGCCCAACAGCCCGCCGCCGAGAGAGTCATGATCCGTTCTTACAAAGGAATTTCGCCAACAATTCCGGCCTCGTGCTATGTGGATGAATCCGCGCAGATTATCGGCGATGTGGCGCTTGGGGAGCACGCCAGTGTGTGGATGAATGCAGTCGTGCGCGGCGATGTACATGAGATACGCATAGGCGCCTATTCCAATATTCAGGACTGCAGTGTCTTGCACGGCATGAAAGAGCAATATGGAGTGTATGTAGGCGAGTATGTGACCGTGGGACACAACGTTACTTTGCACGGGTGCCGAATCGGGGATAGGTGCCTAATCGGAATGGGCTCGGTCATTCTGAACGGAGCTGTGATTGGGGCGGGTTCGATTATCGCTGCCGGCACATTAATTCCGGAGAAGACGATAGTGGAGCCAGGATCCTTGTGGCTCGGCTTTCCCGGGAAACTGCACCGCATGTTGGAGGAGAAAGACCTGGCAGCCATCATGCGATATGCGAATAACTACTTAGGGTACAAAGAATCGTATCTGGCAGAGAAGAAGTAGCATGCAACACCTGGTCCAGAAAGTTCAATGAAACGACTCGGCAGCCCGTAGGTTCTGTCCCGTTACAGGTAAAGGCTCAAGTCCACCTCAAGGTGTGTGCCTGCTAGAAGCCCATAATGTTGTAGCCGCAATCGACGTAGATGGTCTCGCCGGTGATCCCGGAACTCGCGTCGGAAGCCAGAAAAACCCCGGTATGGCCAACTTCCTTAACCTCCACATTGCGGTGTAACGGCGAGCGTTCTGCGTGGGCTTTCAACATTTCTCCCAGTCCAGCGATCCCGCGAGCCGCGAGGGTTTTGATCGGCCCAGCTGAAATCGCGTTGACTCGAATTTTCTTTGCACCGAGATCACTCGCCAGGTAGCGGACGGTGCACTCCAGAGCCGCCTTAGCCACCGCCATTACGTTGTATTTGGGCACGACCTTCTCCGCCCCGTAGTAGGTCATGGTTATGATGCTGCCGCCATCGGTCATAAGCGGCGCTGCCGCCCTGGATAGGGCAATCAGCGAATACACGCTTATGTCATGCGCCATGCGGAATCCTTCCCGCGTGGTGTTGATGAAATCTCCTCGCAGTTCCTCAGCGGGAGCAAAGGCGACGCTGTGTACGAGAATGTCCAGCTTCCCGTATTTTTCTGTGAGCTGGGCAAAAAGTCGGTCTATGTCTTCATCGCGTGATACATCACACATGAACGCTTCCGCGCCCGGGAGGGACAGAATCAGGTCCTTTGCCTCCCGCTCCAAACGCTCGTTTTGATAGGTGATGGCAAGGCGAGCACCCGCTTCATGCAGTCCCTGCGCAATGGACCAGGCAATGCTCCGTTTGTTCGCGACTCCAAACACGACGGCCGTCCGGCCATCGAGGCTGAAAGGCATTCTTCCTCCTGAGATGGAAAGAGAAAAGGATACCGCGGTGTAGCAAGACGCGCCAGTTCTAGAATGTTGAGGTAACAACGCGCCCTGACCGGCCGCGCTGCTTGGGGCCTTGCTCGGGTTGGCGGCCGGAGGGCGAGTTTTGCTTCTGCTAAAGCTTCAACCCCGGGATGGGGCGAGAGTTTCGACCCGGGAGAGCCAAATCGTGAGAACAACCCGATGTTTTGGGGGTGTTCTTCTAAGCGAGATCCAAGGGTAGTGTGGGATCCAGCCGTTCCAATGGTACTTGCTCTGCCCGTCCCGGCCGAGCCGATGAGCCACCATCCAGAGCGCACTTAGTCCGGCAGAGGCAGCGGCCTTTCTTTCATCAATTCCGCGAATCGCGCATCTTTCCTCAATTCGGCGAACTCAGGATCTTTGTAGGCGTCGTCGACCTTCTTGTATCCCTCTTCCATGGCCTTGCGCAGATATTGGAGGGAATGATCCGAGTCCCCCATTTTTGCGTACAACTTGGCGAGAACGTAGGAGTAGTGTGCGCGGTCCTGGGGGGAAGACATCTGCGCAGCGATGCCCGTGCGCGAGCTGTGCTCGAAAATGCTGGGATCAAGCCTGACGGCCTCAGCGTACGCTTTTGTCGCCTCCTCAAATTTCTTCTGGGCGAAGTAGGCGGCCCCCATGTTCGAGAAGAAGGACGCTGAGGTCGGCGAAATCTCCGCCGCCTTTTTGTATTGCTTGATCGCAGCCCTGTATTTCTTGCGTTCGTACTGGACTACGCCCAGGTTGTTGTATGCCTCCGCGAGTTTTCGGTCTCGCTTGACGGCTTCTTGAAAATGCCTTCCCGCCTCTCGATAGCGCTGCAGCATCAGCTCCGAAATCCCCATCTTGTTGTAGAGCGAGGCGTTGTCGGGAGCCTTGGCAATCGCAGCCTGAAAATAATCGATCGCATCCAGATAGGCTTTTTGCGAGCGTAGCTGGTCGGCTTGGTCCTCAAGCTCTTTGGCGGTGGCAGTCGGCGACGGTGCTTGAACTTGCCGCATGGGCGGGGCGACCTGGATTTGATCGAGTTCGGAGAGCTGCCCAAGCGCCGGAACGGCAGGGAGAACCGTAGCGAACAAGAGCAAGCGGAAAAGAACGGGGAACTGCGGACGATCCATGGCCCACACTCCTAAGCAGACACTATCCCGACTGACACCGCCATGATCTGAAAAGTTCCCTAGTGGGGAGAGGCGTCCGGCGGTTTAGGTGGCGGCGTGGACTGCTTGTCGTCCTTAAAAATACCAGCAATCTTCCCGAAAAAGCCCTTTTTCTTTTGCTCCGGCTGCTCTTGCTGGGCGGCGGTGGCTTGGCCCGGCGGCTGTGCCTGTTCGTTTCCTAATCCGAGCAAACGGGAAAATACACCCTTGATTCCGGTGCCTTGATCGCAAGTATTGGTCGGTTCGGTCCCGGTGATAAAGGCCGAAGTGTAAGTCTCCGGGCATGTGGGTGTGGCCAGAAGATTCGTCAGCTTGTCCAACTGGACGTCCACCACCCCTGAGGGTTGAGAAAAAGGCTTCATGTCCGCATATTGCGGCAGGGCCGAGGCTTTCTTCATGAATTCGGTCCAGATCGGAGCTGCAGTCTGCGCGCCGCTCAGGTGCAGATCGCTATAGTCGTCGAATCCAACCCAAACCACGCATAACAAATTGCTGGTATAGCCTGCGAACCAGCCGTCATGCGAACTCCCCGTTTTCCCGGCGGCCGGTGCGCTAAAGCCTCGTGCCCGCACCGCGGAAAAGCCCAAGCCGTTGTTGATCACGCCTTCCATCATGTCCGTCATCACGTAAGCAACCCGCGGATCGAGCACTTGCTTACTATCCGAATGAAAATCAACCACCGGATCTCCGCTGGCGGTTCGAACTGATTTCACCATGGTGGGAGAGATTCGCATGCCATTGTTCGAGAACACGGTGTAGGCGGCTGCCATGTCGAGCGGCGTCGCATCATAAGACCCGAGCGCTATTGCCGGCGTCGGTTTCACCGACGTAATGCCAGCCGACTTCGCCAGATCGGCTACTTTGTCATATCCCACTTCTTCCGCCAGCTTGACCGTGGCATTGTTTAACGACATCGCCAGCGCGTACCGAGCAGTCACGTCGCCGTGATACTCCTCTTTGTAATTGCGGGGCTCGTAGATCTGATCGCCATAAGCAAATGTGCTCGGCTGGTCCGGCACAATGCTGGCGGGCGTGAACACAGGATTGCTGCCGTCAAGAGCGGTGTTCACCGCGGTCGCATAAACAAACGGTTTGAAGATGGATCCCGTCGGGCGTTTCGCTACAGCATGATTCAATTGGCTGAAGGCGTAGTTTCTTCCTCCGACAAGGGCGAGAACTTCTCCGGTATGAGGATTCAGGGCCACTAGCGCAACCTGCGCCTGCGGACCGGGTTCCACTTTTGTTTCGTATTTGCCTTTTCCGATTTTGACCCGCTTCGTGCGGCGCTTGGTCACCTGGTCGTCCACCAGTTTGATTCCAGAGTCGACTGCCTGCGCCGCGGCGCGCTGCAGGTCGGGATCGAGCGTCGTGTAAATCCGGTATGCCTGCTCATTCATCTCCCGTTCAGGCATCTTGGAGGTGACCGTGTCGCGGACGAGGTCCACAAAATATGGCGCATCGCTGGCTTCTACGTTCGGGGGAGCCAGCTTCAGGGGAGTGGCTTTGGCTTTATCAGCCTGTTCTTTCGTGATGGCGTGAGTCTCCACCATGCTGTCCAGAACCAGATTGCGCCGCGCCAGGGCGCGTTCCGGATGGCGGTAGGGCGATAACCAGCTTGGCCCCTGAATAATCCCGGCCAATAGAGCTGCTTCGGGAATCGTCAGATCCTTGATATCCTTGTTGAAGTAGGCGCGCGAGGCCTCGGCGAACCCGCTGATAGCAAACGATCCTCGCTGGCCAAGCGGCACCCAATTGGCATAGAACTCGAAGATCTGCTGCTTGGTGAACTTCTGCTCGAGCTCGGTCGCGATCAGCATTTCCGTCAGCTTGCGCTTCAGGGTTTTTTCGGGGGTGAGAAAGAACCCGCGCGAAAGCTGCATGGTGATCGTGGACCCGCCCTGCTCGTGCCGCTGGCGAGTGATATCAATCCATGCCGCTTCGGCAAAGCGGACAAAGTTGACGCCGCTGTGCTCGAAGAACCTGCGATCCTCAATCGCCAAGACCGCGTCCACCAGCATCTTCGGCATCTCGTTGTAATGGACCACCTGGCGCTTTGCACGCTGATCCCCTTCGAACAACGAGGTCACCATCTGGGGTTCGAGCTCATAGGCTCCTAGCTGGGTACCATTGCCTGCCGTGATACTGTCGATTCTCCCCTCGCGCGTGCGAATGGTTGCAGGTTCGGGGCTGTGATAGGATCCGGGGCCCGGTTGAATCTCAAGCGTCCCGCCAGAAAGGCGGTAGCTTCCCATGGAGGCTTCGCCGCTCTTCTCCGAGTAGCCGGCGTGCCGCAGGTCCGCCGCGACCTCCTTGAGGTCGGTTTTCTCTCCGACAGAGATTATCTGCGGGGAAGCGTAGATCTTTGCTGCATTCGCAAATACTGGTCCCTTGAACCGCCGTTCGATGATGCGGTCGTACTTCACATAGAAAAACGAGAAGGCGGAGACAAACAGAAGCGCGAGGACTGCAAAGGCCGCGAGCGCGAAGCGAAATACTGGGTCACGGAAGCCGCGGTTGCCCTCCTTGCCGTTCTTTCTGTGCGGGATTCGAACTTTAATCGCCACGTTTGGATTGGACTCGTCTCGGGCGCTCTGCGACCTTCCGACGAATTCATGTCACTGCTTGTGAGATGAGGCGGCGCGGGAAATCGTTTCCAGAGCGAACTCCGGAAGGAGTTCCCCACCCCATTCTAAATGATTCCCCTCAAAAGCGAGTGGCGAGAAGGATTCGCGGCGGCGCTACGCCGTCGCTTTCCTAAAACGCCCCATGGTTTTGCGTGGATGCGGCGAAGTGGAGATCCACAGGATAACCTGGCAAGTCCACGTGCACAACGTAGGGAGCGTCAATGATGACCGTTCCATTGAACTGTGTCCCGTAACGAGCCACTTTCACGTCATTTTCCGTCAGGGGAATATCGAACTCTTGCGCCTTCTTCAGGACGGCCATTCGAATGTCAGACTCGGTTTTGCTGGAGTAACTGTCGTGAGTGGCTTCGTCCTTGAGCCAGTCATTGAATTGGTAGTTGCTGAAATAGGGGGGAATGAGTTTTGCCGACAGATAGATCCCCCCTACGATTACCAAGATCCCGACCAACATCCGAATGGTACCCATAGCGCTCCCATCCCACGCCACTGGCGCCGGGAAAGTCAGGCCACGGTTTTTGTCAGGTTCGACGCGCCGGGCCTAGATTCTGACGGAAGTACTCCGTTATTCCGCCGATCGTAACATCCTGACTTTGACGGGTCGAGCGTCGAACCACTTCTACCCTATCTTCGGTAACTTTCTTACCCACATTAACGCGGAAGGGTATGCCCACTAGGTCAGCATCTTTGAACTTTACCCCTGGCCGTTCGTCCCTGTCGTCCAGTAACACATCGTATCCGGCGGCTTCAAGGGTTTGTGCGATGGTTTCTGCCGTCGTCCGGAGCTTCTCGTCCGACACATTCGTGGCAGTAACTACGATTTCAAACGGAGCGATTTGCGGTGGGAGCCAGAATCCGTTTTCATCATTGTCCTGCTCGATGGCAGCGGTAAGAATACGCTCGATCCCAATCCCGTAACACCCCATAATCGGAGTGACTTCCTTGCCATTCTTGTCAAGCACACGCGCGCCCATCGACTCGGAGTACTTGAAGCCGAGCTTGAAGATGTGACCGATCTCGACCGCGGTGTCCATGCGGAGCGGCGAACCGCAGTTCGGACAGGGTTCGCCAGCCATGACGCTACGCAGATCGGCGTAAGCAGTGGGCTGAAAGTCCTTGCCCGGGGTTACGTTCTTGATGTGGTAGTCCTCTTTATTCGCACCAGCGATCAGGTTCTTGCGCCCCTGAAGAGCGGTATCGACAAGGAGGACCGGCTTGTTCCCGTCATCAAGGCTTTTTGCCCATTCGACTCCGAGGGGACCCAAGAATCCTGCGGGAGACTTGAATAGCTGACGAATCTCTTCTTCCTCCATAGGCCGCGTTTGTCTTCCGGCCAAGGCAGTCGAGAACTTCGCTTCATTCAGCTGGTGATCGCCGCGCATGAGAACCACGACCGGGCGAGATGAAAGCCTCCCCTTTTCTTCGGACGAATCCATCATCAAAGCTAGCGTCTTGATCTTGTTTTTCGGCGACACACCGAGATAACGCCCGACTTCTTCGATGGTTTTCTGTCCCGGCGTGTGAACTTCGAGCGGGTTGCCATTGCCTTCCGCAGCGAGGTCCTGGACCGGCCACAGCTTCGATGTAGCCTTTTCGAGGTTGGCCGCGTATTTACAGTTCGCGCAGCTGACGACCAGGTCTTCGCCCGCAGGCGTATAGACCATGAACTCTTCTGACTGCGACCCACCCATTGCCCCCGAATGTGCCTGAATGACGAGATAGTTAAGGCCGCAACGGTCGAAAATTCGGCAATATGTGTCCCGATGTTTCTGATACGAGACATCCAGCCCGGCAGCATCGATGTCGAAGGAATAAGAGTCCTTCATCATGAACTGCCGAACGCGTAGCAGGCCGGCTTTTGGACGGGGCTCATCCCGAAACTTCGACTGAATCTGATACCAGATTTGCGGCAGTTGCTTGTAGCTGCGTAGCTCTTTGCGAGCAATCTCGGTCATGTTCTCTTCGTGCGTCATCGCCAGACAGAGCTCGGCACCTTTGCGGTCTTTCAGCCGAAAGAGATTGTCGCCCATGACCTCCCATCGGCCACTCGCCTCCCACAACTCCCGCGGATGCAGGGCTGGCAAATAAAACTCCTGCCCGATGCGGTTCATTTCTTCGCGGACAATGGCGATGATTTTGTTGAATGAGCGCTGTCCGAGAAATAAGTAGGAATAAATCCCGGCGGCTAATTGCCGAACGTATCCTGCCCGAACCAGGTATTTATGACTGGCGACTTCAGCGTCGGCTGGAGCCTCACGCAGGGTGGGAATGAACAGCTGTGACCAGCGGTACATAGTAAGAGTCCCAATTGAGAAGGGAATTGGTTATTGTACAGGGATTTTCCTCGCCATCGTAGCAGTTGCCCCGCGCCCGGGAGCTTGCATAAGATGACTTCCAGCAATCCTCGGGATCTCCAATGAATTCCCTAGCGTTGTCCTCCTCTCTATTGGTCGCCATCGGGCTGATCATCGCCCTCCTCCTGCTTGCGGCTTCAAGGAAAGCGAAGCAACGAGCAGCCGACCTCCGTGCTCTAGCCGACGCTCTTGGCTTCAACTATGCCGGCAATGATTCCTCGCTCACCTTTCAAGCAAACACCGCGCTTTTTCGTAGAGGAAGCCGGCGGCGCTTCCGCAATGTGATGAATGGTACGTATGGGAGCTATCCGGCGAGTGTCTTCGACTATTCGTATACGGTCAGCGGCGGCGAGAATTCCAGTACTTTTACCCAGACCGTGGTCGCGTTTCGCCAAGACCATCAGTTGCCCTGGTTCGAACTCCGCCCCGAAGGGTTCTTGGATCGAATCGCAGACGCCTTTGTACACCGGGATATTGATTTCGAGACCCATCCGGAATTCTCAAAGCGCTATGCCTTGCGCGGCGACGACGGAACCGCTATTCGGGTGGTGTTCACTCCTGCCCTTCTGAGCTTTTTCGAAATGTTGCCGCCTGAAAGAAAATGGCACATTGAAGGCAGCGGTTTTACGTTGCTGGCTTACCGCGCCAACCTAACCGTGGCGCCGCAAGAGATCCGAACATTTGTGGAAGAAACCTGCTCGATTGCGAATTCGTTTTTTGCCGCATCCGGGGCTCCCCTCAGAGTCGGAACGCCTAACTGCCTATCCCTCTCGCTGAGTCTCCTCTGCCGCCTTTACCAATGCCCGAAAGAGCGCTCGCGACCTCGGATCCTCGTCATAGGAGCGCTCGGGATGCCACTGTACGGCGAGGACAAAATGGTCTGGCGAACCCCCTTCCAGAGCTTCAATGATATTGTCCTCCGGGCAGCGCGCTACAACCCTCAAGCCGTCTCCTATCACGTCACCAGCCGCCTGATGATGGCTGGAGTTTGCGGGGATCTTGATCGGCGCATCGGAACGAGATTGCTCCCCCAGGATCTCTGCAAGCTTTGATCCCGACTCTATCACCACGTCATGGGCGACCGGCACTTTTCTCCCTGCTTCATGATTCACCCCGGACTCGATATGCTGTAGCAGATTTCCCGACTGGTACACATTCAGGATTTGCAGACCATAACAAATCCCCAGGATCGGTTTGTGCATGTTGTAAGCATCCTGGAGGAGAAGCTCATCCACGGCATCGCGCTTGGGATCGGCGGCTTCGGTCTTCGGATGCCGCTCGGCTCCAAACTTTGCGGGATCGACGTCAGCCTTGCTTCCCGGAAGCAGCACGCCATCGCACTGTTCGATCATCTTCATGATCTCGCCCGGAGGTTGGTCGAGCGGAATGCGTATGGGTTGCCCACCTGAAAGTTCCACCGCTCGTTCGTATTGCGGAATGGCCCGCAAGGCATACTCGGGGTCAAGGCTGTGCGGCAGAGGAATGGCAATGCGGGGCTTCATCAACGCGCGGGATGCAGGTGCTTAGCGATGCGGTCGAGCGCCTTCCCCTGGCGGTAGTGGCGAATCTCCATGACCGACGACGAGATGAGGACCACTGTCCCGATCATGGCAGCGATGGGGAGAGCGACGTCGCGATAGGCGAGCGTCATGTTGGGATGCACCCCCTTGATCTTGGCGGCGAGAACCACGCCGAAAATGCCCAAGAGTAGGCTGACGGCGAACGACAGCAAAGTGACGATGAAGGTCACGATCAGGATCCGCACAGGGATCAAGTACCAGCGTGGCTTGCGGAGGGAATTGTCAGCCATTTCTTTTAACCCTAAAAGAGATAAAGAGATGTCATACGTCGTAAGTCGCGATGGCCCCCCGCCTTCACTCGGGCCTTCTCCTATGGCATACCGCTTACGACGTAATCTGCTCTAGCTCTTAATCAGTGGCAGTCCCGGCGAGTTGCGGCTGAGGCGCACTAGTTTGGCTTCGATGCGCTCGCGATCGGACGACGATCCGGCAGCTTTCAGACGCTTACGAAGCTTCGTAATCTTCTCTGCGCGGGTACGACGGCGGCGAATTTCAGGACGACGGCTTGGTGCGGACATGAGGCTCCTTTACATACGAAGTGAGTGTTTACCCAAGAGCAACAAATCCTGGATAGTCGGCTATCGGTCGTCGCCCGAGAAACCGGACTTTGGCTGACGACCGAGGGCAGTTTTTTTGTGGCAGCTAGACCGGTAAGCGGAATTCTTCCCCGGCCTGGATAAGATTCTATTTCTTCAGCAGCTTACGCGCAACAAAACGTCCGCCACGGCGCAGGGCTTGGCGATTCTCCCTGCTCCCGCTGAGCTTGGAGATCTGATAGTTCGAACCCGAACCCAGGCTTCGAGCGTGAAGCGGCTTTTTTACTTGGAGATTGCGCGGAGGGCAACGAGAGAGCAGTTGCCAGGGACGGCGTTTTCGACGGTGGTTGCGAGCAGGGCTTGGAAGTAGGATGGAACGTTCTTGTGATCTTCAGAAAGATCCAGTAGGGCCTTGTGTAGCTCCGACATTCGATCGGGATTGGTCAGATATTCAATCGCGGCTTGTGAGCCCTGAGTATAGACGCCATAGATCAGCAGCACGCGATTATCGCTGCGTTCGTTCGGCAGCATCAGCACCAGGGCGTAGTCACGGCGGAGCTGATTGGTGATGGGATCGAATTCGGGCTTATAAATCAGCTGTTCCCCAGGCCGCGGATGCCGGTTTTGGATCACGCCACTCTGAAAGTGGAATCCTTCTACGTTCAAAAACACCCGGCCGCTCCAAGACTGGTTACCTCCCAACAGGATCGAATTGTTTGCCTTTATTTCCTCCAGGTTTACCAGACGCGACTGCTGAATCTGACATTTCTGACCAACTTGTGAAAACATCTGACACAGACGCACCACACCGATCGCCTCCCCAACTGACGTGAAGTCTGTGAGTGAGGGAACGAATCGAAACTTCTTAAGCTCCCGAAAATGGATGGTGTCGCGGAAATCGGGAAGCGCCGACTTTGGGATCTCGTGTCCACTGGCGAGAGTCTGAGCGCTATCGCCGTCATGGGCTGCTCGCAGGAGGGGGTGATTTGGAATGACAACGAGCGGCGGATTATCGGGTGCCAGGAACGGCTTCCAGAACCACTCCAGTTCCTCAGGTAACGCGGCTGTGGGTCTAGGCTGATTTGTTCTTTTATTGCCGTTCAAAACAAATGCGAGTAGCACAATCAGAACGAGGCACAATCCAGCCAAGGTCAAGGTCAAGACCGCGTGCCAGCGGGTCGCGCGGGGAACAGGGACGTCGGCCACCTTTTCGATTTCGGTTGCTTCAGTTCGCGGAGACAGGCGTCGAGTCAAAATAGGTACGTAGGCGCCCGACGGCAAATCCAATCTCAGCAGACTATCTTTCGCTTCCTCCTCGTAGTACTTCTTCAGTAAGCGGCGGATGTCGTGCGCCTGTACCCTCACGATGGGGTCCTTCTGGGAATCGAACTCCGGGCCACGATCGTAAACTTCTACGCCAATCAGGTACTCGTTCAGCTTATCCCCGTTCCCAAGAAAGGTTTGCTCTGAAACGAATTCCAAGAACCGGCTCTTTTTGGGTGAGTTGGCGAAGTGCTTACTTTCGAGAATGCGGCGCAGTTCTTCTCTTTTCTCGAATAGAGAAATAGGCAGGGAAACCGGGGTGTGTATGGAAGATGTCACACGAGCTCTCGAGAAGCACTCAATGGCACTTCGCCCAGGCCCGGGCGATACGCTCGGACAATAGCACTGAACCCTTTGCTAGTCAAAGCGTTGACGCTTGCATCCCCTTTTTCGTCGTTAACCGTTAATGGCGATGATAACTGCTGTTATTTCTGGACGGAAATCAGCCTCTTAACGAGAGATTTTGGGACCCATCACCCGCTTTCAAGCACCTTCATGGGCGCATTCAGGGCGCCTGGAGGCTTCTCGAAAGAGATTTTTCCGCGGCCACGGTGCTGCCGAGTATTCGTTTTCCGGCGCACCGTATCGGAAAACAAGGGCTTGCAACCAACTAACCCGCACCGTAACCGTTAGTGCCTTGAAACAGAACGCATCCGTGGCGCATATGAAGGACGCGGCCGGCTTTTTAGCCCGGTGAGCTTGTCTGTTGAATCTTCCGCGTTCTGGAGGCGGTTGTGACTCGAACCGATGTGCGTCTGACTATTGCGGTGGCGGCTCTCTTGCTGGCGTTCTCGGGCGCCGCTATGGCCCAACAGTTCTACGGAACCATTACGGGGACGGTTAGCGACCCCAGCGGGGCAGTGGTTCCAAATGCGACCATCAAGGTCATCAATGTCGACACCAACGTGACGGTGGTTTTGAAGACCAACGCCGCGGGAGTATACGTGGCCAACAATCTCATTGTTGGAACCTATCGGGTTGAAGCTGAAGCCGTCGGCTTCAAAAGAGCGATCGCCAGTCGCATTCCGCTCGAGGTGGGTGCAACTCCAAAATTGGACTTGGAGCTGGCCGTGGGTCAGACCAATGAGAGCGTGACCGTGACGGAAGCGAACTCGCCGATCTTACAAACCCAGCAGACTGACCTGGGGCAGACGGTGGACTCGAGCCGACTCGAGCAGCTGCCTACGTTCAGCAATTCAGGGCGACGGCCCTACAACCTTCTCACACTCGCGGCGGGGGTTTCTCAGCAGACTGGCTGTACGGGTGCGGGAACCGGTGGAGGCGGACTCGGCTCTTGTGGCAACGATGGCAACGTGCGCATCAGCGGCAGCCGTCCCCGCCAGGACGACAATATTCTCGATGGAACTTCGATCACGCCCCCGGTTTTTGGCGGGCAGGATGTTCAACCGACGGTAGAAGCCATCCAAGAGTTTCGCATTGAGCAGAACAGCATGTCCGCCGAGTACGGTAAAGCCGGTGGGCTGATTGTGATTCAGGTGAGCAAGTCGGGCACGAACCAATTTCATGGATCAGCGTACGAGTACAATCGCAACGAAAACTTCGACGCCCGGAATTATTTCGAAGACCCAAAGGTTCGCAAGAGCCCTTACAACTACAACGAATACGGTGGCAGCGTCGGCGGCCCGATCGTTAAAGGGAAGCTCTTTTTCTTTGCCGACTATGAGGGAATCCGCAACCACGGAAGCTCCGTAGGACCGGGCGTGACTGTCCCGAATGCCGCCTATCGCAGTGCAGACCTAGGCGCTTTCTGTACAGGCAACGGCGGCAACTTCGACCTGGCAGGCAACTGCAGCAATCCCAGCAATCAGATCCACGAGCCGGGATCCGGGCCGTCTATTCCATTCAACAACTTTGCGAATGCGTCTACCCCCGTGAGCGCAGCGTCGCAGGCCGTGTTGGCAGTCTGGCCAAGCGGCGGAGCGGCCATTGGGATCGGAACCAACGAGCTGACGATCAATCCTCCTTTCAGCAGCACAACCAATCGATTCAACCCGCGCCTCGATCTGAATTATTCCCAAAACGACCATCTGTTCACCGCGGTCCACACGGATTACAGCTCGGGATTCAACTACAACATCATCTTAGGACCGGCCGGCAAATCGATCTCCAGGGGAAACAACTACGCCGGCACGGCAGGATGGACCCATACTTTCACCGGGACCACACTCAACGAATTTCGATTCGGCTGGGGGCATCACAAAGGCGACCGAACACCCTTCGGGGTGGGCGCCGAGTCCCCCGCGTCCTTTGGAATCCAGGGCATTCCCAGTTGTCTCTCCAGCGTTCCTGATACCAAGGACGGGACCGCGTGTGGTACCCCGGGTGTTTCGGTCGTGGGATATAGCGGTTTCAGCAACTCAGGAATGCTCTATGAACCGGCAACCACGATCCACTTTAGCAACACGCTGAGCAAGGCGATCGGCAAGCATAGCCTGAAGCTGGGTGGTCAGGCCTACCACTACTCCATCGACAACTATCAGCCCAATGACGTGGTGGGAAATTTTCAGTTCTCCGGATCAGCCACCGGCAACGCGTTTTCAGACTTTCTGTTTGGAGTCATGAACAAAGGCAGCGTTCAAGTGCAACCGGTCTTCGTCTCTTCCCGCGCGTGGTCCTACGCCCTATTTCTCCAAGATGACTTCAAGCTCACGCCGAAGCTGACCCTGAACGCCGGACTGCGTTGGCAATACGACCAGTCGTTCCGTGAATTACATGATGGCAATGCATTTTTCAACCCCTACAGCGGGACGTGGGAGCAGTTTGGCGTGAACGCGCCTGATACCACCCTTGATCCCTCGAAGAAGCAGTTCGAGCCCCGTGTGGGTCTGTCCTGGAACCCCGTGGGCGGCTTGGTGGTGCGGGCTGGGTACGGAATTATGCATCCAGGATACGTCGGCCACGGCCGTGCTGGCGACGGCCAGCCTGGCCCCAACCTTCTTCGCGGCACTAGCTTGGGGGCGGGAACGCAATGGGACAGCCCGTTGCAAGTGGATATTCCTCCCGCGGACCCGCGGGCGCCCATACCCGTGAACTCTTTCGTGAGCTTTAGTTCATGGGCGCCGCGCAAACAGTATCCGACCTACACCCAACTATGGAATCTGACTGTGCAAAAGCAATTGGACCGGGATACAACTGCGCAGTTAGGGTATGTCGGCACGAAAGGCACGCATCTGCCGATCAATTACGCATACAACATCTGTCAGCAATCGCCCGCAAGTCTGGCAGCAAATGGTTGGGGCGCCACCACGAGCCCGTACTGCTCCGATGCCGCAGCCCTTTCGGCAGGCATTTGGAACTTGGTGGTTACTCCCGGATGGTGGGGACTTTCCAGTTCCATCTATCACTCTATGCAGGCGCAGTTTGATCATCGCTTCTCACATAACTTCTCGCTCCTGGCGAATTTCACCTGGAGCAAGCTGATCGACGACTCATCTTCCGATTGGGGTGGCTTCTGGTCTTTGGATGTTCTCGGACAGAATTTTTATGACCGCAAGTCGGAGCGCTCTGTGAGCGCCGGCGATATTCCGTTTCGCTTGACCTTGGCGCCGGTTGTGGAATTACCGTTTGGTCCAGGCAAACAGTGGCTGAACAGCGGGGCTGCGGGTTACTTGTTGGGCGGTTGGCGCGCTAGTGCAATCTACACCATCAGCGCCGGAACGCCGTTCGGGATTATCGATAACGCTTACGGGTACTGCAATGGAGGCCACATGCTTTCTGACCGCCCCATGCTGATGGGGAATCCCGCGTCCGTTTCCGGGTCACAGCGCAGGGTGAATCTTTGGTTTAATAATCAGGCCTTGGATTTTTCGGGGACTTGCCCCGGACCCGGCCTCGTCAACGTGACCGGGCCATCCGACATCAACAAGGCATTCGGAAACTCTCCACGCTACTTCTCCAATGTTCGCAATCCGGGGGTAAACAACTTCGATTTCTCTTTGCAGAAGGATTTCAAGATTCCCACTGGAGAGAAGACGCGGATCACGTTCTCGGCGGATTTGTTCAATTTGCCAAATCATCCGCAATTCGCGGAGCCGGTCGGCGATCCGACGATGGGCTATTTCCCGGCGGCGAATGGGAACCGCGCGGCTGGATTTGGGGCGATCAGCGGCACGTCTTTCTACGCCAATCGCATCGTCCAGCTCGGATTGCACCTGTACTTCTGAGCTGAAGCCGAAGGGGAGCGCTCGAAAGTCAAGAGCGCACCCCTTCATCCTGCCTTATTCTCGTACTCGCATGCGCTAGCTCGGCGGGGCTCCGCCCGAAAGGAAACGTTCATGTTCAGCGAAGTACGGAATCTCAGTTGGTTTGCAATCATTTTCGTTCTACTGTCGTCTCGAGTCCTTTCCCAGTCACAAATGTCCTCGAGCTTTGCCCCGGATCGGCTGAATACCATCCTCTACGGAGTTGCCTATTATCCCGAGTACATGCCGTACGATCGCGTCGACAAAGATGTTGAGTTAATGCAAAGGGCGGGAATCAATGTCGTCCGCGTCGGCGAATCTACATGGAGCAACTGGGAACCGCGCGATGGGGAATTCCAGTTTGCGTGGATGCAGCGAGTGCTCGACCGGCTCCATCAAGCGGGAATCAAGGTTATCCTTGGCACTCCCACCTACTCGATTCCGACCTGGCTCTACCAGGCACATCCAGAAATCGTCGTCACCCACAATGGCACCGCTCCCCCGCTGAGAGATCCCTATTATCCAACCTATCCAGCCTCGCTTCCTCCCGGATACTACGGACCTCGCCAGAACTATGACTTTCTCAATCCATACTTTCGGGAACATGCGGAACGCGTCATTCGACAAATTGTCAGCCATTTTAAGGACCACCCCGCCATAATCGGCTACCAGATCGATAACGAGACCGCGCCAACAGCAGCGACCAGCCGGTACATGAGGGAGGCGTTCCTGGAGCGTCTCAGAAGGAAGTACGCGACGCCGGAAACGATTAACAAGATTTGGGGTCTGGCTTACTGGGGCCAGCTGGTTGATAAGTGGGAAGATCTACCACCCGCAGATGGGATTTTGAATCCTGGTTACAAATTGGAATGGCAACAGTTTCAGCAGGATGTAGTGACCGATTACCTGGCGTGGCAAGCCAAACTCGTCAATGAGTATAAGCGTCCTGACCAATTCATCACCCACGACTTCAGTGGCGGGGTTCACACCAACCTTGACCAGTGGAAAATCGCGCAGTCCCTTGACGTCGTTGCCGAGAATGCCTATTTCGACACCCAGACGCGACTGAGCGGTCGCGGGATCTGGCTGACAGATGATCTCGGGCGATCTCTAAAGCACTCCAATTTCCTGATCACAGAGACCAACGCGCAAAGTATCGGATGGGACTCGCGGACGCAATATCCAATGTACCCGGGACAGCTCCGGCTCGTGGTGTATGCCCATGTGGCGGCGGGAGCGAACATGGTCGAGTACTGGCACTGGCACTCGCTCCACTATGGCCAGGAGACGTACTGGCGTGGAGTGCTCTCGCATGATCTCGAACCTAACCGCGCCTATGCCGAGGTAACGCGCGTCGCCGGAGAACTGAAACGCGTGGGTCCACAACTGGCGAATTTGAGGAAAGACAACCAGGTTGCGATTCTAGTGAGCGCAGATTCTGCCAACGCGCTCAGCTACATGCCAGTGAGCGATACCGTGAATTACATGACCGTACTGCGCCAGATGTATGACGCGCTTTACGACCTCAATATGGAAACAGATTTTGTGCAGGCGGGAGACACCAATCTTTCACGCTACAAGGTGCTGTTGGTGCCACCTCTCTACAGTGCCTCCGATCGTGTATTGCAGCAGATTTCCGACTACGTCAGGAACGGCGGACACGTGGTCATGGCATTCAAGAGCGGTTTTACGGATGAGCATTCAACCGTGCGAAGCGTGATGGCACCCGGGGGGCTGCGGGCCGCCTGCGGATTTCATTACCAGGAGTTCACAAACCTGGCGGCGCCGGTGTCTCTCAAGCCTGACGCCTACGGCGTTGGTGAAGAAAACACCGGTTCAGTCTGGGAAGAATTTCTGGAGCCTGAAACGGCCACGGTGGTTGCATCCTTTGACGATCCTTACTGGCATTTTCCCGCGATCACTCGCAATAACTTTGGAACAGGCACCCTGGTCTACGAAGGGACAGTCCTTACGGACAAGTTGCAGCGAGAGGTCGTGCGCAATGTCTTGAAGCGCGCAGGACTAGCCAATGCGAATCAGGACCTTCCGCCCGCGGTGAAGCTTCGTAATGGGCGTAATTCGGCCGGGAAGCTTCTCCATTATTACTTCAATTTTTCCGGTCAGCAGCAACTGGTCACCTATTCTCAAGGCGACGGTTCCGATGTTCTGACCGGAGGGTCTGTAAAGCGGGGCGAGACGTTTAAGTTGCCGCCTTGGGACCTTCTGATTGTCGAAGAAAACTAGAGGGCAAGTGAATGTACAGGATGCCGTCGGATACTCATGATCGCAGGCCATCAATCATTGCTGCGGCGCTTCTGTGCATGCTTTCTGCTCGTCCATTTACCCAGTCTCCGAGCCTAAACAGAATGGAGTCGATCAAAGCAGCAGACTTTTGTCCCTCGGTCTGGTTTCGCCGCAGGCGATCCACGTGAGCTGGTAGTTCCAGGAGGCTATCGAATATGAATTTGCGAGAAATTGCGGCACGCGCCAGAGTTTCAACCGCGACGGTGTCGCGGGCCCTCAATCGTGTGCCAACTGTGGATCCGCGCCTCGTCAGACGCGTCTGGGACGTAGTGGATGAGTTTCATTACTACCCAAATACGCAGGCACGAGCCTTGGTTCTCGGCAGTAGTCGGATCTTTGGTCTCATCATTGAGGAGATCACCAACCCATTCTTTGCCGAAATTGTCCAAGCCTTCGAGCAGATTGCCGTGCAAAAGGAATACGAAATCTTGCTGTGCTCCATCGGTTTCGATCCCGGAAGAACAGAACTCGTCATTCGCCGGATGATGGAGCGGCGGGTTGATGGCGTAGCAATTTTGACTTTTGGTATACAGGAGCAGCTGGTCCAGGCTCTGCAGCTCAAAAACATCCCTCTCGTGATTGCCGACCCCGGCCAGCAGTTTGCTGGGACCGTCGGCATCAGGATTGACTACCTGCAGGGGATCAGGCAAGCCGTGCGCCACCTCGCAGCATTGCGTCATTCGCGGATAGGATTTGTTACTGGCCCAAGCCACACCAGCTCGGCGGTTCTGCAGAAGGAGGCCTTTGAAGATTCGACGCACGAGATCGGATTGGATACGCCATCAGAATTCGTTGTGGCAGGAAATCTGACGACCGAGTGCGGTCGGATGGCGCTAAGGAAGTTGATGGCTATTTCAACCCCCCCCACTGCGGTGCTGTGCTCGAACAACATGACTGCCATTGGATTGCTGGCGGAAGCGCGCGAGCGCGGCATTGGAGTTCCGCAAGGGCTTTCTGTAGTGGGCGTCGAAGATATTTATCTCTCGCCGTTCACTGTCCCACCCTTGACTACCATCGGCATATCCCGGCTGGAACTTGCGGAGCTCGCGTTCTGCGCACTGGTTCGTGCAGCTCAGGATCGGGGGAAGCGGGCGACCGGCTCCGATTATTGGCTCATACCAAGCCTCGTAGTTAGGCAATCGACGGGACTTGCTCCCTAAAAATGGTCTAAAGAGAGAATAGATAGCCTCCATATCCAACCCAGCTCCGTTTGATCGATCGCTGGGGCCCGACTAACGCGCCACTCCCCAGAAGCAATACGAGCCACACTTTGGGAATGGTGCAACATAACCCACATCGATCTGCTCAATCTTGAATCCGCCTTGCTCGATCAGGGCCGGAATGTTCCGCGTTACATGGCAACCTTCAAACACCCACTGCCACAACGGCTCGTTTCTCCTCTGCCAACGCTCGACAGCATCATCCGGAGAAAGCCCGTGCTCAAAGAAGATGAACTTCCCGCTGGTTTTCAAGACTCTCCGCATACCTTGGATGGCCTCTACTACGCCGGGGATCGTGCACATCGTAAACGTGCTGACGACGGTATCGATACTCCCATCGGGAAGAGAAATTCGTTCTCCCGGCAGATCAAGAAACTCGATTTCGAATGTCGCTCTTGAACGCTGTTTGTCAGCACGGCGGAGCATTCCCGGATTCGGTTCGAGGGCAAATACCTTTCTTACCTTTGCGGAGTCGTAGTGCGGAAAGTTCACACCGGGTCCAACCCCTATTTCAAGTACGTTGCCTTCCGCGAGTGGGATGATCTTTTTTCGAATCTGTGCAATCGGCTTGGGGTTTCCTAGGGCAAGCACAAGATGCGGATAGACGTGCTCTCTGTAGAAGCTCATTTCAGGATCGTTGACCGGCAGCGACAATGATGTTGGTTGGCACGCTCAGAACGTTACCGCTCCGAAAGCCAGACAGCAAGCCTGAGATTTCCGAATCCACTTTAGCGCGTAGATGGTTGGGAATGCTTTCAAAGAGTGAGTGATAAAGAGTGCTGACTTCCTGCTGGTAGGCCCACAATTCTTCTGGACTCCCAGCCCAAATTCTCGGTACCGTCAAGGCCTGTTCGGTCACATCACGAAAGCCTGCTGTACGCAACACGATTTCCAGGGAACCGGGTGACGCAAACCGAAACATCATTCGGCTTTGGGGCGGCATCTTTGCTCCGCGAACGAGTCGAAGCACGGATGCGACCGTGGCATCGAAGAAGGGTTGCTCGAACCGCCCCCATGCCAAGAAAGCGGCACGTCCGCCAGGCTTCAGTACGCGCAGAGCTTCTGACATCACGATTCCAGTGTCGTTGAAGAACATGATTCCGCAACGGCAAGTGACGCGATCGACAGAATGATCGACCAGCGGAATACTGTGCGCGTCAGCCTGGATGCACTCGATTCTGGTCGCGAAACCGTGTTCGTGAGCGCGTTCGCTGGCAAGCGCGAGACTGGCGCGGGAGCTATCCAGGGCAATGACTCTTCCGCTGGGGAGGCGTCCGGCGATGGTCAGCGCCGGTTCGCCTGTTCCAGCCGCCAAATCTAAGACCACCGAATCGGGCCTGAGGTTTGCGGCGGAGAGCAGGGCATCCGTCATCGCCGTATGCCAGTGTGCAGCCGCATCAACCCACGAGTCGTGCCCTCGTGCACGCGCGGCGGCGTCCCATGGACTGCGCTTCGTCACGGCCGAAGTGTAAGCTATTCGGGAACGATGCGACCAGGAATGCGTGGGGCATCGGTGGGAGATCGGAGCGGTTGCAGGATCTTGCGTTCGGGGAAGAATGGACTGGTTGTATACAAAGGACCAGAAGCCAACCAGGTTTCTTGTGAGGGAGGACATCTATGCCCAGGGAAGCGAAGCTATTCGTTTCAAGTTCCGGCTCGGTTGTGCGAGCTTTTCTCAAATTCCGCGCAAACATCCCGCCCCGCTGGATCCAAAACGCGAAGAAGTCGCGCAAAGCAGTGGAGCCGGATATCGTGCGCGCCTTTCACACGCTTAAGCGCCTTAGGAAATTGAGGCCAAATGCCCAGGTCTCTATTGAAAACGCGAGCAAGGATTTGCGAAGCGTGTTGCAACGCTGGGAAACGGCCTACAACAAAGAGAGTTTTTATCGTGGGCTGCGGGTGCTATTGGAGCTTCAACGGAATGGGGCTTCGAAGATGTAACATTCACGGCGGTGTCGCCTTCGGACGATTTCTTCTGCAATGAACCGGGTGGCGTAATTGTCAGCGCTTGTCTGCTTTGGCTTCCGGTTCTGCCTCATCGGATTCTGGGGAGGGAGTCTTTTTGGGCTTGGTGGCGTCGGGCTCTGCTTCGATGGTCACGTCAACTTGAGCGCCGGGCTTCAAGCTGACTTCCTGTCCTTCTTCGTCTTGCAAGCTATTTTCAATACGAATTTCTTTGTAGAGCGGATCGGCACCATCTACCGCGATCTCAGCCTTCTCAGGCTCGCTTGAGTAACTGCTCGGGATTATCCTCTCCACCGTACCCGGGAGCTTAACTGCCGATTTCTTTTTCCTGGTCATCGCTTAAGGCCCTCCTTGTCGATCCCACGGTTTAGGCCGAGGCCAGTATTGGGACGGGTAAACCTTGAGGTCCGAGCCATCTAAATCCACACAGTAAACGTGGAAGAGGGCGCAAAAATTCCAAGCTGAAATTTGATGCGATTCGCATATTACCGAAATGGTAAATCCGGGATAAACCCCTAAAACTTACGGATTGTACCCGATCGAACATTAGGGAAAGTTTGTGCATATTTTTAGGTCAGGAATAAACCTGTGTAGGAATATGCCACAATGTGCGACGTTCTCAAAACACAGCTTCTTGGCGCATTGAAAGATAACCTGCAAGACGTTGAAGGACTGAAGTTGATCCCCGAAGACGACCTCAAATTGCCGGTATCAAAAAGGATCTGCGCAAGACCATCACAGCTATAGAGAACGACGGCGCTCGCGAGAACGAATCCGCCGTGGCACCTTGACTCTGGCCAGAACGGATGTAGATGGCGCTCACTGCTACGCAACTCCGGTTTAGATCTCACCTCAGTTGCGCGATTGGTTACGCGAGCGTTTAGGTTAGTGACGCTTGCTTCGAAAACGAGTCAGAGAGGAAAGCATCCACGACCGTAGCGATTACTACGGTGATTTCAGATGCGTCGAACCGTGAAAGCCGGCAGGATTGCGTCGTTCAGCGTGATGATCATCCGAAATCATTTTGCCCGCCACCGCCACTTCTGCGAGGCACCATCCAAGTGATGGGCAAAATAGTCATCATGCATGAATCCTCTGGACCGATTTGGAGGAGTCAAATCATGGCGAGGAAAAAATTAAGAATGCTCAAGCGCGTTCCGCCGATCATTGGAGTTTGCGAAGGATGTCTGGTGCAATTCAAGTCAATTTTCACCGCTGCGGTTGCCGCGGAAGCGGAGATCAGAGTCCGTTTTGCGGCGCACAAGTGTGCGTCGACGGGTCGCAATAATGCTGCCAGGATACGCAACATTGCTTAGCGCCAGCGTAAAGCTTCTGGTGTAGCATTTGCTACCGATTGACAGGGTCGCGGCCTTCCCGTTATAGCTGCCGCCCAGGTCATGAACCTCGAGGAGATTCGCAAGCAAACCGCGCCCGCGGAAAAGCAAAAGCCGGTCGCAATGACCGGCTCCTGCTCACGAACGAACCGCCCTTACGACGCTTTCTCGGTTGCAGGGCTGAGTCTCCTCAACTGCTCCGACGCCTTGCGGAGGTCCCGGCAATAAGCGCAGTCGGGATCTGAGCAGTAAGGAGAACCTATTTCTTGCTTTTGCGGTTGAACCGGTTGGGTTGACATAATCGAAGCCCCCTCCCCCAAGCAGGCTTGAAAGCAGACGCCAACAGTGAAACGAGTGTACCCCAGAAACGCCGTCCAGCGTACATAAAATCCTTGCAAAGCCACGCCAGTAGCGGCATCTGTGGGAGGTGGCCTAGGGAAGCCGCGAGGTCAATCGTGCCGGAACTGGGCGAGATTCTATGACGCTTTGAGAACGTAAAGCTTCTAAGCTGCTGAAACATCACGCGTTTCCGGGGGGGCGAATATTAAGGTCATGCGAATGAAGATTCCGGAGTCGTTTCGCTCGGCACCGGAGCTTATGGACGGGCCTGGATCTGATAGACGGGGTATCGTGCGGCGATAGCCGCGAAGTCGGACAGCGGAGCACCGACGGAGATCGGGAAATGGCGTCGGCCGCTTCGGGCGATGCGCACGTATTCCCGGAGGATCGGCGGCCGAGCTTCTGGCGGCACCGGCAAAAGGTGAACGCGGCGACGGCGGCCCTGGCGGATGATGGCATCGCCATGCGCGGCCTCGACATTCTTCACCCAGTCGGAATCGGGACCAAGCATCGAGACCAAGTAATGTTTGCTATCAACCGTGGCGACTACGATTGGATTGGTGCGAGTGCGCCCCGATGTGCGGCCTCGAACTTCTAGGGCGGCCTGGAACTTGGGCGGCAGCCCGAGGCCAGACCACCAGCAGTTCAGGCGATTAATCCAGTGGCCTAGACGCGTGGGGCGCCAGCCGCGGTAGAGGAGCCGCATCAATGCGCTCTGCTCCGCGGGGTCGGGACTGCGTGACTTATCCATGGCTTCGCGCTTCGTTACTTCCCATCCCCCCTTACACAGACTACGCTTCATACGGCTATTGTTAGAGAAGCATGGGTGGTATACTGCGCGGCCTGTGTGGGGGATTGCGTAAGCAATGGTGAAACAGAAAGCTGTAAGAAAGAAGAGTGGGGCAACTCCGCCTGGGCGAGATTCCGAAGCGCGGGTTGGAGTGAAGCTGACCGAGGCGGAAGAAGATTTGCTGTGGCATGTGGAACGCGGGTACCAGCTGGAAACCGACTCGCTGGGCGGTGATCCGGTTTTGCGCAGCTTGAAACATGACGAGGTGGTGCGTCCGGCGTCTGCGAATCGCAATACGGTGCAGGCGCTGAAGAACCGTGGGCTGATTATCGAGGGCAAGGGTGGCGAGCCACTTAGAATCGTGTGGCGTTTGAAGGAAAAGACAAGAAAGTAGCCACTTCCTCGTCCCCACTTGGGAGATTTCGGCCGGCGTAAAATGTTGCCGACTAAACGGGAGAGAGACATGGCAGACGAAGGCTCGCGGGGCGAGAAGATCAGAATAAAAATTGAACAGCATACCTTGACCGGGGGACTGTGGTGTGCAGCTTGGCTGTTTACGATCGGGTTCCTGCACCTCAATTTCTGGAGAGGAGTGCTCGCGATCATTTTGTGGCCGTATTATATCGGCGCGCACTTCAGCCCGGTCGCGAGATGATTTCAAATGGGAGTTCTTGTACAGATCCATAACACCGGTTCCCCACCCGAAGAGCGTGCGGACATTACTGCACACGTCGAACATGCGCTCGCGGACCGTGCTGGCGATTGGAAAGTCTCAATTAATGGGTCGCAGGCTAATGATCGGTGGGAGCTGAAGATCGACGGACCGAATGGGTTCGAGCGGACTTATACGCTTGAGGGAGCGGCTGGAGAAACCCAGGCGCATGCGATTGGCCGGATCGTGGGAATGATGGTGCTAGCGAAGGCGAGCGAGTGATGAAACATCGCGTTGTTCCGACAACGCCGAGCTAAACGCCACGGTCGTAGCATGGAGGAGGAAGTGCTTGAGATTCTCCGCCATGCTTCGCGGGAGGGAAAGTTCGAGCGACCGGCTCAGAACGGAAATCTCAACGCTCTTTGCAAAGACTGGACTGTCTGGGGAGATAGCCCAACGATCTCAGCTTACCCGTCGTTAGTCGGTTAGTGCTTCGTCGCCAGCAACTGGAAATCAAGTCGGCGAGGCAATTTCCGAATCAACCAGCAGGCGCGGTCGGCATGCCGCACTCACTTTATGAGAACACTCACCGCGTTCGAGGAGCAAAGTGCCTTACCGTGCCTTCCGGTCAAGTCTAGGTGCAATGAATACCTCCCTGGAGGCACAACCTTGAAGAGCTTCGACTGCGGACGGGCAGACGATTTGATCTGTGACCACAAGAGGCTCGCGATGTCCGAAGACACTTTCTTCGAACTGCCGGGTTTCAACTGCAACGAAGCCGTGGCTGAAAGCGGGAGCGTTGTGCCTTTGTCCAAGTCCCAGAGAGCCACATAACTCAGTTCGCTTTTGTGAGGTTCTTCTAGGGCGGCGAAGGGCTTGAGTGTCAGAGAAGGTACTACAGATACACTTAGCTCGGAGTCTAAGCGGTTTTCGATCACCAAGCCGACTTCGACGGCTTGCGGCGGTTGCCACTCAGCCTTCTGAACAGAAATTCTACAGACCAAGTTGGCAGTGCCTTCCGTCGTAGCTTGGGGCGACGTCGAAGTTGCGGGGGAGTTTGCTTTGTCCTGTGCCGCAGAAAGGCATGTCACCCCAGCAATAATAAGAAGAAACCCGGTTGTTCTCATGGCGTGATAATTTTAAGTCCTTTTCCGCCTTTGAGCCTTGCACGGCCGCTCAAATGTAGGCTGGTCGCGCGCCGTGCTGGACGGCGAGATCATAGCCCTGGACGAGGCGGCAATTCGCAATTCGAACATCTCCTGTTCCGTCGCGGCGAACCGCGATTCTATGCCTTCGATTTGCTACACAGCGATGGGCAAGACCTGCGCTCCCCAAAGAAGCAGGCCGAACTTGCCACCGATTCTGCCGGGACTCACGATGCTTGTTGGTTCTATTTGAGGCAGCCGGACCTGTAAGCCGAATTCTCTAAGGACCGCTGCCTTTTCAATAATTTGTTTGAAATCAACGCTGCTGAAGTGTGAAAGATGTCAGTTTTGTCAGCTAGAAGGGATTCGTGGCGAGATTTTGGCAAAGGTAATTTTGCATATTGATCTTCAGTTCAGTGGCGTCATGCCGGAGCCTCCGTGAGTCTTCCAACAGTCCTTCCGAAATGCCACTGAGCCGGTCTGATTCATCTCTCAATTTGGAGGAGCGGTCGGAGAGGCCAAGAATGCTGACCGCGAATTCCTGCATTGGGAAGCTCCTTATCGAGCCAGCGCAGGAAGTCGCATAGGACGGCGGCGAGATGCGTTGCTGGTCCAATTGTACGCTCCACTTCGAGGATGCCCCAGAAAATCGAGAGCCGATATAAGCGGAGCGATGTGGCCTGCGCAGCCACTTCATAGCCTTTCTTTCTTACTCCTACCCCACCGCGTACTCAATTTTTGAGAATGCAGAACCCGGAACAAGCATGGCCTCGCCAGATTCCAGCCGCACCTTGAATTGCGTAAGATCAATCGAGCGCTGAACATCCTCCGCAAAGACTGGTGCAACGATTTCTTCAATTACTCCCCGAATCTCTCCAAGGTCTTTTAGCTTGATGATGCACCCGACACCCAGCAGTTCGGTCAATTTTGTCATCAGCTGTGCCTGGGTGTTTTGTCGAAACTGAGCCATTGAAGTCTCCTTTCAAATCAGCCTAGCAAAATACAGGGGGCCGCTGCTGTAGTCCGGATGTAAAGGGACATCCCCAAATTTCTTTCGTCCGTAATTGACTCTCGCACACGTACTTGGTTCAATTCAGCCGGCGATTTTGATGCCGGTCATTTGTTTGTTAGGTGCGAATCGTATGCCTAATTCGCGGAGCCGGAACTAGGATTCCAGCAGCGCCCGTAACTTGTGAGCGTATCTGCGGCTCGACGTGACCACCATTCCTTCTGCCAGTACGATGTCGTAAACCCCATCGAACATCGGACGAATCTCGCTAATGCAGGCGCCGTTCACGATGGCCGATTTCCGCACGCGGATGAAGTGGTGTGGCGCCAGCTTCTCTTCGAGATGTGCCAAAGTTTCCCGCAACAGGTGACTGTCGGTGGCGGTGTGTATGCAGGCATAGTTTCCCGTGGCTTCGATCCACAAAACGTTGGAAACGGGAACGAAGAAAATCCGCTTCTTGTCCTTCACCACAAAGCGTTCCAACGGGCGGAGACGACGGAGGGATTGGAGCAGCGGTTCGAGATCTCGATTGGCGTTTCCGCGCTGTTCGACGACCTGGAGCGCGTGAACCAGGGCCTTGGCAAATCGCTCCTTATCATACGGTTTCAAGAGATAGTCAACAGCGTGCACTTCGAATGCACGAATGGCGTGCGTATCGTGAGCCGTAACGAAGACATAAACTGGAGCGGGACCGGTCGATGGCTCCACATTTTCGATGACTCCAAAACCATCCAGATCAGGCATCTGCACATCGAGAAAAACAATGTCGGGATGAAGTTCATTAATCTGCTCCACCGCACTTATTCCGTTCGCCGCCTCGCCTACAATTTCAATATCGTTGTTCTTGGCCAGATAACGACGGATACCGCGCCGGGCGATCGGTTCGTCATCGACGATGAGGACTCGCGTCTTCATGCGAACTCCGCAGTGGAATGGTGATGGTGGCCTCACAGCCTCGACCGTCGCCTCTGGTAAGTTCCAGCGACGACTCGTCCCCGTAAAGCTGTTTCAAGCGTGACTGGACATTGCTGAGTCCGACGCCGAATCGCAGGCCCGATCCCGGTGTCGGACCCGGGCCATCATCGCGGACGCAGAGCCAAACTCTGCCGTTGTGGCGTCTGGCAGCGATCTCTAGCCGGCCTGCGGCGGAAGCGACGCTGAAGCCGTGCTTGATGGCATTCTCAACCAGTGGCTGAAGCGCCAGGCTTGGTACATAGACTGCGAGAAGGTCAGGTGGCACGTCCATGTGAACTTTCAAGCGATCATGAAAGCGTGTCTGCTCGATCTCCAGATACTTGCCTACGAACTCGAGCTCGCTCTGCAAAGTGATCTCGCTCTCCCGCCGTTCGAGGGCCATGCGCAGCAAGTCGCCGAGACTGACCAGCAGATGGCTTGCAGCATCGACGTTTTCCTGCATCAGGATTCCGATGGTGTGAAGACTGTTGAACAAAAAGTGCGGATGTAACTGGCTCTTAAGGTTCTCAAGTTCGGCGTGGGAGAGTTGCGTTTCCAGTTGCGCCGCTCGAGTCTGGCGTTCCATAGCGGCCTGGTAAAAGTGGATCGACTGATACAGTCCTACAACCAACCAGTACGTAAGCACGCCAGTAAAGCTCATAGATAGAACACTGACTGTGAACGTCGGGGGAAGGGGTGGCGCACCAGGATCGGTTATGCGAAGAAGTAACCGCAGAAGTCCATGGCTCAGAAAGTATGCGGTGACCGATCCCAGGGGAGCCATCATAAACGACGTGACCGTGTGGATCGCTATATGAGGTACAAACCTCGGCCCCGTCAACGGGAACCGTTTTGCCAGAGCAATCACGAGCGGTGTGTACGCCGCCCATACGTTCCAGTAGACGAGTTCGATCGCACCCACGATCACCCAGCTGACGTGCCCGCCGTGAACCTTCGCCACCACGATCTCCCGCACGGTGAACAACAGTCCTACAATCGTCCACGCACAGAGGATCAAAATCCATCTCGTCCGTCCCATATCTGGTGTGGCCTGCAGCAATAGGTGTGTCAACCCTTCCGGCACGGATTATAGTGGAACCCTCGAAGAAGACATCACTGAGGACAGACCGCTTGTCTCACTTCGGAGACCGCATGTCACTTTTCCTGCAAACACTGATTCTTAGCGGCATATGTTGCATACCCACTAACCCAGTATCCACAGGAGTTTGCTATGAGCAAGACCGCAATTACCTCGCCTGAACTCGCGCCGCCGGTCGGCCCATTTTCCCAGGCAGTCAAAATCGATGGTTTCCTCTTCTTCAGCGGACAGGTCGCCCAAGACCCGGCCACTGGCAAGGTGGTCGAGGGGGGCATTGTGCCCGAGACGGAGCGCGTCTTCCAAAACCTATCGGCGGTTCTGAAGGCAGCCAGCAAGAGTTTTGATGATGTCGTGCGCGCCGGTGTGTTTCTCACGAACATGACTGACTTCGCCGCGATGAATGGCATCTACGCAAAATATTTCAGTCAGCCCTTTCCCGCCCGCACGACGATCGCGGCCGCAGCACTACCACTCGGGGCCTGCGTTGAGATCGACCTCGTCGTCAAGGCTTGAGGCCTGACACGGAGGGTGATCTCATGAAGTACGCATTTCAAATCGTCGATGTTTTCAGTTCGACACCGTTCGGCGGTAATCAACTGGCGATTCTGCCCGACGCGGCCGGCATTTCGACCGAGGGCATGCAAAAGATTGCTCGCGAATTCAATTTCGGCGAAACGACTTTCGTCCTGCCGAAGAACGATTCTGCAAACAACTTTCGGGTGCGCATCTTTACACCTCGGGTGGAGTTCGATTTTGCGGGACATCCATCGGTCGGCACAGCCTGTGCTCTTGTGATGAAACAGCACGTACGGCTTAGTGATCCAGTCCGGCTCATTCTGGAGGAGAATGCCGGTCCCGTGACGGTTGATGTCGCTCAGCGAAACGGGGGATTCTACGGCAAGTTGACGTTATCGGGGAAGATCGAGACGCCGAGCGGCGCACCTTCTCCGGCGGAACTCGCCGCCGTACTATCGGTCGAACCCGCCGAGGTGAACCAAGCCTTTTTCGCGGGCGCCGGTGTTTCATTCTGTTTTGCGCAACTGAACTCGAACGAAGTGGTTGATCGGGCGGCGATTAATCGGGCGGCCTGGGTAGCAACGCTCTCACGAGCGTGGTCTCCCCACATCTTCTTCTTCGCAGGAGATCTACGGGATGGCGGCAAGATCTATGCGCGCATGTGGGGACCCGCGCTGGGCATCGAAGAAGATTCCGCGACGGGCAGCGCCTGCGCCGCCCTCGTCGGTGCCATGGCATCGAAGCAAGATTTTGGCGGGACGGCCTATCGCCTTTCCATCCAGCAAGGCGTCTCGATGGGGCGCCGAAGCGAAATCGAAGCGGAGGCGCGTAAGAGCAGAGGCGTTGTGAACTCTGTCAGCGTTGGTGGCGCCACGGCCTGCATCGCAAGCGGCGAAATCGAGGTGCCGCCGTTCGCGCTCGCGTCATAGACCCGTCGAGGGCGCCCACATGCGCGGACGGGACGCCAAGCCACATCATCCGGACCTTGGACGATTGGATCGCCCGCGTTGCGACGCCTGGGCCATGGCTTGTTTGGAGCAAGTCGCAACTGGCGGGATTCAGTCTCATCGCGGGCATCTTGGAGGCTTCAAAATGCAAATACTGATAGTGGGCATCGGCGCCTTGGGCGGAACAATTGCGGCGCGTGCCATCGGCACAGGACTACCCGTGCGGCTTGCGGCTCGCAATACCGATTCTGCGGAGGCATTGCGCAGATCGGGCCTGCGAGTGTCCGGCATCGGAGGGGAGGTGAGGGCAGACGCTATCGACGTTGCCGCAGTTGAGGCCTACGGAAAGGGAGACCAATTTGACCTGATCCTGCTGGCCACCAAAGCGCAGGACGCTCTGGAAGTCGCGCCCTACGTGGTGGGCCTACTTGCCCCCGAAGGGGCTATTTTGCCTATACAGAATGGCGGCGTTGCACGGGTGCTTGCGGATCGCCTAGGCGAAGATAAGATCCTTGGTGGATTCTCAAATCTTGGTGCCACGATGGTAGAACCCGGCGTCTACGAGCAGAAGAATGCAGGGCATCTACTGATAGGCGAACTTGCTGGTGGTGTCAGTGAGCGCGTCGAGCGGGTTGCGCGCGCCCTAGGTCGAGCGATTGAGGTTAAGGTATCTTCAAACCTGACTGGTGCCATCTGGTCGAAGCTCCTAATCAATTGCTCGGTTACAACCCTCGGTGCGCTCTGTTCGCAAACCATGCGTCAGTACATGGAAACGGAGGCAGGCAAGAAGGTTTTCCGACGGACGTACGAGGAAGCGTTATCCGTGGCACTTGCGATTGGCACTCGGCTGGAGCGTCTGGCCGTGGACCCGATTCCGCCCGGATGGGCGAGCAATGTCGCGGTAGAGAAACGCTATGAGTCGTGGGTCGAAGCAATAATTGCCTTCTATGGGGATGTCAAACCCTCGATGCTCCAGGACCTTGAGCGCGGCCGGAAGACTGAGGTCGACTTCATCAACGGCTATGTGGTGACGTTAGGCCACGCGTCCGGAGTGCCGGTACATATGAACGCCACAATTACAGACCTTGTACACCAGATCGAACGTGGAGTTCTCCAGCCGACACGAGAACGGATGAACGACCTAGCGGATTAAACCTGTGAACGGACCCGTGGCAACAGTATTTGACGGCCAACTCTGACCGCTTGTCTCACTTCGGACGCCGCATGTCACTTTTCCTGCAAACGCTGGTTGTTCGCGGCATATTGTCCGGTGAGCAGGCGCATCGCCTGGAGGAGTTTCACATGGAGAAGATTTTGATTCAGTACGGAATTTGCGCGCTTGCGGTCGCTCTGATGGTGCCGTTGGCGCAGGCGCAGCCGGCCGGAATGCAGGCCGCCTTCGCAAAAGATGCCGGAACACTTTCCGACAAATTCACTGAGCTCGCGCGCGTTATGTCGGGCAAGTACGACTGGAAGCCCGGCCAAGGCGTTCGCTCCGTCGGCGACGTGTTCAACCTGATCGTTACGGAGAACCGCATGCTCGCCGGCGCGCTTTCGGGCACACCGAATACGGGGGCAAAGGCCGCGCCCATCACCGATCCGGGAAAATTGCAGGAAGCTCTGAAGGCTTCTTACGCCAATCTGCAAAAAGCGATCACGGCACTCTCCGACAATGACCTGCAGGCGCCGGTGAAACTGTTCGGAAGAGACATGACGAAGCAGGCCGCGCTGATGCTGATTCTCGAAGATCAACACGAGCATCTGGGGCAGTCGATTGCGTACGCGCGCAGCAACGGCGTGGTTCCGCCCTGGTCTAAGTAGGACAACAATGAAAAACCGAGGTGAAGAGAAAATGATCAAAGCCGCTATCTTTTCCGTGTGTCTCGCAGTTTCCTCACTTTCGCTCAATGCACGTGCCGAGGATGTGCGCCAGTACACCGATGGCCCCGTTACTGAGGTGGACTACATTCACGTTGAGTACGGGCATTTCGAAGAGTACATCGATTGGCTAAATTCGACATGGAAGCCGACCATGGAAGCTTTCAAAAAAGCTGGGCTGATCATCGATTACAAGGTTTTCAAGCTCACTCCAAAATCACCGGATCAGCCCAATATAAGTCTCTGGATCACTTTTAAGAACGGGGCTGCGGCTTTGGATAACGGCGTCGAGCTGGAAGAGGTGGCAAAGAAAGTAATCGGTAGCACCGAGCTTCAGAACAAGGCCAGAGTCGGCCGGAATGAATACAGAAAAGTTTTCGGTAATGAATACGTTCGTGAAGTGATTTTGAAATGAAATTCTTATACGTGTTTAGCATCGCACATCCCCGTTTGAGCGCACTGAGCGGAATATGCTTCTAACGCAGTCGATTGATTGGAAAAATGAATGGTTTCCGATTGATGATGCCACCTACTTGAACTTCGCCGCGCACGCGGCAATCCCCCGCGTGGCGCTCAACGCCGTACGGTTATCCGCCGAAGCAAAGATGCGCCCGCATATCGTCGATGACCAAACCTTCTTCTCCGTTGCCGCGAGTTTGCGGGATCAGGAGTTATGTAAATAACTGAAAACACAAAGCTTAGGCAGCTGGACCTGTAAGCCGAATTCTGTCCGCCTCGCGGCGGGACGGCCATTCCTCTGGGCCATGCATTGCTGCGTGGCTCTAGCGACCTACCCGGAGGTTTAAGAGCACTCCATCGAAGGCCAAAGACCCTCGCTGGAGGCAAGGCTGGCGCGCCGAGCCGGCACGCGTCCCGCCGAAGCGGGAGCTTCCTCCCTATTTGGTCTTGCTCCGTGTGGGGTTTGCCCTGCCCGCAACATTACTGTTGCGGCGGTGCGCTCTTACCGCACCTTTTCACCCTTACCCCGCGGTGCGGGGCGGTATATTTTCTGTGGCACTTTCCGTCAACCAGCCTTGACGCTGGCCTCCCGGACGTTATCCGGCACACTGCTCTGTGGAGTTCGGACTTTCCTCCCCCATCACTTGCAGCGATGAGAGCGGCCGTCCGGTCCAGCTGCCTACACACGTATTATAGTTGAGTGCTAACCGTTGGCAGCAGCAGGTGTGCCCAACCACTACGCTTGACCACTCCGCTGAATGGCCAGAAGGCTCAAATCATCCAGCGGTTGGCCATCAACGAACGATTTCAGGTCATTAAGGCACGCGCTGATGGCCTCTGCCGGGCGTCTAGCGGCTTTGCGCCGTAGAATCTGCGTGACTCGCTCGACACCGTATTCATCGTCTCCTCGGCGCGCCTCCAAGAGCCCGTCAGTATAGAGAAAGAGCATGTCGCCCTGATCGAGGTGCAAGCGCGTCGCCGAGAAATCGAATTCCGGAAACATCCCTAGGGGCAGCCCGGTCGATTCAACGCGCACGAGTCCACCGCGGGTAAGAACCATGGCAGGCCAATGACCAGCGTTATGGATTTCCACCTCTCCGTTGGATTTTGCGAGTCCGCACACCAGGGTGGCGTATTGGCCGGCCAGCGCACTTTCGCAAAAGACGCGATTCGCTTGAGCCACCATCCGTCCCAGCGGCAGAGCCAATCCAGTTAGGCTACGAAAGAGCGCGTGAAGCTGAGCCATCAGCATGGATGCGGCTACGCCTTTGCCGGAAACGTCTCCTAGGACAAAGAACAGTTGGCCATCAAAGGGGATCAGGTCGCAGTAGTCTCCGCTCACCGGGCCGAACGGAGCGTAGTGATAGCTGGTTTCCCATCCACCGGCGGTCAGCCCTGTCCGGGGTAACAGATTGCGCTGCACTTGAGCGGCGAGATCTAGGTCGCGCTGCAACGCGTCCCGTTGGGGCGGGGTCAAGTGGTCGAGGCAATAACAAACCAGGGGATCGGTAAGCAGGCGGTCCTGCTCAATGGACTCGTGACATTCCTGGCAAATACCGAAAGTGCCCTCGGCCATGCGCTCCAGCGCAGAATCTACTTCGCGCAGCAACCCAGCTAGCCCGGCCTTCTGCGTCGACAAGGCCATTGCCGCTTCTAGGCGGCGCTTCCGCTCCTCCAATTGATCGTGCAGGAAAGCAATCTCTAGCGTGGCCATGACTCCCTCGTACGAAACCACTTGCCTCATTCGATTGCCGCTCGGCCCAGAAAGTCGCAGTTTTCCGCATTCGTCAATCTAGATAAGACGTAAGCTGGCCAGTTTAGGAGTTGGTGAACCACCCGACGAGCGCGGCCACGCGCGGATCCTGGGTAACCTCGTCATAGGGTTGATAAAGGGCAATCCGATCGAGCAGGCCGGCATATTTCTCACGCAGCCTCTTCGCTATGGACTCGTATGTGCCGCACACCGCAACCTCGTCCAGCATTTCGTCGCTGATCAGCCGCGCCATTTCCTTCCAATTACCTTCGAGCGATTTGCGGTGGAGTTCCGGGCTGAGCGATTCCCACCCGTGCGCCGCCAATACCGGTTCATAGGTTCGCGTCGACGCATAGAACGCGATTTGCCGACGAACAGCTTCGGCGTTCGCGTTACGCTCTTGCTCGCTATCACCCACAACTACGAAGCAGGCTGTCGAGTAGGTGAATTCGTTCCGCGTTCTTCCCGATGACTTCAATCCTTCATTCACCGCCGGGTGAACAAACTCGCGCAGATACTTCGTTGTGTGAAAGGGATGCACGTGTAGACCGTCACACAGCTCTCCCGCGGTGCGACACATATAGGCGTTCACGCCAGCGATGTAGATGGGGATCCTGGGATGCTCGATGGGCCCTGGGTTAAAGAACGGCGTCATCAAGCTGAAGTTATAGAACCGGCCTGCAAACTTCAGCGGTGTGCCGTTCTGCCAGCAGTCCCAGATGGCGCGGAGCGCAAGCACCACTTCGCGCAACTTTGGCCCGGGCGATTCGAACTTCATCGAGAAGCGTCGCTCGATGTGCGCCTTTACCTGCGACCCGAGCCCTAAGAAGAATCGCCCCCGTGATGCCTTCTGAAGGTCCCACGCGGTATGGGCAATCGTCATCGGACTGCGGGCGAATGCCACAGCAATCGACGTACCCAGCTTGATTCTTGAGGTTGCATTGGCAGCAACTGCCAGTAGCAGAAAGGGGTCGTGCTGCGTCTCCGACGTCCATAGGCAGTCGTAGCCGAGCGCTTCTGCATGACGCGCTTGCTCGGGAACCGTCTGCAGATCGTAGTCGCGAAGGTTGAAATCCAGCTTCATGCGCTTACCGGAAGCTCTTCACTGCCTCGGTTATAGCCTTCTCATAGCAGGCGATCAGCTTGTCCAGCCTCGCATTCATTTCGTGATCGATCTTCTTACGCGATGCGTCGGCGTCGAACCAGGCGAGCGACTTCCGGATCCCTGCGGCAAAACTTGTTGTCGCGCAGAATCCCGGCACAAAGCGCTTGATCTTAGAGTTGTCGAATACCACGCTTACCGATTTGTCCCCGATCAAACTGCCTTCCTTCTCCGGCACACAGGCCGCAATGAAATCGGACGGGATGTGCACGATCTTCGCTTCGACTCCCGCCGCTTCCCCCACGATGCGGAAGATCTGGTCCCAGGTGAGCACCTCATCCGAAGTGATGTGAAACGCATGTCCGATGGCCTGCTTGTGGCCGAGCAAGCCGACGAATCCCTTCGCGAAATCCGAGTTGTGCGTAATGACCCACAACGAGGTCCCATCGCCCGGCACGACCACCTTCTGTCCCCGAATCATCCGGTCAACGGCGGTATACGACATCTCGGCCCAACTGTTCATGACCAGCGGCACCAGGGTTTCACCGTACGTAAGTGACGGCCGCACAATCGTGATCGGGAATCCCTCCTCGCGATATGCCGTCATGAGCCGCTCTTCGCAGGCGATCTTGTTGCGCGAGTAGTCCCAATGCGGATTGGCCAGAGGCGTGGACTCGGTCATCAGATAGTGGGTCTGCGGCTTTTGATAGACGCTGGCCGAGCTGATGAAGATGAATTGCCGGGTCCGCCCGCGGAACAAGCGAATGTCGCGCTCGATTTCGTCGGGCGTAAACGCAATCCAGTCAACCACAGCGTCGAATTCGTCATTCTCCAGCTTGGCCGCCAGCGCCGGACTGTGAATGTCTTCGTTCAAGCCCCGCACCCCGTGCGGCAGCTCCCGTTTGCCGCGAGTCAGCAGAGTCAGCTCGATCCCGCGTTCGACCGCCAGCGCCGTGCAGGCACTACTGATGATTCCCGTCCCGCCGATGAATAGAACTTTCATGGCCAATATTTGTAACAGAATCGAAGCCAAGGCATGCAGGTCCGTGCTGCTCCTTTGAGGGGAAGCTGATCGGGAGGGCCCGGGGTACGCTTGAGAAACACCTCGGGGGTGCGCATTTGAGCGGCAAGAAGACAGATGCGACGTTTTTCCGTATAGAATGCCCCTCAGGTCGGAGGAACCCAGGTCGGAGGAACACGATGGCCACCCATGCAGAAGTAATCGCGGCAATCCATGGCGGAGAAGTCGAAAAGGTAAAAGCGCTGCTACAAGCCGATCCCTCCCTGGCCTCGGCAAAAGACGAGCGTGGTGTCTCGGCCCTAATGCATGCCTACTATCGCGGTCGCCGGGACATTGCCGACGTCATACTGAACGCCCGAACCGATCTTGACGTCTTCGAAGCGGCAACCTCCGGGCAGGCGCAGAGGGTTTCCGAGATCCTCGACCGGGATGTTGCGCAAGCGAAGGCTTGGTCGGCAGACGGCTTTACCGCTCTCCATTTCGCTGCCTTCTTCAACCAACCGACCATCGCACGGGAACTTGTGCGACGCGGAGCGGATGTTGCCGCCGTTTCCATGAACCCGATGGAAGTTACCCCCTTGCACAGTGCTGCCGCGGCTCACACCACTGAAATCGTTCGCATGCTGGTAGAGAGTGACGCCCCGGTGAATGCCAAACAACACGGCGGTTGGACCGCGCTTCACTCTGCCGCCGACAATGGTGATGAGGAGATGATCAAGATCCTGTTGCAGCACGGTGCCGATCCGCTCACCCAAAGCGACGACGGCAAAACGCCTGCGCAAATCGCGCAACTCAAAGGCCGAGACAAGGCTCTCCAGCTACTTTCGGTGGCTTAGGGCTTTGCTATGATCGAATTTCATCTCGAACTCGGAGAAATCTCATGCAAGAAGTGCCCAGCATCACCGCCGGATCGCGGCGCGACGAAGACATAGCCCTCGACCTAATGAAGTTCATTGCGATGACCACAGGCTACGGCCGCACGGCGAGCGGAGGAGTCGGATTTCAGGGTGGCGGGACGGTCGCCAAGCCGGAGGAGTACGCAGGACATCTGCTGGAGCTCTATGGAAAGTGCTTGACTGCGGTTGGCAAGAAGTAGGGGCTGGGCAGGGCTGGCGGGACAGGTTTAGGCCGTTTGCAGATCGCTGGCCTGCTCAGACGAGGTCTTCGGGGTGGCAGGCGAGTTCGATAAAAGCGGCCATCCTCGGCGCAGCACGTATTCCAACCACGCGCCGGCAATCTGCGACGTAACCACGGCTGCAACCACCAGCGTTGTGTAAAACTGCGGACTGATAATGCCCGCGTCAAAAGCGACGCTCGCCAACACGATTCCCGGCCCGCCGCGGGCATTGGTAGTGATGGCCAAGTTCAGCAGGTCCAGGCCGCGGAAGCCGGCAAATCTTCCTGCCAGCGTCACCGACAAAATCTTCACCAGGCAAGTGCCCACGATGAACGCTACTATCATCCACAGGGATACACCCCGAACCAAATCCAGTTTCAGTCCTACGATTGCGAAATAAACCGGAACGAAGAATGCGAAGGCCACCTTTCCGATTGCTTGCAGGGCATCAGCAAATAGGCGCCGCTTCTTGTGTACCACCGCGAATCCTGCGAGGAATGCCGCAAAAACCAGGCTCACTCTCAGTGCACCCGCCACCGCACAGTACGCGAGCAGGACGGCAATTGCATATCCCACCGGAGAGTTCTTCGCGACGATATTGAATTCTGCTTTGTTGATTCGCTTTACGACTCGCGGCACGATCGTCAGCCCGAGCACAAAAAAGCTCACCGTGGCCAGCAGGTGAAATCCCATGGCCTTGGGATCGAGCGCCGCCTTGCCTGCCATGGAGGTGGCTACGGCCAACGCCAGCCACAGAACGATGTCCTCAAGTACCGCCACTCCCAGAATCAACCGGGCAAAACGCGTGTGCAGAATTTTGAGGTCGGCAAAAATCTTGGAGACGACCGGGACCGAGGTCACCGCTACCCCGACGGCGAGAATAATGATCAGCGAAACGCGGTTGGCGTTCGGACCCGCCAGAGAAGGATGTACTAACCACGGTCCCAGGACCAGACCGAGTGCGAAGGGAATTCCAGTTCCCACGATCACAAGCCAGCCCACTTCGCGACGCTCCTCGCGCGAAAACAGCTGCTGGGTTTCCGCGCCGGAAAGGAACATCAGCAACAACAGGCCAAGCCAATAGACAAAATCGAGGACGTTTCCCTGGTGCCGGACCTGGTCAAAAAGATGAGCAAAGAAAGGGATCCGCCCTAGTAACGCGGGACCAAGAAGAATTCCCGCCGCAATTTCGCCCACCACCTTGGGCTGGCGCAGCTTGACGAAGAGAAATCCCAAGAATTGGGCAAATCCCACGAGAAGCAAAAGCGCCAGGAGCACGGACGAAAGGGCAGAGTCGGACATAGTAGCGGCTCAGGCCTAAGATGCCCCGCCTGCCAGGTGGTTTGCCTCTCCCTTGGAGGGGGCGGACATTCTCTCCAATTCGAGATCAGGAAGCCTGGGATCGACCTTTCGCAAGTCCCCTCCACCCTAGCCAGAGCGTTACCGCTAGCATTCCAATCCAGCCTGAAATTCGGACCAGTTGGGCGATTTGCGTATCGTGCGCGAGCACGCCCAGACTGCTGAACATGGCAAACCAATCGTGCTCGACGAACTCGGGACTTCCAACGGTGACTAATGGTAACTCCTGCGCCCGCGCATCCCCCATGTAGGTTGCAATGGGGAGGAATTGCTCAAAGAGGCAGAACAGGCAGAAGGCAGTTCCGGCAATTTGCCGCTGCAGACAGAACGACATTGCCAGGGCTAGCGGCACCAGGAGCTGCAACAGTGTCCCACCGGCAATCATGGAGCTGTGTCCGAGATACCCAAACAGCAGATGCCCGCCTTCGTGGATGGGAACGAACACGAGGTCGATCATCAACAGAAATCCCGCCCCCCGCGCCAGCTGAAACAAAAATAGGGCGTAGAAAGCAAGCCAGCTGCCCACCGCCCAACCTGGTAATGGGCGCCAGGGTTCGCTGACTCGTTCGAGCAAGGGCACTCGCTCGATCCATGTTTGCGGGAGTTCGAAATGCATAGGCCCCATTCATGATTCCGCAAAAAATCCCGCCTATCGCGAGAAAACCGAGGATCCTTCATAACCCCGGTAACCGGGAGACACAATCCTCTTGACACGCTTTGCACTGCAAAGTAGTATTTGCTTTGCATTGTAAAGTCTGCAATGAATGACCTGCACAAGGCGCTCGGCGACATCAGCAGCATGCGGCGGCAGATGGCGCGTGCCACCGAGTTTCGCGGATACGGTCCGGCGACGCTCGCCGCCACGGCTGGGTTTGCGGTGGTCGCATCCTTGGCCCAGTCCCGCTGGGTGGCGCGCCCGCAAGAGCACATTGCAGGGTATCTGAGCGTGTGGATCGGGACGGCCCTTGCTTCCGCCGCGCTGATTGGCCTCCAGATGCAAACCCGCTCGCGCCGCCTGCATTCCGGCCTGGCCGACGAGATGATTCGCATGGCGGTCGAGCAATTCCTTCCATCCGCGCTAGCCGGCGCGCTCATCACCTTTGTTCTCGTGCGTTATGCCCCGCAAGTATCATGGACGTTGCCGGGACTATGGCAGCTGATTTTCAGCCTCGGCGTCTTCTCTTCCTGCCGCTTCCTTCCGGGTCCCATGGTGGCTGCCGGCGTGTGGTACATGGCGACCGGCCTGATTTGTCTTTCTTTCGGCGACACGCGTGCACTTTCGCCCTGGGTCATGGGAATCCCCTACGCGTTTGGCCAGCTGCTAGTTGCGTGCATTCTGTATTGCACCGCAAATGAGGCTCGCCATGAAGATTAAGAATTCCTCCTCGCCCGGACGGTTCGCCTACGAGGGCCTGGACCGGGTGATCCATGAGCGCGCGCGGCTGAGTGTGCTGACGTCGCTGATCGCGAATCCCAAGGGACTGACCTTCAACGACCTCAAGCAACTCTGCTCTCTCACCGATGGAAATTTGAGCCGCCACCTTCGCGTACTGGAGAAATCTGGGCTCATCGAGATCGCGAAGGGCCACGACAAGAATCGTCCCTTCACCGTCTGCCGCATCACGTCCAGTGGCCGCAAACGTTATTTGGGTTATCTGACGACGCTTGAGCAAGTCGTCCGTGATGCAGCAAAAGCCGGCAAGGACGAAGCCCTTCCCCATCTGGTCGGTAGGCTGGCGATCTCGCCGGTGTAGTTTTTTTGCTTTTGGGACTTTGCGGTGAAAAGTACTTTGCGGTATGGAGAGAAGTATATGAACGATCTTTCAACCTGGCCCTCGACCCTGCAGTCGAAGTTGCGGTCGTTGGGCGTGAAACTTTTCGTGGTTTGCGCCTTGGCTCTTCTCATGTTGATTCCGGCACTGCTCGTTGGTGGGCTGGTCGAGGAAAGAACCGCGCGCGAGGCGCAGGTGGTGAATGAGATCAGCGCTCACGTGGGAGGCCAACAGACTTTCTTGGGGCCAACGCTGAGTGTGCCTTATAGGATTCCGCCGCAACCCGGCAGCGAATATGAAGACCACGGCATGTATCTTGTGTTCCCCGCCCACGCTTCGGCCGCGCTGAAAACCACGACCGAAGAGCGCCGACGGTCGCTGTTCAAGGTTCCGGTGTTTCAGGCGGACGCAAAATTCGAAGCGGAATTTGACCTGACGGGGGTGCCCAGCGCGCTTCCGCCAAGAGCCCAACTCGACTGGAGTCGAGCCGAGATTTTCGTGGGAGTGACCGATGCACGCGGAGCGCTGGCCGACGGAACCGTTACGGTCAATGACAAGACCTTCACTCTGGTTCCCGCCGATGCCGCACAGAACATATCCCTCGACCGAGAACCGGGAGGCGAGCAGAGGCTCACGCTCTTCAGTTCGAGGTTGGACGGTATCGCCAAGCCGGACGCGCACTTTACCGTGACCTCGAACCTGCGGTTCTCGGGTGCCCAGCGCATCGCCGTCCTTGCCTATGGCAAAACCACACACCTCAACACCGTGGGGGATTGGCCCAGCCCAGGATTTGACGGCGGATTTCTTCCCGTCAACCGAACCATCTCGCCTAGTGGCTTTACGGCAGAGTGGTCGGTACCCTTCATTGCTCGCGGCGTTCGTGCCGAAGGCGAGAGCGGAACCGTCAGCAGGCTCGGCTCGACGGCACTCGGCGTCTCCTTTATTGAAGTCGCTGATCCTTATCAATCCGTAAATCGCGCTCTCAAGTACGTTCCGCTTTTCCTCGGGTGGATCTTCATCTCTTACTTCATCTTTGAAGTGACCACCGGCAAGCGCGTCCATCTCGCCCAGTACGTCTTGATTGGAATCGCGCAGGTGATCTTTTATCTGTTGCTGCTGTCACTCGCCGAGCGCATTGGCTTCGATCGGGCCTTCCTGCTCGCGAGTGTGGCGACGGTAACACTGCTTGCCATGAACGCAGCCTGGATCTTCGCCAGTCGCGCCCAGGGTGCTCGCGCATTCGCCACGTTTGGGTGCCTTTACGGACTGATCTATCTGCTGCTTAGACTGGAAGACAATGCGCTCCTGGTCGGCGCAATCGCGAGCTTTCTGGCCGTAGCTGCGGTCATGTACTTCACCCGCGCCACCAACTGGTACGGTTCATTGCCCGGGACAGGCGGAGGAACGGCTGTGTCGTCCATCAAATCGACAACCTCCCCATGAATCTAAACTGTGCCCACTCTCGGTCGTGTTCGGAACAGTCCTTCGGAGTTCGACTTTTCCTGAGGGCGAACTCGCCGAACCAGCGAGGAAGGCACGGAACCTGAGAGGTACGCGAATGCGCAAATCATCACAAAAGGGACTTCACGTCGCCATCATTATGGACGGCAATGGCCGCTGGGCCACTCGCCGCGGGCTGCCACGAGTCGCCGGCCACCGCGCCGGAGTGGGAACCGTACGCGACGTTATCGAGCACGCACCCGAGCTAGGCATCCGGCAATTGACGTTATACGCGTTCTCATCCGACAACTGGAGCCGGCCGGCATCAGAGGTCCAAAGCATCTTCTGGCTGATGCGCGCCTATTTACGGCTAGAAACCGATCGCCTGCGTCAACGGGGTGCACAACTGCAAGTCATCGGGCGCCGCGATCGAATTCCCGCCCCACTGCTACGAGAAATAGAAAAGGCAGAGTTGGCCACCGCCGCCGGTTCGCTGATCAATGTACGCGTCGCCGTGGACTACTCATCCCGGGAATCGATTACCCGCGCGGTCTCGGCGGTCAAGGCCACGGCTTGTGGGAATGTCGCCGACTCGCCGGATTTCTTCCGCGGTGTATTGACCAAGGTTCTGACCGAAGAGAGCGGCAACGTTGATCTTCTCATCCGCACCGGAGGTGAGAAGCGCCTCTCCGACTTTCTACTTTGGGAATGTGCCTATGCCGAACTCTACTTCACCGATCGCATGTGGCCCGATTTCGGCGCCATCGATCTCGAAGCCGCCATAGGTGAATTCAACCGCCGCCAGCGTCGCTTCGGTGGACTGCCGGAACCGGCGGCACGAGCAACCATCTCAGCACGAGGCAGTGACCGATGATCGCGCCTGGCAATCGCTCGCTGAAAGTAAAACTTATTCTTCCCGCCCTGACTGAGGCCACCGATCCCTACTGGCGTCCCATCAAGTATTCGCTGTTCCCGCCGCTCGGGCTTGCCACGCTGGCTGCGTACTTGCTGCCCGATGACCAGGCCGTTATCGAGGACGAACACGTCCAGCCGCTCACCCTCGACGACTCACCCGATCTCGTGGTCATTCAGGTTTACATCACCAATGCTTACCGCGCCTACAAACTTGCAGATCATTATCGAAAGCGCGGAGCCTTCGTCTGTCTTGGCGGTCTTCACGTTACCTCGTTGCCGGAAGAAGCCGGCGCTCATTCCGACGCCATTTTTCTTGGCCCTGGTGAGCAGATCTTCCCGCAATTCCTGGGAGACTTCCGCGCCGGCGCTCCCCAACGTGTTTATGTCTCCACCTCTGGCCGCACTCTCGAGCGCGTTCCTCCCATTCGCCGTGATCTCATTCATCGCGTTCTCTATCTTGTGCCAAATTCGATCGTCGTGACTCGCGGCTGTCCGCAACATTGCGACTTCTGCTACAAGGACGCTTTTTTTCAGGGTGGCCGCGGCTTTTATGCGCAGCGGGTGGACGACGCACTCGCCGAGATCAGCCGATTGCCCGGGCGTCACCTCTATTTCCTCGACGACCACCTTCTGGGCGACCGCCGTTTCGCGGAAGCTCTATTCAAAGGCATGGAAGGAATGGGGCGTTTGTTCCAGGGAGCCGCTACCGTCGATTCAATCTTGCGCGGTGATCTCATTGAACGTGCCGCAGAAGCTGGTCTCCGTAGCATCTTCGTAGGCTTCGAGACGCTCGCGCCTGAAAACTTGAAACGCAGCAACAAACGCCAGAACCTTGGCCGCGACTACAAAGCCGTCGCCGATCGCCTGCACTCGCTCGGCATCATGATCAACGGCAGCTTCGTTTTTGGCATGGATGATGACCGAGAGGACGTTTTTCGCCGCACCGTGGATTGGGCCATCCAGCACGGCATTACGACCGCGACTTTCCATATTCAAACGCCTTATCCTGGCACCGTACTCTACGCCCGCATGCAGCGCGAAGGACGCATGCTCACACACAATTGGAACCTCTTCGACACTCGCCATGTCGTCTATCGCCCTGCGCACCTGAAATCAGAAGTCTTGAAAGAGGGATACGATTGGGCTTACGAGGAGTTCTACCGCTGGTCATCGATCGTGCGTGCGTCGCTTCACCACGGCACGCTTAAGCATCAGGCCAAACACTTCTTTTACGCCGCGGGCTGGAAGAAATTCGAGTCGCTGTGGGATCTAGTTATCCGCATGCGTCAACTCACGCACCTAACTCCCCTGCTCGAAGGGGTGTTGTCCAAGGTGACCGGTACGAACCAGACGCTCTCGGACAACGTACTCCCGGAAGACATCCCCGTAACTACATCAGTCGCGTAGCTATGGGGGAGTGTAGAAGATGAAAGCTCCCAAGATAGTGTCCGGCCAACTTACGGCAAACCCACGGCTTCCCGGTTTGCGCCCAATATCGACACCGGGACTCCGCTGGCTTTTCGGCCGTGCACTGTTAGGTTTTCTTGATTTGAATTCCTAGTTCCTTCAGCTGTTTCTCGGTTGCGAAACTGGGCGCGTCCACCATCAGGTCGACCGCGCGCGCGGTCTTTGGAAACGGAATTACTTCGCGCAAACTCTCCGCCCCAGCAAGGATCATCACGATCCGGTCGAGCCCTAAAGCAATTCCTCCATGCGGAGGTGTTCCGTACTCGAGCGCTTCGAGGAAGAATCCGAAGCGAGCCTTGGCTTCCTCGTCACTCATTCCAAGCGCCTGGAAAATCTTCTTCTGCACGTCTTGGCGATGAATGCGGATCGATCCGGACCCCAACTCTGTTCCATTCAGCACAACATCGTAGGCGAGCGCGCGTATCTCGCCCAGCGGCGAGGTGGGATCGAGCACGGTATCAATATTTGCTTCCAGCTTGGCGAAGTCTTCCTCGTGGAGCGTTGTAAACGGATGGTGCGCTGGATTCCATCGCTTCTCTTCTTTGTCCCACTCGAACATCGGGAAGTCGGAAACCCATAGGAAGCGGTAGTCCTTCTCGACGTCCCCGGTTTTTTCGAACGCTTTGTGCTTCGCCGCATACTTCTGCGCAAGATCAAGCCGCAAGAATCCGCACTTCTCGCAAAAGTGCTGCACATCCTGACCCATGACCGCGGCGTTCTCCGGTTTGTTGGCCGCGCCCGCGAACAGCCACAGGTCATCGGCCTCAAGCTTGGCGAATGCCGCAACCTTTTCAGACAGGGCTGAATAGTCCTTGGCAAATCGCTTCGGATCGGTCATCAGCTGCACAAACGACGGTCCTTGCACGTGGTTATAAGCGCCGTAAGTGCCGATTGTCCGCCGTTCCGTGCCAGAAATGTCACCGGCACGCGGAATGCGGATGAGCTGGATTGGAAATTCCTTACGCATGCGGAACTTCTCCGCCAGTTCCTCGAGTTCCTCGGGCTTGATCGCCTCGCGAATGTCAACCATTGCCGGAAGCCGCAAATCAGGTTTGTCGTTCCCGTAGCGAAGAATCGCCTCGTCGTAGCTCATGCGTGGAAACGGCGTCTGAATCTGGTGTCCCGCCGCCTGGAAGGCTGCGGTGAGGAATCCCTCAACCACGTTCCACACGCTATCCATCTGCGGATAGGTCATTTCTAGATCGATCTGCGTGAACTCTGGCTGCCGGTCGGCGCGCAGGTCTTCATCGCGGAAGCAGCGCACGATCTGGAAATATTTGTCGAACCCCGAGATCATCAGGATCTGCTTGAACATCTGCGGCGACTGCGGCAGCGCGTAAAAGTTCCCTGTCTGCACCCGACTGGGGACGAGATAATCGCGTGCGCCCTCCGGCGTCGAGCGCGTCATGAATGGTGTCTCTATCTCGAAAAAGCCCCGTGCGGACAAATCGTCGCGGATGGCCTTTGACACCTTGTGGCGAAGCTCGATATTGAACTGCATTAGGTCGCGGCGCAGATCGATGTATCTGTACTTCAGTCGAGTCTCCTCATTCGGGAGAACCGTGTCGCTGGGCAGAAACGGCAGCTGTTTCGAATCGTTCAGAATCCGCAGTTCCTCGACGATGAGTTCAACTTCACCGGTGGCAATGTTCTTGTTGACCGTGTCCTTGTCGCGCAGCTTCACCGTCCCGATCACGGCGATGACGTATTCGTTCCTAAGGCGCTCGGCCTTGTCATGGGCGGCGGTGTTCTCGCGGTTGAAGACCACCTGGGTGATACCGGAGCGATCGCGCAAGTCAATAAAGATGATGCTGCCGAGGTCGCGGCGTCGATTGACCCATCCCATCAACACGGCCTTCCCCCCCGCGTCTGATGCACGGAGAGCGCCGCACAAGTGCGTGCGTTTTAAGTCGCCTAAAAAGTCCAGCAAAGTTTGCCTTTCGGAAAGAAACTATCAGCCATCAGCCCGTTAGCCATCAGCCAAAAAACACTGGTTCGCCGTACTGATACTGCGAGCTGATGGGCTAGAGCTCAGGTGGGCCGAAGAAAAGATTATAAACGCGACTGCCCCACCCTCGAGAACCGTACGGGGTGAGGCAGCTTCGCGTATCGCCAGAGATTTTGGTGTGCTACTTCTTGGTTGCCTTACCTTCCATACCGGTAACCCACTGCTTACCGTCAGGCGACAACTCGAATTTCATCGTGTAAGAGGTGGGCGAAAGGATTTTCATGGTGAAGCGTCCCTGCAAGGTCTTGCCTCCCATGTGCTCCGTGCTCGTCCAGGTAAAGGTGTCGCCTTCCAGTTTGCCGGCAGCATCCTCCACCTCGCCGAAACTGCTGAATGCCCGGTAGGTATAAACGCCGCGGTCCGGGTCATATCCCATCACCGCGAGGTTTTTCCCTTTTCCCATTGCTCCGAGATCCAAATCAGAGCGTTCCACTAGAAAGAAGTTTCCCTCCATCCATTCGGAGTGGGTCGTCATGCTCCATTTGCTGGAGGGTGCCCCCGGCTCGGGGGTCTGAGTGCCCTCGGCAGTCCAGTCCCCGGCAAACATCGCCAGTTTCTGCAGCTCGGGAGCCGGCGTGGGAGGCCCCATCTGGGCGTAGGCGGAACTGCTTAGGGCAGCCAAAAACAGGAGCGCCGCTGCGGCCAATAGCGAACGTCTCATAACATTGTCTCCTCGGGAAGGAACGTATGTGACAGGGGCGAATAATAGGCGAACATTCGGTGCGCTGTCAACAGAAAAAATCGACACAGAAAAAATCGAACTTCTTTCGCGGTCTGGCAGAGAGCGACGTCGCTTCTGCCTAGTTCTTCGTCGCCTTGCCCTCCCAGAACGCAAGCCAGGTCGAGCCGCCATCCGCCGAGACTTCGTACTTTGTGGTGTAGGAGGTCGGGGACACCATCTTCAGGGTTAAACGGCCTTGAATCGTCATCCCGTTGTAATTGTTCTCCGAAGTCCAGGTCCATGTGTCGCCGCTGAGGGTGCCGGTGCTCTTCTGGTGCTGACCGTTGCTGTCGAACCGGTCTTCGGTATAGACCTTCTTGTCTGGATCGTAGCCCAAAATCGCCATCGCACCTCCACCGCCCCCGAGTTCGGCCGGCAAGGTGAAATCACTGTGCCCTATCAGGAAGAAGTTACCCTTCATCCACTCGTCAGTCCCGCTGGCGCTGAATTTCCCCCCGTTCCCCCATGGCCCGGGCCCGATGGTGGCGTCGATCGTCCAGCTTCCGCTGAAGTAGGCGAGTTTCTTTAGTTCAGGAGCAGGCGTTGGCGGGCCCATCTGTGCGGAAGCACCCACTGCTGTGACCATCAGAATGAAACCGACGGTAATCGTCGCCAAAGTTCTCATAGCGTATCTCCTTGCAATTGCCGTGATGTTTGGCATGGTGTCGCTACGAAAGACTCAGGAACAGTGGGGTTCGTCACGCGGAAGCAGTGACAATTGTCAGAAATGAGAAATAGAAGGAATGGAGGACGAGCAGATGCCCGTCCTCATACAGACAATAGCAGTTACTTCTTCGTCGATTTGGCTTCCATAGCCTGGAACCACTCGTTGCCGTCCATCGACAACTCGAACTTCGTTGTATAGGAAGTCGCCGAAAGGACCTTCAGCGTGACCCGGCCTTTCATTGTCATGCCACCAAAATGCTCGTCTCCAGTCCATGTCCAGGTATCGCCATCCACTTTGCCGGTGGACAATTCCGACTGGCCCATGCTGTTGAAGTTGCGATAGGTGTACACCTTTTGGTCAGGATCGTAGCCCATCACTACCAATTCCTTCATTTTCCCCATGCCTTCCATGTCAGCCTCGCCGTTTTCCACGAGAAAGAAGGCTCCCTCCATCCACTCGGCGTGGCTTGAGGTCTTGAACTTGGCGGGTGGCGTTCCCGGAGGCCCGGGAACAAACGTGCCCTCGGTTGTCCAGTCGCCGGCAAGGAAGTCAAGTTTTTTCAGTTCTGGTGCAGGCGTCGGAGGTCCGGTTTGTGCGCACAGCGATGACGAGATGAGAAGGCTTGCGAAGGAAACGAGCAGCACCAGCGAGAGACGTCTCATGCTTCAGCTCCTGTAAGTGAGTTCCCCGGTGTGGAGATACTAGGCGGAGAGTTTGATGGCGTCAATTCGCCTATCGAGAATCACCGGATGGATCGAGTTTGTCTGCCCTGGGGACGAATTACGGTGTTCAGGAAAAAATCGTTCGGGGCGGCAGCATAGCGACAGGGTGGAATGGTGGCCCACAAGAACCCTGAAAGAGAAAACGCCTAGAGACCACGTTCGATTGTTCCCGGCAGCTGATCCCGCGCAACACTCTTCTGTTCTCCCTTTGCCAGCTCTTTGAGCGCGAACACTCCCGTGCTGACCTCGTTTTCCCCGGAAATCAACGCGTACTTCGCGCCCAGCCTACTCGCCGTCTCCAGGGACTTCTTAAGTCGGAAAGACTCATCCCCAAGTTCGACGACGATGTTATGCCTGCGCAGCTCGCGTGCAAGACGCATCGCCTCTTTGTTCATTCCGGGGCCGAGGGGTGCGATGTAAACGTCCGGCTTGCGGAAGGCCGCTTCCGCCGACCTACTTAGCGACATGACCAAGCGGTCCTCCCCAATCGCGAATCCGATGCCCGGAGCAGGCGGTCCGCCCAGGGACTCAGATAGACCGTCATAACGCCCACCGCCCAGGATCGCATTCTGTGCGCCCAATGCTCCGTGGGTGAACTCGAATGCTGTGCGCGTGTAGTAGTCCAGTCCACGCACCAGACGATCATTCAGGGTGAACGGGACTCCGGCGGAAGAGAGAATCTCCCTTACTTGCCCAAAGTGTTTCCGGCAGGGCTCGTCAAGAAACTGGCCGATGCGTGGCAAGGTTTCGATGATCGGTTGGTCTTCCGGCACTTTGCAGTCAAATACCCGCAGCGGATTGCTCACGGCCCGCCGCTGACAATCGGCACACATCTTGTTCTTTACAGGCTCAAGAGCCTGCCGCAAGGCTTCGTTGTAGCGCACCCGGTCCGCGGCGCAACCAATGGAGTTGAGCTGGAGGGTCCAGCCTTGAATGCCAAGTCGATCCAGTAAGGCGGCGAGCATCTCTAGCAACTCCGCGTCTCTCACCGGAGACTCGCTACCAGAACTTGCCGGTCCGATCACCTCGGCGCCAATTTGATAAAACTGCCGATACCGTCCCTTTTGTGGCCTTTCCCTGCGAAACTGCGGGCCGATGTAATAGAGCTTGTTGAGTCCCCGCTGCTGAAGATTGTGTTCGATGTAGGCGCGCACAACCCCAGCAGTGTTCTCGGGACGCAAGGTCAAAGATTGGTTTTTCTCGCTCTCGGCGCGCCCGCGATCCTCCCAGGTGAACATCTCTTTGGAGACAATGTCGGTCTCTTCGCCCACGCCCCGCGCGAACAGCTCGGTCGCCTCGAAAATCGGAGTGCGAATTTCATGAAAGTTATACACGGCAAACACCTGGCGAACGGTGTTTTCGACAAAGTCCCAAAGCGCCGTGTCCGGCGGGAGTAGGTCGCGCGTTCCTCGAATCGCTTTAATCATCTGGATCGTTGGTCTTAGTGCTTATGGCGCCTCATCTTCTGGCAAGATGCCCGCTCAGAGCCTTTCTCGTCGACCGTCATGGAGGCTCACGGACGCCAGTGTCACAGCATTTCTGTCCCCCACAGATCGTGCAGGTGGACAATTCCCTGAACCCTTCGCTTTTCGTCTACGACGATGAGGGAAGTGATCTTGCGCTCCTCCATTATCGCAAGAGCCGTGGCGGCGAACTCGGAGCCGGAGATGGTTTTCGGCTCGCGCGTCATACTTTCCTCGGCGGTCATGTCGAGCGCGTCTTTACCGCGGCGCTCAAGTAAGCGGCGAAGATCGCCATCGCTAATGATGCCAAGAAGTTTGTCGCCGTCAACGACCGTGGTGACGCCCAGCTTCTTGCGCGACATCTCGTAGATAACCTCGGGCATTTTGGTGGTGGCAGACACGCGCGGGACACTATCCCCTGTGTGCATCAGGGCTTCGACACGGGCCAGGCGTTTGCCGAGCTTGCCTCCGGGATGCAGGCTGGCAAAATCTTCTTCTTTGAATCCCTTGCGCTCTGCAAGAGCGACAGCAATGGCATCGCCCAGAGCCAGCATGGCGGTTGTAGATGCCGTTGGCGCGAGACCCAGGCTGCAGGCTTCCTGCGCGACCGCACAGCTGAGCGCGATGTCGGCGGAGGAGGCGAGGGTGGATTCTTTGCTGCGTGCGAGGTGGCTTGCATCCCAGTTCGCCCGTCCCACACGAACTTCATCGCAGGTCACGGCAATCAGCGGCACGCGCAGGCGTTTGATGGTTGCGAGAAGTTGCAGAATCTCCTCGGTTTCGCCGCTGGCGGAAAGTGCGATTACGATGTCGCCTTGAGCCAGCATCCCGAGGTCGCCGTGGAGGGCCTCCACCGGATGCATATACAGGGAAGGGGTCCCGGTGGAACTGAGGGTTGCAGCAATCTTGCGGGCAATGAGACCGCTCTTTCCCATACCCGTGACAACCACGCGCCCCGCGCAACAGTAAAGCAATTCGACGGCGCGGTTGAAGGGCTCGGCCATCGGGCCCGCGAGCCGGTCGGCGAGGTCCTCTAACGCCTGCGCCTCGATACGTACGACATTTTCGGCGATGTTGTGCATGATGCGTTGCTACGGCCAGTTTCTCAGTTCCCGAGTAGCTCGATACTAGCTGCTTGGGTCCTGCCTAAGGAAGGGGGCTACTGATCCCTTGTGTTCCCCGGACTCCGCTCCCCGATGTAGTCGGTCACGACCTTCTTCCATTTACCTTGGGCCTTGAGAATGAATTCGATGGCATCGCGAGCCGCCCCGTCCCCGCCACTGTGCTTGGTGACGAAATGTGCGTCGCGCTTTACTTCCTCGCGAGCGTTGGCGACGGCGATGGCAAGTCCGCAATTCCACATCACCGGCAGATCGATGACATCGTCGCCCACGAAACAAGCCTGGTCGGCAGTGGTGTTTGCCGACTTTAAAATCTCCTTGAATGCGCTCAGCTTGTCCTGAATTCCCTGGTACACATACTCAAGTTTCAGATCGCGCGCGCGCAAAGCTACGGTTTCTGAAATTCGCTTGGTGATTAGGCCCGTCTTTAAACCTGCGAGGCGGGCAAGTGAGATCGCTGTGCCGTCGTGGGCGTGGAATCCTTTGGCTTCAAGGGTGGTTTGACTGTAGAGTCCGAATCCACCTTCCCCACCGTGCTTCTCGGCGTGTGGGTGGGTCGTGAGTTGTGCGCCCTCGGGCTTGGGAAAAAAGAAAAGCTTTCCGTCAGTTAAGACTCCATCGACGTCGAAGAGAATCAGCTTGATTTTCTTGGCGCGGGACTTGGCGTCGGGCATGGGCGGATTGTAACAAAACCGTCGTCGGCTCTCGGTCGCTGACTCGTCCGTGCTACGCCCCCCAGGCGAGGTCCAACCTCGACCGACTACGTGTGTTTTGCCACCCAAAGCAGAATGCCGAAGATCACGATCGGGATCAGGGCCATCGCGAGGTAGAAGAGAATCTGGCGGGTACGGGGTTTTTTGCGGATCTTCCAGTTGGTCAGTTCCTCGCGGTCATCGGCCACTCCTACCTGCTCCGGATGCTGAAGATCGCGGGCGAACTCACGTGCAGATTGGTAGCGCTTGGCAGGATCGCGTTCTATGGCGCGATAGATGATCTCCTGCAACTGCGGAGAGATGGATGGATCGATTTCCCGCGGCGGCACGGGATTATTCAGCAGCCGGTCGTTCATGATGATGAAGGCATTCGCACCGCTGAAGGGTACCTTCCCGGAGAGCATTTCATAGAGCATGACGCCCAGCGCGTAGATGTCGCTGCGGCCATCGCCACGCTTGCCTTTGACCTGCTCCGGTGAAATGTAGTCCGGAGTGCCCATTGTTTGTGAAAACTTCGCGAACGTAAGCCGCTTCGAACCGACGTTCGCCGCAATCCCGAAATCAATCAACTTGATCCCGTCGATCGAGTTCACCATGATGTTTTCCGGCTTTAGATCTCGGTGGACGACGCCATGGGAGTGAATGTAGTCAAGCGCAAGAGCGATTTGCAGGGCGATGTTAACGGCGCGTTCGGGTGAAAACTTCCTTTGCTGGTTAAGGATCTGCCGCAAGAGTCGGCCATCGACCCATTCCATCGCCATGTAGAGCTGACTGTGGTCTCCGTTAGGGAATACCTTCATCACGTTCGGATGATCCAGCTTTACTCCGATCTCCTGCTCGCGAAGAAAGCGGTCATAGAAGAGCGGATCGGCTTCCATTTCAGGGTGCGGAATCTTGATGGCCACTGTGTCGCCGGTGCGGTCATCGGTGGCGCGAAATATCGAGGCCATTCCGCTGCGCGCGGCTACGTTTTGGATGGTGTAGTGGTCGAGTTTGTCGCCGATATGAAGTTCGGTCATGGATGCGAGAACATCCCCTGCATGTTCTCAAAACCCCTATTGCAATGATGCCAGAATGTGTGTAAGGAGTGCGTAAAAACTGCAGTTCACACTGAGCACTGGAGATTTGGCGAGGGCAGCCTTGGCCTGGCCAGTCGCTATCAGCCGGGTGCCAGCTGCAGAATGAGCGGATCTCTATCTTAGTTTGTACGGTCTGCCGCGATACATCCCCATGCGCTCGACGGACTTGATACGGATCAGTTGAGCGGTGGTGTTGTCGCCACCGTCCTTCTCGAGCGCGAGTGAAACAAGCCCTCGTGCAGCATCGGAAAGCCTGCCACTCTGCCCGGCGATGGCCGCAATTTCAAACGGCGCAAGCGAGCCGTGCAGGCCGTCGCTTGAAAGCAGCAGGACATCCCCCGGAAGCAGCTGGTGCTCGTTCAATTCGACATTGACAAACATGTTGGCGCCGAGCGAGCGGCTCAAAATGTTCTTGCGCTCGGAACAAGCGGCTTCCTCTTCGCTCAGGAGGCCCATTCGCACCTGTTCCCCCACCAGGCTGTGGTCCTGTGTGAGCCGCTCGGTCTGCCCCCGACGAATTAGGTAGCAGCGAGAGTCTCCGACGTGGGCCACAGCAACCCGGTCGTAGCGGACCAGGCAAGCAACGATGGTGGTACACATGTTGCTTCCCCCGAATCCGGTTGCGGCTGCGGCCTCATAGATTTTGAGGTTCGCGGCTTGAACCAGACGCTGCAAGCAAGCACTCGGGCTCTCGTTGACGCGAAACTCACCGAAGCCGGCCTGCAATGTTTGGATCGCCAGGCGAGAAGCGACCTCGCCGCGATCTTGTCCGCCCACGCCGTCAGCAACGGCAAAAAGCCACCCCTGATTGCCAGCCAAGCCATCGCTCGGTGCGGCGTGTCCTAGGAAATCTTCATTGTGCTCGCGTATCTTACCTACGTCGGTAAGCTCCGCGAACTCGAGTTCGAGCATGCCGCTCCCCAAAAAGGGTTGGCCGCCAGCGTCTCGGCGGGCGCCACTGAAATTCTTGCCTGGAAGGATCTGTGACATGGCAGCAGTTGTGGTGAGGCGAAATTCATGCCGACTGGTGTCATTCCGAACTCCCGACCCAAGGTGAGGAACCTGCTCCCCCCAGGGTTCCTGGATACTCCCGGGAAACGGCAGATTCCTCCGATCTCACTGTACTCGCCCCTCGCAATGAAAAAGTCGAGGGGCGAGTTGATCGCACTAAGCTGCTCCAGCGCGGCTGGTGACCAGTGTCGTCCGGCCCGTAGCCTTGCTGGATCGGAAGAAGTAGATGGCGCCGTAAATGCCCCACACAGCGGCGATGCCCAGGGCAAGCAACGGTTCCATCCTGGTGCCGTACCCCATGAATGGACCGATCAGATAGAACGCCATGCATGCAACGTTGGCGAGGAGTCCGAACAACGGAATTACGAGGTGTCGCAAGAACTTGAATTGTGGATGCTTGTGGAAGCACACGATGCAAGTCAGGCAACTCAACATGTAGAGCAAGAAGGTGCCGAAGTTCGAAGCCAAGGTGATCGTCAGCAGCGAGTTCGGCAAGGCGGCCATCTTGTCATGCGTGCTGTATCCAAAGCTCGACCAGAAGCCGTGCGGAAGCGAGGCAATGGTCGCGTCAGAGGGAGCACCGGCATCGCCAAATGCCATGATTACTGCGAGCGAGCCAACGATGGCGGAGATCACGGCCAGCGTCCAGATCGCGCGGTGCGGGGTCAAGTTGCTGGAGTGCAGAGCTCCCATACTGTCAGGAAGCTCTTTGTCTTTGCCCATGGCGTAAGTGACGCGCGCTCCGGTGTTCATACAGGAGAGCGTCGTGCCCACGATGGCGAGGAACACGGTGAAGGCTTCGATCAGCATGAAGGCCCGGCCGTGACCGTTGAACAGATGATTGCCGACCAAAACCATCATGTCGCCGATCGGAGCGGCAGATCCGGCGGCGTTTTGCATGGAGTAGCCGCTGTTCAGGAAGTAGTTGGCCGCGAAGTACTCGATCAGGTAGCAGAACGCGCCCTGAACCAGCAGGGAAGTAATCACCGCGATGGGCACGTCCCGCTTCGCGTTCTTTGCCTCCCCGCCCATAGCCGTGACCGATTCGAATCCGACCAGAATGAGAATCGCGACTGTCGCTTGAACGAACGCCCAACCAAAGTTGTGAACCCCGAGGACCGATTTCGCGGTCGGGTGGGTAAGGAAGTTGCCATTGGCGTCGCGCTCGGGATAGGCGACGCGGTAGGGAACCGGTTTTCCGGAAGCGTCCAGCTTAGGCTGAGGCACGCCGTTGCCATCGCGAACAATCGTATCGGTTGCTTGACCGTTGACCATTTCGGTTCTGGACAAGAACTCGTAGTTGTAAGCGTTGCCTGAAGTGGCGTCCCATTGGAAGGCTTCGGCGCCGGGCTTGTGGCTCAGACGGTAGCTGAGGGCCATCACGGAGAAGACCAGCAAGGCGCTGATCTGGATGATGTTGATGGCAATGTTTACCGCGGTCGAGCCGTTCACACCGCGATAGGCGATGTAGGCGATCAAGAAGGAGAACACGACGGCGACGGCAATCATGAACGCCGGACCCGGATTCGAAGCGCTCATAAAGTTCGGCCAGATCGTCCCCACCAGGTATCCACAAAGGATGCCCATGACGCCAACCATTACGCCGGGGTAGATCCAGTAGTAGAGGTGCGATGCCCATCCCACGATGAACTTTGAGAGGCGGGCGAAGCGCCAGGCGGCGTGGTGGTTCAAGAATGATTGTTCAGCGAAGTAGTAGGAACTTCCGGTTCCGGGGTAGAGCTTTGCCATTTCCGCATAACAGACGGCGGTTGCAAGGCAAAGCAGCAGAGCGACGACGATGCCGATCCACATTGAGGGGGCGGTCACGCCGGTTGTTGCCTGTATGAAGAAGGTGAGCCAAAGGAAGGCGCCGGGTGCGATGAGCGCCATGGCATTCATCGTCAAGCCGGTCAAGCCTAACGTCGGTTTCATTTCAACGGATGCGTCGGCCATTTTTATCTTTTTCTCCTCGGGAGTTTTGTAAGAGTCTTGCGGTCGGAATGTACTGACGACGGCATCGACGTGGATGCTCCTTTTGAATTTGCCCGCCGCAGGTGGTCAGGGGGGTGCCAATGGGTCCCACCTGCGACAGGCAAAAATCAAAAACTGGAGCGGACTGGCTTGAAAACCATCGTGGTCGTGGCAGGAGTTTGCGCGCTCCAAACCAGTCCGCATCGAACCCAGCCGCCGGACCTGGCGGCTGCACCACGAAACTTCTAGTGCGACTCAGCCGTCGTAAAGCTGAAGATCAGGCCGAGGCTAGCTGTGTCTTGTCCCTTTGAGAGTGCGCTCGCTCCCTTCGCAAAAAACGGCTGGCTGGTCTCGTCGTGACGATACTCGAGCCGGCTGATGATGTGGGAGGCGATGTCGCGCTCGAAGGTGAACGTGCCTTCTTGCCAGTGCTGACCGATACCCGCTGCCGGCCCCAGTCCCGTCATGAACCCTTGCGGATCGTTAAAGTACTCGTACCGGCCGGCCAATGTGTACTTGCTGTTGATCGCGTATTTGACGTAACCGGCGGCGCCATACCAGTTCACCGGCGAAGTCATGCCGGCAGTGACCGGACTGACATAGCGATCGCCACGACCATAGTCGCCGTTAATCATGAACGTAAGTTTGGCGGTTGGAGCGAGGGTAATGACCGTATCCCACAACTGACGGAAGCTTTTGTTGCTTCCGGCGGGATCAACGGTTGATCCAAGAGCGAGCGAAGGCGCCAGTTCTGGTCCGGCGAGGTAGGTTTGCGCGATCCCGAACTTCTTGTTGGGATTCCAGGACAGAGTAAAGCCAGCCGTCTTGCCGCTGTTGTTGTCGACGATGTTGTTCCAGCCATTGACGAGATAGCCGGTTAACGCGACCTTGTCGTTAAAGGCGTACTTGGCGCGAGCACCGTAGTGGAAGAAGGGAATCGCATAATAGAAGAGAACGCTGCGGGAGTAGTTCCAGTTCGCGTTGCTCTCAATCACCTCAGCGCCTGCCGGAGTCACAAATTTCCCAACGTCGATTTGCAGGCCTTTGCCCACGGGAGCGAGATAGGAGAAGTAGGCTTCTTTCAGGTACTGCGCGAAGCCAAGTCCAGCGCGTGGTTCACTTGAATTCACGACATTCATCGCCTGGCCGAAACCGAGGGCGACGTCATAGCCGGTCCGGCTATCGGTGCTCGGTGCCTTGGCCATCACCAGCTCAATCATGTTTAGACCGAACTGGTTGTTAAAAGGCGTAAACGGCTGCGTACCATTGACGAGACTCGCCGGATGATTCGAGTTGTAACCGTAGTAGGCGTCGACGAAGCCGCTCAGAGTTGTCGGTCCCAGAATGCTTCCGAGGGTTGCCGTCGTTGAAGCCGGTGTAGCGGCCGGGGTCGCGACGGCAGCATTCGCCGGTGCGGGCGTCGCAGCGCCCGGTTGCATGGTAGCAAGCTTCGCTTTAACGTCAGCAAGCTGCTGTGAAAGGTCATCGATCTTCTTTTGCAGGTCGTCTGTTGAGGGGGATTGTGCCCAGCTAGATACCACCCCAGAGACCGTGAAGGCCCCGAGAGCGGCGAACACAAATAGAGCACGCCGTAGGTTCAGTGACTGCAAAGTGTTCCTCCTGTGCAGGTGAAGTTGCCCGCGAAGTGATTGCAAGTTATTGCCTGGTGGCGGGGGTGTCCAATTGATTGTTTTTTTCGCTGCGATTAGCGGAATTTTGAGAAGAGGAATTTATCAGGTAGATAAGTAATGTTTTTGGATGATGAAAACAAAAGGGAAACTTCGCTGCTCTTCGGTTCTAAGTGTGACAACCACGAATGCAAGTGATTTGGTTTATGAATAGGCGGCAGAGACTAGCAAGTGGGCCTTTTGCTCTTCTGTGACAAAACTATGACGGCGGTTTCATCAGGAGCCGGCTGCAGGAGAGCAAAAAGGAAAGGAATCAAGAAGCGTGGGCTGGAGCTGCAACGGCGGCCTGGGAGGGATGGGGAAAATTTGCTTTAGTAACCTTTGGAGATTGTTACTTCTACAACATGAAGATTTTTCGAGGCTTACCGAAATTACCATAGTGGTTCAATTCCCCTTCGGGTAATTGTGAGGACCCGGCAGCAAACCTATAATAGGCTAGCTCTGGTAGGCAAGACTCCGTCAGGTTCCGGGTAGCGCAGGGATGTGTTCGGGTAATCCCGGATAGCTCTGCTACGTTCTGACCCGGTATGCGTAAACACCTGAAAATCGCGCTGATGTCAGCAATTGCGATCGCGGCCTTCTTCTCTCAAACCCGTGTGGCAGAAGCCGGTTCGGCAGCCTCCATTACGCCGACGACCGACGAAAGTGGCCGCAGGATTTATGTCAACGATGCGGTAACACCGGCATCGCCAAGCAGCGCCGGTAAAAGCCAAGGCACCGTCCCGGGGCAGATTTTCCGTTCCCAGCAAAACCGATTGGTGTATTGGAGCAGCAAGGAACGCCGCTGGAAGTCTGTGCCACATGCCAATGTGCAGGCAGCACAATCGGCGGCGGCTGAGGTGAATACCTATTTGGGAAAATCGCCTAGCGTGCAGAACTCTTCAGCGCGCAGCGGGTTTACACAGCGGGAGATTGAGGCCGCCATCGAGAAGGCAGCTACCCGCCACAACGTGGATGCGAATCTAGTGCGCGCATTGGTAAAGGTAGAGTCGAACTTCAATCCCAACGCGGTTTCGCGGAAGGGTGCCATGGGACTCATGCAGCTTATGCCGCAAACCGCGCGCCAGCTGAATTTGCAGAATCCCTTCGACCCGCAGGAGAACGTGGATGCGGGTGTGCGTCATCTAAAGCAATTGCTTGACAACTACAACGGCGACATTCGCTTGAGTCTTGCGGCCTACAACGCCGGCAGTGGCGCGGTGGCACGGAGCCGTGGCGTTCCCAGGTACAGCGAGACGCAGAACTACGTCCGCAGAATCACCAACTTATATGGTGGGAACCTAGGGAGCAACTACTTCTTCAGCATCTCTCGTGATCCCGTTAAGGTACAAAGGGATGAGCGGGGTGTGCTTTACATCAGCAATACCGATTAAAAGCATCTCAGAGTAGTACGTAACAGAGTCTCTCAGGTGGCAAGTTGAATCGTTCTGTTTACGGCAACGGCTTGAATTCGTTGGGAGCCGCAGCGAGTGGTGTTTCCTTTCGAAAAGCTGCTACAGCACTGCTATGCGTGCTGATGTTTAGCGTGTTCGCCGAAGCCAGAGTGCATCGATCGCAAGCTTGGGCGGAGACCCAATTCGACAAGGCAGAAGCGCAACGCCAAACCCTGAGTGGGCGCGCTGAGCAGGCCCGCACCAAACGCGAATATCAGGCCGTTATTGCTTCCTATCGCCGAATCGTCCTCGAAGCCCCAACTTCTAGCAAAGCCGAGGGCAGTGCGTTCTTGGTCGCACAATTGACGGCCGAAATGGGCCGTCATTTCAACGACGACTCGGCATTGTACTCGGCGGTGCGCGGATATAAGTTTCTGCGTCGTGAATACCCCGGGAGCAAGCATCGCGTGGAGGCGCTGCTGGCGATTGGAGAGATCTACAAGAACGACCTGGGGCTCGAGTCGGACGCCAACGCCGCCTTTGAAGAGTTAATTCGACTTTATCCGCACAGCGAACTTGTGAAAGAGGCGAAGGCCGAACTCTTGGCGGATTCGCCGAAAGACGCCCAGGATTCTGAAGCCACCGATTCTGGCGACGCGCCAGACAAGCCATCCGGCCGGAGAGACAAATCAGAGCGAGCCGGTAAGCAACCAGAAACCAAGCCCGCAACTGACGTTAGGGAATCTGAGACCGGTAGCCCCGAGAAACCGGTGGGCGTAACCGATGTGCAGTACTGGTCCACGGCGGAGTACACGCGCATTGCCGTCAAACTCGATCAGAGCGTACAGTTCGAATCGCAGCGCATCGACAATCCAGAGCGAATTTACTTTGACCTCAAAAACGCGAAGCTCGCGTCCCACCTGATGGGGCAGAGCTTCGACGTCGAAGACGGAGTGGTGAAGAAGGTTCGCGTTGCACAGTACAAGCCGGGTCGCGCGCGAGTTGTGGTTGAGACTGATGATCACGCTAGCTACAACGCATCGGTAGTGCTGAACCCTCCCCGACTCATGATCGATATTCATGGGGAAGAAAATCACCGTTCAACGGCTTCAGGCGCGATTAAAGCCGGGGCAACAAAAGCGAGTGCTGAGGAAACCTCAGGGGCGAACGATGCGGATGCCGATCAAACGGAAACTCAGGCCAGGACAGACGTCTTCGTAGCCAAAAACAAAGTTCCGGATCAACCGAACAGCTCCATGTCGGCGGCGAGCACACCGAAGTCCACTGCAAGCGTACCGAAGAAGGTAATCGTTGAGGCAGACGATGACGACGATGTAAGTGCCGACCCGTCCGATACTACTGCGAGTGCCTCGTCAGCCAAGGCTGCGAAACGCACCAGTACAGGGAGTGCGGGCAATCGGACGCGGAAGCAGCGTTCCGCCGCTTCGCGCGGCATGCGTGAGGCCCAGCCCACATCCGGCGGTGACCGGTCGTTAATCCGGACCCTGGGGTTGAAGATTGGCAAAATCGTGATCGACCCCGGGCATGGCGGACACGATACCGGAACGATAGGCCCAAACGGACTTCTTGAAAAAGATCTGGTGCTCGATGTTGGCAAGCGGCTGGGGAAACTGCTCGAATCTCGACTGGGTGCCGATGTGGTCTTCACGCGCAGCGACGATACGTTCATTCCTCTCGAATCGCGTACCTCGATCGCAAACCAGGAGCAGGCCGATTTGTTCGTTTCCGTACACGCGAATTCGAGTCGCGATCCCGATGCTCGTGGAGTGGAGACCTATTACCTGAACTTCACCTCTTCCCCCGAAGCGCTTGAGGTTGCGGCGCGCGAGAATGCGGCCTCGGACAAGTCGATCCATGAATTGCAGGACCTGGTGAAAAAGATCGCGCTGAAAGAAAAGGTTGAGGAGTCGCACGAGTTCGCATCCGACGTGCAGCAATCGTTGCATGCCGGGCTTTCCGCCAAAACTTCCGGTGTTCGCGATCGCGGTGTGAAAAAGGCGCCCTTCGTCGTGCTGATTGGGGCGAATATGCCTTCGATCCTGGCGGAGATATCTTTTCTTAGTAATCCCGGCGACGAGCGGCGCCTGAAAACTCCTGATTATCGCCAACGGATTGCGGAGTCTCTCTATCGCGGCATCTCGCGGTACGTGAATGGCCTCGGCGGGGTGAAGGTCGCAAGCAAGATCGAAAAAGCTTCAGCAAACTGACGAAGATCGTCGGCTGGTTCGGATTTGGGCAACGTTGCTTGCCACCCAAGTGCCCACTGGCCTTCGCGAAGCGCCTGCCACTTCAACTGCTATGGCCTCCTGCTGGAAACTTTCTTCTCTACCCTATAGTCTAATGAAGAGGGCTGTTGTGCCCTTTTCATGAGAATTCCGCACTTTTTCCGGCCCTCAGTACTGGCTTTCCTGGCGGCCTTCGGATTGCCTTCGTGGGCGCAGTCAACGTCCGCTGGCGGGCCTGCCGCCCCGCCGACGTCGCAGGAACACGTCACCCATCTCGCCAATCCGGGGCAGGCTCCAACCTCAGCCAAAAATAACAGCGGCAACATTCTTCCTGACAGCTTTGGCGGATGGGCCATTCAAGGCTCACCCCAGATCAGCAAAGACGCGGGAGCGGCTGATCCGACAAACGCTGGTCTACTGAAGGAATACGGATTCACCGATTTTGAGGGGGCGACCTATGCACGCGAGGATGGGCGCAAGCTGACGATCAAAGCGGCAAGGTTTGAAGATGCGACCGGAGCCTATGGATCCTTTACATACTACAAAAGCCCAGAGATGCTGAATGAAAAAGTCGGGGACCAGGGCTATTCGCTGAACAACCGCGTGCTCTTCTATCGTGGGAATATTCTGATCGATGCTGTCTTTCAACAGCTCACGGCAATGTCGGCCGCGGAGCTGCGAGAGTTGGCTGCTGACCTGGTGATTGCAAGAGGTAATGCAGCAAACTTGCCGGCTCTCCCCAAGTACCTTCCCAAAGATTATTATGTCAAGAACACCTCGAGGTATGTCGTTGGCCCGATTGCCCTCGAGAAGCTCGAGTCTCCGATCTCGGGACAGTTGGTGAATTTCGCCAAGGGCGCTGAGGTCGAACTAGCCGATTACAACATCTCGGGCACGCCGGCCACACTGACACTCATCAACTATCCCACTCCGCAGATTGCAGAGGAGCAGTTGAAGCAGATCGAGGCCGCGTCGCAAAATCAGCAGCTCGGAACTACGCCGATCAGCGCGCGACGATCTGGTCCGATCCTGGCGGTATTAAGCGGAGCAGTGTCCAACAGCGACGCGAAATCGCTGCTCGGACAAATCAACTACGATGCGGATGTCATCTGGAACCAGAATACCTACTTCACTCGCCGGGATAACGTCGCCAACTTGATCGTCGGAGTGATCATGCTGGCCGCGATCATTTGCGGAATCGCGGTGGTGGCAGGAATTGCATTCGGCGGGTTCCGCATCCTGATGAAGCGTCTGTTTCCAGACAGGGTTTTCGACCGTCCTGAGCAGATGGAGATTATCGCCCTCCACCTTTCCGACCCGGTCCGAAAGCAAGGTGATTCCGCGTAAAGACCAGAAAGCAGAGACTTTCGCCCCTCTCCGGGCGATATGTGTCTCAAAATGAAGCATTTCCACTAGGCTGGCCGTTTGTGTACAAGACTCTGAAAACACTAGACTTATTTTCTAAAATGTTTCTTGACACCCCTGTTTTCGACTCATAAGATTTCGCCAGAAAGTTTTGACGGTTCTAAGCCTCCGTTGGAACTATTCTCCCTTAAAGAAGAGGCCGCCTATTGCCGGGTGGCCTTTTCGTATTTTGGAACCATTCTGTTGCCGCTAGCGTATCCTTTGTTTAGTGGCGCCGGGGAGGCCTCAATGTTTTGCGATGCGTGCGGTACTCAGCTACAGACGAACCAGCAGTATTGCAGTGGATGTGGCAAGGTAATTAGCGGAACAATTACCGGGTACCCGCGTCGAAGCCGGCTTCAGGAGCATGTCCGCCTACTAGCCATTCTTTGGTTTGCCTTTTCTGCCGTCGAGATTGTCATGGGCTTAGTCGTGATGGTGCTGGCAAACACACTCTTTGTGCACATCGCAGAACAGGCGGCAGCCAACGCCGATCCAGGCGCGTCTCCTCTTGGATTTCTCCACCCACTGATGACTGTGGTCGCCCTTTTTGTGCTAGGAAAGGGCGCCGCTGGATTCCTCGCGGGCTGGGGATTGCTCAATCGAGAAGCTTGGGGGCGAGTGCTTGCTCTAGTGCTGGGATTTGTCGCACTCATCCATGTGCCGCTCGGCACCGCGCTTGGTATCTACACGCTTTGGGTGCTGCTGCCCGCAGAATCCGAAGCAGAGTACGCAAAGTACCAAGCCGCGAACGCTGCTTGACCTGGTAAATACGCTTTTCCCCCGGGTGAGGATCGCTCACCCGTTTTCCTTTTCTGCACATCGACTATCATTTCAGACCTGATGAAACAAACCTTGCTTGCATGGAGCAGCGGCAAGGACAGCGCTTGGTCTCTTTACCGGCTGCGAAAGACAAATGAATACCAGGTGGTGGCGCTGCTGACTTCATTCAACAGTGTGGCGGATCGAGTCGCCATGCACGCTGTGAGACGATCGCTTGTTCGCCAACAAGCACAAGCTGCCGGGCTGCCGTTGTGGGAAGTGGAGCTACCGTGGCCATGCTCGAACCAGCAGTACGAATCGGCAATGGCTCGCGCCTGTGAGCGAGCCGTTCAGTCCGGAATCGAGTGCGTAGCTTTTGGAGATCTTTTCCTGAGAGATATCCGTGAGTATCGCGAGAAGCAACTTCAAGGTACCGGATTGCAGCCAATCTTTCCCTTATGGAGTCTGCCAACCGAGGCCCTCGCCAAAGAAATGATCGCGGCCGGCCTCCGGGCAAGGATCACATGTGTTGATACCAGGCAGCTCGCGCCAGAATTTGCCGGCCGGGAATTCGACGCGAGATTTCTCGAAGATTTGCCGCATCCCATAGATCGTTGCGGGGAGAACGGAGAGTTCCATTCTTTTGTGTATGCCGGTCCCATGTTTTCTCGGGGTATAGAGGTTGAAACCGGGGAGGCAATTTTGAGAGATGGTTTTATGTTTTGTGACCTCCTTGGCCAACCAAAGGATGCTCTCGTTTAGAGTCCATTCGATTGCTGCGACCCTCACCTTCCCTCGTCCCTGCGGGACCATGATGTGCAACCTAAGTTGTACATTTCTACAACTAAAGTTGTAATCCGGTGCTATAATCCTCCCACTTCTTGGGCGAGTGTCTCGCACGACCACGCGCCCATCGGCCGGACGCTGGAGTGGCGGACCCACTCCGGCGCCGCGGCGGGGAGAGCTGAAACGAATGAAAGCACCGTCAGATCGCAGCTGGGGACACTATCTCCTCGACGCGCTGTGCGTCGCGATGATGGTGACTGCCGTGACGGGGATGCTCTACATCCTGTCGCACGCCTAATGAACTGGCCTACTACCGCGGTCAGCCATGAGTGCGGCGCTGAGGCTGCCTAACTCCAGTTCAACGCGTGGCCCTCAGCATTGCGCGAGCATCTCGGTTTAGTATGTCAATTTCGGCTTCCCCGAGTTAGCGTACGTTGACGATCGCCACCTTGTTGACTCCGCTACAGGCAAGGTAGAGCCGCCCATCTTTGGCAGCAGCGATGTTTCGAACCACCCCTCCCCCGGATGGGATTGGCGTGCTCGAGAATTTCTTTGTCTTTGGATCAAACCTCACCAGTGTATTGGGTTCGACTCCCGATTCGCTATACCAGACGGTTCCATCTGGCGTAATCGCAATCCCGTATGGATTGGAACCGGAACCGCCGGGTGAGAGCCGCTCTTCGAATTTCCGCGTGGAAGGATCGAAGTGTCCCAGATAGCCGCGCTCGTAGTCGGTGTAGTAGATGGTGTCATCGGGCGCGATCGCGATTCGCCGCGGGCGGGCGCCGGAATTGGGGACTCGATATTCGGTGATCGTGAGAGTCGTGGGATCGATGCTGGCCAATTTGTTTGTGCCGAATTCACAAAAAAACGGGATCCCGGAATGGGTCACGGCGATGCCATAGGGGATTGCGTGCGGCGTTGGCACTTGCTTTATTTCAATCTTTCCACTCTTCGGATCCAGCCGTCCCACAACGTTCGATTCCTCTGTTGTGAACCACAGAATGCCGTGCTGGTCGAATACCGGCGTGTGTGGGTCATCGACGCCGCTCGGCAAATGATACTCAGTGATCTCACCCGTGTTGGGGCTCAGCTTTCCTATATACCCTTTGGAGATTGCTGTGAACCAGATGTTGCCCTCGGAATCGGCAACTAGGCCGTGTGGCCCAGACCCCGGCGTCTTGAGAGGAAATTCCTTGAATTCGCCGGTCGCGGGATCAAGCCGGCCAAGTTTGTTCGCCGCTTGTCCCGTGTACCAAAGTGACCCATCCGGACCAACCGCAGGATCGTGGGGCCGTGACTTGGGGGTTGGCACATCGAATTCCTTGATCTCAATCTGGGGAGAAGCCGCAGTGAGAATTGCCACAGAAAAGCAGATTGCTGCGAAATGGGAAACCGATTTCAGAACTCGCATAGGGCCCACCTCTTATGCACGAATTGGATGTTTTCCTGTAGGCTGGGGTTCTCTCGACGCATCGGCGGCTCCTTAGTTGGCTGATGTAACGAATTCAATCTGCAGGGAATATCCCCCTTCGATAGGCGAAATCACTCCCGAAGTTTTTCGCATCCTATAACGAAACAAGGCAAGTCATATGCGAACAGAGGCAAGTTAGCCGAAGGAGGTTTCTATGAAGTACGTGCTATCTTGCGCAGTCTTGTTTCTGGCCACGATTGTTATTGCCCAGCAACAAGGCCAGCCGCCACCGACAACTCCGCCAACGTTCCCCGAAGAACGGCAAACGCCAAGGGAGCAGATGCCGCCCGATACACAAGCTCCGCCAGCCGAGACGATGTCGAGCAAACAGGTTGAGGGGCACATTCTCGACCAACTGAAAGAGGAACCATCCCTGTCCGGCAGCAACGTTGACGCAAGGGTTGATGACAACTCAGTTGAGTTGACCGGATCCGTAGATACGATGGAGCAGCACGATCTAGCGCTTCGCATCGCGCAGTCGAATGCCGGCGACCGGAAGGTCGTGGACAAAATCAAGGTGAAACAACAAACCTAAGCTTTTGGAGGAGTCGTCATGAAGATCAAGGAAATTATGAGCCCTAGCCCCGCCTGTTGCACTGCTGACGACACCGTGCAGAACGTGGCCAAAATGATGTGCGACATGAATGTGGGCTCAATCCCAGTTGTTGTCGATCACCAATCACTCTCGCTCGTGGGCATGATCACGGACCGCGATCTTTGCTGCCGTGTGCTAGCGCACGGGCTGGATGCAAAATCAACGAAGATTCAGGAGTTCGTAACCTACAATCCCGCAATCTGCCGTGATGCCGAGAACGTTGAGAACTGTGAGCGTTTGATGCAAGAACACCAGGTCCGAAGGATTCCGGTCGTGGACAAGGAAAACCACGTCATTGGAATCGTGGCGCAAGCCGATCTGGCGCTGAAAGATAAGGCGGAGCGGGTCCACAAAACAGTGGCTGAAATCTCGAAAAACACTCGTCCATCAATCATGAGCGCCTGAGAAATGCAATCTGCACGGCGTCGGCCCCCGCCGTGCAGATTGCGGACATCAAAGTACCGAAGAGTCGCAGACTACGGTTTTGCCGCCGGTTTCTCGTCAACCTTGGCAGAGGGCTTCGGGGCGTGGATTTTCCAGAACTCCGGATCCGCCGTCACCCACTCGTCTCGCGGATAGCTCATCGCCGGGCTGAACTGAAACAGGTTGGTTTGCGTAAACTCCACCGCCGCTGACTCCAACTCCACCAGCTTCTTCATGCCTTCCTCGCCCATCGCTTCCACAAACTGTTTCTCGTTCATCATGTCCTGGTCGATCTCCGCCGCAGACTTCCTCGGGATGACCACCAGGTAGGTCGCACCTTGCTGCCCAAACACCGCTTCGTACATTGCCCAATGAATGCCTGGAACCTTCTCGTAGGCGGCCTTCACCAGCTTGACCAGTTCTTCCCATTGAGCCCGATGTCCCGGATGCAGGCGGTACACGGAAATTTCAAAATATCGCATATGGGCGATATCCACCGGGGCGCGCAGACTCTGTTCTTCGTTGTAGGTCAGGATCGACGTATCGGTCTCACTCAGCAACTCGCCATCGTTCGCCGAAGCACGATCCAGCGCCGCCGACAGCGCCGCATTCTTCTGGGTCGCCAGGTTGTCCTTCTCCCAAGCCTCGAACGAATCGTAGGCAACGAAGAACAGTACGCGCGGTCTTCCGGTCACCGACGTGGCCGCAAAGTAATGGGTCGGCCACTTGGCGCGGGCAAATGCCTGCACAAATGCGCTTTCCCCTTTCTCGTGCGCCGCGCCGGCTTTCCCAGGTTTTACAAACTCGCGGATAATCTGCATGACTTTAGGAGGAGGAGTCGTAGCGGCCCCTTCCTGCGCCGTTGCAATCCCCAACCCTCCCCATAAGAACATCGCTCCCAACACACCACCACTGAATATCTTGTTCATGGATTCGACCTCCCGGGTCATTGAAATGGTTCGGCCTTACCTGGATGGGATTGAAAGCTCGGGGAGCCCCAATCCCAGAGCAGGGCGGAGCGTACGCTTCACGGGCGGGGAAGTCAAGCTAGCGACAGCTAGCGAGAGGTCAGAGACATTCTTTTGTCAGAGGCATTCTTTTCCGCGTGATCCGTCGGCCTCTTCTATCCCCAATCGTTGCCCGTTGCCGATGGTCCCAGACTCTTCGCATCTTCACCGACTAGTGGATAAGCCGGGGATTGAGGTCAATGACATCCCTCTTACTCATGTGAACCGGTATCGACCTTCGCACGAAGCATTGACAATTTTCCTCCGCCTGGTTTTTCCCACTCGCAAAGGGATCACCGGGATTTTACTAACTGTTGACATGTGCCAGACCTCCGGCAGCTGCGCTTCAGCCTTCGAACGTTCAATCCGCTCAGGGAATCCAAGTTAGGAGGCGCTGTATGTCCTCGCATGGCTCTGGGCATCGAAGCCTTTCAGCTCTCCCCGTTGTGCTTTGCGCTGTGCTCCTCGTTGCTACCTCACTAGGTGCTGGTGCGCAGAGCTCGTTCATTGGTCCGCTCGGCCTTGGACCAAGCGTTTCAACAGTTCCCAATAACGGCGATGTCAATCCCTACGGAATGGCGTTGGTCCAGGAGACCAAGGGAAGTCTGATCAAAGGAGACATCCTGATCAGCAATTTCAACAATTCTGCGAACCTGCAGGGTACCGGCACGACCATTATGGAAATTTCACCCCAAGGAGCAGTACAGACGTTTGCTCAGATCGACGCCACCAAAGTTCCGGGCGCATGCCCTGGGGGAGTTGGTTTAACGACCGCGCTGGTCGCCCTGCGCACGGGATGGGTCATCGTGGGTAGCTTGCCAACCACGGATGGAACGGCCGCCACCGCACAAGCTGGGTGCCTGCTTGTGTTGAATAGCATGGGACAGGTTGTCGAGACCTTCTCTGGTAAGCCAATCAATGGCCCATGGGATGCGACCGTGGTCGAGAGAGGAAACGTCGCTGCCCTGTTCTTCACCAGCGTGCTGAATGGAACGGTAGAGGCCAACGGCAATGTGGTTCCGAGAGCCACCGTTGTCCGAATGCTGCTCTCCGTTTCTGCCACATCCATGCCGAAGGTTCTTCAAACGACCATTGTCGGCTCGGGGTTACCTGCGCGCACCGATCCCGCAGCGCTTGTAATCGGACCAACAGGACTCGCGCTCAGTGCGGGCGGCGCTCGCTTATATGTAAACGACAGTCTAAGCAATCGTATCGCGGTCATTCACGATCCGATTACGCGATCTAACAGCGCTGGGGTGGGAATGACACTGACTGAAGGCCACCAGTTGAATGATCCACTCGGCCTGACGCGCGCGCCTGACGGTCACCTGATTGTCGCAAATGGTGGAAATGGGAATCTGGTCGAGGTTACTCGCAAAGGGCAGCAGATCGCCACCAAGGTCGTTGACATGGGAGGCGGTCCACCGCCGGGCGCGGGTGACTTGTTTGGAGTCCTGGCGGTTCCGGGCAAAATCTATTTTGTGGACGACGGAACGAACACGATGGATGCGTTAGAAAGACACTAACGATCTTCGCGACTCAAAAGACCAGTAATGAGCTTCTCGCCTGGTCCCAGTAACCAAGCTTCTTGTCCACTACCGCGATCAACGGCTCGCCGGACAAGAACCGCCGCAAATTCTCCGCGAATGCTGCATTGTGCCTGTGGCACATCTTCTCGGGTCATCCTGCAGTGTGCGGCGTGGTGAGGAGATTGCCCAGATCCCGTAGCGGAGACTCATGTGGCTCTTGGATCGACGTCGAGTGCCGCGGTGGCAGTGTCGGGACTGCAGAGCTCGGAACCTGGGAAATGGAACACGGACTGCGCCCTTCCCGCGGGCGATGGTCACCTTTTGGTGTGACCTCGTCCGGCTCGAAACCCGAAAATCAACGCGATTTATGGCAATTGAGCAGGTTAGAAACTGCCACCCGCACCACCACCTCCCGAAGATCCTCCACCGAAGCGGAACTCTGCACTTCTTGTTGGCGCCAGCGATTGAGGTGCTGCAAGACCAGCTGCGACGGAGCCGACATTCATCCAATCTTTGTCTTTTCCAGATAGCCGCGCGGAGGTAAAGCCGCGGCGAATTGCACCCGGGCTTCGGGCAAGCCAGGATCGGATAAGCCATGCAGTGCCAATCAATAGGATGCCGAGAAGCATCGGGTCCCACGTGTGCCGCGGCCAGCCGAGATAGGGCTTGTTGGAGACGAATGTCAGGATGGCGAGCATCGCCCCAGCCGCGATAACGAAGCGATCCTTTCGGCGAACGCCACGAGCGAGTACGACGAGCGGCAGGCACCAAATTAGCACCCATGTGCTCCAGTAAAACGACCTCGGAAATTCAGAGGCAGATCGAATACCCAGGCCCAACCACTGGGCGCGCATGCTCAAAGACGAAAGCTGGAGGTTTATGGCTAGGTATATGCCAAGCCAGAGAAGCGGTTCGACAATCGCATAATCATCTTCGTTGTGCTCCAGACCGGAGCGTGCCGCTATTACACATACGAGCCCAATTACATACAGTAAACCGACAATTACACGCTGCGCTGAGGGAGAGGAGGTCCAGCAGCCTGACAGAAACACGGCGAAGATCATCGCAGCTAGAAATGCATACCAGAGCCCAAAGCGGCGCCAAATCCAGAGCGAGAAGGCGAGGCCCGCGGTGGGAACCACACACTGGATCACATCCGGCTTGGGCGAATAGGGTCTTCCGCTGAAAAGTGCCGCCTGCATTCCCCCACAAAGGAAACCAACCGAGCAAACGACGAGTGCTTCCTCGATCCCATACCGATATAGATGGGCCTGGGAAGCCGCGATTTCCGCGGCCACGTAGCAGACGACAGCGAAGATCAGGAGGAAGATGCCAGTGGTTTGGTTCGATGACTGCGAAAGAAAGACCTTGAAGAACAGGCCGGCGGTGGCGGCCACGCAGATTAAGGTGAACAGGAAGAGGATT
>Ga0207674_10000166_pt1 | contig 79149 bp, 76 predicted proteins | sample KBSCornC72_FD_184303 | JGI IMG/M metagenome (GOLD analysis project Ga0207674, IMG submission 184303) | Corn rhizosphere microbial communities from Kellogg Biological Station, Michigan, USA - KBS Corn C7-2 (SPAdes) (version 2) | ecosystem: Host-associated > Plants > Roots > Rhizosphere > Soil ...
CTGTCCACTTCGTGCGAACGTGGCGGAACTGGCAGACGCACTGGATTTAGGTTCCAGCGGTTAACAGCCATGTGGGTTCGACCCCCACCGTTCGCACCAGTAGTCTGCCGCCAGGCGGCGGATTTCAGAAATAAACCAGCTCGATCCTTCGAAACCGGCGGGTTAGTGCGTCATCGAGTAAAGGACGTAATTCACGCCAATGCGGATTCCCAGCGCCGAATATCGCTCGGGGTAAGCGGGCAGATCCGCGAACTCCCAGGAATCGCCTATGTCTGAATTGGCGGTGATGGCCACCATAAGGCGGCCCTTGTCATCGCGCACGCCCATCCACCGCGGAGTGATCCCGCCGTCGCGCGGCCCGCGCCGCAAGCCCCATTCGCCCAGGATCTGATACCGGTCGCTCAAGTCGTACACGGTATGGAACAGGGGCTCTTCGTCGGGCAGTTCGACGATCTCCCGGTTCGGGAAGATCTTCTTCATACCCACTTCGAAACCCCGCCACTCGTCGGGACCCCAGAAATCGTCGGCATAGAAGAAGCCGCCGCGCAGCAGGTATTCGCGGATTTTCGCCGCCTGCTCATCGGTCAGATCCCAGTTGCCGGTTAGTCCCGAGTACAGCCAGGGCCAGTTATAGATGTCATCCACGTCGTCCGGATTGACCGGCTGTTCCAGGCCACGCGAGTTTACCCTGCTCAGGCGGCGCAGCGCGATCACGAAATGCCGGTCGGCGCGGGGATAGTCCTCGGTCCAACTGGTGCCGCCCTCGCGCCAATTTCTGCGCCCGCGGAATTCGAACCGGGCGTACGGAAGTGAAGGGAACATCAACCGCGCGAACACGAATTCCGCCGGATCCTGGGCGTCCACCGGCATGGGAATGTCATCATACGATTCGAGGCTCTCAAACAGCCGCCATGGCCGTTGAAAAGCGTACATGCCGCCGCATAGAGCCAGGACGACTGCGCCTACCCACAACGGCTTGTTCGGCTTGATCACCCGAGCACACTCACGCCGGCATCAGAGTCTGATTCACCCACAGCAGATTCCAGGGACGGATGGTCCAGGACACGAACACGCCGCCTTGTCCGAACGGGTCATCCCGTATCATCCGTTCGACTTCTTCTTTCGATTCCGCCTCGTAGATCAGCAGCCCGCCGCTATCGTCTGTGAACGGTCCGGCCATGGCGGCTTTGCCCGCTTCCCGGAGACCCATCAGGTATTCGCGATGCGGGGGCCGGAACTGCGCGATTTTGCTCTTGTCCGGCGTATATTCGATGACGGCGGCGAATTTCATAGGAGCTTTCCAGTGTATCCCCATCTTACCGCTGGCTTGCACGACGCCCGTCGAGCGGCAGCATACACTTGATGTAGTGGTTCCTTCCGTTCCCAAGCCCGAGATCAAGAGTCCCGCAGGATACTGGCCGCAGCTCCATGCCGCTGTCGAAGCGGGCGCCGATGCCGTGTACTTCGGGCTGACGCATTTCACCGCGCGCGCCAAGTCGGGGTTTACCATGGCCGAATTGCCCGAAGCCCTGCGAACCCTGCATCGGCGCGGCGTCAAGGGCTACGTGACGTTCAACACGTTGATCTTCGACAACGAACTGCAATCCGCCGCCCGGGCCTTGGCAGCCATCGCGGAAGCCGGCGCCGATGCAATTCTCGTGCAGGACTGGGCGGCTGTCGCACTGGCCCGCCGCATCGCGCCCGGTCTTGAAATTCACGGCAGCACGCAGATGAGCATCACCAGCGTCGAAGGCGTAAAACATGCCCAGGAACTGGGCGTCCGCCGCATGATTCTCGCCCGCGAGCTTTCGCTCGATGAGATCCGAGCGATCCGACAACAAACAGGCGCTGATCTGGAGCTATTCGTGCACGGAGCTTTGTGCGTTTCGTATTCGGGACAATGCTTCTCTTCCGAAGCCTGGGGCGGGCGCAGCGCCAATCGCGGGCAATGCGCGCAAGCTTGCAGACTGCCCTATGAAATGCTGGTGGACGGCCGCGTGGAACCATTGGGCGACGCACGATATTTGCTCTCGCCCGGCGATTTGTATGCGCTCGAACAGGTGCCGGAAATCGTGCGCATCGGCATCTCCGCGCTCAAGATCGAAGGCCGGTACAAGGACGCGGCTTATGTGGCTTTGACCACGCGAGCGTATCGAAAGGCAGTGGATGACGCCTGGGCCGGACGCGATGCGCGTGTTGATGCCGGCGAAAAGGCCGAGCTGCAGCAGGTGTATTCGCGCGGGCTGGGCCCATTTTTCTTAACCGGGACGAATCACCAGGCAGTAGTGAAGGGCCGTGCACCGAGGCATCGCGGATTGTGCGTAGGACATGTGACGCGTGTTGATACGGCAAGCGTGGTGGTCGCTGCGCAGTCCGATCCCGCCATCCCGCCGCTGAAACCGGGAGACGGGATTGTATTCGATGCCGCCGATTGGCGCAGTCCCGGGGAGCCCGAAGAAGGCGGACGAATTTATCATGTGCGGCCCGCGCCGGCCGGAAATCTGGAACTGGAGTTCGCCAACGGCGCGGTGGACATGGCGCGCATTCGTCCCGGCGATCTGGTGTGGCGCACCCACGATCCGGATATCGACAAGTCGGCGAGGCCTTACACCACGGCTGTGTCGCCGGTAAGCAGGCAGAGGGTGAACGTCCGTGTTATCGCGCGCGAGGGACAGCCTCTGGAGCTCGAATGGCGTCTACCGAGGCGGCCCGAACTTCGTGTAAACGTCGTTTCCGATGCGCCGCTGGCCGCTGCGCGACAATGCGGGCTCACGATCGAGTTTTTGCGCGAACAGTTGGGCCGCCTGGGCAACACGCCGTATGAGCTCGCTGAAGTCGGTCTGGAATGTGACGGTTCGCCCTTCGCCCCCAGCTCCCTGCTGAATCAGTTACGAAGGAGGGCAGTGGAGAAGCTGGTTGAACTCCAGTCGGAGCTGCGCACCATGGAGATTCACGATCCGCTGGGCGCGGTCGAGCAGCTGTTGCCGTCGCCGAAACGGGTTCTGGCGCGGGCCACGCAACTCCATCTGCTGGTCCGCACCGCCGGGCAGCTGGACGCGGTGCTGGCGCTGGCCCCCGCGAGCATTACGCTCGATTACCTGGATCTGTACGGCCTGCGACCCTCCCTGGAACGCGTGAAAGCGGCCGGGATCGAGGCGCGGGTGGCAAGTCCTCGTATTCTCAAACCCGGAGAGCAGAGAATTGCCGATTTCCTGGTGCGCTGCGAGTGCCCGATTCTGGTACGTTCTGCCGGACTCCTGGAAGCACTTCGCGCGGCAGGCGAAACATTACGCCCTGCGCGCGTGCGGCTGGATGGCGATTTCAGCCTGAACGCTGCTAACGCGATCTCGACCGACCTGCTGCTCGCCATGGGACTGGCCCGTATTGCACCGACGCACGATTTAAACGCGGCGCAGATCGCAGCCCTGGCGCGCGGCGTCGATCCGTCGCGTCTGGAGGCCATCGCCTACCATCACCTGCCTGTCTTCCACACCGAGCACTGCGTTTTTTGCCGGTTCCTTTCCACAGGCGCGAGCTACCTCGATTGCGGAAGGCCGTGCGAGAAACACCAGGTCGCGCTGCGCGATTCCGGTGGCCGCCCGCATCCAGTGATGGCCGACGTGGGCTGCCGCAACACCGTCTTTGGGGCCGAAGCCCAGGAAGCGAGCCTGCATCTGGCGGAGTGGCTGGCGGCGGGAATCCGCCATTTCCGGCTGGAATTTGTGCATGAGACGCCGGATCAGATTACCGGCGTTGTCCTGGCATTCGCAGACTTTTTCGACGGCCGCGCCACGCCCGAGGAACTGCACCGCGCGCTCCAGCGTTTCGCTCCGGAAGGCGTGACCGAAGGCAGTCTCTTCGTGCCCTCGAGCGCGCTGCTGCCCGTGCTTCAGTAACTGGGAATCTGCTACATTCGTGCCATGAAACTTCTGGGCTTGCTCCCGATCGTGTCTCTTCTGGCGCTCTGTGCGGGGCCGGCGATGGCGCAAAAGGTGGACATCGAATTTGACGAATCTGCCAATTTTGCAGCCTACAAGACCTTTCACATCGTCGAGGGACAACTCAACGCCAAAGCAGCCGCGCTGAATAGCGATCTTACGCGGCGCAAGATCGAAAACGAAATCCGCAAGCGGTTAGCCGAGAAGGGGCTCATGGAAGTGGAAAGCAAGCCTGATCTGAACGTCCGCTTCACGCTGGGGCAAGCCCGAAGAACAGAAGTGGAGGCTTATCCGGCCGGTTGGCGCGGGTTGCGTACGCGGCGTGTTCGGGTCGCCTACACCCAAGGCACGTTGGTGATTAATTTGCGCGATACGAGCCGCAAGGAACTGGTCTGGCGCGCGATCGCAACGGAGGAGAAGAACGATCCCGCGCAGATCTCGGCGCATCTCGACGACATGGTCAGGAAATCGATCGAGAAGTATCCGCCCAAAACAAAATAGCTGCTAGTGGTCGTGCCCGGCACCGGGGCCATACGCCGAGCGGTGATATGGCGTCGCCGGCGCCGACATTTTCTGATGCTCGGGACCGGCGGCGGGACGCGGGCCCGGGTACTTGATCAGATCCCAGCCGGCGAAATTCTTGTTTCCGCCATAGTAGGGGTCGCCGAACATACCCTCCAGCGTAAGCCTGCGGGCGCGATTGAAGAAGGCGCGGCCGGCAGGTAGTCCTTCAGCGCGATTCGTGTCGATGGCGGTGAGCACTTCGTCGCGTTTTTCGGCCGGGAGATCGGCTAATGGCGCGCCCTGCGTCCGGCGGGCATAGGCGTCCACGGCTTCCAGGCCCGCGATGAATGTTGGTTTTTCAATGCTCAGATATCCCGCAAGCTGGCGGTCGATGTAATTTTGCGCCCCGGCGTCCACTGCGCCGGGACCGTTTTCATCGCGCGGAATCAGCCGGTCGATGAACGCTTCCAGCGTGCGAAGCTGCTGCGGTGTAAGCGCGTGTTCAGAGGAAGCCGCGACGTTTTGCTGCGCGGTCGACTGGAGCGCTGCAACCGGCACCAGAGCGGCGCTTGCGATCACGGTTCGGCGGGAAAGTTTATGGTTCGCCATCATACAAGCCGCGCCGCCACCCAGACAGCGCGGCCCCCAAAAACCAACTACTGCTTATACGTTCCGGTGTACGTGCCCTTGGCTCGAACGTGCCCTTTCATCGCTGCCATGAATTCCGCGCGGCTGGCCGTGGCGGGCACGTCCAGCTTGGTGTCCAGCGCGTAGGCTTCAATGATGTAATGATGCACGGTCGGCGGCGGCGGGCAAGGGCCCATGAACCCGGGTGACCGGGCGATGTTATTCAACTGCCGGGCTCCGTCCGGAAGCTCTGCTGTGTTGGCCACGTGCGCCGGAAGACCGGTCGCGGTGCCCGGAATGTCGAAGATGGCCCAGTGCAGAACGTCCTCGCCATTAATGTCGACGTCGGTATCGTGCAGGATCACGGCAAAGCTCATGGTGCCGGCCGGGGCGCCGCTCCAGTCGATCTTGGGCGAAACCGCCATGTTGCCCTTGGCACAGCCCAGGCTCGCCGGCATAGCGGAGCCGTCAGTGTAGCCCGCCACTGTCAGCACCAGGGGAGCCGGGATTCCACCACCGCCTTTACCCTTGCCGCCGCCTTTGCCGCCTTTGTCCTGGGCGATCATGGCGCCCGTGCCCGCCCCGATTATCAGGCCCAATGCCATCAGAAACTTTGTTACTCGCATAGCAGGTATATTCTCCTCATCATCGATCTGAACACAATAAAACTGTACCCGATTCCACAGCTTTTCGCAGTGCCTAGACGTGCTGGACCGACGCCCGCGTAATGTCCTTGATGGATGGGGTGCCGCACTGGCGCATGGTCAGCGTCAATTCGGCCCGCAGGATATCCAGGACCCGCTCCACGCCTTCCTGGCCGAAGGCTGTCAACCCATAGATGTACGGACGGCCGACGCCCACGGCACGCGCCCCCAGCGCCAGCGCCTTATAGATATCCGTCCCGCGACGGAAGCCGCCGTCCACCAGCACCGGAAGCTGGCTACCCATCGCGTCCACCACCTCCATCAGGCTCTCGATGGTGCTGCGCAAGGTTTCGGTGGCGCGGCCTCCATGATTCGAGACCACCACGGCATCCGCTCCATGCTCGCGGCACAGGCGCGCATCTTCGGCCGTATCGATGCCCTTGATGACCAATTTCATCTTGATCGTCATGGTCAGTTTTCGCAGTCGATCCATATATGTCCAGTCGGCCGCCGCCGGATTGATGCCGCCCTGGATACCGTCGAGCATCGGCCGTCCTTTGAGTGATCCAACCCCATCGGTGTGGCAGGAGAGGCAGTTGCGCGTATCCGCGCGGCGCATGCGCGTGGCCGTCTCCGTGTTGCGTCCGCCCAGCAGATCCACCGTCCATACCAGCACCGGACAACCGGCTGCTTCTGCCCGCCGAACCATTTTTTCAGTGCCTTCCCAGTTGACGGGCATATAGAGCTGATACCACAGCGGCCCGCCTAGGGCCCGTGCTACATCCTCCACCGGCGACGACGAAACCGTCGACAGAATTTGCGTGGCCTTTTTGGTCTTGGCTGCGCGCGCCACCGCCACTTCGCCCTCGGGGTTGAACATTTTCTGCCCTCCCACCGGGCACAGGAAAATGGGCGTTTCCCAGGGAACACCAAAAACCTCTGTGCGGAGATCGGGTTTCGACACATCGACCAGCCGCCGTGCACGGAGCTGGAAGTGCTGAAATCCTTCGCGATTGAGCCTCAGGGTGGCGTCGTCATCCACGCCGCTGGTCAGATAACCCAGATGCGCGGGCGGCAGCATGCCGCGGGTGAGGGCCTCGAAATCGCTGACGCTCAGAGCGTCGGCCGCGCGAAAAATGCCCGGCGAGCCTGCTTGCCCCCAAGCATTCGCCGCCAGCGGACTGGCTACTAGGAAGCGAAGAAAGTCGCGACGTTTGGTGGATACCTCAAAAGCCATCGCCGCTGATTTTAGCACTGTGGTAACATTCCGTACATTGTGCCCCAAGGCACCAACACTTCGGATTTCTCATCCCAGACCGGACGCACCGTCCTGAATCTGCGCGAGATGCTTCTCCGCGGCGATTTTCAACCGGGAGAACGTTTGTCGGAGCTGCCCCTGGTCGCTCGGCTGGGCGTATCCCGGACCCCCATCCGGCTGGCCCTGGATCGTCTGGCCAATGAAGGTTTGCTCGAAGTGGTCCCGACCGGAGGTTTTGTAGTTCGCGCCTTTACGTTGACCGACGTGTACGACGCAATCGAGCTGCGCGGCGTGCTGGAAGGCGCAGCGGCCCGCCTGGCGACGGAACGGCTTCAGGATCGGCGCGAACTCTTGAGCCTTCACACTCTTCAGGAGGAGCTGGAGAAAGTGATGCCTCTGGATCCTCTTCTTAATCCCACCATCGATTCGTTCGCGCGTTATTTGGATTTGAACGAATCCTTCCATTCGACCCTGGTCGATCTGGCGAAAAGCCCCATGCTGCGCAGGACGGTGGATCGCCTGTTATCGCTGCCCTTTGCATCGCCCAGCGCCACGGTGTTCGCGCGGCTCAAATTGCCGCGAGCCAAGGAACTGCTGACCGTTGCGCATGAGCATCATCACGCCCTCCTCGAAGCGATCGAGAATCGCCAGGGAAGCCGCGCCGAAAGCCTGGCTCGGGAACACGCCGGTCTGGCGCTCCGAAATCTGGAGGCTGTTCTGGCCGACAAAGACGTCTCTAGCTCCGTCCCCGGAGCCTCGCTCATTCGGATGCCGGGCGTGGCTTGACGGCCCCACGCACCTAGTGCGTCAGCGCATACATCACGTAATTGACGCCGATGTTGATGGCCAGGTGTGAATACTCTTCCGGATAGCCTGGATCATCCGCGTATTCCCACGCGTCACCCAGATCCGAATTGGGCGTGATGGCTGCCTCGATCCGGCCCTTCTCGTCGTAGATGGCCCGCCAATACGGAGTGTCACCGCCATTCTGTGCCCCGCGGCCATATAATCCCCACGCCCCCAGAACCTGAATGCGGTTCTTCAGGTCGTAAACGATGTGAAAGGCTGTGTCTTGCTCGGGAATATCCACGGGAGTCTTCCCCGGCAGGACGCGCCCCATGCTCTGCATAAACACGTCCCACTCAAACGGACCCCAGAAATCATCGCACCAGAAAAACCCTCCACGAGCCAGGTAATCGCGCATCTTGGCGGCCTGTTTGTCGGTCAGGTCCCACTCGCCCGGGCGAACGGCGTAGAGCATGGGCCAGTTGTACACGTCGTCCTCGTCGTCCAGATTCACGGGCTGTTCGACGGGCCGCACATCGATTCGCGTAAGGCGGCTCAGCGCGAGCAGGAAGTGACGGTCAGCGCGAGGATAATCCTGGGTCCAACTGGACATGCCGTTGGCCCATCCACGGCGCCCCGAGCGGTCAAAACGCGCGGTGGGGGCCGGCGGGTACATCAGCCGCGCAAACACCCATTCCGAGGGACGCAGCGCGTCTTCCGGCAGCGGAAAATTGTTGTACTCGATGGCGGGATACTCGCGGAATGGACGCTGCCACGCGCACAGCAACCCGACCAAGAGAACGCCACCCGCCAGCAGGAACAGGATATTTCGACGGCTCATGACGCGACCAAATCCATCCAGAGGATAACACCCTTCGCATCACATAAAAGCCTGTGTATAGTGATGAGGTGACGCCCGAAAACGCCCCCGCGAAACCCGCCGCCTATTTGAGCCTCGTGACTTCCACCGAAGGGGATACGGCCACGCTGCGCTGCAGCGGCAGGCTGGTCACCACCACTACGGGAATCCTGCAGACCGAGGTCCGCGGCCTGCTCCCGGATACCAAGCGGATCGTACTCGACTTGACCGACCTGGGATACATGGACAGCAGCGGACTCGGTTCGATTATTGGACTGTACGTTTCGGTTAAGGGCGCGGGCGGGCGGCTGGAAGTGATTAACTTAAGCGCGCGCGTGCGGCAGCTGTTCAGCATCACCAACGTGCTGAGCTTGTTCGAAGTGTGCGGGGAGCAGAATATCCGGCTGCCCTAGACACGCGCCTGCACTTGCGTTCGGGCTAGTGTGTGATGGCGTACATCAGATAGTTGATCCCATAGTGGTACGCCAGCGTGGTCATCCCCTCGGGATAATAAGGCACGTCGGCGAACTCCCAGGCGTCGCCGATGTCGGTATCGAAATTGACCGAGACCACCATGCGGTTTTTGGGATCGTACATGGCGCGCCACGCGGACTTGGTGCCCGGCGGCTGATAGATTTGTCCGTCGCGCCCCACATGCCGCGACCCCGGAATAAACATCAGGTCTTTTTGCTGAATGTCGTAAAGCACGTGCATGACGGAATCGTCCAGTCCGATATCCGTGATGGGTTGGCCCGGTAAAACGCGGTTCATGGCCTCCGTGAATACTTCCCATTCCTGCGGTCCCTGGTCATCCCAGAAATCGTCGGTCATGAGAAAACCTCCGCGCAGCAGATATTCGCGGAGCCGCGACGTCTCTTCGTTGGACAAGTTCCAGTAGCCGACTTGCGTCGCGTAGATCCACGGATAGTCGAAAAGCTTGTCATCCGTCAGGGCCACATGCTGCGGATCCCCGGCATCCATGCGGGTTAGCCGCTGCACGCCTTTGGTGAAATGTTCGTCGGCGTCCGGCCAGTCCTGCGCCCACCACCCCGAGGCTCTTCCGCGCCGCGATACGTTTCGGAATCCGCCGAATCCGCCGCCTCGATCGTCGTGATACTCGACTCTTAGAAAGTGGAATTCGGCGTTGGCTGGAAATTCGGATTCGGGAGCTTCGGCGCTAAATCCGCCGCCGCCGAAGCCTCGAAAGCCGCCTCTGCCGCCGCCGAAGCGCTGAGAAAAGGCGACTGCAGCCAGCCCCAGAAGGCCCGCCGCTACCAACACAACTCTGCGTCGACCGATTCTCATCGTGTGTCCTCATTGTAGCGCCGACAACGGTCGCGGCAGCACTGCGGAACGCCTCACTGCGGGTTACTGATCCTGCTGGCCGGTCTTAGGCGCGGTGCACCTACCGGAAGGCCAGTTTTGCCTTGCGATCTTGCTCGGCCTTGATTCCGGGGCCGAACAGGCCCTCAAAGAAGCCTTCTTTCACCAGGCGATCCACCAGGCTGTTGTCGATCACTTTATGGAAATCGTAGGCCCGCATCTGCGCGGCGATTTGCGGGTCAGCTACCTGGGCCAGGATGTATTTCACCGCGGCGGCGGGAAGGTAGGGGACGCGTTCGTAGGTGTTCACCATGGCGTAATGATCGTAAGTGCGCTCCAGCTCGCCCGGATCCTGTTTATCCCACGCCTGATACGCCTTGAGCGCGAAAGCCTTATCCTCGTAGAAGCGCTTGATGGCTTCGGCGTGAGCCTTCATCAATAGCTCGGGAAGCTTAGCATTGGCCGCGATGGTTGCTTTCCGGAACAGGTACACAGCCGGGGCGTAGATATCGTCATAGTCGCTGATGTTCGCCAGGTTGCTGTAGCCTTCCTGCTCGAGCTTGAAGTAGACGGGCGCCGTGAGCATGGTGGCATCGACGCGTCCCGTCAACAAAGCCGTGGCGCGTGTGCTGACGTCGCCGCCGGTGGGAATCCACTGGATATCCCTGGGCTTCAATCCGGCCTTGGCGATCAGACCGTTGGTGTAGTTGTAGGGCGCGTCGCCCACCTGGCTCACCCCGATCCGCTTGCCCTTGAGATCCTGCATGCGCTTGATGTTCTTGGTCGCCATGAGGGCAAACAGGCTCTTCTTGAACGGACTCCCCAGGATGACCAGCGACCCGTCCCGGGAGGCGGCCGTCATGGATTGCTCCAGCGTGTAGGGCGTCATCACGGCTTCGCCGCTGATGACCATGGCGACGGCGGCGGGATGAATCGCGAAGACCAGGTTCACGTCCAGCCCGTACTTCTGGTAATAACCGCCTTCCTTGGCGATGTAGAACGGCCAGACCTGGCCGGTGCGAGTGGCGTAGTTGATGGTGATTTTCTGGATTTGCTGGGCGCCGGCAAGCTGAGCCAGCACGATCAGGCAGAAAAGTCGAACAAGCCGGAACATAAACCTCCTTACGTTAACACCAGCGGGCGAAGCCCATGGCGCTGCCGGTGCCGGCCTCGGATCGATAACACGGCACGTAGTCCACCAGGCTCATCTTGAGCCCGGCTTCCGACATGGCTCCAGCCACGACAATCCAGTTCTTGATCTCGGAGGTCCCGGCCTGGAACATGTTTTCAGAAACGGCGGCCAGCTTGGCCGCATCGCCCGCCTGCATGGCGTCCAGCAATTCGTGATCGAAGGATTCATCTAAAACGAAATGCGTCATACCACCGGAGGCGATGAATGCTACTTTGATGTCCTCGGGCCAGGATTTGACGGCGCGTGCAAGCGCCCGCCCGAACTGGAAGCAGCGTCCCGCCGGCGGCTGGTTGGGCGGATAGAACGTATTCACAAACACGGGTACCTGCATGGGTACTTTGTCGCGCAGGATGCGGCGGTATACGAATCCATAGGCGTGCGGCACGGCGTTCGATCCGATCTCTCCGGTCGGGAGCTTGGTCAATTGCGACACGTCGAAGCCGTCCGTGATGACGCTTTGGATGACGTGCTTGCCGAGCTCGGGCGAGCACGGATAATTGGTGTGAACCGCGGGAGTTCGATCGGCTTCCGCGCGCGCCACGGCCGGATTCAGTTTGGCAAGAAACTCGGGCGACCGGGGATGCCCTTCCACGTGATCGCCCCAGAACACGGCGAAAGCGGGAATGTGCTGGCCGGTGAAAATCTCCATCTGGTCGTTACCCACGATGACCGCGATATCGGGGCGGTGCTGATCGAAGAAATCGGCCAGCTGGCGGATCGCATTCTGGTTGCGATGGTGCCGTTCCAGACTGACTTCGGGTGTGATCTGCACCGCCAGGTGCGCGTCCTTGCGGAGCTCGATCATCTCATCGAAAGAGTAAGTCTTGCCCTGGTAGAAATGTTTCGCTTGACGATCGAACGAGACGCGATCCTTCCAAAACTCCGGCGGGATCGAGAGCATGGGGCCGTGCGAGGTGCCGAGTCCGAAGGTGATCTTCGCCATGTGGTTACCTTACTCCATGCCGGCGCAGGACCTCTTGCACAGCATCGGTGCCTCCGAGCTTGTCGGGAAGGCGCGCACCCGCGGCGAGCAACGCTTCGACCGTCGCGGAATAATTCCCGGCTTCCCGATACCATCCGTTCTGAGAGCCGTGGATCGCCCAATTCAGCGGCGTAACTTTGTAATCGTTGTCCGCATTCTCGATCGGCGGCTTATAAGTCAGCATCAGGCGAACCAGTTCGGCATTTCCGTGCCAAGCAGCCCAATGCAGAGGGGTCGCGTGGTGCTGGCCGAAACTCTCCACTGGAAGACCCGCTGCCAGCATCAGCCGGGCCGCGATCGAGTCGTTGTTCCTGGCGGCGTGCGCCAGTTGCCGGCGGCCTTCGGAAGGCAGGTCGGCGGCGAGATTGGGATGCGCGGCAAGCAAGGATTTTACCAACGCTTCATCGTGCAGCCAACACGCGTTGACCAGTTTCTCGTCCGCGGGGCATCGTTCCAGGAGCAGATTGAGCACCTCCGTCTGACCGAACGATTTGGCCACCTGACATGCGGAAACATGCCATCCTAAGACCCATTGATAGATCGTGCCGCCACAGTGAAAGTTGGCCTTGGGGAAAAACTGATCGTTCACGCGCGTGCGAATGCATTCCGGGGCGGCTTGCAGATGTTTCTTAGCCAGATCGGAATCGCCCAGCGCGGCTGCCATCAGAATGTCCGACTTCGCTCCGCGCTCGATCAGATACCGCGCGACCTGAGGGCGCGACCGCAGCATGTATTGCGCCGCTGTCGATTCGTGATCCACGTCGCGCGCGTCGATATCCGCGCCCTGATCGAGCAGGTACCGGGCGATTTCGATAGTAGAAGCGAAGTGAAGGGGAGTTTGCCCATCTCCACCTCGCGCATGTACTAACGTTGGATCGGTCGCGATCAGGTCCTTGAGCTTGTCGATCATGCCTAGCCGCGCCGCGGCATGGACCGTGACTATTGCACCGCGTTTGATCGCGCTGGCAGCAACTTCGGGACTGGCCGTATCGAGCAGCCCAAATCCTCCGGCCCACCATTTGCTGCGGGCGTTGATGTCCGCGCCCGCTTCGAGCAGCACCTCAAGCATCGCGTCACTGCGGACGTGGTTCATTAGGGGCGAATTGAAATGTGAAACCGGTTCGTTGATCCCGGCTCTCAGTTCCGGACATCGGTCCAGCAACTGACGGAAGCCCGCGACATTATCGTCCTGTAACGCTTTATTGGCCAGCGGTACGGCTTCGGCTCGGGTGATCATCGCTTCTACCTCAGCCTACGAACGCGATCACTTCGCATTGCACCAGCATTCCTGGCGGCAGATCCGGCGCAGGGAAAGTGTGGCGAGCCGGGCGTGAATGCGGATCCGGGAACATCGCCAGCCACTCTTTGTTGACGTGTGGCCGCAGAGCGCGATCCTTGATCCAGACGTTGATCTTGGCGATGTCTTCGGGCGTAGCTCCGGCGGCCTTAAGGATCTCGCGAATCGAGGAAAACATCTGCGCGCACTGCGCCTCAATGCCCTCGGGATATTTGCCCGTGTAAGGCTCCTTGCCCGACACTCCGCCGGTGATCAGAAACGGTCCGACGCGGCACGCCGCTGGAATGGGATTGTCGTGCTCGAACCCCGCAATTTCGATGCTGACGCGTCTGCCCATATGTTTGCGACCCTTTATAATAGCCGAAGCATGGGACCACTCGCCTCCATTCGCGTGCTCGACCTGACGCGCGTGCGCTCCGGGCCGACGGCAGTGCGCCAACTGGCGGACTGGGGGGCCGACGTGATCAAGATCGAACAACCCGCGCAGGACGACATCGATCCATTTGGCGGCGGCGAGCGCCATAGTCCGGATTTCCAGAATCTGCATCGCAACAAGCGCAGCCTCACGCTCAACCTGAAAGCGCCGGAGGGTGTTGCCATTCTGAAGCGTCTGGCACGGGACGCCGACGTGATGATCGAAAATTATCGGCCCGATGTGAAGCGGCGGCTGGGCATCGATTATCCCGCCATGCGCGAAGTCAACCAGCGCCTGGTCTACGCCAGCATTTCCGGATTCGGCGAAGACGGCCCGTATCGCGACCGCCCGGGATTCGATCAGATCGCGCAGGGCATGGGCGGATTCATGTCGGTCACCGGGCTTCCAGGGCAGGGTCCGGTGCGTGCGGGAATCCCGATCGCCGATCTCTGCGCGGGTATCCTGTGCGCGCAGGGCGTTCTGCTCGCATTGATCGAGCGCCAGATCTCGGGCCAGGGCCAGTGGGTCACCACCTCGCTGCTGGCGGCGCAGATTTTCATGCTGGACTTCCAAGCCTCGCGCTGGTTGAACGCGGGCGAGGTGCCGAAGCAGGCCGGGAACAATCATCCGCTATACATCCCCACGGGAGCGTTCAAGACCGCCGACGGCCACATCAACATCGGAGCCAGCGGCCAGAAGATGTGGGAGCGGCTGGCCCCCGCGATCGGAGCACCGGAGTTACTGGCTGACCCCCGATACACAAATGCCGACAAGCGGTCGGAGAATCGCGACGGGCTCACGGCGGAGATCGAACAGCTTCTGGCGTCGGCCGACAGCGCTACTTGGATCGAACGCCTGAATGCCGCCGGTGTGCCCTGCGGGCGGATCTATTCGGTGGACCAGGTTTTCGCTGATCCTCAGGTGGAGCACTTGAAGATGGTGGATGCGATTGAATCGCCGTTTTATCATCCGCTGAAGGTGGTTGCGCAGGCAGTGCGTCTGTCGCGCACACCACACGAGTTGACTCGCCGCCCACCAGAACCAGGCGAACATACGGATGAAATTCTGGGTTCGCTGGGGCTCGCGCCCGGGGAGATCGCCGATCTGCGCAGCAGGGAAATCGTGTGAACAAGATACTATCAGCAACCAGCGGGGCAATTGCCACGCTCACGTTTAACAACCCGGAGCGCCACAATGCGATGTCGCTCGACATGTGGCGGGCCGCGACCGGCGTGATCGAGCAGTTCGAACAGGACGCGGCGGTGCGCCTGATCGTACTCACGGGCGCGGGCGGCAAGGCCTTCGTCTCCGGCGCCGATATATCGAAATTCGGGAGCGAACGCGACACGCTGGACGCGGTCGCCGAATACAACCTCGCGGTCGACGGCTTCGGGCAGGTGCTGGGGGAGTGTTCCAAGCCCACCATTGCGATGATCCGTGGCTACTGCCTGGGCGGCGGCGTGGGTATCGCGGTGTGCTGCGACCTGCGGATTGCTAACGATGCATCCCGTTTCGCGGTACCGGCGGCCAAACTCGGCCTGGGCTATGGCTATCAGAATGTGCGCCGGATCATGGATCTGGTGGGTCCGCAGTTCGCAATCGAGATGCTCCTCACTGCGCGCCAGTTCGATGCTTCGGATGCGATGCGAACCGGCCTGGTGAATCACGTTGTGCCCGACACGGAGATCGAAGCCTGCGTCCGCGACCTGGCGGAAACCATTGCGGGGAATGCTCCGCTGACAATTCAAGCCGTCAAGCGTATTGTTCGCGAACTGCGCCGAAGTCCGGATGTCGATCCCGATGTCGCCGCCTGTGACGCCCTGGTTCGGCAGTGTTTCGAGAGCGCCGACTATCGCGAGGGCCGCCAGGCGTTCCTTGAGAAGCGCAAGCCTGTGTTTCGTGGAGTGTAATGAAAGCCGTTTACATTGAACAGACCGGCGGGCGGGAGGTGCTGCTCCTCGGCGACCGCCTCGTTCCGGAGCTACAGAAGGACGAAGTGTTGGTGAAAGTCGCGGTGTCGGGCGTCAATTTCACTGACCTCAACCAGCGCAGCGGCATCAACAAGATTCCGCTTCCCGCGGTGCTGGGCTCGGAAGGCGCCGGGACCGTGGAACGGTCGAATTCGGATTCCTTCAAACCTAGCGACCGGGTGGCCTGGTGCATGGTGCGCGGGTCTTATGCGGAATACGCTGCGGTGCCCGCGAAGATGCTGGTCCGCATCCCCGATGGCATCGACTTCCGCACGGCGGCAGCCGCGATGCTCCAGGGCATGACCGCGCATTACTTGTCGCACTCGACGTTCCCGCTCAAGGCGGGCCACATCGCGTTGATTCACGCTGCGGCGGGTGGCACCGGTCGCCTGCTGGTACAGATGGCGGTGATGCTGGGAGCGCGGGCGATCGGGACCGCGGGGACTCCGGCCAAGGCTCAGTTGGCTCGCGAAGCCGGGGCCAGCGATACCATCCTCTATGACGAACAGGACTGGGTCGCAGAAGTGAAAAAGCTGACCGAAGGCGCCGGTGTCGATGTAGTTTATGACTCCGTCGGGCAAGCTACTTTTCTGAAGGGTTTGGACTGCCTGAGGCCCCGCGGGATGATGGTCCACTTCGGTGTATCGAGCGGCCAGATCGAACCGTTTGACACACGAGGGCTAACCAGCAGGGGCTCGCTGTTCCTCGCGCGTCCGACGCTGAACACTCACATCTCGGACCCCAAAGAGCTGGCGCGGCGTTCGAGCGACGTGTTCCGCTGGATCGCGGACGGAAATCTGAAATTGAGAATCGATCGTGAACATCCGCTGGCGGAGGCTGCGGAAGCACACCGCGCCCTGGAGGGCCGTCAAACTACCGGCAAGGTCCTGCTGACTATTGGCAGCCGTTAACGCCCTTGGTCAAGCAGATCGAGGACGTGATATCGGGCGGGATCGGAAGACCCTTTTCGGTCATGATCTTCTTGATGAACGCCGTGGTCTCGGGATGCGCGATGGCCGACTGCACGCCCACGCGGACCAAGCCTTCGGAGTAGTGCACGGGGATCCAGGTCACGCCTTTCATGGCGCCGTTGATCGTGTCGCGGCTGCCGTTGTCATGAGCCTCCAGATCGCCGCCGTGGTCCACCAGCATCTGGATAATCTCGTTGCGACCCTTATGCGCGGCCCCGTGCAGCGAAGTGCGGCCATCTTCGTCGTGGACATTGGGATCCAGGCCCAGGTCCAGTAACATCTTGACGGTCTCGTCGTTTTGCTCCCGCGACCATTCGTAAGTGACGCCCTCTACCCAGGCGATTCCGGAGGCCACCGCCAGAGCGGTGACGTTGCGCTGGGTCATGATCTTGGGATCGGCTCCGTGAGCCAGCAGCAGCTTCATCAGTTCGGTATCGCTCGATTGTGCGGCGCGCAGGAAGGGAGTTGCGCCATCCTCGTTGAGCCACTGCATGGTGAAGTTGGTACGCGTCTCGGTGCTATCCCCGACGCAGGTGGTGGCTGTTGACTGGGTGCCGCACACCCGGACGTTCACGTCGGCATTCTTGGCCAGCAGCAGCTTGATGAAGTCCAGATGATCCATGTCGGGCTTGCGCACCGGATAGTCGCCGCCCTCGATGTTGCGGTTATCGGTAGCCAGATACAGAGGCGACCAGCCGCCGTTATTCTTGATATTCGGATTGGCACCATGGTCCAGCAAATATGCCCCTATCTTGTAGTGGCGGTTCTGCGTGGCCGTCAGCAGAGGGGTCCAGCCGTAGTGCGTCACCTGATTGACATCCGCGCCGGCGGCGAGCAATTCTTTGACGCATTCCATGCAATTCTGCCGTGCGGCGAACACCAGCGGGGTGATTCCGCCGCCGTCGGTGTCACGCGTCCGGCCGAAGGAAAATTCGGCGGCTGCCGCGTCCAGGGCGGCCACTTGATCTTCTTCCCCAGCTGCCCCCTTGGCCTGCTTCGCCTGTTTGCCCTGGCCCGGGAAACCAGGTCCGCTCTGCTTGCCCTGACCCGGGAAGCCGCGTCCCCTGCCTTGCGCCCGCAAACCGCCGGCGCCCTGGTCCGATGCCGCTCTCTGGCGGACGGTCGGAGCCAGATAGGCGCGATTGCCCTTGGTGTCGAAATTCGAGGCAGCCTTGTAATCCGCGCCGCTGGCCAGCAGCAGCTTAATCGCCTCCGGATGCGCCTGTTCAGCGGCCCACATGAGGGGTGTGGTCCCGCGCAGCTTTTCTTTGGCGTTGACGTCGGCTTTGTTATCGATGAGAACCTTGACGGCATCCGGGTTTCCGTTGCGCGCTGCGAACATCAGCGCGGTCTCGCCGTTGGAACTCGCCTCATTCACATCCGCGCCGGCCTTCAGCAGCCTCTGGATCATGGGCGCGCTGCCGTTGATGCTGGCCAGACGTAGAGGCGTCGCGCCATCGTGATTCGGCGCCTTTACGTCCGCCTTGGCGGCGATCAGGAGGTCGGCGATATCCAGGTCATTGCGATAGGCCGCCCATTGGATGGCAGTAGCGCCGTCCGCCTGGGGCAGATTCACGTCCGCCTTTTGCCGAATCAGCGTCTGCACTGCGGCCTTATCGCCTTTCATCGCGGCATCCGCCACGGGACTCCCTGCGGCATTCAGAACCGTAAGATAAATCGCGGAAACCAGGACTACCCCACAAGCGGTCACAGCGTGTCGGATGCGCATCGTCGATCTTCTCCTGAGCATGAGCAAAAGTATTAAGCGAGACGAGCTAGACGACCAGTCCGGCGAGCCGGCCCGTGCAATCGTCCCCGATCTTTTCCTGATTCACGCCAAACATATCCATGACGCTTACCAGAAGATTGGAGGTGGTGACCGTTTTGGTCGGGAAGTGAAGGTGACGCCCGCCCTTGAGCTGTCCACCCGCTCCGCCCGCCAGAATGTAAGGCACGTCGTAGTGGAGGTGCTGGTTAGAGTCGCCCATGTTGGTGCCGTACAGAACCAGGGTGTGGTCGAGCAGCGTACCATCGCCGTCCTGAGTCTTCCTGAGCTTGTCCAGGAAATAGGCCAGGCACAGCACGTGATACCGGTTGATCTTCGAATAGTCGAGGATGCGATCCGGATTCTCGGCGTGATGCGATCCACCGTGGAAGCTGGTGTTGGTGCCGCTGGCCGGGAAGCTGCGACCGGTCAGGTCGCGGGCGTAAAGCAGGGTCGAAACGCGCGTAATGTCACCCTGGTAGGCCAGCGCCTGCAGGTCGAACTGCAGCTTGATGTGTTCGTCGAAGGAATCTGGCACGCCGGCCGGCACCACGATGCCTTCGTGGTTCTCCATGGCTCCCGTGGCCTTGGTCGCGATGGTCAGCCGCCGCTCGATCTCGCGCACGCTGTCGGCGTACTCATCGACACGCAGCTGATCGCTGGGCGGAAGACTCTTCTTGAAGGCGGTCAAAGTTCCGGTGATCGAATCCAGAATGCTGCGATCCTGAGCCCGCCGCGCCGCACGCTCCTCGGGGGTCTTGGCTTGCACGTCGCCGAACAAGCGTTCAAAAACCACCTGCGGATTCAGCTCCATGGGTAGCGGCAGATTGGTGGCCGCCCAGGAAATGGAGTTGGTGTAGGCGCAGCTGTAGCCTTCGCCGCAATTGCTTGAATTGGCGCCCGGATCCTCAATGGCCTGCTGCAGGGAAGGCAGCAAGGATTCCTGACCGATATGATTGGCGATGATCTGGTCGATGGTGACGCCGTTGTGGATATCGGAACCGGTGGCTTTCTTGGGCTTCTCGCCCGCCAGGAAGGCGGCCGCCACCCAGTGATCCGCGCCGGTCACGCCCGGAGGCGGTTCGGCCGATTTCGACCAAAGACCGCTGATGATTACACTTTGGTCCACGAAAGGAGCCAGCGGCTCCATGATGGAAGGTAGTTTCTTAGCGTCGAGGACGCTGCCTTCTGGAATCCAGTAACCGGGGGCCGCCCCGTGGGGCACGAAAATTCCAGTGAAGCGGGTCTTGGGAACCGCCGCAGTTTTGCTTAAGGGCGTCTGTGCCGGAATCATGGAATCCAGCAGCGGCAACGCCAGGGTAATGCCTGCGCCACGCAGAAACGTCCGACGAGGTATGTGCTTCTTAGTAAGGAACATTGTTTCCGCTCTCCTTTACAATTCTATAACTTCTCGCACTCTAGCGGGAGGCTCGCTCTTGCCCGTTTCCGCTTGTTTCCAGTTTCTGATTCATCTGGAAAGGCTGGCTTTTCACCACGCCGATCACCAATGAAGAGAACCGGTACTTGTCCTTCTCCGCCGAGTGCACAATCGAACGCACCAGAGGCATATCGTAGTATTCCGTCCCGCGGCCGAGCGCGTAGATCATCAGTTTTTCGGTGATCACGCGTACAAACTGCGGCGAATATTTGACCAAGGCTTCACGCAGGTCGGTGACCCCGTTCAGCTTGGTTCCATCTACCAGCTTGCCGGAAGGATCGATGGGGCTGCCGTCGTCCAGGGTCCGCCATTGTCCGGTTCCATCGAAGTTCTCGAGGACCAGTCCAATGGGATCCATGATCTTGTGGCAGCTATTACAGGGCTCATTCTTGCGGTGCAGCTCCATCTGCTGGCGCATGGTCGGCCGGGGGCCGCCGCGAATGGCTGCGTCCTGTTTGGGAAGATCGGGGACGTTGGGGGGCGGGGCCGGAGGCTCCACGCCCAGGAAAATCTGCAAAGTGTACTTGCCCCGGTGAACCGGCGAAGTCCGGTCGGGATTGGACGAAATCGTCAGAAAAGCGCCCTTTCCCAGCAGCCCCCGGCGCATGTCGAATTCCGGCGGCAGGATGACCCGGCGGAAATTGCTGCCATAGATGCCCGGGATGCCGTATTGCTTGGCGAGACGCTCGTTCAGGAACGTGTAGTTGGCATCCAGCAGATCCGTCACGGGACGGTCTTCCTGAATCACGCTGGCCACGAACATCTCGACTTCGGTCCGCATGGCCTGACGCAGAACATCGTCGAAATCCGGATACTCGATGGGCACCGGAGTTTGGGATTGCAGGGCGCGCAAGCTCAGCCACTGGCCGGCGAAGTTGCTCACCAGTTGCTGCGACCGCGGATCCTTAAGCATCCGCCGGACTTGTTGTTCCAGCACGGCGTTCTCGTGCAGCTTATTCTGGCTCGCCAGCTTCAAGAGCTCGTCGTCGGGGATGCTGCTCCACAGGAAGAAGGACAAGCGCGAAGCCAGCTCCAGATCGCTGATGCGATAGATCTGTCCGGCGGCCAGATTGGCCGGTTCGGTTTCCCGCCGGAACACGAATTCGGGATCGGCCAGGATGCGGCGCAGCGCCATCTCGACGCCGTCGTCGAAACTCCCGCCATTCCGTCCGCGCTGGTAAAAGCCCAGTAGGGTTTCGGTGTCCTTGTCCGTCAGCGGCCGGCGGAACGCTTTCCGGCCCAGGCTGTTGACGATCTGGCGCGCGCAAGCCGTTTCCTGGCCGGCGCTGGCGGGTTTGCACACGAAAATCCTGCGGCGCGCGGCGGTGTCGCTAGCGCCCTTGGCCTCATAGGGGCCATCGATTACAAACTTGCCGACGTGCGGGAAGAAGCGGTATCCGGGGAGGCCGCCGGTTTCAATGGTGCTGCGCAGGAAGTGCTCATTCAGGTCGTTTCCCGGCGCATAATTCGTCGCCAGGAACGTGACCACCACGGTGTGTCGCCCCGCCTTGGCCGGGAATTTGAAATCGAAAGTTCCGTCGCCGCCTCGTCCTTCGCGATCCTTATCCCAGTCGAACACGTGCAACCGCTCGCCATCCACCAATACTTCCAGCTTCTCGCCCGGGATTTCGCCGAACGGGTTGGTGTTCCCCATGTTGCCTTTGCTGATGGGGGTTATCTTCATGTTGTACTCGCCGTCGGCCGGGAATTCGTGCTGCACGATCATGCCGCCGCGGGTGCCGAAAGGCATTCCCTCCACGTGATAGTCCTGATCGGTGTCTTCCGCCACGCGATAGGTGGTCTGGACTGGAGTGCTTACGTCGCCGATCGCCAAGCGGCTGATTTTGCCGGCGGCCGAAACGTAACCCTCAAGCAGCGTAGGGGAAATGCTTAGCGCGCCCGCGATGTTATCGAATCCGCGGGTGGAATCGTCGGAAGGCAGGAACTTGCTGGGGTCGATTTCGATGTCCAGCAGATCCCGAATCGCGTTGGCGTATTCGGCGCGGTTCATGCGATGGAGGCCGGGGGGAGGAATATGGAGCTTGGCGGTACGGTCGAGTTCGTTCTCCGCGAACACGATGGCCGATTCCAGGAACTCCGGCTTGGGCCGCGGCATGCCCGAGGGCGGCATCATTCCCGCGCGAAGCTTGCGAACCACCTTTTCCCAATGTTCCGGGTCCTTTTCGATGTGGGCCGGGTCGAGGCTGTCGAGCGTGATGCGCAGCGCCGACTCAACGCCACGAGCTTTAGCCGCCTGGTTATGGCAGCCATAGCAGTATTGAGTAAAGAAAGCCTTTTCGGCCTCTGGGGAAGTCACCGTGGCAGCCGGAGCCTGTTTCGGGGCCTGCCCCCACATCCCAATGACGCCCAGTATCGTAGCGGCGCAGCCTACCAGGATTTTTGTTCTCATGATTTCCTTAACCCTCAATCAATCTGACCACTAGTCCAGGACTAAGACGTTCCAAATCGCCCAAAACTTCCCTCGAAATTGGACGCGGCCGAATACCGCCGCCAACACCAGTATACCACCAAGCTATTGAAAATAGGGGGCGTAGCTCGATCTCTCGGAGTGGCATGACTGCAGGGAAACCAAAGTAACCAATAGCATTCGGCGTGCCGGATTGCTGTCAGGTTACACGTCAACAGTTTAGCGTGATACGCCGCGTTTACCAATCGCGCCTGGGTGGGATTTCACCCGAGACCTGCGCCATACGACGCAGTCTGCGGGGCAGCCGCACAGGATAAGCGAAGAGACGGAAGGGATTATCGGGCTGGTGCGTCACATGCATAATGGGTTTTATGCCGACAAAACATTGGCTGATGGGCGCTGGGATAGCCTGTGGGTTAGGCTTGGTTTGGGGGATCGCCGCCCAGACAACTGGCGAGACCACACTGATTCCGATCGATCACCCAGCGATTCAATACGATACACGTCCGGTGGACGACCGGGTCACCCGTCTCAGCCGGGATCTGCTCAGCGGGAAAATTCATCTTACTCCCGGTCCTGAAGGGTACCTTCCCGGACTTCTCAAGGCGTTAGGGATAAATCCCGACTCTCAGTCTCTGGTGTTTTCGAAAACCAGCTTCCAGGCGGCGCGGATCGATCCTCGCAATCCGCGCGCGCTTTATTTCAGCGATGACGCCATGGTGGGATTTGTCCGCGGCAGCGATCTTCTGGAGGTAGCCGCGGTCGACCCCAAGCAGGGGGTAGTCTTTTACAGCTTTAACGGCGCCACGAATCCTCCGAGCTTTGATCGCCGCGATGCATGTCTGCAGTGCCACACCAGTCCCGGGACTCTGGGCATACCTGGCCTGCTGATCGCCTCATCTTACACCGATGCATCCGGGATGCCGGCGTTTCGCGGCGGGCAACGCATCACCGACGACCGAACTCCGTTTGAGGACCGCTGGGGTGGATGGTACGTGACGGGCACTCACGGGGGGATGCGCCATATCGGGAACGCGGTGGGACACGATTCGGCTCATCCCGAGGTGTTGGACCTGCACGATACTCAAAATCTCACCAGCCTGGCAAAGAAATTCGACGATCACGGCTACCTGAGCGGGCTGAGCGATATCGTGGCCCTGATGACCCTGGAGCATCAGACCCGCATGACCAATCTGATGATTCGCGTCGGCTGGGAAGCCCGGATAGCAGAGGCATCCGGAGTGAATCCGACGGCACTCTCTCAAGCAAACCAGGCCCAGTTCGAGACAGATCTCGAATCGCTGGTGACTTACATGTTGTTCGCCGACGAAGCCACGCTCCATGGTCCGGTGAAAGGGGTTTCGACCTTCACCCAGACTTTTGCCGCGCGCGGACCGCGTGATCATCAGGGGCGTTCCTTGCGTGATTTCGATCTTGAAAAACGGCTGTTCCGCTACCCACTCAGCTACATGGTTTACAGCGAAGCTTTCGACGCCATGCCGGCACAGGTGAAGGATCGAGTCTACCGGCGTCTCTACGACGTTCTGACCGGCCGCGACCAGAGCGCGAAGTTCAAACGCCTCTCCGCCGAAGATCGCCGGGCCGTGCTCGAGATCTTGCGGGACACCAAGCCGGGGCTGCCCGAGTATTTTAAAACTGACGCCGTCGCGGCGGCCCGCTAAGTTCCGGTTGGAATTAAGCTAGTCCAGGAGCCTGATGTTCTCGACTTTCATCGAGTCGCCTTGGACTTCACCGGTGACTTCCACGCGGAAATCGTCCTCCTTCTTGGAATCTTTGAAAATTTCCAAGGCCTTACGGTTCCCTGCGGGGTCGAACGCCAGGAATTTGTCGGTGTCGTAGGTGAACACGCCGTATCCGCTTCGTTGGCACTCGGGCATGAGGGCGCATTGCCGGGTGTGAGTGTAGGCGACCAGTATGCCGCCTTCGATCCGCGGTCCCGGCACTACGCGCGTTTCCGCCTTGGAGGAGCACTGCTTGTCGATGAGAACGCCTTGGACCGTGGTTTGCGAAGTTTTCCCGCTGAGGGCGGCCGCGCATGCTACCAGGCCCACCAATATGAGTTTTCGAAATTGAGTGGTCATGGCTCCCTTACCATTCTGATTTTTTTGGGTCACCGACGACGCATCGGCAGCCACCAGTTTCTGAGACGATCGCAACGGGCGGTTGTCACGCGCCGGTGGGCGTGCGAAGCGCGTTATACTAAATCGAATCGCCGGGATCACGTCTCGCTGAATCGCGTCTATTCCTTTCAGATAATTCTTTAAGGTGCTTGCGAGGTCAGGAAGATCCAGGCGAGTGAACTGGAGATCACACCATGAAACACATGTTACCGATTGCTCTCAGTATTTTGGCCGTTTCTGCCAGCGCGTTTGCGCAGGCGCCCGACCAAGCCGCCATTGACAAAGCACTGCGCGCTGCCCCGGGTAATTTGGCGAAAGACGCTACGGTTATCAAGTGGAAGGCCGACGACACCTACGACACCTTGAAGAAGGGCACCAACAAACTGGTCTGCTATGACAAGTCAGGGCTTCCGGGAGAACCGGCATTTTTGGTGGAATGCACCAGCCTTGCCAACCTGCCACGAGCTGCTCAGAACCTGAAGTTTGAGGCTATGGGCGCTAAGAAACAAGCCGCACTCGACGCCGCCGAGAAAGACGGAACCCGCGTGAAACCCGAGTTCGGATCGGTATGGTATCACCTGATGGGCGATTCCGAGCACCCGCGCACGCACATGACCATCGCCGTGCCGGGCGCGACTACCAAAACACTCGGATTGCCCGAGAACGGTAAAGAAGGCGGCGTGTGGATCATGAACGCGGGCACCACCACTGCGCACCTGATGACGCCGGGCGAATAAGCGTTCCTTAGCGGGATATAGTCAGGGCCCGGACGCCTGCGCCCCGGGCCCTCACCACGCGATAAGGAGGACTGGATGAGGTCTCTGGCCGCGAGCCTTGTTGCACTGGTTGCCATTGCGGCCCTGACGCGGGCGCAGGGCAAGCAGAAGTTCACGGGCGTCATCACGGACAGCATGTGCGCCACCGGCGATCATTCGCAGATGCGAATGGGACCGACGGACGCCGAGTGCACCATTGCCTGTATCCAGGCGCACGGCGCTTTGTACGTTCTGTATGACGGCAAGGAAGTCTACACCCTGAGCGACCAGACGACTCCCGAAAAGTTCGCGGCCAAAAAAGTGACGGTTACCGGCACTCTGGACGCCAAAACCAAAACCATCCACATGGATAACAGCGCCGGCTCGATCGTCGCGGTAAAGTGACCCGAGTTTTCGGAGTTAGGCCCGTTCGCCCCAAGGACGGATTTCCTGGAGGAAAACTCCCAGGCCTTTTAGGAAAGGGTAGCCGGTGCGCCGATTCGCGCGACGATACGCCTCCCACACATTTCCTGCCAGCACGCCCGCCAGCAGGTAATAAACCACGCCCGCCCATTCGAAAAATACATAACTGACCACGGCGACAATCACTCCGCATACAATCTGGTCGGGATACTTCGCGGGCGATGTGGGCGGGTCGGTCAGGATGATGAAGGCGAAATACAGCGCGGCTTCGAGGTCGGGAGTCCGGAATATCTCGGCCACCGAAAGCGGATCGTTCCCGAAAGCGGTCGCTGCGAACAGCAGGAAATAGGCTCCCAGAAAGGTCAGGACCAGCGGCATCTTGTTGACCCGGTCGGTAATGAACACGCCCGCCGCGAGCAGCACCACTTTGGCGACGGGCGCAACGTCCGGCAGTGCTCCCCACCAGCTCTGGCCGGTGTGAAACACGTAAAAGCTGGCGATCATCGCCAGCGCCGCAGGGTTGAACACGTTCGCCGATCGCGTTCGGAAAAGATACTTGCTGAGAACCGCGGCGACCGATGTGATCGTAGTGACATACCACGGCTCCTGCGCCCGCAGCACCATCGCCACGATCATGGCGGTGAGCACCGCGCCGCTGGGGAACTCCCATACTTTCTTTCTGGCGCGCAGGATCAGGGCGTCGACCAGTCCGGCGGCGGCGGTTGCGGTTACCAGCCCGGCCGCCACCTTGCGGACACCCTGGCCCGGCGCGGCCATCACGATGAGGATCACCAGAATGATGGTGACCAGGCCCTTGGGCGTTTTGAAAAAGTTCCTGATCTTACGCCGCACGGCACAGGCCTCGGGTTTCGTAGCGTTCAAGCTCAGGGGTCACGATCAAGCCCTCGACGCCCAGGCGAGTCAGAAGCTCAATGCCGTCCTTCGGACCGAGCACAAACGCGGCTGTGGCCAGAGCGTCTGCCAGCATCGCTCCGGACGCGATCACCGTGGCGCTGGCCACCATATCCGAGGGCGCTCGTGTACGTGGATCGAGAATGTGAGTCCGGCGCTCATAATCGCCAGAGGTACAGACGGCCTGATTCGAAACACACAGTGAGTCAATCGTTTCTTGGTCGTGCCGGGGATGGCGAATCCCGACAGTCCAGGGTGCGCCCTGGGGGTTCGATCCCCCCAGGTACAGATCCCCGCCGGCATCGATGGCAAAATCCCGGAAGGGCTCGAGCTCGCGAGCGGCGGTATCAACGGCCAGCCCCTTGGCCACCGCGCCCAGGTCGAGGATCAGGGGGCGGCGCAGCAGGATGGTTTCGCGGCCCGGATCCAGCTCCACGTCCCGGTAACTGACATCGTCGTCGGGGACGATCGCGGAGGGTACAATTTCGCCCGTGCGATGTTCCCGATTGAAGCCGCGCGCCTCCATCCAGTGGCCAACCGTCGGATCGAACGCGCCGCCGCTCTCTTCCGCCACCATCAAGGCGAATCGCACGGCTTCGAACAGGATCGGACTGGCCGGCACCGGCACGCCGGTCTGGGCGGTGAGCTGCATCAACTCGCTGTGAGGGCTGAAGCGCGTGCAACGCTCTTCGATTTCGCGAAACCATCCCAAGGCACGATCGACTGCCTGACTAGCCTCGGCGCTGGCACGGACGACGTGAATGGTGACCAGCGTACCCATCACGGCCTCGGTGCGGATCTCGCCTTTCACTTGGCCTTGCTGAGAGCCTCGACCACCGCCCCATAGAAGGCGTCGGCGCTCTGGGTGGCGCCGGAGATATAGTCCACCTCGGGACTTTGCCGCTGGGCCACTTGCGGGGGCAACGGATCGATAACGGAGCACGAATAGCGCGTCCGGCATTGCGATATGGTTGCGGAGAGGATGCGTCCGCGTTCGATGACGACAGACGCCTCGATATTTCCGTGGCGGGAATAGCCCCAGCCGGTGTAGGTTCCGTCCTTCCACGTCGGGGCGGAAGGCGCGGCCGGTGGTAACACCGGAACCGGCGCGACCGGATTCATGGCCGGAACGGTCACCTGGGCGATTAGCGGCGGCGGTTCGGGCGTAGCGAAAGGAGTGGAGGCGGCGGCAGCGGCGGGAACGTCGATGGTGGCCGGCATGTGATTCGCGATTTCCGGCCGCTTCGCTTCTGTCCCGGGCGTATCGTCAGTTTTTCGAACGCGATCCGGCCAAGGCGCGGCGGGCGGAAGCAGGCGGGCGGGAAGAGATTCATGCGTCCGAAGCTGGACGTGAATGGTGACGCGCTGGGGCGCCGGAACCGCGGCCCTTCGCTGGGCGATCTGGGCGGCCAGCCGGTTGGCGGCCGATTGCGTGCGTGCATATCCCGCGGTATACACCGCCAGCACGGCGGAACAACTTGCGGCCACCAGCCGATTCGCGATCTTCTTATTGGAGCCGCCACCGCCGCCGTCCTGAGTCATTCTTGACAAGTATAGACAGCGGCGACGGCCCGGAAGTTACCACAGTATGCTGAAAGATGGACACTCCAGCCAACACCCCCGGCAACACCCCCGGCCACCGGGGATGCACCGTATGGTTCACCGGTTTATCGGGAGCCGGGAAGAGTACCGTCTCAACTCTGCTCGCCAAGCGGCTGTGCGCGGCGGGCGCGAAGGTGGAACTGCTGGACGGCGACGTCGTAAGGACGAATCTCTCCAAGGGGCTGGGCTTTAGCCGCGAGGATCGGGATGAGAATATCCGCCGCATCGGCTTCATCTGTGAATTGCTTTCGCGCCATGGCGTGATCGCGATCGCGGCCGCCATCTCACCCTATCGCGAAGTGCGCCGGAACGTCCGGGCGCGTATCCCCAACTTCGTCGAAGTGTATATGGAGTGCCCCATGGACGTGCTGATCGGGCGTGATGCGAAGGGTCTGTACAAGAAAGCGCTGGCCGGCGAGATCGAACACTTCACCGGCGTCTCCGATCCTTATGAATCTCCCGAAGCGCCCGAGTTGATCATTCATTCCTCGGTGGAGACTCCTGAGCAAAGTGCCGATAGAGTCTGGCACGCACTCAAACTCTTGGGTTTGATCACTTATGCTTGACTCTTACTTATGATCGATTTGCACTCGCACACCACGGCGTCCGATGGAACCTTTTCGCCGGCGCAGCTGGTGGAGGAGGCGGGGCGCACCGGCGTCCGAATCCTGGGGATCACCGACCACGACACATTCTCTGGATATGATCAGGCGGTGCCGCTGGCGCAGCAGGCGGGACTGGAACTGGTCTGCGGGATCGAGTTGTCCACCAAGTTGCACGGGCACTCGGTGCACCTGCTGGGTTACTTCCTCGACGAATTACTCAATCCTGATGGCTTTGGCGCTTTTAGAACATGGATCGGCGACTTGCAGGCGTCGCGCCGTGATCGCAATGTGCGTCTGATCGCGCGGCTCCGGGAACTTGGCGTGGATATTACGCTCCCAGAAGTGGATGCGCGCGGCGGGGGAATGACCGGTCGTCCGCATTTCGCCCAGGTTCTGATCGCAAAGGGCTACGCGACCAGTGTGCAGCAGGCCTTCGACGAGTATCTGGACGAATCCGCCAAAGGCTACGTCACGCGGCGCGAGCCGACCTTCGCCGAAGCCGTACAACAGATCCGCCGGGCGGGCGGAATCGCGTCGCTGGCGCACCCGGTTCGCATTCGCGAGGACCTCGCGTCGATACTGCCGGATTTGCGCGGCGCGGGGCTCAACGCGATCGAGACCTTTCACAGCGATCACAGCCCGAGCCAGACAGCACTATATCTAGAGCTCGCGGCGCAGTACGGCTTGCTGGTCACCGGGGGCTCGGATTTCCATGGTGCGGTGAAACCGGAAATCCACCTGGGCACGGGCCGCGGCGGCAACCTGAGAGTGCCGGAGGACTTGGTCGACCGGCTACGCGCTGCCTAAATCACGCGACAGCGTCAGCGGTCGATAATCACGTCAAAGGCGCGTTTCTGAAGCTCCGGCAGATCCCGAGAACGGGCCTGCGCGCTGAGCGGATTGCCTCGCAACGACACTATCCAGAAGGGCTGCAGTCCCTTTACGGCCTGCCGATCGGGCTGAACCATGGTGACCAGAGGAGCCAGATCGCTGACTTGGTTCTGATCCAGGTACAAGCCGCGCCACGCCGTCAGGCTGGTCAGCGGCGTCAGATCGGTCACCCGATTCTGTTTGATGCTCAACGTCTGCAGCGATTTGAGTCCGGCCAACGGCTTGAGGTCGGTCACCTGATTCCCGTCAAGGTACAGGGACTGGAGCGCCGTCAATCCTTGCAACGCATCCAGCTTGATGATGGCGTTGGAGGAAAGCTTCAAGGTCTGCAGAGCCTTCAAGTTGGCCAGCGGCGATAGGTCCGATATCTGGTTCAGCGACAAGTCCAGATAGTGGAGGCTGGTCAGGCCGGCCAAGGGTGTAAGGTCCTGAATCTTGCCTCCCGAAATCGTAAGCTGCTCGATGTTTTTCAGTTTGCTGAGCGGAGTGAGGTCGGAGACCTGAGATCCAGCCAGATAGATGGTGTTGAGATTGGGACAGTCTTCCAAGCCCGCCAGATCGTGAATCGGCTGGTTCGAAGCGGAAACCAGATACACATGATTCAACTGTTCTTGGGTCAGGGGCTTGGAGGGGTCCGCGCCGTGAATGAAATTCCTGATGTTCGCCTCAAGATTCGAATCCTTGAAGCCCGCCGTGCTGCCAGCGGCCGAAGCGATCACGCCCGCGGCAAATACAATCCCGATGATCGTCCTCATCGGATGTCACCTCCGGAAAAAACGTTTTACCCCCTTATTATATTTCGGACAAAAGCTGGCTACAATGCTAAAGACGAAGAATCATGTCCAGACGGTATGATCCCTACGACGATCGCACCCAACTCGCCCGATATATCGATCGTTATCCGCTTAGCTTCAAGCGCACGCCGCTCGCGCCTCTGGTTCCGCGGCCATTGACGCTTACCGAGCGCACCGGCCCGGCTGAACTGGATCAGAGGTTCCAGACGGGGCCGATGGATCTCTCCAAGGTTGCCGACGATGCCCCCAGGGCCACGGGACAGCTCATCCAGATCAGTGGCCGGGTTACGGACGAGGACGGATCGCCCCTGGCCGGCGCGGCGATCGAGATCTGGCAGGCCAATTCGGCGGGTAAATACATCCACGACGCCGACCGGCACCCGGCGCCCATCGATCCCAACTTCACCGGTGAAGGCCGGTTGATGACCGATGCCGAGGGCCAGTTCCAGTTCTTCTCGATCAAGCCTGGGGCGTATCCGGTGCTCGAATCGGGCTGGTGGTGGCGGCCGCCGCATATTCACTTTTCAATCCTCGGACGGAGTTGGATGGACCGCTTCGTAACGCAAATCTTTTTTCCCGGCGAGCCGCTGAATGAAACCGATCTGCTGCTGAACGCGGTGCCGGATCGCGACGTGCGCGAGCGGCTCATCTTCCAATTTGAGGGAACAACCATGACGGAAGGAGCATCGGCGGGCGAAGTGAATGCGATGCAGTTTCGTCGTGATTTTGTTCTGAGAGGGCGGCGGCGGACGCCGGAGCTCGATTGATGCCCGTCTCACCCTATTGCACGATTGGCCCGTTCTTCCCGGCGTCGTTCGTCGAAGGTCACGACGATCTGACGAATTATCGCGGCGGCACGGCTCGCGGCCAGCACATTGCGCTTAGCGGGCGGGTATTGCAGGAAGGCGGGGTTCCCACCAGGAACACGATCCTCGAAATCTGGCAGCCTGACGCCGACGGAATCTTTCGCCATGCATGTGACCCGCGCAGCAGTCAGGCGGATCCGGGATTCGCGGGATGGGGTCGCGCCCGCACGGATGCCGAGGGATGGTACAAAATCCGGACGGTGGTTCCCGGTAGCTATGCCGCTGAGGATGGCAGTCCGCGGTGTCCCCATGCAAACCTGATGATCCTGGCGATCGGGCTTACGCATCGTCTGGTGACCACGGTGTTTTTTGCCGACGATCCCGATGCGGTGCGCGATCCGGTGCTCGATTGTGTCGATGTTGTGGTGCGCCGACGGCTTTTCGCTAAGCGCGAAAACGCCGGCGAATATCGGTTCGATCTGATCCTGCGCGGCGAAAGTGAGACGCCATTCTTCCTGGATTAAAAGATGGGCGAGGCGTGCCTCGCCCGGTTTTTACGGCAAACTGAACACGTAGATCGCGTTGTGCCCGGTCGGCGTCTTCATCTCGGGAACCTCTCCGGCGAGTTCGGGAACCTTCAGATTGTCGCCGGTCATCACGCAGATGTACTGCTTGCCGTTCACCGCGTAGCTGATGGTACTGACCGAGACATTGCCGCCCAGGATCGACTCCCAAAGCTGTTTCCCGGTTTCCGCGTCGAAGGCTCGGAAACGCCGGGACATATCACCGTGAAATACCAGCCCCCCCGCTGTTGCCAACATGGCCCCGGTGCCGGGAGCCCGGCCGACGTCAAAGCGGAGGATCTCGCCAGTAGACAGGTTGATCTTCGCGAGCCCCGTCAGCGCATTGGGATCGGATCCCGGACGCGGGACGACCTTCCAGCTTTCGCGTTTGCCGGGGCTGGCCGTGGTCAACTGGCGGCAGTTGTCGATGTAGGACGTGTACAACGAATTGGTAGCCGGAGAATACGACGTAGGCCAGTAGCTGCGCGTGTTCCAGTAGCAGATGGTGTGCGTCTCGCCGGGCGTCTTGAACACGTTGTTCCAGTTGATCGTGGTTTTGCCGGTCTTGACGTCAATGCCGGATATGACGCTTTCCGGCGTGTCAAAGGGGAACGGCTCGGCCCACAGAAACTTGCCGGTGGAGCGGTCCAGCGCGTATATGCCGCCGGCTTCGCCGATGGTGACGGCCAGATCGGTCTCCTGGCCGCGCGGGATGTCGGGATTTATCCACTTCACGAATTTGGGGTCAGGATTCAGGCGCGTGCGCACCAGGGTCCGTTCATGGGTGTAATCGGAATCCCAGTCGTCGCCGGGAAGATGCTGGTAGTACCACGCTAGTTTTCCAGTTGCGGGGTCGAGCGCGATGGTCGAGTTGCTGTAGAGATCGGCGGGGGCAGTACGGGAAATCGCATCGGGATTACCCTGGTGGCGCGCGGAGCGCTGGTCGGGCATGGGATTAGCGACGCCCCAGTAGAGCATCCTGCGAACCGGATCGTAGGCGCCAGGGAGCCCCCAGGTGGATGCCAGCCGCTTGTCCACGGGTGCGCCGGCCCAGCTTTCGTCGCCTGGTTCGCCGGGAGCGGGCGTCGTGTAGAATCGCCATAGTTCCTTGCCGGTGAGGGCGTCGTGAGCCGAGATATAGCAGTTCGCGCGATTGCCGGCGCAGGCGCCGCCGGATATCACTTTCCCTTCGACGATCAGCGGGCCGGAGGTGTTCCCGCGTGAGTCGACTTTGGTCTGCCAGCGCAGCTCGCCGGTGCGCGCGTCCAGGCCAACCACGTAACTGTCGGGCGCGGTGTAGGCGACGATGTCCTCGTAAATCGCCAGCGATTTGGTTCGCCCCTGCGCGGCGATATTGGCGGCTACCGGACGCTTGTACTCCCACAGCACATTCCCGTTGGTAGCGTCCAGGGCTTGCACAACCGCCCCGGGATTCACCACGTACATGACTCCGTTATGAATGATCGGGATGGTCTCGGTCTGTCCCGCGCCCATGCCGCGGGTCCACGCCATGCGAAGCTGGCCGATGTTCTGCTTGGTGATCTGCTTGAGCGGGCTGTAGCGCTGGGCGTCGTAGGTGCGGCTGAACATCAGCCAATCGTCGGGGCTGGGGTTCTCAAGCATCTGCTGCGTGACGGGCACGTAGTGTTGCACCTGAGCTGTTAAGAGGAGCGAACAGAGGAAGAAGCCTAGAATGCGGGTCATCGTGACGAATTATACTCGATTTGTGCGTACAGCCTTGTTGGTACTGCTTCCGGTAGTGCTTCCTGTGATGCTGTCCGCCGCAGATCTGACGGCCCACTTGACCATAGACCACGTGACCGTCGCTGGGAAGGACCTAAAGGCGATGCAGGCGACCCTGGCGGCGCTGGGAATCCCCAGCGAATATGGCGGTCCGCACAGCAATCACGCTACGGAGATGGCGCTGACCAGTTTCCCGGATGGATCGTATCTGGAACTGATTGCGATCCAGCCGAATGCCGATCCCACGGCGGTGGCGGCGCATTACTGGTCGAAACACATGCAAAACGACGCGGGACCTTCCGCATGGGCGGTTCGGCCCGCGGATTTCGATTTCGAAGTGAAGCGTTTGCAAGCGAGGAACCTGGCAGTCCGGCCCGCGCGCAGCGGGCGAGCACGTCCGGACGGCGTTCGCCTGGACTGGGAAGCGGCTTCGGTTGGTCCAGGACCGAACGGAACATCGTTTCCGTTCCTGATTCGCGATTTCACGCCGCGCGAGCAGCGAGCGTATCCCACAGGCAAACCCACTACGGAAGACTTCAGCGGCGTGGCGCGGGTGGTGATCGCCGTGCGAAATCTGAAGGCTGCCGTCGCCCGGTATCGTTTTGTTTATGATCTGGAGGCTCCGCCGATGCGCCAGGCCGACCAGAGTTTCGGCGCGCAACTCGCCTATTTTCCCGGTACTCCGATCATCCTCGCGATGCCGCTGAACCAGGAATCGCGGCTGACGTCGCGGCTCGACCAGATCGGCGAAGGGCCGTGTGCATTCATTCTGAAAGCACAAAACGCAAAATCATACCGCGTTACGTCGCATGCTACCTGGTTTGGAACCGCGATTTCGTGGCTCGATACCGGGAAAACCGGCTGGTGGCTCGGGTCGGAGTGATCTGCGATCATTAGAAATTATGAGCAAGTTTGTCATCGCGCCGCATATGCGGCTCCAGGAATGGGTCGCTGAAGAGAAGGGCTATTTCGCCGCGGAAGGCCTGGATTACGAGTTCCGCGACGAGCTTTACTCCAAGGAAGGCAAGAAGCACGACCTGGGCGACAAGTTCGGCGCCTATCAAACTTTTGAGAAGGGCCGCACCAGCGACATCAGCTGCGCCTGCCACTGGACGGTGAACGTCGCGGCCACCAACGGCCACGGAAAGTTGTATCGCGACGCGTACTCGGTTTCGCCCGCCGGCGTTTTTGTGCCGCCGGATTCGCCGATCCAGACGCCCGCCGATCTGGCCGGGGTTCCGATCTCCGTGGGATTTCAGTCCGGCAGCCACTATTCGACCATTCAGGCGCTGGAGCAATATCTCAAGCCCGATCAGATCAACTTGTCTTTCTCGGAAGGACTGCTGTTCCACCGCATGGAGCAGCTGATCGACCGGAAAACTCCCGCGGCGTCGTTGTTCAGCGGGCCATATTATTTGGTCGAGCAGCTGGGATTCCGGAAGATCATCGATAGTACCTTCATGATCGCGACGCTGATCACCGGCGATCCGGAGCCTGAGGATGTGCGCAAGTATTTCCGCGCGCTGCGCCGCGCCCAGCGCGACATCGATCTGCGCCCGGAGCTGTACACGCACTATTACAAGAAAGAATTTCCCGCGCGATTCCTGGATCAGATGGACACGCGACGATGGGGGCCGGGCGAACGCATCGTTTTCGAGCCGTACACCCGCGACGTATTCGAGGAATCCTTCCAGTGGATCGCCGAGCGTCCCATTTTCGCCGAAGGCGGCATGGGCGAGTGCAATTACGAAGAGTCCACCGTGTCGGTGCCGGCCGAGTAGCGTGACGAGTGACGTGAACTGCCGCCTGTGCGCATGAAAATCGCAGTGCTTCCCGGTGACGGGATCGGCCGGGAGGTCACGGCTCAAGGGGTTAAAGTCCTGAAGGCCGTGATGGGCGGCGAGCATTCGCTGGAACTGCAAGAGGCTCCCATCGGCGGCGCGGGGTTCGATGCCTGCGGCGATTCCTTGCCCGCGGCAACGCTCGACCTGGCGCGCGAGAGCGACGCCATCCTGCACGGAGCTTCGGGAGTGGCTGAAGACGAAAAACGTCTGCCCCAGCAAGCCGCCGGATTCGCGTTGCTCCGTTTGCGGAAGGCCTTGAACCTTTTCGCGAATCTTCGTCCGGTATTTATGTTTCCGGAACTGGTGGGGTCGTCGACTTTAAGGCCTGAAGTGATCGAAGGTCTGGATCTGCTGATCCTGCGCGAATTGAACGGCGACGTGTATTACGGCGAGCCACGGGGGATCGAGACCTGCTCGAGCGGTCAGCGCGAAGGCGTCAACACCATGCGCTATACGGAATCAGAAGTGCAGCGCATCGGACATGTTGCATTCCAGCTGGCACGGCAGCGGCGCAACAAAGTCTGCTCCGTGGACAAAGCGAATGTGCTCGAAACCAGCGCTCTGTGGCGTCAGGTGATGATCCGCGTGGGCCGCGAGTATCCGGACGTGGAGTTGTCCCACATGCTGGTGGATGCGGCGGCCATGATGCTGGTGCGCAATCCCAAGCAATTCGACGTGATGGTCACCGGGAACATTTTCGGCGACATTCTCTCTGACGAAGCGGGCATGCTCACGGGGTCGATTGGCATGCTGCCATCGGCGTCATTGGGAGACGGAAAGAAAGGACTGTACGAGCCGGTGCATGGGAGTGCGCCGGATATCGCCGGGAAGGATATCGCGAATCCCCTCGCGTGCATCCTGTCCGTAGCGATGATGTTGCGGTATTCTTTCGATCTGGAGGAGCACGCCTTGCGGATCGAACGGGCGGCGCGCAAGGTGCTGCGCGATGGCCTCCGGACGGCGGATATTCTGGAGCCCGGCACCCGTCGCGTCGGCACGCAAGAGATGGGTGAAGCGGTGGCGGAAGCAGTCTCGGCGCATTAAGACAGATTTTCGGATTTAGATGGCATCCTCACTGGCCGCGCTAGAGTTCGCCAGCCGCATCGCCGCGCGGCTCGACCGGTTGCCGCTATCGCGCACGCTGTGGCGCTTGGTCTTCTTGATCTCGCTGGGCGGCGCGTTCGAGCTGTACGATATTTTCCTCAGCACCTACATCGCTCCCGGCTTAGTCGCGAGCGGGATGTTTACAAGCGCCGCAGCGAACCTTTTTTCGATCAACGGCATCGGGTTCTTCGTCTTTTGCACCTTTGCGGGCATGTTCGTGGGCTGCATGGGCTTCGGATCTGTAGCCGACCGCTTCGGCCGGCGCGCGATCTTCATTTCCTCGCTGGTGTGGTACTCCATCTGCACCGCGATCATGGCGTTCCAAAACACGGCGGCAGGCGTGGACACCTGGCGCTTCATTGCCAGCATTGGCGTGGGCCTGGAGCAGGTGACGATCGACACTTATCTGCCCGAGTTCGTACCACCGAAAGGGCGCGGGAGAGCCTTCGCGTTTTACCAGTTCGTGGAGTTCTGCATCGTACCAGTGGTCGCGCTGCTGGGCTGGCTGCTGGTGCCCAAGCGGCCATTTGGGCTCGAAGGCTGGCGCTGGGTGGCGCTGATTGGCGCGGTGGGCGCGATGGTCGCGTGGTGGCTGCGGCGAGGATTGCCGGAAAGCCCCCGCTGGCTGGCGCTGCATGGGCGTGAGAAGGATGCCGAGCGCGTGACGGCCGAACTCGAATCGAGCGTGGCTCGAGACACGGGAGCTGCCCTGGCGGCGCCCGGTCCGCCCATCGCCGTCGGCGCCGGATCGAGCACCTTTCGCGAGATATTTCGGCCGCCGTACGGCAAGCGAACACTGGTGCTGTCGGTCTTCAACCTGATGCAGACCATCGGATTCTACGGCTTCGGTTCGTGGGTTCCGACGCTGCTGATCGCCAAGGGTATCAACATCACCACCAGCCTGGAATACTCCTTCATCATCGCCATTGCGAATCCCGTCGGGCCGCTGCTGGGGATGCTGGTGGCGGACCGCATGGAACGCAAATGGCAGATTTGCAGTGCCGGTTTGTGCATCGGGACCTTTATTTATTTGTTCGCCATCCAGCAAAGCGCTGCGATGGTGATCCTGTTCGGCGTGATGGTCACGCTGGCGAACAACTGGATGTCGTTTTCGCTTCACAACTATCAAGGCGAATTGTTTCCGACTCGCATTCGTGCGAGGGCGGTCGGATTTGTGTACAGCTGGAGCCGCGTGAGCGCGGCCTTCGCCGGCCTGCTGATCGGCTTCTTTCTGAAAGAAGGCGGCGCCCCCGCCGTGGCTCTGTTCATTGGCGGCGCGATGGCGATCATGATTGTCACCATCGGCGGGTTTGGGCCAAGAACGCGCCATCTGGCGTTGGAGGAAATATCACACTAATGCGTTTGGATAGAAAGAGAGCGGTGGTGACTGCTGCCGCGCAAGGGATCGGGCGCGCCACGGCCGAAGCGTTTGCGCGTGAAGGGGCACGGGTCTGGGCGACGGACATAAACTTGGCAAAGCTCGGCGAGTTGGGATCGATTTCCGGGATCACGACGCACCATCTGGATGTGCGCGACAACGCCGCTGTGAAGAAATTCGCCGCTGAAACGGGATCCATTGATGTGCTGTTCAACTGTGCGGGCTTCGTCCACAACGGTACAGTCCTGGATTGTACAGAAGACCAGTGGGATTTCGCTTTCGACTTGAATGTCAAGTCCATGTTTCGCACCATCCAGGCTTTCCTGCCCGGCATGCTGGCGCAAGGCGAAGGCTCGATCATTAACATGTCTTCGGTGGCCAGCAGCATCAAGGGTGTTCCGTCGCGCTTTGTGTACACCGCGACGAAAGCGGCCGTGATCGGGCTGACGAAATCGGTAGCCGCCGACTACGTGGGGAAGGGGATCCGCTGCAACGCGATTTGTCCGGGGACGGTACAATCGCCATCGCTCGAAGATCGTTTGCGCGCGCTGGGCGACTACGAAAAAGCCCGCGAGGCATTCATCGCGCGGCAGCCCATCGGGCGAATCGGGACGCCCGAAGAAATCGCGGACCTGGCGGTGTATCTGGCGACGGCGACCTATACTACAGGCCAGTGCCATGTCATCGACGGCGGATGGGCGGTTTAGCAATTTGGTAGATAAACCGTTTCGTCCCGAGACGCGCATCGTAAGGCAGGCAGGATCGCCGCCGGTACGCGAGCAGAAGGCCGACATTTGCGTAGTTGGCGCGGGCATTTCGGGAGTTTCGGCGGCGATTGAGGCGGCTCGTCTGGGCCGGAAGGTGATTCTCATTGACGGACTGCCGTCCTTAGGAGGCCAAGCCGTGAATTCGATCATCGGCATGATCGTCGGCCTGTTTGGTAATCCTCCCGGCAACCGGCAGCTTACGCACGGTATCGCCGACGACCTTATCCGCGATTTGGGCGCCACCGGCGACCTGCACCTGGTGATGGGCGGCGTCTCGCTGAACGCGCTTTACAACGAGGTCGCGCTGGGGCGCTGGGTGGAGCGCAAGATTCTGGAGCTGGAGATCACGCCGCTGCTGGGAGCTGTTCTCCGGCGCGTTCGTATGGACCGGCGCAGGATCTCCGCGCTGGAGTTTGCCACGCGTTATGGCGACGTCGCGGTTCGGGCCAATGGGTTCGTGGATGCGACGGGCGATGCGGCGGTGGTGTGGCAAGCGGGTCTCGAATGCCGCGAGCCCGCGGAGGGTGTGATTTACGGGTCGCAGATGATCGTGATCGAGAATTTCGAGGAAGCGAAAAAGCCCAGCCGGGAAGCAATGTCGGCGCGCATTCGCGACCGCGGCGAGAAGTACGGGCTGGTCCGCCGGGACGGATTCGCCATGAGTTTTCCCGGGCGCGCGACCGCGGTTGTCAACATGACACACATCGAGACGCCGCTCGATCCGCTGGAATCGTCCCGCATCGGCATCGAAGGCAAGGAGCAAGCCGACCGCACCATGGATTTCCTGCGGAGCGAATTTCCGGAAGCATTCGGTCAGGCGCGGGTGCGGGCTTACGGGCTCCCCGGCATCCGGCAGACGCGCTGGATCGTAGGCCGGCATCATCTCACCGTGGATGAAGTCCGGCAGGGCGTGAAGTTTCCCGATAGCATCGCGCGCACGGCGTGGCCGCTGGAGCAGCATCATCATGCCGAGGGTTATGTGTGGGAACCGTTCGATGCGGACCATGTTCACTACGTACCGCTCGGCAGCATGACGCCTCCCGACGCCGACAACCTGCTGGCCGCGGGGCGCTGCATCGATGGCGATGCCACCGCGCTTTCGAGCGTGCGCGTGATGGGTCCCTGCATCGCGATGGGCGCTGCCGCGGCGAACGCGCTGGACCTGGCCGGGACCGGCAGTGTGCAGGATATCGATAGCGCTGCGCTACGTCAGCGGCTGCGGGCGAATATCGAGGACTAGGCGCGCGTTTGTGGGAGAATCACGTCAGGTCGAGTGCACCTAATTTTGGTGACGAACACACAACTCAATCTCGCCATCGGAATTCCGATGCTGTTCAATGCCACCTTGATCAGGCTTGTCGTGGCGCTCATGAGCGCGAAGTTCGCTGGCGTTAACGCCCGTTTTGATGCTGTCGACCAGCGCTTCGACGATATGCGCGATCTGTGGCGCGCCGAACTCCGCCGTGTCGAAGAAATCCTTGACGCGCGCCTGAAGCATCTCGAATTCCGCTGAAACCGGCTCGCCGCGTAGCACAATAGAAGTATGCGGCTGACGGATCAGGAAAAAGCCATGCTCGACGGCGTCGAAGGCCCCGCCAGGCAAAAAGCCATGGATCTCCTGGTCCGCTACGGCGAAGCGCTGGGAGCCGAGCGCTTTGTCGATGTCACCAATATCGCCGGTGTTCCAGGGTCGTCGACCATGTTCCTGCACGAGTATTACAAGGAGCACGGCGGCGGTAGCTTCGAGGATGTGTTCTCCCGCTTCGATCTGGACAGCGACGAAACGGTCCCCTTTCCCAAGGTTGGCGGCAACTGCTGCCATCTGCAGGGAGGCATGGATCCCGAACTGTGGTCCGAGCAGGGCATGAACCGCGAGGCCCTGGAACATCAGCAGCAGGATGAAGCCGAAGTGGTGCGCCACGGAATCAAGGTGCTCAAGACCTGTACGCCTTATCTGGCGGGCAACATGCCCGGCTATGGCGAGCACTGCGCGTGGATGGAATCCTCGGCTGTGGTCTTTTGCAATTCGGTGGTCGGCGCGCGCACCAACACAGAAGGCCGCGAGAGTACCAGCGCCGCCATGCTCACCGGCAAGGTTCCCGACTGGGGGTTCCACCGCGACGAATACCGCCGCGGCACACACCTGATCCAGGTCGACGTGCCGGTGGAGAGCGTGATGGATTGGGGGATGCTGGGATATTTCGCCGGCCACGCGGTGGAGGAGAACATTCCTGTGTTGACCGGAGCGCTCGGGCAACCCGATCTGATCCGGCATAAGCATTTCGGCGCGGCCGCGGCGTCGTCGGGCGGCGTCGAGATGTATCACATTGTCGGGGTGACGCCCGAAGCTCCGTCGCTCGAAGCTGCGCTCGGTTCGAAGAAGCCCTTGGAGACTATTTATTACGGTCCAGCGGAGCGGAGGCGCGTATATGAATCGCTCAATTCCAACGGCCGCGATCTGAATGTCGACTACGTGATGCTGGGCTGCCCGCACGCCTCGGTCGAACAGATCGGCGAGGCAGCGCGGATGTTGGCGGGCAAGAAAATCCGAAGCGGGTCCAGCTTGTGGCTGTTCACTTCCCGCGCTGTCAAAAGTGTCGCCGACCTGCACGGCTATACCAAAACGATTCGCGACGCCGGCGGTCTGGTAATGACCGACACATGCTCTGCCATCGGGCGCATGCTGCCCGAGGGGACCAAGGTGGTGGCGCTCGATTCAGCCAAGCAGGTCCACTACCTGCCGGCGATTATGGGCATCGAAGCGTGGTTCGGATCGACCGAAGATTGCGTTCGGGCGGCGATCACAGGGCGCTGGTCGGGAGAACTGCGATGAACACCATTTCGCCGGCCAAGATCATCCTGCGCGGCCGTAAAGTGGTGGGCGGTTTCGCCGAGGGCGAGGCTCTGGTCACCCGGGACACAATTTCGGGCTGGGGCGGGATTGATCCCATGACGGGAACTGTCATCGAGACGAATCATGAGCTCCGCGGCGTGAGCTTCAAGGATAGAATCCTGGTGTTTCCCGGCGCCAAAGGATCATCAGGCTGGTCGGCTGCGTTTCATCTGGCGCGGCTGGCCGGGTTTGCGCCCAAAGCGATGATCTTCACTGTCATGACCACCAAGATCGCGCTGGGCGCGGTGGTCATGCGCGCTCCCGCGGTTACGGATCTGGATCAGGATCCGCTCAGCGTGATCGAAACCGGCGACTGGGTGAAAGTCAATGGCGATCGGGGGATCGTGGAAGTGTTTAAGACGTCCGCCTTATAGTGGAGATATGGGTCGAAAGACTGTCTGTGTTCTAGTTGGCGCGGCAGCCAGCGTGACGTGGCTGCTGGCACAGCAGTTGGAAGACACGTTTTACGTCCCGCTGGACGATCCCGCCATTCAGTATGGAGCGCGCCCGACGGACGATCCGGTGACCCGTCTCGAGCGGCAGCTGAAAAGCGGTAAAGCCAAACTGGACTTCGCACCCAATGGCTGGGGATATCTTCCGTCCGTGCTCAAACTGCTGGATATCCATCCTGATTCCCAGACTCTGGTGTTTTCAAAGACCAGCACTCAGGCGGAACACATCGGGCCGCGGACGCCGCGTGCGATTTATTTCAATGACGACGTCAGCGTCGGGTTCGTGCGCAACAGCGACATTCTGGAATTAGCGGCGCTCGATCCGAAGCAGGGCGTACAATTTTATGTACTGGTGAACGCCGACCAGGCCGAGTTTGCCGCCAGCGAAGGTTGTCTGCGCTGCCATCAGGGTGCTCCGACGCTCGGTATCCCCGGACTTCTCATCAGCTCCATCCATCCCTCCTCCCAAGCCCGGCAGGAACACGGCAATTCCTTTATGACTGACGATCGCACGCCTCTCAGCGAGCGCTGGGGTGGATGGTACGTCACGGGAACTACCGGTTCGCAGACACACTTGGGGAATAACACCAACCTGGTGGATCCGGTCCGCTCCGGAGGCCCCTCCACGGATCCTACACAGAATCTCACCAGTCTGGCTGGGATGCTCGACACGTCCAAGTACCTGGAGCCGACCAGCGACGTGGTGGCGCTGATGACGCTGGAACATCAGATCCGCATGACCAACCTGATGATCCGCATCGGCTGGGACGCGCGCCTGGGTATGGCGGCGGACAAGCTCAATCCTGAAATCGAAGAGATGCTCAAGTACATGCTCTTCGCCGATGAGGAGCCGCTGAAGGCCCCCGTAAAGGGCGTCTCCACATTCACGGAAACGTTTCCGCAGCGTGGGCCGCGCGATCCCAAAGGCCGCTCCCTGCGCGACTTCGATCTGAAGACGCGGCTGTTCCGGTATCCGCTGTCCTATATGATCTACAGCGCCGCTTTCGACGGGATGCCGGACAAAGTACGCGACCGTGTGTATCAGCGGCTGTACGAGATCCTCACGGGCAAGGACACCAGCAAGACGTTCGCCAGTCTGGCGCCTGAATCCCGCGGCGCGATTCTAGAAATCCTGCGCGCGACCAAGCCGAGCCTTCCCGAGTCGTGGCGGCTTTGATATCGTAGAGCCTTGCCTTTGACGGGAAACACGGTCGACGTTTCTGAAATCATCGAGCGGCAGAAGCTCAGCGGCTTCCTGATCGGGCTGGTCCTGGTTTCCTGGATCATCACTTTTTTCGACGGACTGGACGCCAACCTGGTCACCTTCGCCGCGCCTTACTTCCGTTCCGAATACGGCCTTTCCACGATCCAGACGGGCAACATTTTCGGGATGCACCAGTTAGGCACGCTGATCGGCGGCTTCCTGCTGGGCTACCTGGGCGATCGCATCGGACGCCGGCCTGCGATCATCCTCGCCACGGCCGCTTTCGGCGTGCTGACCATGTGCTTCTACTTCACCAGCAGCTATGGAACGCTGTTCTGGCTGCGCTTGATCGACGGGATCCCGCTGGGCGGGATGCTGCCGCTGGCGTGGGCTCTGAATATCGAATACGCGCCCAAGCGTTACCGCGCCACCATCGTGACCGTGATCATGGTCGGCTATTCGCTCGGCACCGCGCTGGGCGGACCGTTCGCGAACTGGCTGATTCCGAAACTCGGCTGGAAATCGGTATTCATCAGCGGCGGGGCGGCGGCGCTGGTCTGCACGCTGATCCTTTTTCTAATACTGCCCGAATCCATCAGATTTCTGGCCACCAGGGGCAAGAGCCCGGCCCGCATCGTCGCCCTGCTTCGGCGCGCCGCCCCGGGTCAGAGTTTTTCCGACGATGCGAATTTTATAGTCGGCGACGAGGCCGGCCACGCCAAGAATTTCAAACCGACGCTGCTATTTAAGGGCGAGCTGCGAACCATCACGCCCCTGCTTTGGATCGCCTACATCGCCAGCTCTTTTGCCGTATTCTTCATCGTGAACTGGACGCCGCTGGTGTTCGAAGCGCTGCACTACACGCGCGCACAGGCGGCCACCGCAGCCACCATGAATTCGATCATGGGAGCCATTGGCGGCATTCTGCTGATGCGCTTCACCGATGCCAAGGGCGCGATTGCCATCGCCACCATGCCGGTGGTGACTTTCGCGCTTCTGATGATCGCCGGCTTCGCCGCCATGGGGCAGGGGACGTTTCTGGTGCTCAACGCCCTGATTGGCGGATTCCTGATCGGCGGACACTTCGGGATGCACAGCATCTCCGGCATTTTTTACCCCACCGCGTATCGCGGCAATGGCGCGAGCTGGGCTACTTCCATCGCCAAGATCGGCTCCATCGGCGGACCCATCGTGGGCGGCTGGATTCTGGCAACCAGTTTACCGGTGAAACACATTTTCGCGGTCCTGGCGATCTGCCCCGCAATTTTCGCCGTCTGCATCTACGCTCTGGGCCGGAGGCACAGCCGCATGCTCGGCCGGGAAGCCATCGCCGCAGTAGGCGAGCCCAGCCACGCTTCTACCTAAGGAGGTTCGTTTGTGACCCTCACTCGCCGCCGATTGATGCGAGCCGTATTTCGCGGCGAATGTCGGATCCGTGGGAGTATCGCCACTTCGCCCCTTTCGCGCGCACCTTTGGCAGGGTGAAACTCAATCCGCGAGAATATCGCCAAGGCTCGCCACGGTCTGCTTTTGTTTCATGCTTACTGCCAGAGTGTGCCGGAACGAGTTCGCGATCGAGATGTCGTTAATCGCGGCGGAGATCCCTGGCCGCATTTCCCTGAAGGTCCGTGTGAGCTTCTCTCGATCGATCGGCAGCACCCCGATTTTCTCCAGCTCCATCTTTTTGAAATGGCTCGCCGAGCACGTGCCGGGGCGCTCCAACTTCCACGGCGGTGCACCTCGCAAAGCCCGCATCGTGGGCTTCTCCGTCACTGCAGCCGCTATCAGGGGCCGGTACCAGACTAGAAAATCGAACGCCCGGCCACGGTCCACAATCACAGCGGCTGACCAGCCATCCTGCCCCTTCCAACTTCGATCCCGCTCTTTCGACGCGAAATATGGGTTTATGGAATTCCCTTCGCACGTCGGATAGACCAGAACATCGCCCACCTCCATCAGGTACGGCTGGGGCTTTTTAAGTACGGATCGAGGTTTGCCGTCAGGCGGCCCGGTGATTCGCTCGCGCAGTTCTTCCAGGACTTTCCGCCGTTTCCTCAATCCTGCCGGATCCATCCCGAGTTTTTGAAGCATGGCGCCGTCGCTGCCGGTGTCGATGATCCGCAGAGCCGACTCGCGGGCGCGCCCGGACACAATGCCGCGTTTGGCGAACTGGTCGGCGGCTACCAGCCAGAACGTGGTGTGATCCTCATCCTGCGGGTCGCCGGAAGCTGCCGGTTCGGTCTCGCACAAAATCTCGACGAGCTTATCACCCTCGTACGGCAAACGTGCGACGGCGCGGATGGTGGAGCGCAGGTCCAGCGCGAAATCGCCGGAGTAGAGGCCAGTGCTCCAGACACCCATGGAACGCTCCTAGGCGGCTTGGGGAGCAATCTCGAGGCGATCGCCCAGCGTCAGGAAATTGAGCACCGTGGACGCGACCGCGCATCCTGCGATCACCATCGCCATGGGGACCGCCGGATTCTCGACCAGGCCCAAAAAGATGGTCGCGATGGCAGCGATCAGGAACTGGTTGGTCCCCAACAGCGCGGACGCCGTTCCCGCGATCTCACCATGCCGCATCATCGCGATGGCCGAGCCGTTGGGGAACACGAATCCCTGCGCGGCAATATAAGCAAAGATGCAGGCGAAAACCGCCGCCAGGCCGCCCGAGTTCGTCAACACGGCAACTAACAGCAGCAGGCCCGCAACCAACTGGACTAGATTCGCGTTTCGCAACACTCGCCATAGCGGCGTCTTATGGGACATGCGGCCGTTGATCTGCGACGCCGCCACCATGCCGGCCGCCGCCGCTCCGAACAGCCAGCCGAACTCCGCTGGAGGAACTTTGTAGAGGCTGATATACACGAACGGAGCGCTGGTGATATAGGCGAACGTTCCCGCCGAACTGAACCCGCAGACCACCGATGCGCCCAGAAACGTCCTGTCTTTGATCAGTCGCGAATAGGCCGACACGATCGTGTCGACTCGCAAGGGGATGCGGGCGCTTCTGGGGAGCGATTCGGAAAGCCGGAAGTGCATCCCCGCCAGGCACGCAATGCCGATCAACGTCTGGGTTACGAACGCGGCTCTCCATCCGAACCAGATCAGCAGGTAGCTGCCGAGCATGGGCGCAATCACCGGCGAAACGCCGACTACCAGGATCAGCATCGAGAAAATCCGGCGCAGTTGCGAGGGAGGGAACAAATCCCGCACGATGGCGCGCGAGATGACGGATCCTCCGCACGCGCCAATCGCTTGCAGCAGCCGGAAGAACGACATGATGCGGATCGACGGGGCGAATGCGCAGGCAGCCGAGGAGACGATGAACAGCGCCAGGCTGATGTACAGCGGCGGCTTACGTCCGAAGCGGTCGGTGATGGGCCCGTAGAGGCTCTGGCCCAGCGCGAAGCCCACCAGAAACGTGACCATGGTGTACTGCACAGCCGCGGCGCTGGTGTGGAAGACTTGCTCCATCTGCGGCATCGCCGGCAGATACATGTCGATCGAAACCGGCGCGAAGGCCTGCAGCATCCCGAGCAGAAACAGGAGCTCTAGATAGCGGAATCGTGAAATGGGAGCGGTTTGTTGCGCGATCACTGGAGAAGTGATCAGTGTACCAACGTTGTCGCCTCTGCATGATATCCTTGGGGTACTCCCCAGCGGTGTTTTATGCGCCCCGACAGTTATTCCACACCCAGCGGCATCGTTGTCGAACGCACATTTTCCAAGATTGCGTTTGAAAAAGGCCTGCGCGGGCTGATGCATAAGCTCGATACGCAGCGCGGTATCTACCTTTCTTCCGGTTACGAATACCCCGAACGCTACTCGCGCTGGGACGTCGCGTCGATCGCGCCGCCGCTCGAAATTGTCGCGACCGATCGCGACATCACCTTGACTCCGCTCAACGGGCGTGGCGAGGTCATCAACCGTCTGCTCGAGCCGGTTCTTCGCCCGCATCCCCACTGGGAATCGTTTGAGATGCTGAACGGCGTCCTGCACGGCCGCCTCAAGCCGTTGCCCGAGCTGTTTCCGGAGGAAGAACGCAGCAAACAGCCCTCGGCGTTCTCTCTGTTGCGCGCGCTGATCGACGAGTTTCATGGACCGTTGGCTGGCCGACTCGCGCTGGTAGGTGCGTTTGGTTACGATCTGCTGTTCCGCTTCGACCCGATCCGCTTGAAGCATCCACGTTCCGGCGTAAAGGATCTGCGCTTGTTCCTATGCGATGACATCTATTTCATGGATCGCAAGAAAGAGCAGATCGAGCGGTACCGGTTTGACTTCACGCGTGGCGAGGATACGACTCGCGGACTTCCACACGCCGCCCAGCGAGTGAAAAAGAGCAAAAAGAAGCCCGCGCCGGGCCCCATCGTCAGCGATCACACTCCCGCCGAGTACGCCGCGAAGGTCGAAACCGTTCGCGAGGGAATGCGCCTCGGCGATTACTACGAAGTGGTGCTTCGGCAGACGTTCCGCACACCTTACTCCGGCGCCGCCGCGGAATTGTTCCAGCGCATTCAGAAGGCCAGTCCGAGTCCCTACGAGTTCCTGCTCCAGTTTGGCGACGAGCAGTTGATTGGCGCTTCGCCCGAGATGTTTGTGCGCGTGGAACAGCGGGAGGATGGCGGGCGGGTGGAGACTTGCCCCATCGCCGGCACGGCCCGCCGCACGGGCGATCCGCTGCGCGACGCGGATAATATCCGTGAGCTGCTGTCGTCTGCCAAGGAAGAATCCGAGCTCACGATGTGCACGGATGTCGACCGCAACGATAAATCTCGTGTCTGCAAGCCCGGCACGGTAAAAGTGATTGCGCGCCGCTTGATTGAGAGTTACGCGGGACTGTTCCACACCGTGGATCACGTCGAGGGAATCCTGGCGGATGGCTTTGATTCGCTCGACGCATTTCTCACGCACATGTGGGCCGTGACGCTGATCGGAGCGCCTAAGAAGTGGGCGTCGCAGGCCATCGAGGACCTGGAGAAGGACGCGCGCGGCTGGTACGGCGGCGCCGTGGGGCTGATCTCGCTCGACGGCGGCATTAACACCGGAATTACGATTCGCACGGTTCATCTGCGCGATGGCGTCGCGGCATACGGCGCGGGCGCGACTCTGCTCTACGATTCCATTCCCGAAGAGGAAGATCGTGAGTGTCATTTGAAAGCTACCGGATTCTTTCGGGTGCTCGATCCGGAATTCAAAGCCGCGCCTGCGTACGTCCCCAAAAAGGAGCAGAGCCACGGCGTTCGCATGCTGCTGGTGGATAACGAAGACTGCTTCATTCACACGCTGGCGAACTATGCGCGGCAGACTGGAGCCGAGGTCATCACTTATCGCGCGGGTTTTCCGCTGGAGATGATCGAGAAACTGGCGCCGTCGCTGATTCTGGTTTCGCCTGGTCCGGGCAGACCTGAGGATTTTGGCGTGCCCGCCTTGGTTCGGCAGGCTGCGAAGCTCGAAATTCCGCTGTTCGGAGTGTGTCTGGGTTTACAGGGCATGGTGGAGGCTTTCGGTGGGGAGTTGGGCGTGCTGGATTACCCGATGCACGGCAAGCCATCGACTGTACGGCATCGCGGATTGGGAATTTTCGAGGGCCTGCCGGAAACATTTCGCGTGGGAAGGTACCATTCATTATTCGCCATCCGCAACCGGCTTCCGAGCTGTCTGGAAGTGACCGCGGAGAGCGAAGACGGCATCATCATGGGGGTCCGCCACCGCGAATTGCCCATGGAAGCCGTGCAATTTCATCCTGAATCGATCCTGACGCTGGAGGGCGATTGCGGGCTGCGGCTGATCGAAAATGTCGTCAAGACGCTGGGCCACGCCCGCGCTGGGGCTGGTACTCGGTAATAATTCTATTGAGTACTATGACCCCTGGGACTTGTCGGCTAGCCCGGTATGCCTTCATACTGTAAGTTCTTACTATGGATATGCAAGACGTTATGTTTATCGTTTTGGTCGTGTTGGTGGTGCTGGATCTCATCAACCGGGATTCGGGCGGCGGACGCCGCGGCCGGGTTCCTGTCGTTTAATACTCCATATAAGCACCAGGTTGTGTAAACATAGCACTTTATGTTTCCACGACACGGCTCCGCATGGCGGAGGTAATCGTCATTGGCGGAGGTCTGGCGGGGCTGGCATCGGCCGCGGCTTTAGCAGGCGCAGGGCATACCGTACGGGTTCTCGAATCCCGGCGATTTTTAGGTGGCCGGGCGACTTCCTACGAAATCGGCACGGGTGAAGACGCCGAAACAATCGATAACTGCCAGCACGTTCTGCTACGTTGCTGCGTCAACCTTCTGGATTTCTACCGCCGTCTGGGGGTGGAAGACCAGATCACGTTTTATCGGGACTTCATTTTTATCGAGCCGGGAGGGAGGCGCAGCGTCTTGCGTTCGGGTCTGCTGCCCAGGCCCGCGCATTTCACCGAATCCTTTCTCAGTCTGAAGTTCCTGAACCTGTCGGAAAAAATCGCGGTGATGCGCGGGATCAGTGCCATCAAGAGCCAATATAAACGGCGTACGGATCTGGACCGGATCACGATGCTCGACTGGCTGAAGGAACAACGCCAGCCGCTGCGCGCCATCGAACGGTTTTGGAGACAGATCCTGGTCAGCGCCATCAGCGAAGAGCTGGATTCGACCGCCGCCTCGCACGGATTTCAGGTGTTCCGGCTGGGGTTGCTGGCGCGCCGGGATTCCTATCAGATGGGCGTCCCGGCAGTGCCGCTAGGGGAATTGTACGGAGAGGAGAAGTGGAAGAAAGTGGGGCCCGTGGAGCTTCATCTGCGCTCTCCTGTGGAGCGGATCGTGATCGAAGATGGAGTGGTGCAATCCGTGATCGTGCGCGGTGAGGAGTTACGAGCGGATTACTACATCTGCGCCTTACCGTTTGAACGCGTGGCGGAAGTCGCGCCCGGGCTGGATCTGGATGTCTCGGGATTCGAATACGCACCGATCACAGGAATCCACCTGTGGTTCGACCGGCCGGTGATCGATGTGCCACAGGCCACGCTGCTCGATCGCACCATTCAGTGGATTTTCAACAAGCACGAGGGGCGTGCTGTTCAACTGGTGGTGAGCGCATCGCGCAGTTTGCTGGAGATGCCGCGCGCGGATGTCATCGCGCTTGCGATCCGGGAACTGGAGGAGTTTCTGCCCGCGGCTCGCGGCGCGAAACTGGAAAAGGCCCACGTGGTCAAGGAAGTCCGGGCCGTGCTCTCGGCCAAGCCGGGGATGGAATCGCGGCGGCCGCTGAGCCGGACAAATGTTTCGAATCTTTTTCTGGCCGGGGATTGGACCCGGTCCGGTTGGCCCGCGATCATGGAAGGCGCGGTGCGCAGCGGGTATCTGGCGGCGGAAGCGGTGGCGAAGGCGGCGGGAAATCCGGAACAGTTCCTGTTGCCGGATATCGCCTGAGATAGGCACGTGGGATAATCAGGAAATGCGGAAATTGGTCCTTCTGCTTGCGCTGCTGTCCCTGCCGGTGCTGGCCGACGATCTGACCCGGTTGCAGATTCATGTGACCAACGAACGCGGCAAACCCGTGGACCGCGCGTCGGTGATCGTCAAGTTCGTGAGCGGGCGGTCGCTTAAAGCTCTTGGATTGAAAAAAGCCCGGCTGTCGTGGGAGCTCAAGAGTTCCCAGGAAGGCATGGCCAAGATCCCGGGCATTCCCAAAGGCAAGATTCTGATCCAGATCAACGCCAAGAACTACCAGACGTTCGGCGACACGTTCGATATCGATGAAGACGAGCGAACGATCGATATTGTTCTCAAGGATCCGCAGTCCCAATACTCGGCGCACGACAATTAGTTCCGCGACAATTCATGCCAGGATTCGATCTCCGTGCCGCGGCTCATCAGGAAATGCTCGCCGAGGGATTTCAACCGGATTTCTCTGCCCAGGCCGTCCAGCAAGTTAAGGCACTGGAGGCTCAGAAGGGCCCCGCCACAGCGGACGGCGTGCGAGATCTCAGAGCTCTGCTGTGGTCGTCCATTGATAACGACAGCTCCCGCGATCTGGATCAGGCCGAGGTAGCCGAACGCGTGAACGGCGGGATTCGCGTACTGGTCGCGATTGCCGACGTGGATAGCGACGTACCTATCGATTCTCCTATCGACAAGCACGCCGCGTATGAAACAACGTCGGTCTACACAGGCGTCGAAACCTTTCCCATGCTGCCGGAAGAGCTTTCGACCGATCTGACGTCGTTAAACGAGAATGTGGACCGGCTGGCGGTAGTGATTGAGATGGTGGTAGCGAGCGAAGGGTCGATCTCATCCCCCGCAATCTATCGGGCCTTGGTCCGCAACCAGGCGCAGTTGACCTACAACGGCGTCGGGGCGTGGCTCGAGGGTACCGGGGCTCCGCCGCCGAAAGTCGCCGCATCTCCCGAGCTGGCAGCGCAATTAAAGCTGCAGGACGAGGCTGCGCAGATTCTCCATGACGAGCGTTACAGGATGGGCGCATTGAGTCTCGATCGGGTGGAAGCCGAGCCGGTGGTTTCCGACGGCGAGGTGCAGGGCATCGACACGAGGAAGAAGAATCGCGCCAGTGAGCTGATCGAGAATTTCATGGTGGCCGCCAATGGCGTCATGGCGCGCGCGCTTCAGGACGCGAAGGTGAGCTCGATCCGGCGTGTGGTAAAAACGCCCGAGCGCTGGCCGCGGATCGTCGAGCTGGCGGCGCGCTATGGCGAGAAGCTCCCCCCGGAGCCGGATTCGGGAGCATTGAATGCCGTCCTGCAAAGGAGAAAAGCGGCCGATCCGGATCACTACGCCGACGTTTCTCTGGCGGTGGTGAAGCTGATGGGCCCCGGCGAGTATGTGCTGGCGCGAAGCGGCGAGAAAGCGCCGGGACACTTCGCCCTGGCCGCGCATGACTACACGCATTCCACGGCTCCCAACCGGCGCTTTGCGGATACAGTGACGCAGAGGCTGATTAAGTCGGTTCTGGGCAAGCAGCCGTGCCCCTATTCGGATGCGCAACTGGATTCCATCGCTAAGAACTGCACGCTCAAGGAAGACGCCGCCCGCAAGGTGGAGCGGGTGATGGGGAAGCGCGTCGCAGCGGTGGCCCTACAGCATCGAATCGGAGAAACGTTCAGTGCGGTCGTGACTGGCGCGGGACCAAAGGGCGTTTTCGTGCGGGTCCTGGGGCCTCCCGTGGAAGGAATGCTGGTGCATGGCCAGCAGGGCGCCGATGTGGGCGATCGGCTGGAGGTGAAACTGGTCGGCACCGATCCACGGCGCGGATATATCGATTTCGCGAAGGTTTAAGCGACCGTGTCTTAATCGACAGAAGCAATGCAGTCGATTTCAACCCGCACATCGCGCGGCAGGCGCGCTGCCTCAACTGTGGCTCGGGCGGGCGGATTCTCTGGAAAATAGCGTGCATAGACCTCGTTCATACGCGCGAACTCTCCCATGTCCTGGAGGTACACGGTGGTTTTGACGACTTGCGCTAAAGATGTCCCGCAGCTTTCAAGCACCGCCTTGAGGTTTTCAAGTACCCGTTCGGTCTGCGCCGCGATGTCGCCGTCAACGATCTTGCCGGTGGCGGGATCGAGAGGGATCTGGCCGCTCAGGAACGCGAAACCTCTAGAGACGACGGCTTGGGAATACGGCCCGATAGCGGCAGGAGCATTCGGGGTTGAGATGATCTTCATAGCTTGAGAGTTCCAATGAGTTTGTTCACGTGCTCGATACCCTCCTGTTGCAGAAACTCATCCAGTTCGCGAGCGATTCGCACCGGAGCTGCGGGATCCCAAAAATTCGCGGTGCCCACCTCGACGGCCGACGCGCCGGCGATGAAAAACTCCGCCGCATCCAGACCGTTCGAGATCCCACCCAGGCCGATCACCGGTATCCTGACCGCTCGCACGGCTTCGTACACCATGCGCACGGCGATGGGTTTGATCGCCGGACCCGACAAGCCACCGAATCCGGCGCCTAACCGGGGTTTGCGAGTCCGCGGATCAATCGCCAGCGCGACGAAGGTATTCACCAGGGAAAGAGCACCGGCGCCGGCCTCCTCGGCTGCCTTGGCAAGCGGCTCGATGCGAGCCACGTTCGGCGAAAGTTTCACGATCATGGGACGCCGCGCGATCTTCTGAACGGCCCCCACCACCTCTACCAGCAAGACCGGATCGCTGGAAAAGAAGATTCCGCCATGCTTGGTATTGGGGCAGGAGACGTTGAGTTCGTAGGCGGCGATCCCCTCGGCGTCTTCGAGTACCCGGACGACCTCGACGTAGTCTTCGACGGCGTAGCCGAACACATTGGCGAAAATCGCGGTGCCGGTATTGCGCAGCCCGGGTAGCTTTTCACGGACGAACGCCCGCACCCCGATGTTCTGCAAACCGATGGAGTTAATCATTCCCGATTCGGTTTCCCACACGCGCGGCGGGGGGTTGCCGTCCATGGGCTCGCGGGAAAGACCCTTGACGACGATGCCGCCCACAGCGGCCAGATCCACCAAATCCCTCAGTTCCACGCCGTAAGCGTATGTGCCGGAAGCTGCCAGCACCGGGGTCTTAAGAGGAACGCCGCACAGCGAGGTAGCCAGGCGGGAAGTCATTTTGTTCCAGAGTACCAGCCGCTGTGGGCTAGTTGCCAAAAAGGCGGGGTACTAAGGTCTTTCACTGATGGCCGAGCCGGGCAGAAGGACAGAACATTAGAGTGTGGGAAAGCCTCGCATAGGCAAGTTGCGCTCGCTGTCATCGAAGTACTCGGCTTTCACGTCCCTCCTGCTGCTGTGGGTGGTGGCCACCAGTCTATGGTGGGATATCCATCTCCACACCTTTGATTGGACGAAAGGCCTGATTCTGTGCGGGATCGTGCTGGGCGTGGCAGCCGCCATCTCGAGGTTTACCAACCGGCTGCTGGCTCGTCCCCTTACGTTGCTTGAAGCCGGTATCACTTCGGTGCGCGAAGGGCGGCTGGAGCCCATTCGCGTAAGCCGGACCGGGGATGAGATCGAGTACCTGGGAGAAAGCTTCAACCGGATGATCACGGCCCTGGCGGCTTCCCAGGAGGAAATCCGGCAATATCAGGAATTGCTTGAAGAACGCATCCGCCAGCGCACCCAGGAGCTGGAAAAGGCGATGCATGGAGCCCTGGCGGCCAGCCAGGCAAAAAGCGAGTTTCTAGCCAATATTTCGCATGAACTCCGCACACCGATGAACGGTCTGCTGGGAATGCTGGACCTGGTTTTAGACAGCCCGGTGGGCGGCGAGCAGCGCGATCAGATTGAGATCGCACAACGCTGCGCTTATTCGCTCCTGGATCTGCTGAACGACATTCTCGATCTATCCAAGATTGAGGCGGGTCGCATGATTCTTGAGAAAGTACCCTTTGATTTGCGGGCCGTCGCCGAAGATTCCGTGCGCGCGCAAGGCTCCAAAGCGCAACAGAAGGGCGTGGAAATTCACTTTGAGTACGTCGGCGATGCAGTCAACGTGACAGGAGATCCGCTGCGGCTGCGGCAGATTGTCGCGAACCTGCTGTCGAATGCCATCAAGTTTACGGATAAGGGTTCGGTAAGGGTGCGCCAGAGCCTTATCGCGGGAGCGGACCGCCAACTCACGATGCTGCTGGACGTGGTCGACACCGGAGCCGGTATCCCGGCCGAGAAAGTTCCGCTGATTTTCGAAAAATTCACGCAGGCCGATTCGAGCATCAGCAGAAAGTATGGCGGTACCGGGCTGGGCCTCGCCATTACGAAACGACTGGTGGAATTGCAGGGAGGACAGATTCGCGTGGAAAGCCGGGTAGGACGAGGGAGCACGTTTACAGTGGAAATACCTTTCGAGGCGGCCCCGGTGACAGAGCCCGCTGTTGAGTCGCCGCGCGAGCAACAAAGGGCCATTCCGGCCTCCAAGCAGGCGAGGCTGCTGCTGGTGGAGGACAATGCGGTGAACCAGCGCGTGGTTCTGGCCATGCTCCGCAAGAAAAACTTTGCGATCGATGTGGCCAATAACGGTCAGGAAGCCCTGGACAAGCTGGGGGCGGCCACGGAACCCTACAACCTGATTCTGATGGACGTTCAGATGCCGGTGCTGGATGGACTGGAAACCACGCGGGCGATCCGCCGCAACCCAAACTGGGACTATCTGCCAATCATTGCCATGACCGCGCACGCGATGATCGGGGATCGCGAGCGCTGCCTGCAGGCAGGCATGAACGCTTACATCTCGAAACCGGTCCAGCAGGCCGGCTTGATTTCCGTGATCGAACAGTATCTGGAATCTGGAACCGGCCAGTTCGCCGCACCGAGTGTCAGCGCGGTTGACCGCGTTCTGACGGATAAAATGATGCAGCAGGATCGGGCCCTGGTCAGCGAAATGTTCCGCATTTTTATGGAGGTCGCGCCGGAACGGCTGGAGAAACTGGAAACGGCGGCGGCGCGCGGGGATGCGGCGACGCTGGCGGAAGAGGCCAAAAGGATCGGAGCAGCGGCCGAGCATCTCGCTTCCACCAGCCTGGGCCCATTGGCCAGGAGCATCGCGGACGCGGCGGGGCACGGGGATTTCGGCGCGGTCAAATCGGACGTAGAGGCTCTGCGGCGGGAGATTCAGTCCCTGGAAGCGCTAGCGTCCTGATCCATTCCCAGGTCTGAAGCACGTCGCCTTCGGTGGTGGCAACGTTGCCGATGGCAAGACGCAGCACAAATTTCCCGTGCAACGTGGTTCCCGATAAAAAAGCCCGTCCGCTGGCGTTGATGCGATCCAGCAAGCTGCGATTGTCCTGATCCGAACCTCGGTAGCGGAAACACACCAGCGAAAAAAGGACCGGTGCGGCTAATTCGAATCGGGAATCACCGGAGATACGTTGTGCCAGATCGCGAGCCATCGCCATGTGGCTTCGGAGAATCGCTGTGATTCCCTGGCGGCCGAAATACCGCAACACGAACCACAACTTCAGCGACCGGAACCGCCGGCCCAGCGCCAGGCTGTATTCGGCGAGATTGACCGCGCGATCCTGTTCGACGGCATGGAGATAGGGCGGCGTCTCTTCCAGCGACAGCATGCGCCGCATGACTTTCGGACGGCGCGTGTAGAGGACACTCAAATCCACCGGAGTGAAGAGCCACTTGTGCGGATTAACCACCAGCGAATCGGCCTGCGCCGCCCCATCCAATATGTGGCGATGTTCCTCGAGCAGCGCAGCGGATCCGGCATAGGCGGCGTCCACGTGAAACCAGAGATGGTAGCGCCGGGCGATCTCTCCGATCTGCGCTATAGGATCAACGCTGGTGGTGGAGGTAGTGCCCGCGGTTGCCACCACGCAGAACGGTTTCCGGCCGGCGGCGAGGTCCTCCGCGATCATGGAGGCCAGCGCGTCGGGGCGCATGCGGAATTGGTCATCGGAAGGAACGTGGCGGATGTTCTCGAGGCCGATGCCGGCGGCCAGAGCGCCGCGGTCGATGGAGGAATGCGCGTGTTCGGATGCATAGAGAGCCAGCGGAGGATGCTGGCCGGTGAGGCGAACTCCAGGCGCAGCCAGCTCGCGCGCCGCCAGGATCGCGTGCAGGCTGCCAGTGGAAGCGGTGTCCTGAATAATGCCGAAGAAATCCTCGGGCAGACCCAGCCACTGGCGAAGCCAGCCCAGCGTGACTTGCTCCAGCTCGGTGGCCGCCGGAGACGTCTTCCACAGCATGTGATTGACGTTGAGCGCGGCCGCCAGCATCTCGCCCAGGATGCCGGGTCCCGATGCGGAGATTGAGAAGTAAGCGAAAAAGCGCGGATGGTTCCAGTGGGTGATTCCGGGCACGATCAGGTTGCGGAAATCAGCCAGGATGGCGTCCATGGATTCGCCCTGTTCCGGGCCTGTCGAAGGCAGTTGATCCACGAGTTCGCCGGGTTGGACATCAGGCAGAACCGGGAGGTCGCGGATGTCACGAAGGTAGTCCGCGATCCAATCTACGGCCCGGTGGGCGGCCGCGCGAAATTCTTCGGGGGACATTTCAGAGGGCACGTATCACATTCCAGAGAGCACGTTCAAAACACCCTGCGCTTAAGACGTTCGACCGTGAACTTGGCGGTATCGGCGACGGCCATCACGGTCATGACGCCCGCCTGAACCGGATCGGTGACCACCAGATCGGCGGCTTCGGGGACGCTTCCGGCCATGTTGAGGCTTACGACCAGAAGACCCTGCGCGCGGACCTCGCGGACAGCGATTTCGATTTCGCCGCCCATGAGCGATCCGGCCAGCACCAGGGCTTTGACGCGCGGCAGACGTCCGGCGGCGCGCACGGCATCCGCCAGCGGCTGCTCGCCGACCAGCGGAATGGTGTCCACGGAGATGTGTTCGCCGCGGATGTTGTGACGGTCGGCTTCGGCAATGGCGCCCAGCGCGACCTGGCCCACTTGTGCGCCGCCGCCCACGATGATGATACGCTTGCCGAAGATCTTTTGCATGGTCTGGACCAGTTCCACGCGATGAACTACAGGCAGAGTCCTGAGGCCCTGCAGCAGTTGCTGAGGATCGCCCGGGATATCGATCTCAAAATAGGTGACGGTTTCCGGAGATTTCTCTTCGACGATTTCGATGCTCAGGATGTTGCCCTGCTCGCGAGCGATCACGCCGGTCAGCTGGTGCAGCACGCCCGGGCCGGGATCGGCGCCCACTTCTACCCCGATTCGCTGGGACACTCTTAGTCCACCTCGTATTTCTTCAAGATATCCGACCAGCGGCCCTGAGCCTGGAGCAGCAGTTCGGCAACCTCGCGAATCGCGCCTCGTCCGCCGGGCGCCGCGGTGACGTAGTGGGCGGCGCGTTTGACTTCATCGCGTGCATTCCCGGTGGCGATAGCTAGGCCCACGCGGCGCATGACGACGACATCGGTAAGATCGTCGCCGGCGTAGGCGGTTTCTTCGTGCGTCAAACCACTCTTGGCCAGGATCTCCTGAAGGATCGGGGTCTTTTCGATGTGGCCCTGATAGACATAGGTCATCTTGACCTGGCGGGCACGTTCGACGGTGGCCGGCGATTCGCGTCCGCTGATAACGCCCGTGGCGATGCCGTGCCAGGAAAGCCACTGCAAGGCGATGCCGTCCTGCGAATCGAAGGCCTTGGTCTCGAACATGCTGCCGTCGGGCGCAGGAACGTTGATGAGGCGGCCGTCGGTAAGGACGCCGTCGACATCCATGAGCAGCAGCTTGATGCGTGCCGCCCGCAGACGCACATTCGTCAGGTCACGATCATCCGAAGAGATGTTCATAGAGTTGGTTTTGTCGGGCAAGAAGATCCTGATAGGCGGCCTGATATTCGGGGCGCGGCGTGAACACCGCGCCGGTCGAAGCTGGCAGCGCGCCGATTCCTTCGATGACGCCGAGGCGCTCCAGCGCCCACAGTGCCGCGCCGCGGCAGGAAGCCTCGGTTTCGGCGCAGATCGTCACGGGACGACCGAGGGCATCGGCCATCATCTGAGTCCATACTGGTGAGTGCAACAGCGCCCCTCCGGAGGCAATGACTTCTGCGGGGGCTCCCCAGGACCCGGCCAGCAGGCAGTAGATTTCTCGAAAGCGCAGCGCGATGGACTCGAGCGCCGCGTGAAGAATGTCGATGGCGCCCGTCGACGCCGTCATGCCAGTGATGGCGGCGCGTAAATCAGCCCGCCAGTAGGGAGTTCGCTCGCCCGAGAAAAAAGGCAGCATCGTCAGGCCGTGGGCTCCAGGAACCGAGGCCTCTAGGCGAGCCTCGACGTCTTTGGGAAGCGCCAGGTTGCGCTTCATCCAGGCATAGACATCGCCGCCATTGGAGAGCGCGCCGCCGGTGACGAAGCGCGACTTGTCGACACGGTAGCGCCACAGGCCGGGAGATACTTTCTCGAGCGGCGTATCGGAAACAACGCGCATGGCTCCTGTAGTTCCCACCATGGGCGCGGCGCGATCCGGCGAGACGCATCCGCTGCCGAGGTTGTTGCAGGCTCCGTCGCCCAAAGCCGAAAACCAGCGGGCTTGTGCGAACCTGGGCCACAGGGAACGGTATTCGGGCAGTAACTGATCTTCACACCGGTCGAGCGTAGCGGGGTCAGCAAGGTGTTCGCGGCGGATGGGCAGAGCCGCGAGGGTCTCGGGGTCGTAGTCCGACTTGTTCTGATCCCACAGGCCGCTGCCGGAGACCATCGACGTGGAGGCGCTCGCGCGGCCGAACAGTTTCAGGAATAGAAATTCCGGGAAGCTAAGGAAGTGCTTCGTGGCGCGAAATTCGTGTGGACGATTCGCGGCCAGCCACAGGAGCTTCGCGGGCCAGTAGCTGGAATGAGGCACGCAGCCCGTTCGTTCATGCGCGTCGGGCACCCGCGGCACCTGCTCCCCGCTGCGCGTATCGAGAAGGTGCAGGATCGGGAATGTCGGGTGGCCGGTGGCGTCCACGCCGCAAAAGCTGTGCCAGAAAGCGCTGCCCGCCACGGCGGAGACACGGATGCCGGATTCGTGAATCTGACGATGCAGCTCGCCCAGGCAGTCGATGGTCAGGTCCGCCAGAGCCTGGGGATCGATTTCCGCGCCGCCGTCTGGAGTTGTGTGGATGCGATAGGGAAGCTGAGCGCCGTAGCCCTCCATCTGGCGCGCGCCAGCGTCGAAAAGCAGAGCGCGCACCGAAGAGCTGCCGACGTCGATGCTGACGATAAATGGATCGGACAAAGGATCGGCCGGGGTGCTCACGACAAGTTCCCGTTATAGCATGGGTGCATGGGACGTATTGCTGCGTTAATTCTGGCGGCAGCGCTGGTTGCGGGGCAACCTAAATCCTCAACCAGGGCTACGCCCCGGATGCCGGATGGCAAGCCGGACCTTTCAGGATTCTGGCAGGGGCCGTTGTTACGGAACATGTTCGAAAGTGTGGGCGGGGCTCCGTTGAACGCGGCCGGGGAAGCGGCCTATCGCTATAACATGACGCAGTCCATCAATCCCGAAGGACTCTGTCTGTTCGCGGGAATTCCGCGGGCCAGTATCAGCGGTGTGCCATTTGAGACCATGCAGACTTCGAGCCGTCTGGCGTTTCTGTACGAGCTGATGACCGCATGGCGCTCGCTTCCCATTGATGGGCGAAAGCAACCGGCGCTAGACGATATCGAGCCGTCCTATTTCGGGCACGGCGTCGGCCGCTGGGACGGCGACACGCTGGTGATCGATTCGATCGGCTTCAAGGACAAGCTGAGCTGGGTGGACGACGACGCGCATCCGCACAGCGACGCCATGCACGTTGTCGAACGCTGGTCGCGGCCCGACTGGGGCCATCTGAAACTCGATTTATGGGTGGAAGATCCCAAGTTTTACACCAAGCCGTGGACCTTCAGCCGGGTGTACAACCACATGGCTCCCGGTAAGCAGCCCATGGAGTACGCCTGCAACGAAAACAACAAGGATCTGGAGCGCGGGCTGGGATTCGGTCCGCACCAGCCCGATAAGTACAACGGGATTCCATAGCTTGCTGGAGCGAGTAGCCGGGACGATTTCCCGTTACAACATGCTGGCGCCGGACGCGCGCGTGGTCGTCGCGGTGTCTGGCGGGCCGGACTCGGTCTGCCTTCTCCACATCCTGCGCGAATTGAAAATCCGGGTTACCGGAGTGGCCCACGTCAACCACCAGCTTCGCGGCGAAGCCTCGGAGGCGGATGAGCGATTTGTGGCGGACATGGCGCGCGCCATCGGTGTGCGGTTTCATTCTACGGCGGGTCCTTGCGTCGCCGGAAACCTGGAGCAGGCGGCGCGCCGCGTCCGGCGCGAGTTTTTCGGCGATTTGATCCGGCGCGGTCTTGCCGACCGGATCGCCCTGGGCCACACCCGCGACGATCAGGCCGAGACGGTGCTGTTCCGGATGCTGAGAGGCTCGGGGCTGGCCGGACTCGCGGGGATTCTACCCGTGACTGCCGAGGGCCTGGTCCGGCCGCTTCTGGGCGTCACCCGCGGCGAGGTGGAGACGTTCCTACGCGAACGAGGCATCCCGTGGAGGGAAGATTCGAGCAATCGGGACCAGAGGTTCTCGCGCAACCGTATCCGCCACGAGCTCCTGCCGCGCCTGAAGCAGGAGTGGAATCCCCGCCTGACCGAAGCGCTGGCCCACCTGGCGGACCTGGCCTATGAGGAAGAGCGCTGGTGGGCGATGGAGATCGCTCGTCTGGCCCGAGAGATGTTCCTGTGCTCTCCGGGCACCGTCGAGGTTCAGGCAAGCGACCTTGCCAGGCTGCCCCATGCGATAGCGCGCCGACTGATCCGGCATGCGATTCGGCGGGTTAAGGGGAGCCTGCATGGAGTCCAATTCAGCCATATTGAAAACGTTTTGGACCTGCCCATAGCTGGGGGCAGGGCAGAGCTTCCGGGGATCCACGCGATTCGGTCTTTCGACTGGCTTCGGCTGGAGGTACCAGAACTGGCCGATCGGGGTCCTGCGGAGGGTGCGGTGACGGTTCCCGGCCGTCGCCTGGCTCCCGACGGCAATTCCATGATTTGTTTGGACGTTACCCGCCGGACGCAGGGATGGAACGCCTGTGCTACGCTGAAGTCGGATCTGTATTTCCGGAGCGTTCCGGAGGAGTTAGTACTCCGCGGCTGGAGGCCGGGAGATCGTTATCGTCCGGTTGGGCACGCCAATGATCGGAAGCTCAAAGAATTATTCCAGCGGCAGCGTATACCCTCTTGGCGACGTCCATTCTGGCCGATTCTGTGTTGTGGGGATAAGATCCTGTGGGCGCGAGACTTCGGGCCGGCAGCGGAGTACGGGAAAGCGGCCAACGAAGCGCATTTCCGGTTGCGTGTCACAGAGGTGCAGGGGAAAGTTTCGGCCGAAGGATGAATCTTTTGGGGCAGACCCAACGTCTTTAATCTTGAGGGGCCGGATTCGAAGGAAATCGAGATACACATGAATTCTAATGTCAGAAACGCAGTACTGTGGCTGATCGTCCTGTGCCTGGTGGTACTGGTATGGGCGGTCTTCCGCCATCCGGCCAACGCGGGCAAGACGCCTCAGTTCTCAGACCTTTATCGCGACGTGCAGGACGGGAAGGTGGAAAAAGCCACATTCAACGCCACCACGGGCGACGTCCAGGGGAAGTACAAAAACGGCGAGGAGTTTCACTCCACTGTTCCACCGGCTTTCACCGATTTCCAGAAGCTGATGCTGGACAAGCAAGTCACCGTTACCGTAACGCAGGATAACGGAAGCAACTGGGTCAACTTGCTGGGAACGTTTCTGCCGTTCGCGCTGGTGATCGGGTTCTGGGTTTTCATGCTGCGTCAGATGCAAAGTGGAGGCAACAAAGCACTGAGCTTCGGGAAGAGCCGCGCCCGGCTGCATTCGTCGCAGCAAAAGAAGGTCACGTTCAAGGACGTGGCGGGCGTGGAAGAAGCCAAGGAAGAGCTGCAGGAAATCATCGAGTTCCTGCGCGAGCCCCAGAAATTTCAAAAACTGGGCGGCCGGATCCCCAAAGGCGTTCTGCTGATCGGTGCGCCAGGAACCGGCAAGACTCTGCTGGCGCGCGCCATCGCGGGCGAGGCGAATGTGCCGTTCTTCTCGATCTCCGGTTCGGATTTCGTCGAGATGTTCGTGGGCGTGGGCGCCAGCCGCGTGCGCGATCTATTCGAGCAGGGCAAGAAGAACGCGCCGTGCATCATATTCATTGATGAAATCGACGCAGTGGGCCGGCATCGCGGCGCGGGCCTGGGCGGCGGTCACGACGAGCGGGAACAGACTCTCAACCAGCTCCTGGTAGAGATGGACGGATTTGAATCGAACGAAGGCGTGATCCTGGTGGCGGCCACTAACCGTCCCGATGTGCTGGATCCCGCGCTACTGCGGCCGGGCCGTTTCGACCGGCGGGTGGTGGTGGGTCGTCCGGACGTCAAGGGCCGCGAGCAAATTCTGAAAGTGCACACCAAGAAAGTGCCGCTGGCCGACGATGTGGATCTCACCGTGGTCGCACGCGGGACGCCGGGTTTCGCCGGCGCGGATCTCGCCAATCTGGTGAATGAAGCCGCGCTGGTGGCCGCGCGCCAGAATCGCAAAGTGGTCACGCAGTTCGATTTTGAGCTGGCCAAGGATAAAGTCATGATGGGCGTGGAGCGCAAGAGCCTCATCATCAGCGACGAAGAGAAGAAGAACACGGCATACCACGAAGCCGGGCATGCGCTGGTTGCGGCGCTGACTCCGTTTGCCGATCCACTGCACAAGGTCACGATCATCCCGCGCGGGATGGCGCTGGGCCTGACCATGCAGCTGCCGCTGGACGACAAGCACTCCTATCACAAGGAGTATCTGGCTGCGCAACTCGCCATCCTTATGGGCGGCCGCATCGCCGAAGAGATCTTCATGCACCACATCACCACCGGCGCGGGCAACGACATTGAACGGGCCACCGACATGGCCCGCAAGATGGTCTGCGAATGGGGGATGAGCGAACTCGGTCCAATGAGCTTCGGCAAACGCGAAGAGCAGATTTTCCTGGGCCGCGAGATCGCCCAGCATCGCGATTACAGCGAGGCCACCGCGATCCGCATCGACGAGCAGGTCAAGAAGCTGGTGCAGGAAGGCTACGATCGGGCCCGCGCCATTATCGAGGAGAAGTCGGCCGCGCTGGAGCGGATCGCTCTGGCGTTGCTCGAACGCGAAGTTCTGGACGGCGCGGAAGTGCACCAGTTGATCGCGGGAGAGACGCTCCGGCCCTTCGAGGCGCCGCGATCGGTTCCGCCGGATGACGGACCTTCGCAGCAGATCCTGAAGCCCGAGCCCGGACGCAGGATACCGGGGATCTTCCCCGAGGGCGGTCCACAGCCGGCGTAAATGCGTAACGACAGGCCGAAGCCTGTTCCTCAGTTCCCCGTTTATCTGTTCGACGTGGACGGAACTCTCATGGACTCCGCGCCGGATATCTGCGCGGCGCAGCGAGAGGTGCTGGCTGCCAACGGCCGGGAGGACGTCTCCGAAGAGTTCCTGCGGCGCTATATCGGCCGCCATCTGGTCAGCCTGTTCCAAGATCTGGGATTCCCGAGCGATGCGATGGAAACGCTTATCCAGAGCTACCGCATCACCTACTGGGATCGGAAGCACGCCGCCACACGGGTATTTCCTGGAGTCACAGACATGCTCGATTCGCTGAGCGGCCGCAAATCGACCGCCACTATCAAGACTTCGAAAACTACCCGCGAGGTGCTGGAACAGTTTGGGATACTCCAGCATTTCGATCACGTGCAGGGAACCGACGGATTCCCCGCCAAGCCCGAGCCGGATGTGATTCTGGCGTCGTTGCGAGCTCTGGGCGCGGCTCCAGAGGAGTGCCTATTGGTAGGGGATTCGCCCGCGGACATGGAAGCCGGCCGTCGGGCTGGCGTCCGGACCTGTGCCGTCCGGTGGGGCTACGGCAACCACCAGGAGATGGCCAAGTGGGAGCCGGATTACTGGATCGACACGCCGCACCAGCTATTGACGCAGGCGAGCAAGTTCATCTAAGTCCAGACGGCCGGTATAGATCGCCATACCGAGCGCCGCATGGATGTTGAGTTCGGCCAGCGCGCGGATATCTTCAATGGTTGTGATACCACCCGCGGCGGTAATCTCGTGCTTGGTGGCAGCGCGGAGACGGCGAAACCACTCGAGATCGGTGCCCTGCATCATGCCCTCTTTATCGACGTAGGTGCACAGGAATCCACTGCAATAGGGTTCCAGCCGGCCGATGACTTCCTCGGCGGTGAAGTTCGTGGCTTCCTGCCAGCCTTTGACGACGATCTTGCCGTTTTTCGAATCGAGCGCGACGATGAGGCGATCGGCGCCCACCTCTGCGGCGATTTCTTCGAGGGCCGGAGTGAATGCCGCCGTGCCGACGATCACTCGGTGCGCACCTTGTCCGACGAGGCGGCGCGCGCGATCGGAGGTGCGGACTCCGCCGCCTATGCGGCAGCGGGCTTTTCCCGCGACGAGTTCCACCAGCGACGAATTCTCCCCCTTGCCCATTGCCGCGTCCAGGTCGATCACCTGGATTTCGGGGAACGCCGCGAACTTGCGCAGCATCTCAAGGGGCGCGTCACCTTCGAGCGCCTTGTCGCGGCCCTGGACGAGCTGGACGACCTTGCCGTCCATGAGATCGATGCAGGGAATGATCATTGTCTGATTGGTACGCCCTGTCGGGAGAGGAATTGTTTGAGGTCGCCGACAGTGTAGGTGCCGTAGTGGAAAATGGACGCGGCGAGAGCGGCGTCAGCGAATTCAAGCACCTTAAGAAAATCCTCGGGTTTCCCTGCGCCGCCGGAAGCGATCACCGGGATGTGTGTGGCGTTTCGAACGACGGCCGTTAGGGCGCAGTCGAATCCGCCCTGGACCCCGTCGGTATCCATTGAAGTGAGTAAGATCTCTCCAGCACCGAGTTCTTCTCCAAGTTCAGCCCACCTAACAACGTCGAGGCCTTCGTCGTGGCGACCACCGCGGGTATAGACGTTCCAAGCTGAGTACTGGCCCTCCGGGACGGGTCGGCGCCTAGCGTCGATCGCGAGGACCACGGCTTGGGCGCCGAACTCTTCGCTCAGTTCAGTAATGAGGTCGGGCCGGCGTACCGCCGCGGTGTTAACGCTGACCTTGTCCGCGCCCGCGTGCAGAATGCTGCGCGCGTCGTCGACGCTGCGGATCCCGCCGCCCACGGTCAACGGGATGAAGACTTCACGGGCGGTGCGGGCGACCACGTCGACCATGGTGTCGCGATTGTCACTCGAAGCCGTGATGTCGAGGAATACTAACTCGTCCGCACCCTGCTCGTTGTAACGCGCCGCGAGTTCCACGGGATCTCCCGCGTCGCGCAGGTTGACGAAGTTCACGCCTTTGACCACGCGCCCGGCGGTTACGTCGAGACACGGGATGATTCGCTTAGCTAGCATTTTTGAATCGCGCACAACGCAGCGGAATGCGAGCGCTGAGAGAAAGATTGGCGCGCATCCCGCGCTGTGCGCTCATACCTCGCTCCCTACGAAGTTTCGAACGATCTGGAGCCCGGCGGGTCCCGACTTTTCGGGGTGAAACTGTACGCCCCGGACGCTGGCTTGCTCGAGGATGGCGGTGTAGGGCACGATGTAATCGCACACGGCAGCGGTTTCCGGAATCACAGGACAGTAATAACTGTGCGCGAAATATAAGTACTCCGCGGACGCGAGCAAGGTGTTCGCTCGGCAGGGTTGCACTTGGTTCCAGCCCATGTGCGGGATACGGAGGTCTCCACGAAAGCGCTTGACCTCGCCGGGATAGATCCCGAGGCCGCGTTCCGCAGGGGCTTCTTCGCTCGAAGTGAACAGCGCTTGCAATCCCAGGCAGATTCCGAGAAAAGGAACGCCCGCGCGAATGCGTTCGATCAGCGCATCGCGAACCTGGAGATCGTCGAGCGCGCGCATCATCTGGCCGAAGTGGCCGACGCCGGGGAGAATCAGTTTCTCGGCGCTCCGAATGCCGGCAGCGTCGCGAATCAGCTCATACTTAGCTCCGATAGCGCCGAGGGTGTTCTGGACGGAACGCAGGTTGCCCGCGCCATAGTCAAAAACTGAAATCACAACAGCCCCTTTGTTGACGGCAATTGTTTTTTCAAGCGCACGTCTTTCGAGCACGCGTAGCGCATAGCCCGCGCGAAGCATTTGAAGATCGCCTCGATCTTGTGATGATTCGACCGGCCGTAAAGTACCTTGGCGTGCAGATTCGCACCGGCGTGGTTGACGAAGCCTCCGAAGAAGTCTTCGACCAGCTCGGATTGCAGATCGCCGACCAGCCGCGTTTTCACCAGGTCTTTATAAACGAGCGCGGGGCGTCCGCCGAGATCGACAGCGACCACGGCTAGAGTTTCGTCCATGGGCAGCACGAAATAACCGGCGCGATTGATTCCGCGGCGGTCGCCGAGCGCCTTGGCGAACAACTGCCCCAGCACGATTCCCACATCCTCTACGGTGTGATGCTGGTCCACGTCTAAGTCGCCTTTGGCGACTAACTTCAGGTCATAGCCGCCATGCTTGGTGAAGAGCTCCAGCATATGGTCGAAAAACCGAATCCCAGTCGAAATATCATAGGTTCCCCGGCCTTCAATGGTGAGGCTGCCGCGGATCTGTGTTTCTTTGGTATCGCGCTGTATGGAGGCTCGTCTCATAACGCACCTTCGATCTCGTTTACGTTTTCGAGGACTGCCACAGCTTGCTCTTCTCGAAACAGACGGAGGATCTCATCGCGCCGCGGATGATTTTGTGCCGCGATCCCGATAAATGGGACGCCAGCCGCGCGAGCAGAGCGCGCGTCGTCAACGGTATCGCCGACGTACCAGAGCTTTCGACCCGGGTTCAGCCGCTGAATAGCCAGCAGGCCGTCGGGCGCGGGCTTGGACTTGGTGACATGCTCCGCGCACAGTAGCGGGTCGAACGGGCAATCCGGTGCGAAACGCTTGAGCGTGATTTCCGCTTCGTATTGCAGGCGGCCGGTGAAAATCGCCAGAGCGAATCGCTGGCGCAGACGTTCGAGCAATCCAGGTTGAGGAAACCACTGCTCCCGCTGGATCAAACCATCTCCATTTCTGCCGATGAAGATCTCGTTGAAGTAATCGACGACCACGTTATAGGGAATTTCCACGCCCAGATCCGCGGCGATCTTCTGCGAAAGCGCCCAGTCATTGTTCCAGCCGCCCTGATTCTTATAGTCCTGGATCAGATCGCGGGCGATATGCTGACCGGTGAAGTGTTCGACAGTTTGGACAATCGCCTCGCGGTAGGATTCGGTCACCTCCGCCAGCACGCCGTCCATATCGAAGACAATTAGCCCTTCCACAAACTCTCCAGTTCAGTCAAAAATCGCTCGACCTGGGTGCGAGTGCCGATGGTGACTCGCACGCATCCGGGGATCTCGTAACTGCGGTCGCGCACCAGCACGCCGCGTTCGCGGAGTGCGTCGCGAATGGGGATTGCCCGGTCTCCGACTTGGAATAACACGAAGTTCGCCTGGCTCGGGAAGTACTTGATCCCCAGGCGCTCGAACCCAACGTAGGCCATCTCGCGCGCGGCCAGCGCTTCGCCTACATACTTCGCGATATATTCACGATCCAAAACCGCCGCGCGTGCCGCGATCACCGCGAGCATATTTACGCTGTAGGGCGATTGCGCTTTCCGAACCCACGCGATGTTCTCCGCGCAGCTGAACAGGCAGCCGCAGCGCATCGCGGCCATTCCGTAGGTTTTCGAAAACGTCCGGCTGACAAACAGGTTCTTGTATTGGTTGATCCAGCGCAGCGCCGTGACGCCGTAGAATTCGAAATACGCCTCGTCGATCAATACGGCTGCGTCAGGCGCGGTTTCAAGAATGAGTTCGATCTGATCGAGCCCGATGGCTGAACCGGTTGGATTGTTGGGATTGGCGATGAGGATCGCGCGGGTTTCAGGGCGTAGCTCGTCAAGAAAATCCGCCACCGGGAAACTTAGGTCGCTCGCGTATTCGACTTCGCGGACGGCGGCACCGGCCACTTCCGCATAGAACCGGTACATCGCGTAAGACGGCTTGAGCAGCAGGACGTCATCGCCATCGTCGACGAAGGTGTTAATCAGGAGCTGAATCGCCTCGTCGGTGCCGTTGGTGATCGTAAACTCGTCGGGTGTTACGCCGAAGAACGCGCCTAGGTCGCGCCGGGCATCCTGATATTCGGGATAGATGGTCAGGTGGTCGGCGGTAAGGTACCTCTGCACGCACTCGATCACTTTCGGCGAGCAGCCGACAGTGTTTTCGTTAAAGTCGAGACGCAGCTTTCCGGCTCGTCCGCTGGAGGGCGGGGAATAGGGCGCCATGACGCGAATTGCCTCGCGCGGCGTGAGAGCGTCAGCCATGCCGGACCTCGATGGATCGTGCGTGTGCTTCCAAACCTTCGGCGCGAGCCAGAGTCGTGACTGCCGGAGCCAATGATTTCAGTGCTGCCGGACTCAGCTCCTGCACGGAGATCACCTTGACGAAATCCGCCGCCGACAGGCCACCTCTCAAACGGGCTTGGCCCGAAGTCGGAAGGACGTGATTGGGTCCGGACGCGTAATCTCCCGCAGCCTCGGGGCTGGATGGGCCTAGAAACACGGAACCCGCGCTCTGGATCGACCCCAGTAGTGCCGGATCGTGCAGCGCGAGATGCTCCGGCGCGAGCGAGTTCGAAAACTCAACTGCCTGCTCCAATGAATCGACGATCACAATCGCGCCGTTCGTAGCAATGGACTGGCGTGCTACCGCGGCAGTGGGCAGAGAGTGAAGTTGCCGCTCCATCGCTTCGGCAACGGCGTTCGCCAGATCACGCGAGGTCGTGAACAGAATCGCGGAAGCGTCCACATCGTGCTCGGCCTGCGCCAGCATGTCGGAGGCGAGCCACTCCGGATTGCCTTCCGCGGCGATGATCACGATCTCAGTTGGCCCGGCCACAAAGTCGATGCCGGTCTCTCCTGCGATCAGTTTTTTTGCGGCCGCGACGTAAATATTTCCCGGACCGACGATGCGGTCGACGCGAGGAACCGTTTCCGTGCCGAAAGCCAGTGCGGCGATGGCCTGCGCTCCGCCCATCTGGAAAAAATGCGTCACGCCGAGCCATGCTGCGATCCCCAGGATCTCGGCGCTGGGGTGCGGGCAGGCGACGCAGGTGGTTTGGACGCCGGCCACCTGCGCCGGGATGAGGTTCATCAGCAGCGTCGAGGGCAACGGATAGCGTCCCGCGGGCGTGTACGCGCCCATCGAATCGAGCGGCCGCACAATCTGGCCCAGCTTGCGGCCGTCCGGATATTCCACCATCTTCTCCACTGGAAGCTGCAGGCGCGCGTACTCGCGGATGTTCGCGTCGGCGATCCGCACGGCTCGCCCGAATTCCGGCTCGAGCGTTCCGTGTACCGGGATGCGCACGCTGGCGCCTTCAAAGCCATCGAATTTGCGGGCGTATGCCAGCAGCGCGGCGTCGCCTTCGCGGCGCACGTCTTCGAGGATGGGCGCGACAACCCGTTCGGCGTCTTCCAGCCGCTGTGTTTTTCTGGCAACTAGTGACTGCGCTTCCCGATAATGGATGATCCGGATCATATTGAGATCGCTTTATGGGTCCGCTACATTACGATCTTGTTCAGAGGATACTCGACGATGCCCTGCGCGCCGGCTTCTTTCAGGCGCGGAATAATCGAGCGCACCGTGGCCTCGTCCAGGATGGTATTGAGCGCCAGCCAGTCGCCATCACTTAAGGGCGAAATGGTGGGCTTCTTCAGCGCCGGCAGAACGCCCAACACGCTCTCCAGGTTTTTCTTTTCCACGTTCAGCATCAGCCCGACCTTGCCAAGCGCGTTGATGGCGCCATCCAAGAGCATCCGCATGTCTTCCAGCTTGCGGCGCTTCCAGGCATCCTTCCAGGAGTTGACGTTGGCGATGAGCTGGGTGTTCGATTCCATTACGGTCTCGACGATCCGCAGCTTGTTGGCGCGCAGGGAAGAGCCCGTTTCCGTCACTTCTACGATCGCATCGGCAAGCTCGGGCGGTTTGACTTCGGTCGCGCCCCAACTGAACTCGACCTTGGCAGTGACGCCGTGGGATTTGAGATACCGCTTGGTGGCCGCCACCAGTTCGGTGGCAATCACTTTACCTTCCAGATCTTGGACCGACTGCACGGGCGAAGATTCCGGCACTGCCAGCACCCAGCGTACTTTGCCGAAGCTCTGTTTGGCGTAGATCAGATCGGCGACGGTCTGGACCTGCGCGTCATTTTCCTGGACCCAGTCGCGGCCGGTGAGACCGGCGTCGAGCACGCCGTCTTCGACGTAGCGGGCCATTTCTTGAGCGCGGATCAGCATGCATTCGATCTCGGGATCGTCGATGGCGGGGAAATAGGAGCGGCTGCTGACCGTGATCTGGAATCCGGCACGGCGGAACAGATCGACGGTCGCGTTTTCGAGACTGCCTTTGGGAATGCCGAGTTTCAGTTTCATTCAGTTCCCGTACACGGCGTTAGGATCGTAGGCGCGCTGCTCGGTAATCTTCCATTGATTGCCATCGAGCTGGCGGAAAAAGCAGCTCTCATAACCTTCGTGGCAAACACCCGGGCCGAGCGCCTCGACTTTGAGCAGTACCGCGTCGCGATCGCAATCGGTCGAGATCTCCTTGACCACCAGCTTGTGGCCGGACGTCTCGCCCTTGAGCCACAGTTTGTTGCGGGAGCGGCTGTAGAACACCGCATTGCCGGTCTCGACAGTCTTGCGGAAGCTTTCCTCGTTCATGAAGCCGACCATCAGGACGCGTCCGCTTTTCCAATCTTGAACGACCGCGGCCACCAGGCCGTCCAGCTTGCTGAAATCCAGTTCCATAGTTGTTTCCTATAACAAAAAAGCCCACCGTTTCCGGCGGGCTCAGTTGATCTCACTTCAGTTGACTTAGTTTATGCGTGAGCCCGTCGTACACCAAAATGTCCGCCACCGTGATGGCGGTGGTGGTGCCGATGATGACGGGCAGCAAACATAGAAACCACAGTATACCAGAATCTTAAGCGAGTGCTTGATCCAAATCCGCGATGATGTCCTCCACCGCCTCAATGCCCACCGATATCCGCAGCAGATTATCGCGAATACCCAGCCGCTCGCGATGCTTGGGCGAAAGATCGCGATGCGATCCCATGACCGGATAAACGATCAGCGTGTGCACGTCGCCGAGCGAGGTGGCGCGGACTACCATCTTCAGCTTCTCCATGAAGCGGAAGACTTCCGCGCGTCCAGCGCCCTTCAGCTCGAACGACACCAGGCCGCCGAAACGGTTGGGCGGGAACAGGCGGGCGATCGACTCGGCATCGGGGTGCTTCGGATCGCCAGGGAAAAACGTTCGTTCCACCCGCGGATGCGCCGCCAGCCAGGACGCGACCTTGCAGGCATTGGCGCACTGCCGCTCCACCCGTAGCGCCAGTGTCTTAATCCCGCGCATGGTCAGATAACTCTCGAACGGACCCATCACGGGACCGATGGTGCGGGAAAGCGTCCGTAGCGAGTCGAAGTTCGCCTTATCGGCCACAATCACGCCGCCCAAAACATCCCCGTGGCCCGCCAGATACTTGCTGGCGCTGTGACAAACGATATTCGCGCCGAGTTCCAGGGGGCGCACCAGCAGCGGAGTAGCGAAGGTGTTGTCGACGATCAGCGGAACATCGGCGGCGCGGCACAGAGCGGCGATCTTGTCCAGCGGAGGCACGCGCAGTAAAGGATTCGCGATGGTTTCCACGACCACCGCACCGGTCTTGTCATCGCTCAGCGTGGCTTCGAAGGCAGGCAGATCACATGGGTCGACCTGCGCGGTCTCCACTCCCATCGAGCCGAATATGTTCATCAGCATGGAAGTGGTGGCGCCGTACATCATGTTGGCGGCGACCACGCGTTTGGGCCGGTCCAGCAGAGCGGCAAGCAGAGCCATGTGGAGGCCGGCCATTCCGGAAGCGCAGGCGATCGCGCCCCCGCCGCTTTCGAGCTCCCGGACTAATTCCTCCAGCGCCGAACGCGTGGGGTTATCATAACGCGCGTACGACGGGCCGGATTCCTCCAGCGCGAACACGCGTTCGAGCTGATCCATCGACTCGTAAACATAGCTTGCAGCCGTGTAGATCGGCGTGGTGACAGGCGTGAAGTTGCCGGCCTTCTGGCGGTCACCCCAGTGAACGGTCTTACTTTCGATTTTCATGACCGTTTCCAGCGTACTCCTTCCTTGGTGTCCTCGAGAATCACGCCCTGGGCAGCCAACTGCGAGCGAATCTCGTCGGAACGCCCGAAATTCTTCGATTTCTTGGCGGCTGCGCGTTCGGCGATGAGCGCGTCCACTTCCGTATCCGTCAGTCCGTCCGTTCGAGGGGTCGGCCTAAGCACATCAAAGACCGAGTCGAACCGCGCCAGGAATTCGAGCGCATCGGGAACATTTTCCGCGCGAAATTCTCCCGCGTCCATGGCGGTGTTAGTATCGCGAACATATTCAAAGACTGTGCCAAGGGCCTCGGCGGTATTGAGATCGTCGTCGAGCGCTGCATCGAATGCTGCCGAGGACGCACTGGTGCGCTCGGTAAGAGCCGGGTTTGTCCCAAGTGGGAATTTGTCCGTCTCCAGGCGTAGCTTGTAATTCCGCAGCCGGTCGATCGATGTTGCGGCGGCCTTCAGCCCATCGAAGGTGAAATTGAGCTTCTTGCGATACGGCACCGAGGCCAGCAGGTAGCGCAAAGCCTCCGGTGAGTAACCGCGTTCCTTCAGATCCCGCAGAGTATAGATGTTGCCGAGCGACTTGGACATCTTCTGCGAATCCACGCTCAAGTGCTCGGCGTGCAGCCAGAAACGGACGAACTGCTTCCCCGTAATCCCTTCGGCCTGGGCTATTTCGTTTTCGTGATGCGGGAAAGTGAGATCCACGCCTCCGGTGTGGATATCCAGCGTGTTCCCCAGATATTTCATGGCCATAGCGGAACATTCGATATGCCAGCCGGGCCGGCCATTCCCAATGGGGGTGTCCCAGGCAGGTTCGCCTTCCTTCGCGGCTTTCCACAGAACGAAGTCGCGGGCGTCGTCTTTGTCGTATTCATCCACATCGACACGAGCCCCGGCCCGGATTTCGCTGAAGTCGTTGTGCGAGAGCTTGCCGTATTCGGGAAATGTCGAGATGCGGTAATACACTGAGCCGTCGCTGACATAGGTGTGCCCACGCTCGGTTAGCTGCTGGACCGCTTGCACCATTTCGGGGATGTGTTGGGTAGCCGGAGCGATTCGCTCGGGGCGTTCCAGCCGCAGCGTCGCCGTGTCTTCGAGGAATGCTTTGGTATAGACGGCCGTGAATTCATCGATGGACTTTCCCGCGGCTTTGGAGTCGCGGATGATTTTGTCCTCGATGTCCGTGATGTTCATCACGTGATCGAGGGTGAAGCCGCGTATGCGCAGCCAGCGCCGCAGGATGTCCGGAAATACGAAGGAGCGAAAATTGCCGATATGGGCGTAGTTATAAACCGTCGGCCCGCAGGTGTACATCCGCACGACGTTGTCGTGAAGGGGCTTGAACTCCTCCAACTGCTGAGTCAGGGTGTTATAGAACCGCAAGGACATGAGAGATGTCCTACTATCCTAGCAAGGCCTTGTTTTGACGGATCTTAATGATAGCATGTGGCCCGAAGAATCTATCCGAAGCTTTGGAGATTTTTTTAACGTGGTTTAATTCTAAGTAGCTCGCTATCCCCGCCCTACTACAATTTAAAGGTGTTCCGATTCGAGCTACAGGCGACCTGCCCCGAAACAGGGGCGCGCGCCGGCATCCTCCACACCGCGCACGGCGATGTCGAGACGCCGGTGTTCATGCCGGTCGGCACTCAGGGGACCGTCAAGGGTATCCTCCCGCGCGATCTGCTGAATGATTTGGACGCCAAGATCATCCTGAGCAACACATATCACCTGTTTCTCCGCCCCGGGCACGAGACGATTCACAAACTCGGCGGCTTGCATAAGTTCATGAACTGGCCTCGGGCGATCCTCACGGACTCCGGCGGCTTCCAGGTTTTCAGTTTAGACACGTTGCGCAAGGTCACCGAAGAAGGCGTGCTGTTCCGGTCGCACCTGAATGGCGATCAACACTTTTTCACCCCTGAATCGACCATCGACGTCCAGCGAGCCCTGGGCAGCGACATCATGATGGTGCTCGATGAGTGCCTGGCCTACCCGGCCAGCCACGAAGCCGCGCGGGTTTCTACCGAACGTACGCTGCGCTGGGCCCGCTCGGGCTACGACCACTACCGCCGGGTCTCTTTTGAAAAGGGCGACGGAGAGCACGCGCTGTTCCCCATCGTCCAGGGCTCGATGTACGCTGATCTGCGTCGTCACTGCGCCGAACAGCTGTTGTCGTTGGACGCGGAAGGCTACGCGATCGGCGGCCTGTCGGTGGGCGAGCCGCGCGCCCTGAGCCTGGAAATGGCCGAGATCACGACGCCCCTGCTGCCGCAGGATCGTCCGCGCTATGTCATGGGCGTGGGAATGCCGGACGAGCTGCCGGAATACGTCGCGCGCGGTGTGGACATGATGGATTGCGTACTGCCGTCCCGGAACGCCCGTAACGGGTACTTGTTCACGTCCGAGGGGCGTGTGGTCATCAAGCAGGCCCAGTATAAAGAAGACCCCGGCCCAGTGGATGAATCCTGTTCCTGTTACACTTGCCGCAATTTTTCGCGGGCGTATCTTCGCCATTTATTCCTGGCGGGAGAGATGACGTTCTCCACGCTCGCGACCCTGCATAACCTGCGCCGGTACCTTGACATGATGAGGCAGATGAGGGAGGCTATACTGGTTGGGGAGTTCCCCACGTACCTGCGCGCACAGCGCGGCACCATGTTAAGTTGGCGGTAATCTAGGAAGCCGTATAAATCTCCCGATGCAAGACCTCGCCTTTTGGCTCCAGCAGCAGAGCGCGCCCGCCGCGTCTAACCCGATTATCGGCTTCCTGCCCCTGATCTTCATCGTCGCGATTTTTTACTTTCTGGTTTTCATGCCGATGCAGCGCCAGAAGAAGCAGCAGGCGTCGATGCTGGCCGGATTACAGTCGGGAAACGAAGTGGTGACCACCGGCGGGATCGTCGGTACCGTGGTGAGCGTGGATAAGGACACCTTGATCGTGCGGGTGAAGCCCGATAATATCAAGCTGCAAATCACACGAGGCGCCGTGGCCAGTCTGGTGAACCCGGAGAAAGCCCTTGAGAAGAAGTGAGGCAGAAAAGAAGTAACCACTATGAGCAGCAACACTAGAATCCGGCTTCTGATCATCTTGGCCGTAGTGCTGGTATGTGTCTACGGCATCATCGGACTTCCTACCTCGAAAGCGGCGCTGGTGGACAACTGGAAGAACAACATCCGGCTGGGCACGGATCTGCGCGGCGGCAGCAGCCTGGTGATGCAGATCCAGATGCAGGACGCCTTCAAGGGCGAAGCCGACACGGTTATCCAGCGCCTGCGCGACGAACTTGCCAAGGCCTCTGTCCCGTTCGCGGACATCAACCGCAACGACCCCACCTTTGAGACCGCCAACAACATCCAGATCAACATTACCGGCGTGCCCGCCACCAAGGCGGGCGACTTCCGGATGATCGTGAACGACAACTTCGGCTCCGTCTGGATCATGACCGGCGTGAACGAAACCGATTACCGTCTGACCCTCAAGCCCAGCGAGGCCCTCCGCATCCGGGCGGATACGCTGACGCAGTGCATGAACGTCATCGAAAAGAAAATCAACAGTTACGGACTGGCCGAGTCGACCGTGCAACAACGTGGGGAATCGCAGATTCTGGTGACACTGCCGGGTGTGGACGATCCGGCGCGAATCAAGCAGAACCTCAAGACGGCGGCGGTGCTGGAACTGTATGAAGTCCAGGGCGGCCCCTTCGCTTCGCGGGAAGAAGCCATGCAGAGCAAGAACGGCATTTTGCCGCTGAGCTCGCAGATCGTTTCGTCCGCGGCCCGCGGCGGCGCGGCTGTCGAGTATTACATCCTGGCGCGCACGCCGGTCGTCAGGGGACAGGATTTGCGCGACGCCAAGCCTGTCCAGAACGGTCAGAACGGAGGCTGGGAGACCAGCTTCGTGCTGACCCAAGATGCCGCTTCGCGCTTCGCGAAATTCACCGGGGCTCACATTAACGACCGGCTGGCGATCGTGCTCGATAAGAAAGTTCTGAGCGCGCCGACCATCCAGGCCAAAATCAGCGACAACGGCGTGATCACCAACCTTGGCGGCCATGATGAGGCGGCCGACCTGGCGTTAAATCTGCGCGCCGGATCCCTTCCCGCCAGCCTGGAATATCTGGAAGAACGGTCCGTGGGGCCGTCGCTGGGGGCCGATTCGATCCGGGACGGCTTGGCCAGCGGCATTGCCGGCGTGATTGCTGTAGTCGCCATCATGCTGATTTACTATAGGCGGAGCGGCATAAACGCCACCCTCGCATTAATTCTGAACGCGCTGATTTTGATCGCCGCGTTGAGCTATTTCAACGCAGTCCTGACGCTGCCAGGGATCGCCGGGATCATCCTGACCATCGGTATGGCGGTGGATTCGAATGTGCTGATTTTTGAGCGCATCCGAGAGGAATTGCGAGCCGGCAAGGCGGTGGTGGCGGCGGTGGAAGCGGGATTCGGCAAAGCGTTTCTGACGATTATCGACACCCACGTAACTACCATCGTTTCCTGCTGTTTCCTGTTTCTCTTCGGAACCGGTCCAGTCAAGGGGTTTGCGGTGACTCTGGTCATCGGCTTGGGCGCCAATGTGTTCACGGCGGTGTTTGTTTCCCGCACCATCTTCAATTGGGAGCTTGGAGGGCAGAGGCGCGCAGTAACGCTCAGTATTTAAATGAGTTGCTTGATTCGTTCGCGGGTTCGGGTTTGTGGTAGCCTGAATCGTTTTGCAGGTTCCGGATGTTTGAGTTTGGGATCGGCGGGAACTTTTGTATGCAAGCCGGTGTCTGATACTCTAAGCCGGCAGTAGCGGGCTCAATGGAATTATTTAAGAACACCAACTTCGATTTTCTCGGTAAGAAGTGGCCTTTCATCGGCTTATCGCTCGTGTTGACAGCGGCGGGATGGATCAGCATCGCTACCCAGGGTATGCGTTACGGCATCGACTTCAAGGGGGGCGCGCAAATGTCGCTGCGCTTCGCCCAGGAGCCGCCTGTACAGCAGATTCGCTCGGCCCTCGAAAGCAAGCTGCCCGGCGAGATCACCGTCCAGCAGGTCAGCGGAAGGCCGGAAGTTATGATCGGCACCGAGATTAAGGACGAGAAGGAATTGAACGCCAACCGCCAGTTGATTGACGATACCTTGCGGGGGATGTTCGGCGGTTCTTCCAGCGGACTGATCGACTTGAACAACTCCTCCTCAACCGAGCTGGCCGACCGGCTGCGCGGACCGCTGCAGCAGGCCGGGGTGGCGCTCTCCGAGCAGGATTTGCAGGATCTCTGTTCGGCGATCAACGTCTATCGGGCGGATAATGGCGGTATTCTGCGCTCCGTAGACCAGCTTTCCGGCGTGAAGGGCGTGACGCCCAAAGTGATTGAAGTTTTAAAAGCGAACGCGACCCTGGGTCCATTTACGATTTTGTCGACCGATGTGGTGGGACCCAAGATCGGCTCCGAGTTGCGTCGTCAGGCAGTGCTGGCCACGCTGTACGCGCTGGGCGGAATGCTGGTGTACATCGCCTTCCGTTTCGAGTGGATTTACGGTGTGGCCGCGGTAGTCGCGGTTTTCCACGACACGCTCATCACCATCGGCCTGTTCTCACTTTTCAATAAGCCGATTTCGCTGACCGTGGTGGCCGCGCTGCTGACCCTGGTCGGTTATTCGATGAACGATACCATCGTGGTTTTCGACCGTATTCGGGAGAATCTGAAGACCGTGCGGCGTGAGTCGCTGACCAACATAATCAACCTCAGTATCAATCAGACTTTGAGCCGGACGGTGCTGACCAGCGGCCTTACGCTGCTGACGGCTTTGGCGCTGTGGCTGTTCGGGGGAGATGTGCTGAACGGGTTTTCATTCGCCCTGGTGGCGGGTATCATCGTGGGGACGTATTCTTCGATTTTTATCGCCAGTCCAATTTTGGTATTCTGGCAGAACTTCCGCGGGACCGGGAAACCTGTTGCAGCCACACCGGCGCCTCGGGAAACGGCTGGTCAGCGGAAGGCCATGCGAGGGTAGTGCAGGTTTAGGAAATAGGAGAACTTGGAGATGTTTGATCAGACCTTCGTAGACGGAGTTGGGAAAACTAATAAGAGCTGGACCGTGACGTTGTCCTTCGCTGTACAGATCGCGGTGATCGGAGTCTTGGTAATCCTTCCTCTGATCTTCACCGATGTGCTGCCGAAGGCGCAGCTGGTGAGTTTGCTGCAAGCGCCG